>Ga0134124_10000111_pt1 | contig 76132 bp, 61 predicted proteins | sample KB304_FD_96880 | JGI IMG/M metagenome (GOLD analysis project Ga0134124, IMG submission 96880) | Terrestrial soil microbial communities without Nitrogen fertilizer from Kellogg Biological Station, Michigan, USA - KB3-0-4 | ecosystem: Environmental > Terrestrial > Soil > Unclassified ...
CTGTCGATCCTGCGGGAGCGGACGGCGGGGATCGACCTCGCCGCATTGGACCGCGAGGCGCGCGCTTTCTTCGGCGGCGCTCCCGCCACCTTCGACGCCTTCCGCGATCATCTCAAGGCGCGCGATCCGGAGTGCGACGAGCGCGCCCTGGCGTATACGATCCGCACCCATCTGCCGCTCGTGCAGGTGCCGACGGAGACGGCGTGGGGCTTCCCCGCCGCCGCCGATTTCGCCATGGCGGACGCCTGGCTGGGAACCCCGGTCTCCACCGAGCCGGCTTCGGCCGAGGCACTGGTGCTGCGCTATCTCGCGGCGTTCGGACCGGCGACGCCGGGGGACGCTCAGGTGTGGTCCGGCTTGCAGGGGCTGCGCGACGTCTTCGCGGCGCTCCGCCCTTCGCTCGTCACCTTCCGCGACGAGCGCAAACGCGAGCTCTTCGATCTGCCCGGCGCGCCGCGGCCGATCGACCCGGAGGACGATACGCCGGTGCCGGTCCGCTTCCTGCCGGAGTTCGACAACCTCGTGCTGTCCCACGACGACCGCCGCCGCATCCTGGCCGACGAGCACCGGCCTCTTGTGGTGACCAAGAATCTTCAGGTGAAGGCCACGTTTCTGGTCGACGGCTTCGTGGCCGGAATCTGGAAGACCGAGCGGAAGAAGAAGACCGCGGCGCTGATCATCGAGCCGTTCGGCCCGCTCGCCAAAAAGACGCGCGCGGCGCTCGAAGAGGAAGGCGACGCGCTGCTCCGTTTTCTGGAAGAGGATGCGGCGGAGCGGGAGGTCCGGTTTTGAAGCCTCAGCCGATTTCCACCTGGTTGAAATTGGCGGAAAAATCGTTCAGCTCGACCCAGAAGGTGCCTTTTTCATCCGCGGGCTGAGCGTTCCAGCCCTCATCGTAGGTGCGCCCAAGTAGCCCCAGGGATTTCGCATCTTGACCCAGGCGTGCGGTCCCTCTTCGTCACTCTCCGGATTGGTGGAGGCGTCGCGGCGCAGGCCGAGAACCGTGTAGGCATGCCCGAAAGCCAAGCCCTTGTATTTTGGCTCCCCGGAGCCGCCGACCGCTTCTGAGTCCTCCGGCGGCTTTTTGTTGGTGCCGGTGATCACGACACGGTGCGCCGTCAGCGCCTCGTCGATGGACTCCAAGAGATGGACTTGCCCCAAGGAGTACACTCCGGAGCCGACGCCCCCTCGAAAGAGTTTGCTGGTCCTGACCCAGGTGAGCACGGGTCCGCTGAGGTTCTCGTCCAGGTCTTGCTTGGAAAATAGATTTGTGAACTCCTCGACGGTTCGAAAGCCCTCGAGATCGTCCTGGTAGTCTTCCACGAACTCGGCCCAGGCGACCATGTCGGATTCCACCTCGTTGAACAGCGCACCGAGCATCTCGCGCGCGGCGTTGTACTCGACGAAGCCCTGGTTTTCCTGGCTCGGAATCCTTGCCGACTGCTGGTAGAGCAGATAGAACCCGACATCCCTGCTCCAGGGGAACTTGGCCTCCTCAAACTGCTCTTCCTGGCCGCTCTCCCCCGAAGCGGAGTGGGATTCGGCCGGCTTGCCGAGAAGCACACCCAGCGCATACCCGGGCATCTTGCCTTCAATGTCGCGGTAGGAAATTGTCGGGCCGACATCGACCCCGGACAGTTTTCCCAGACCGGAAGCCACATAGGCCTTTTGCACCATCCGGACCCACAGAGCCCCTCGGTTGTACAGCTCCTGGCCCCCGGTGTTCTCAGGAATGGACTTCTCCACCGACACGTTCTTGGCCGCATACTGAGGCGGCTTGTACAGCCGGACGATGACCTTGTCCCCGGCGTCGTAGATCATCTGGCCGGTGATATATCCCGGCTTCTCCGCGGCGAGGCTCGCGAGCGCTGCCTGGAGATAGCAATCCCCGAGGTTGGTCTGCAGGACGTCTTCGACCTCCGGCGTGCCGTTGGGATACAGCTCCATTTCGCGCGCGTCCTTGAATCGAGTGCCCAGGGTCAATTGATCCTTGTTCGCCTTGCCCTTGTATTTATCCTGGCTGATCGTCACGGTGAACAGCCACTGATCGTTGTCTGACCCGATGATGGTCGCGGCGATCGGGTCTGTCAGCAGCTCCGACGCGTCGACCCAATTGCCGTTCTTGTTGGCATCGATCGACCAGGTCTTACCCGGCTCCAGAATCGCCTCCGGCCCGGCGAGCACCTGGGCTCCCGGCGTGACGGCGAGGCCGGTCTTGAGGGTGGTCCTCTCCTCCGCCACTTCCTCGCGCAAGCGCCGCATCCGCGTCCACTTCCGGAAATCGATCGGCGCTTCGCCCTCGGAAGGCGCCTGTTCGAACCCCGAGAGCCAGGTCCCGGCCTTGCGATCGATCAGGTCCAGCCGGTGCAGCAGCGGGATCACATCCTCCGGCTTTTCGAGGAGCTTCTCATTGTGCTCCACCGCCAGAGCCCGGATCTCCGCATAGGCGACGTCGTCCGCCTCTTCCGCCATCGCGTCCAGCGCACGCTGGACCTTGCCCGCGCCGCGCTTCTGCCGCGAAGCGAAGGGCCGCGCGTCGAACGGCGAACGCCGGTCCGTGGCGGGAACTTCGCCAGGCTTTCGCCGCAGCAGCTTGGTGGAGCGCATGAGCTGACGTTTCAGCCGCCGGCTAGTAACACCACCAGACCCGCTTGAGCTTGCCGCCCACGCGGACCTCGAGCGAGGCGGTGGCGCCCTCCGGCGGTGACTCGCCGCACATCTCTTCTTCGAGCGAATAGGTCGCGGCGTCCTTGGTGAAGGTCCAGATCCGGTGCGCGCAGACGCCCGTTCCGGCGAAGTCAACGGTGCCCACGACTTCCATGTCCGGTGCGTCCGGCGGGAAGCGGGGTTTGTTCCAGGCGCGGTAGTGCACTTTGTCCTTGGCGACCGTATCGATCACGATGTGATGTTTTTCGGTCTGGCAGGCAAACTGGAGGCCTTTCGGATGGCTTCCGCTTGCGGGGTCGCGCTGGAGGTTCACGGTCGTCAGGAGATAGTGCTCGGTCTTCTCGTGCCCGACGAGCTTCGCCCACAGGGTCCCGTTCGCGATGCCGAGGTCCTCGGGGCCGGACTTCAGCCACCAATCGTCGCCTTTGGCCTTCGCGAGAGCGGCGCGAAGCTCGGGCGGAAAAGCTTGGTCGAAGTGCTCCTCCAGTGCGCGCGCGTTGTCGAGCGAGGTCACGATCCCATCGTCCTGATTGAGATGGAGAGGAAACTGGACCAGGAGCGCCATGGCCGTGGCGTCGTGCCGCGCAAGCGCCCCACGCAGCGCGCGAACGAAAGCCGCGGGATCGGGCTCGCGCCAGCTTTCGACATTGGCCGCCTCGCGAACGGCGTCTTCTTCCCGCGAATCGTCGGGGACCGCGGCCTTGGCCGGCGGAGCGGCTGCGAGGGAAGGAGCACCACCGGCGAGGGCGGCGAAGGCTCCGAGGACGAGCACCAGCTTCCTGCTTGATCGCACAAAACCTCCTCTGGACTGCTCATGACTTTACCACCCGGTGAGGGCTTCTCTTCGCTCCGAGCGTTCCTCCGTTCGAACGGACGAAAGGAGCCTTGCATGGATAGAGAGAAGACCGCGCAGACACCGGACGCAGTGACACGGCGCCGCCTGCTTCAGGTACTGGGCACTGGCGGCATGGCCATGGCCGCCGGAGCGCTGGGAGCCGGGCCGGGTTTGCTGCAAGCAGGCACATCTTCGGAGCGGCCTGAGACGTTGCGCACGCGGCTGACCAGGGATTACGGATTGGCGCATCCGTTCGTCGGCGCCGGCATGGGGTTCGTGGCCCTGCCGGAGCTCGTCGCGGCGGTGTCGGAAGCCGGCGGCCTGGGCGTGCTCGGCGTGGCGCCGGAGCCGCCGCCGGTCTTCGCCGAACGGCTCACGCAGATCCGCGCGCTCACCCACCGGCCGTTCGGTGTGGACTTCTTCCTGGCGACGTCGCCGACGCTCGGCCCGACCACGGTCGACGGCCACATCGACATCGCGGCCGCGGCGAAAGTCAGCCTCGCCGTCTTCCATTTCGGCCTGCCCACCGCCGCCTGGATCGCGATCCTCAAGGGTGCCGGCACCCGCATCTGGGCGCAGGTCCCGTCGGTCGAGGACGCGCGAGCCGCCCTCCACCTCGGCCTCGACGGGCTGGTCGTCCAGGGCAAGGAGGCCGGTGGCCACTGCAAGAGCACGACGCCGCTCCATCATCTCCTCCGCGACATCCGGGAAGAGCTGGGCGACCATGTGCTGCTCCTGGCCGCCGGCGGCATCGCCACCGGCGCCGACGTCGTGGCCGCCCTCGCGCATGGCGCGGACGGCGTCTGGGTCGGCACCCGTCTCGTCGCCTCGATCGAGGCCTACGCCAATCCGGAGTGGAAGCGCCGGCTGACTCATGCGCACCGGCAGGACACGGTCAACACCGTCCTCTTCGGTCCGGAGCTCCCCTGCCAGCCGTACCGGGTGCTGCGCAATCCGTCCGTCGATGCCCATCTCGCGGAGCAGCACCAGATCTGCGGCAATCCGCCCTCCGGCTCGATCGGCACGACGCTTCTGTTTCCGGGAACCACGTTCGCGACGCCCGGCGTGCCCATGCCGCAATTCAGCGCCCTGCCGCCGACGCCTGATACGACGGGAGATTTCGACGCCATGGGCCTGCCGGCCGGCGAAAGCGTCCAGCACATCCGCGACATCAAACCGGCGGCCCACATCGTCGCCGACATGATGGCCGAGGCGCGGGCTCTGATCGGAAGGAGGCTGGGATAGACACTTCCGACGACGACAACGGACATGCTTGACGGTTCCGGAAGAGAACGATAGTCTCGAATCCGGCACCACGGAGGTCCCGATGGCCGAGCCGGCAGTACCGTTGGCGTTTTCGCAGAGAAGTCAGAAATCGAGCTGGCCGGCCCAGGGAGAGTGGACCTATGCGGACTATCTCCGCCTCCCTGACGACGGCCGAGTGTATGAGGTCATCCGAGGACACCTATACATGCCTCCGGGCCCTGGATATGAGCACCAACTCGCGGTGAGCTCACTGTGCTGGCTGCTGACCAGCTTCGTCCGTCCCCAGCGTCTCGGAGTTGTTCTGGTGGCTCCTTTCGACATCCGGCTGCCGCACCAGATCGCCGACCCCGTCCAGCCCGATGTCCTTTTCTTCAAGAAGGGGAACGAGCCGAGACCCGGCGACAAGAGCTTCTCAGGAGTGCCGGACCTGGTCGTCGAAGTCCTCTCGCCGGGAACCCGTCGCCTGGACGAGCAGGTCAAGCTCGCTGCCTACCGGGACGCCGGAGTGCCGGAGGTTTGGCTCGCCGACCCGTTGGCGCGCACACTGCTCGTCCTGGACCTCAATGAAAAGACCCACTCCTATGACGAGCTCGCCCTTGGCCGGCTTGGGGAGACGGTCGGTTCGCGAGTCATGCAGGAACTCAGGGTCAAGATCGACGAGGTTTTCCCGATCCCGTCTGGAATCTCCTGAGCAGATCTCACACCGGCAACGTAATCACCACCTCCAACCCACCCCCCTCGCGGTTCCGCGCCGCGATGTGGCCGCCGTGCTCTTCGACGACGCGGCGGGCGATGGGGAGGCCGAGGCCGGTGCCGGTGTCGTGGGTCGAGAAGTAGGGGTCGAAGATGCGTGGCAGGTTTTCGGGGCGGACTCCGGGGCCGTTGTCTTCGACGGCGATGCGCGCGTAGCCGTTCTCCCGGTCGACCCGGACGAGGACCTCGCCGCCTCCCGCGGCGGCGGCGCGGAGGGCGTTTTCGAGCAGGTTGCGGACGGCTCGGCCGAGGAGCTTGGCGTCGAAGCGGACCTCGATGGGACCGTCGGTCTCCAGGGCGATCCGGACGCCGTTCGGCGGCGCCGCGCGGTAGGCCTCGACGAGGTCGGCCATGGAGGCGGTCAGATCTCCGGGCTGGGGATCGATCCGCAGGATGGCGCTGTAGGCCGAGAAGTCCGAGGCGATCGAGCGCAGCTCTTCCACCTGGGTGAGGATGTTCGTGGTGCAGCGCTCGAAGACGCGGTCGAAGTGGTCCGGATCGCGCTGCCACACCTCGCGCATGTGCTCGGTGGACAGGCGGATCGGGGTGAGCGGGTTCTTGATCTCGTGCGCGATGATGCGGGCCATCTCCGCCCAGGCGACCAGACGCTGGTGGCGCAGCACCTCGGTGGCGTCTTCGACGACGAGCAGCGCCGCGGGCTCACCGGCGCCGGGGAGCGGCACCCAGACGACGGACCACTCGCGCTCAGCGTTGCTGGCACTGCTGACATTGCCGTCATTGCCGTCATTCCCGGTGCCGGCCAGGTGGACGGTGGTGCGCTCCATTTCGCCGCGTTGTCTGTCGAGACCGTGCAGGAAGGCAGCCACCGGAGCCAGCGACTCCTGGCGCGCCGCCGCCTGCTCCAGATTCTCGCCGACCTTCGCTCCCAGCAGCTCGGACGCCGCCCGGTTGTGCATCAGCACGCAGCCGTCGCGGTCGAGGGAGACGACGCCCGAGGTGATGTTCTCCACCACCCGTTCCACGACCTGCTTTTCGCGCACGATCTGCTCACGGCCGCGGGCGATGCGGTGCGCCATGTCGTCGACCGCTTCGACGAGAGCGGCCAGCTCGAGCTCGGTGGGCGCCATGTCCAGAGAGGTGGCGCCGGCGGCGATGCGGCGGGTGCCGTCGACCAGCTCGGTGATCGGACGGGTGAAGTTGCGCGCCAGGCGGGTGCCGACGGCGACCAGGAGGACGAAGAGGCTGAGCGTCCACAGCAGGCCGTGCCGGCGCAGGTGGGCGATCTCGCGGGACGCCTCCTCCTGTTGCGCCAGGAGCGGCATGGAGAGGAAGAGCCGGCTCTCGCCGCCGCCCAGGCCGCCGGGGACGCGCAGCGGCGCATAGATCTCCAGATAGGCCGTGTCGCCCACCCGGTTGGTGCGCGAGGTGAGGCCGTAGCCGAGGAGCGACAGGCGGGAGTAGATCTCGCCGGGGATGCGGTTGGGCAGCAGGCCGGCGGCGAACAGCTCGTGCTTGCTGGAGGCGTAGATGCCGCTGCCGTAGTAGAGGTTCATCTCGTGATGGACGATCTCGGAGAGGTCTCCCAGCAGGCTGTCGCCGAGAGCGGTGTCGACGCCGATGCCGGCGGGCAGGTTGAGCAGCTTCTCGCCGAGCACTTTCTGCGCCGCGTTGAGCGCCGCCTCCCCGGCGTCGCGTTGCTGCTGGCGCAAGCGGTCTTCGATCGAACGCACGAGCACGGCATTCAACAGCAGGAGAGGCACCAACAGAAGCACGGTGTAGACGATGATCAGCCGCTTCGAGTACGAGCGCACGACGCGCCACAGAGCGTCGCGGAAAGCGGCCCGCGGCAGGGCGAGGAGGAGCACCGGCGGCGCGCAGAGAGCGAGGAGAAGGAGGAGGCCCAGGCTCGCATCGGCCACCCGTTCGATGGCATCCACCGGCTCTTCGCGCGGGAGGTAGACGACCTCCCAGCCGTCCGGGGTGCCGCGGACGTAGGTGTAGGCCGGCCCTGACGGCGTGTCCAGCAGTCCGGCCGCATGTCGCCCGCCCGCCGGCAGGCGGAGCTGGCGCGGCAGCGGCGGCGCCTCTTCCCACGGTGAGAGCGCGGCCCGGCCGTCCCTGCCGTAGAGGGCGTAGAGCACCGGGCCCAGCTCCTCCTGGAACGGCCCCGCTTCCGGCCCGCCCTTGAGCAGGCCGATCTCGATCTCCTCGAGCCGCCGCTGGTCTCCCACCTGGAAGCCGGGGCGCGGCATGAGCCAGTAGCGGACGGTCCCCCACGGCTTGCCGCCGAAACGCACCTCGACCTCGCCGGTCAGCAGGCCGCGTCCCCAGAGCGGCAGGTTGAGCTCATCCCAGCGCTCGGGCGTCGCGTCCAGCTTGCCCGTACGCGCCGAGGGAAGGCCGAAGGCGAAAGAAGACGGATTCCCTTCCCGCGGCACCACGGCGAGCGCCGACAGGGCGTGCGGACGGGCCAGCGGCGAGCCGCGCCAGAGGGTGTAGGCAAGGTCCTGGCGGTTGAGACCGGCGGGAGACCGCGGCGCGAGGTCGCCCAGATCACGCCGGGCGAAGTGATCCTGCACCTCCCGCTGCAACTCCGCCGTCTGCCGCGGCGAGGGGGGAATGAGCTGCACGAGGAGATCGCGCGCCGCCCAGGCGCGCAGGCGGAGCCGGTAGGACACCTCCGCCGCTCCGGCCGCCAGGAGGATCGCGAGGAGAGCCAGGCCCACCAGCGACGCCCCCTCACGCACCCGCCGGCGATCGGCATAGACCGCCGCCGCCCCGGCGCCGGCGGCGAGGAGAGGCACCGCCAGCAGCGGGTAGTCGGCGACCGCCCCGCCCACCAGGAGCACCGCGACACCACTCCACACCCAGCGGTCCCCGGGCAGAGGCCCGGCGGCACGGAGCCGGCCGGCCAGACAGATGAGACCGAACGCGGCGGCGGCGAACGCGATGCGCAGACTGAATCGCTCGGGTTCAGCCAGGATGCCCGGCGACAGATCGACCGGCGAGCCCCGGAGCTGGCACAGCCACACCAGGCCGAAGAGGACGGCGGAGGAGAGGATACCGAGGAGAGCCGTGCGCCACCAGGCGCGGCCCTCTCCCGCGGAGCCTTGAGCCGCCGCCGCGTCTCTCCCCTCTCCCGGCGCAGGGCCCTCCACCAACCCGGCCGCCGCCAACGCAAGCCCCACGCCCAACACCGCCAGATGGAAAGGGGACAAGGCGGCGGCCATCCCGGCGGCGAAGACACCGGCGAGAACGAACAGGGTCACGAAGAGCCGCCGTTCCGGCCGGCCGGCCGCCGGCTCCAGGAGGAGCGCGAGGGCCACGCCGCGCATCACCGCGACCGCGAGGAAGGCGAACGCGAGCCCGGCCCAGCACAGGCGCCAGGCCCAGTTGAGCACGTCTCCCGGAACCGGGCCGGCGGACTGGCTCATCACCAGGGTCGGCGCTCCGGCCAGCGGGACGGCGACGGCTCCGGGCAGGATCTGCGACGGAGCGTCCACCAGCGACCAGCGCAACCGCCGGGGCGTCGCCGCGATCGGCAGCACGTCGGTCGGGAAGCTGGCGCCAGCCACCACCCGCCACGGCCGGCGGGCGTCGCCGTCCGAAGGGAGCGGCGCGACGGCGAGGAGAGTCACCGCGCCGAAGCTCGCCTGGTAGGAGAGCCCGGAGCGCGGCACCCGCTCGGGATCGAATTCGTGCAGCAGCCCTTCACCCGCCCAGGCCACCGCCACGCCGTCCGGATCGAGCAGCAGAAGCGAGCGCCGCCCGGTCTCGCTCTCCGCCTCCAGCCGGCCCAGATGGCGGAACGCTTCGAGACGGGCGCGCTGGTCGGCCGGCGGCTTCTTGAGATCCGCCGCCGCCGCCGCCGCGTCTTCCCGCAAGTCGTTCCACAGAGCCGCGTACTGGCGGGCCGCCTTCCCCACCCACCGCGACGGCGGCGCCGTGCTCTCCCGCTCGGCCTGCCAGCGCACGCCGAGCGCGACGATCGAGACGGTCAGGGAGATGGCGACGATCCACACCTCGCGGCGCGGCGGGCGGCGGGCCAGCCAGAAGACCAGGATGCCAAGGAGCACCAGGGCCGACCAGGGGAACGGCAGGAACGGGGCGCCCAGTGTGGCGCCCAGGAAGAAGATGCGGAGGAGATCGGAGCGCAAGGCTCTAAAGCATCGGCAAGTCGACGCCGTGCCGGTGCGCGAACTCCGTGGCTTCCGAATAGCCGGCGTCGGCATGGCGCACGACGCCCATGCCCGGATCACCGGTGAGCACGCGCTCCAGGCGACGCGCGGCGTCCTCTGTGCCGTCGGCGACGATCACCATGCCGGCGTGCAGCGAGTATCCGATGCCGACACCGCCACCGTGATGGACCGACACCCAGGTGGCGCCGTTGACGGCGTTCAGGAGAGCGTTGAGGATCGGCCAGTCGCCGATCGCGTCCGAGCCGTCGAGCATCGCCTCGGTCTCGCGGTTCGGCGAGGCCACCGAGCCACAGTCCAGATGATCGCGGCCGATGACGATCGGCGCCTTGACCTTGCCCGACGCGACCAGCTCGTTGAACACCTTCCCCGCCTTCGCCCGCTCGCCGTAGCCGAGCCAGCAGATGCGCGCCGGCAGTCCCTGGAAGGCGACCCGCTCGCGAGCCAGCCGGATCCACCGCGCCAGTTTCTGATCCTCCGGGAACGTGGCGAGGATCGCCTCGTCGGTCACCGCCAGATCCTCCGGATCGCCGGAGAGCACCGCCCAGCGGAACGGTCCCTTGCCCTCGCAGAAGAGCGGCCGGATGAACAGCGGCACGAAGCCGCCGATGTCGAACGCCCGGTCGACCCCCACCGTCAACGCCTGGCCGCGCAGATTGTTGCCGTAGTCGAAGGTGATCGCGCCGCGCTCCTGGAGGGTCAGCATCGCCCGCACGTGCGCCGCCATCGTCGCCATGGAAAGGTCGATGTACGCTTTCGGGTCGCTCTGCCGCATCCGCACCGCCGCGTCGAACGACATCCCCTGCGGCACATACCCCTGGAGTGCGTCATGCGCCGACGTCTGATCGGTGAGCGCGTCCGGGGTGATCCCCGCGGCGATCAGATGCTCCAGCAGGTCGACCGCATTGCACTCGACGCCGATCGAGATCGCTTCCCGCTTCTCCACCGCCGCGAGAGCCCGCTCCACCGCCGCTGGAATGCCGTCGACGACAATATCCAGATACCGCGTCTGCAACCGCCGGTCGATCCGCGTCCGGTCGACCTCGGCGACGAGGCAGACGCCCTCGTTCATCGTCACCGCGAGAGGCTGCGCGCCGCCCATGCCGCCGAGCCCGGCGGTGACCGTCAGCCGGCCGGCCAGCGTGCCGCCGAAGTGCTGCCGCGCGCATTCGGCCAGCGTCTCGTAGGTTCCCTGGAGGATTCCCTGCGTGCCGATGTAGATCCACGATCCGGCCGTCATCTGTCCATACATCGTGAGACCGAGCCCTTCGAGCCGCCGGAACTCGTCCGCCGTCGCCCAGTGGGGCACCAGCATCGAGTTCGCGATCAGCACCCGCGGAGCCTCCGCATGCGTCTTGAACACCGCGACCGGCTTGCCGGACTGGACGAGGAGCGTCTCGTCGTTGCCCAGGCGCTTCAACGTCGCCACGATCGACTCGAAGCACTCCCAATTGCGAGCCGCCTTGCCCGATCCGCCATACACCACCAGCTCCTCCGGCCGCTCCGCCACCTCCGGATCGAGGTTGTTCATCAGCATCCGGAGAGCCGCCTCCTGCATCCAGCCGCGGCAGGAGATCTCCGTCCCGCGCGGCGAGCGGACAGTGCGGGGGCGGGCGGCGGTGGTTGCGGATGCGGAAGGGGCGGCGATGGGGGTCGTGGTCATGGAGGTATTCTACTCGCGGCGCAGGTCCACGAGAAAAAGGAGAGCCCGAATGTCAGACACCACCTTGACGATCTACAACCCGCAGCAGATCAGCGCGATGGCCGAGGTGTACCTGCCCGGCAAGTCGGTTCAGACGAATCTCCTGGCGGCCGGAGCGCAGTGGCAGGTCACGGGCGCTTCCTCGGGGCAGTGGGTCGCCTTCTCCGACCCGCAGACCGGCGAGCTCTGGGCGGCGGCGGCGTTGCCGGACGACTCCACCATCGCCCAGTTGCTCCTCGACATGGGGATCTCCGGTCTCCTGCGCCTGAACGCCCAGGAGCCGCTGACCGCGGAAAACGGTCTCTCGACCGAAGTCGTCGTCCAGCTTCAGGACGTGGGAGCCGCGGCGCCGACCATCCAGAAGCTCGCGCCGCGGGGACAGACCGGCAGCAGCGCGAATTTTCCGTTCGCCCAGAAGGGCCAGTGGCTCGGCTTCTACGACACCGCCGGCAACTACATCACCGGCACCCCGGCCGACAGCTTCTCCATGGTGACCCTCCTCGCCCCCCGGCAGATCTTCGAGATCGGCACCCCGTTCCCGGTCAGCTCCGCAGCCGTCCAGGGCACTGCTCCGGAAGGACAGACCCGGATCACGCGGCCGGCGGCCCAGAAAGCTGGGTGACCGGTTCCTGGCTCGTCCGGCGGACACACGGACGAGCACGGACAAACACGGACCTGCACGGACCAGTGGGACGAGAAGCACGCCTCGTCCGTGCAAGTCGGTGTTCGTCCGTGCTCGTCCGTGGATTTCTTCACAGCCTCTGAGCTGACGGGCGGCGATGCCGAAAGGCTCCCCTCCTGCTAGACTCCGCGCCGAACCGCTTCGGCGATCCGGGAGGTCCGCCATCCCATGCGTCATCCCATGTCCTGTCGCCTACTTCGCCTCTCGATCCCCTTCCTTCTCTGTGGTGCCTCCGCCGCTCTTCCAGGCTTCGCGCAGTCTCCCGACCTGACGGCGGAGGTCGAAGCGTTCCTCCAGGTGCCGGCGGTGGCCGGCCGGGAGGAGGGGGCGCGGGATTTCGTGCGGCAGCGGTTGCCGGGCCAGCACGTGGAACAGGATGCCGCGGGCAATCTGGTGCTGACCCTGGGATCGGGGACGCCGCGCCGGCTGGTGGTCTGTCCTCTCGGTGAGCCCGGGCTGATCGTTTCGCACATCACGCCGGAGGGCTATCTGCGGGTGGTGCCGATCGGCGCCAGCAAGGCCGGCGCGCTCTGGGCGCAGTCGTTCGAGGGGAATGTGGTGATGGTCGGCGGCGCGCGCGGCTGGGTGCCGGGCGGCGTGGTGCAGCGGTCGCTCCATCTGATCCAGGGCGCCCAGGCTCCTGAGCGCAAACCGTTCAGCCTCGACGAGGCATGGATCGACGTGGGGGCGGAGTCGGCGGCGGAGGTGGAAGCTCTGGGGATCCGGATGCTCGATCCGGTCACCTTGATCCGCCGGCCGGCGCGGCTCGCGGGGGGACGCATCGCCGGCCCGTCGGCCCGCCTCAAGGCGGCTTGCGTGGCGACGATCGGAGCGGCTCGCGCTCTCGGTTCCAATCCTCCCACAGGAACCCTGATCTTCGCCTGGACGGCCGGCGATTTCGTCAATGGCATCGGGCTCGACTTTCTCCTGCATTCCCGCGGACCGTTCGATCAGGTGCTCCGGCTGAGCCCCGGATTCGGGCAGACCGGCGACGGTCAACCGGCGAATCCGGCGGCGAAGCCGGGGCTCGACCTGCCAGCGCGGTATCCGGAGACGCCGGTCGAGACGGTCTCCCTCGCCGAGGCCGGGCAGCTTCGCGACCTGATCCTTGCCGCCGCCGGCCGTTCCGGAATCGCGCAACCGGCGGCGCCGCCTCTCCCGCCACCGCCCGTTGTCGTCGAAACCGCCGGTCACGCGGATTCGGCGCCGGTCCTCGCCGCGCTGATCAACCGCGCGGGCGTCTCTGGCGCCGAGGGGCCGGTGCGCGAGGAGATCCTGCATCGCCTCCCGGCGTGGGCGAAACCCACGGTGGACGCACAAGGCAATGTCCTGCTGACCATCGGCCAGGGCAAGGAGCACGTCCTTTTCGCCGCTCATATGGATGAGGTGGGCTTCCGGGTCGCCGAAATCCTGCCGGACGGCCGCCTCCGCCTGGAGAACCGCGGCGGTGTGCTGCGTTCGGCGTGGGAGGCGCAGGCGGCCCTGGTGCATGGCGACCGCGGACCGGTGCCGGCGGTGTTCGAGCCGCGGGCGGATTGGCGGACGGCGGAGAAGGCGGCGATGCCCGAGCCGCTGACCGTCTGGACCGGCGCCGCCTCTCCGGCTGAAATCGCCGCGCTCGGCATCCACACCGGCAGCACGGTGACGATGCCCAAGCGAATGTTCCGCATCGGACCGCACCGGGCGCTCGGCCGCGGTTTCGACGACCGCGCCGGCTGTGCCGCTCTTCTCCTGGCGCTGGCGCAGATCGATCCGGCGAAGCTCACGAAGCGGGTCACCTTCGCCTGGGACGTGGAAGAAGAGCTCGGCCTGAACGGCTCCACCGAGCTCGCCAAGCGGCTGACCGATTTCACCGAGGTGCATGCGATCGACACCTTCGTCTCCTCCGATTCGCCGCGGGAGAGCGACCGCTTCGCCTTCGCCCAGCTCGGCCATGGGCCGGTGCTGCGCGCCATGGACAATGAATCGCTCGCGCCGCGCGAGCTGATCGAGCGCTTCCAGGGTGTCGCCGCCCGTGCCGGCGTGCCGGTGCAGATCGGTTTCACCGGTGGCGCGACCGACGGCATGCCGTTCCTGGCGGCCGGCGTGACCATGCTCCCCTTCTCGTGGCCGGGTCGCTCGTCCCACTCGCCCGTCGAGGTCGCCGATCTGCGAGACGTCGAAAACCTGGCCAAGCTGATCGTGGCCGTCGCGACTCAATAGGCCGGAGGCTCTTTGGGAATCCTGACCGAGCTGTACAAGCCGTCGCTGGCGCTGCTGACCGACCTCTATCAGCTCACCATGGCCTATGGCTATTGGAAGTCGGGCACCGCGGACCGCGAGGCCGTCTTCCATCTCCACTTCCGCAAGCCACCGTTCGGCAGCGGCTTCACCGTCGCCTGCGGGCTCGAAGCGGCGATCGATTTCGTGGAGTGTTTCCGCTTCAGCGACGACGATCTCCAGTACCTCGCGACCCTGGAAGGCAACGACGGCACGCCGCTTTTCGAGGCGGAGTTCCTCGACATGCTGCGGAAGATGGACTTCGCCTGCGACGTCGACGCCATCCCCGAGGGTACCGTGGTCTTTCCACACGAGCCGCTGGTGCGCGTGCGCGGTCCGATCCTCCAGTGCCAGCTCCTCGAAACGCCGCTCCTCAACCTGATCAACTTCCAGACGCTCATCGCGACCAAGGCCGCCCGGGTCTGCCTCGCCGCCCAGGGAGAGGCGGTGCTGGAGTTCGGCCTGCGCCGCGCCCAGGGGATCGACGGCGGCCTCTCCGCCTCACGCGCCTCCTACATCGGCGGCTGCGCCGGCACCTCGAACGTGCTCGCCGGCAAGATCTTCGACATTCCGGTCAAAGGCACCCACGCGCACAGTTGGGTGCTCTCGTTCGACACCGAGCTGGAGTCGTTCCAGGCCTACGCCCGCGCGCTGCCGAACAACTGCGTCTTCCTGGTCGACACCTACCACTCGCTCGAAGGGGTGCGCAACGCCATCCGCGTCGGCCGCTGGCTGCGCGAGAACGGCCACCGGATGGCGGGCATCCGCCTCGACTCGGGCGACCTCGCCTACCTGAGCATCGAGGCGCGGAAAATCCTCGACGACGCCGGCTTCGAGGAGACGCAGATCCTCGCCAGCAGCGAGCTGGACGAGCATCTGATCGAGAGTCTCAAGCTCCAGGGCGCGCGCATCGTGGTCTGGGGAGTCGGCACCCGCCTGGTCACCGGGCACGACGATCCGGCGCTGGGCGGCGTCTACAAGCTCACCGCGATCCGTGACGCCGGGCAGCCCTGGAAGTACAAGGTGAAGCTCTCCGAGCAGGCGATCAAGGTCACCACCCCGGGCATCCTCCAGGTGCGCCGCTTCCACAGCGGCACCGAGCTGGCCGGCGACATGATCTTCGACGTCGAGCTGGGAGCGCCCGAGGCGCCGACGCTGGTCGACCCGGGAGACCTCACGCGGCGCAAGGAGATCCACGCCGGCACGCCGTTCGAGGATCTCCTGGTGCCGGTCTTCCGCGCGGGCCGCAAGGTGTATGATCCGCCGCCGCTCACCGCGATCCGCCACCGTGTCACCGAGCAGCTCCAAAGTTTCCACCCCGGCGTCAAACGCTTTTCGAATCCCCACCTCTATCCGGTCGGCCTCGAGCTCGGTCTGTTCGATCTCAAGACCCGGCTGATCCTGGAAGCGCGCACGAGGAGACAGCAGTGATCCAGACCGATTCCGTCCGGCCCGGCGTGCGGGAGTTTCCCGTGCCGGCCTTCTACGATCCGGCGCACGCCGCCTCCTGGGCCTACGCGCCGGATCAGCAGGCGCTTTTCGCCGCCGCACAGGCCTGGCGCCGCGAGCACACCATCCGGCCGGCGGCGCTCGACCGCAAGCGCGTGCAGCTCCTGCTGATCGATCTCCAGAAGGATTTCTGTTTTCCGCAGGGCACCCTCTACGTCGGCGGACGCAGCGGCTCCGGCGCCATGGACGACAGCGACCGCATCGCGCGTTTCCTCTATCGCAACCTGGAGACGATCACCGACATCACCTGCACGCTGGACACCCATTTTCCGTTCCAGATCTTCTCTCCCTCTTTCTGGCTGGGAGAGAACGGAGAGCCGCCGTCGCCACACCAGGAGATCACCGTCGAGATGATCCGCGCTGGCGTCGTGCGTCCCAATCCGGACATCGCCTGGTGGCTCTGTGACGGCGACACGGCCTGGCTGGAGCGGCAGGTGGAGTTCTACTGCCGCGAGCTTGAAAAAACCGGGCGCTACAAGCTCTACCTCTGGCCGCCGCACTGCATCCTGGGGAGCGACGGCCATCCGCTCGTGGGCGTGATCCACGAGGCGCGCATGTTCCACGCCTGGACGCGCGGCGCCAAGTGCTGGATCGAGAGCAAGGGCGATCTGCCGCTGACCGAGAACTATTCCGTGCTGGCGCCCGAGGTGCTGATGCGCCACGACGGCCGCCCGCTCGCCGAACGCAACTCCCGCTTCATCAAGACCCTGCTCAAATCGGACGCCGTGATCATCGCCGGCCAGGCGGCCAGCCACTGCGTCAAAAGCTCCATCGACGACCTGCTCGGCGAGATCCTCACCCACAGCGAAGCGCTGGCGCGGAAGGTCTACATCCTGCGCGACTGCATGTCCTCCGTCGCCGTGCCGGACCCCGAGCACCCCGGCGCCTTCCTGTTCGATTTCACCCCGCAGGCCGAAGAAGCGCTCAACCGCTTCGCCGCCCACGGCATGCACGTGGTGAAGTCGACCGATCCGATCGCGGACTGGCCAGGCATCGAGGTGTAGAGCGGGGGAACTCTCTGGCCCGGAAGTTGCTTCTGGCCAGCCACATGATCATCCCGCTCAAGACGGAACACCTGAAACGATACAAAGACATCGCGAAGCTGCTGATCAAATACGGCAGGGCCGACCTGGCGCAAGTGGTTGCCGATCCGACCCTGCCGTCCGACCAGGCCGGCGCGGAGATCGCGTCCGGCAAGCCGGAGGAGCTTGCCCGCGACCTGGAAGCGATGGGGCCGACGTTCATCAAGTTGGGGCAGCTTCTGTCCACGCGCTCCGATCTGCTGCCGGCGCCGTACCTGGAGGCTCTCTCCCGGCTGCAGGATCAGGTGGAGCCGTTCCCCTTCGAGCAGGTCGAGGAGATCGTCACCTCGGAGCTGGGCGTGCGCCTGTCGAAAGCGTTCCAGGACTTCGAGCGCGTGCCGCTCGCCGCGGCCTCTCTCGGCCAGGTGCACTTGGCTCATCTCCGCGACGGCCGGCCGGTCGCGGTCAAGGTCCAGCGCCCGGAAATCCGGCAGGGGATTCTCGACGATCTCTCGGCGTTCGAGGAGATGGCGGGCCTTCTCGACCGTCACACGGAGCTCGGACGCAAGCTCAACTTCTGCGGCATGGTCGACGAGTTCCGAAGGGCTCTCCTGCGCGAGCTCGACTACCGCCTGGAAGCGCTCAACCTGGTGACGCTGGGAAAGAACCTCGAAGAGTACAAGCGCCTGATCGTGCCGCAGCCGGTCGACGACTACACGACCTCGCGCGTGCTGACCATGGAGTTCATCCGCGGCACCAAGATCACCGCCCTCTCGCCCCTCGCCCGCATCGATCTCGACGGCCGCGGCCTCGCCGAGGATCTCTGCAAGGCCTATCTGGATCAGATCCTGATCGACGGCTTCTTCCACGCCGATCCGCATCCCGGCAACCTGCTGATCACCGACGACGGGCGGCTGGCCTTCCTCGACCTCGGCATGGTGGCGCGCGTCGATCCGAAGACGCAGGAGCAGTTGCTGAAGCTCATCCTCGCCATCACCGAAGGGCGCGGTCACGAAGCGGCGCAGGTCGCCGTCCAGATCGGCACCCGCCTGGAGGGCTACAACGAGGATCTCTTCCGCCGCGAGGTGGCACTCCTGGTGGCGAGCGCGCAGAACGCCGCCGAGCCGGTGCAGATCGGCCGCATCGTGCTCGGCCTCGCCCGCCAGGCCGCGGAGACCGGCGTCCGGCCCGCCCCCGAGCTGGCGCTCCTCGGCAAGGCACTGCTCCACCTCGACGATGTCGCGAGAACGCTCGATCCGAACCTCGACCCCAACCAGATGGTGCGCGAGCAGAGCCAGTCGATTCTCCGCAAACACATGCTGAAGCGCCTCTCCCCGGCGAGCATCGCCACCTCCGCGCTGGAGGTCTACGAGCTCTTCCAGCAGATGCCGCCGCGGCTCAACGCCTTCCTCGACACCGTGGCCTCGAACAAGCTGGAGCTCAAGGTGAACGCCTTCGACGAGTCGCGTCTGATGGACAACCTCCAGAAGATCGCCAACCGCATCGCCTCGGGCCTCGTCCTCGCCGCCCTGATCATGGGAGCGGCGCTGCTGATGCAGGTGCGAACGCGCTTCACCCTCTTCGGCTACCCCGGCCTCGCCATGGTCCTCTTCCTCCTCGCCGTCGCCTGCGGCTTCGTCCTCCTCTTGAGCATCTGGCTCAACGACGACTGGCGGGTGTGGCGGAACAAGCGGGGGCGGTGAGGCGCTCCCAGCAACAAATCGCCCCCTCCAGCTTTTGCCTCCGCGGCTCGGTCCAAGATTCTGTATGATCTTCCCCTGAATCTCTGAACCGGCCCGACCTCCAAGATGCCTCCCAAGGTCTTCCTGAGCTACAGCCACGACTCCGCGGAGCACAAGGACCGCGTCCTGGCGGTCTGCGACCGGCTGCGCGCAGACGGCATCGATGCCTGGATCGATCAATACGAGACCTCGCCACCGGAAGGCTGGCCGCGGTGGTGCGCAAACCGCGTCGAGAAGGCGGATTTCGTCCTGGTGGTCTGCACGGGGACCTATGAGCGCCGCTTCCGCGGCGCCGAGGAACCAGGCCGCGGCCTTGGCGGCCAGTGGGAAGGGTTTGTCATCTATCAAGAACTCTATGAGTCTGCGGCCCGGAACTCGAAATTCATCCCTGTCCTCCTTCCGCCCGCCGTTCCTGAGCACATCCCGACGGTCTTGCGGAGCGTGAGCCGCTACGAGCTCATTGAGGATGACGGCTATCGGCGCTTAATCCGCCATCTTACCGGCCAGCCGGAAACGCCGGCTCTGCCACTCGGTCAGCCAGTTCCGCTACCGCCACGCGAGCGACAGCCCGCTGAAGTATTCACCTCGGTCCGGCTTCAGAGGCCGAAACCAGGAGAGGAGAAGGTCAATGAGAAAGACGGCTCGGTGCTCGTCTACGTGCCAGGAGGAGAATATGTGCTCGGAGCCAAATATCTGCCCGAGGCTAGACCTGTCCATCGCGTGATCCTCTCACCATTTTGGATCGGAAAGTATCCGGTAACCAACGGCAACTACCGTCGTTACTTATCTGATCATCCAGAGGCCGAGACGCCGCCACACTGGGATAACAAGTCGTTCAATGGGGCTAGTCAGCCGGTTGCAGTGAGCTGGAACGGGGCTCAGGCCTATTGCCACTGGGCGGGTCTACAACTGCCGACGGAGGCACAGTGGGAAGCGGCAGCGCGGGGAACTGACCAGCGCCGCTATCCGTGGGGAGACAAAAAACCGACCCCCGAGCACGCCAACTTTGGTTGGAGGGTAGCGACGCCGTCTCCTATCGGTGCGTTTCCAAGGGGCATCGGGCCCTTTGGAACACTGGATCAGACCGGGAATGTCTGGGAGTGGTGCCAGGATTTATGGGCCGTGGACGCTTATCAAGGTCGTAACGGAAGGCTGGATCCGATTGCTTTCTGGGGAGAGCCTCACGTCCATTGCCTGCGTGGCGGGTCGTACACAAGCTCAGTCAAGGAGTTGGCGGCGGCGTACCGCTACTCGTATCCGGCCGCAGTCAACCTCGGCGATTTCGGCTTTCGTTGTTTGCTGCCAGACTCTCCCGAACCTAACTTAGAGCGCCTGACAAAACCGGTTGCCGGCCCAACGGGCCGGGAGAGCATAGCCCAGGGCTGAGGCCGAAGGCCGATGCCCTGGGGCAACGGGCACCACCTCCGGGCGGCCTGAAGGTCGCGAGAGCTCCCGCTTGACAGCTCCGCAGACTCTCCAAAATCTACGTCCACCTGATCTTCTCGCCGAAAAATCGCGAACGAACCCTGCCTGACGAGATTCGCCCCGATCTCCCTGAAGACTCTCGCGGCTTTCAGGCCGCCGGGAGGTGGCCCCCGTGAACCCAAGGGCATCGGCCTTCGGCCTCAGCCCTGGGCTATGCTCTCCCGGCCCGTTGGGCCGGTTTTGTTAGGCACTCTTAGCGCCCCAAGAGAGCGCGGCCCCAAGGACAGCGGTTGGACCCCTTCAGCGAGCGTACGATCGGTGTCGGCAGAGGAGTCCCCCTTCTTCGCGCTCGGTTCTCTACCGGGCTCTCCCCGTCCGTTGCGAATAGGACTTGGTTCTCTCGATCAGCTCGTCGTCGATTCTCAGGGTGAGCTTGGTTTGCAGGGATGCGCCTCGGCTTGACGTACAAAGCCCTCGATCAAAGTACGGCATCGACTGCAGGTCGTCAAATGCGTCGAGGCAGTTTTCAGCCGCCTCTGCCGAGCCCGACAACGGCTCGTCGCAGGCTTCCGGCGGCGCAATGGAGCTCTCCGCTGGAGCTACGCAGCACAACGACGGAGCAATACAGATTTTCGATGGAGCAACAAAGCTCGACTGCACGACAACGTGGAGCAATCTTAGAGCGACATGGAACGGCGGCGGAGCAACCTAGTCCTTTTTTGCGCCGCCGCTGTGCGACAGCGCCTCTTCGAAAGATTACGCTGGAGCAACGAAGCACTTCAGCGCCGCTCCGCAGCACAGCGTTACTCCAGCGTTGGACTGCGACGCTCCACGGAAGCACAACGTTGGACCGCCGCAATACTTCGTCGCCACGCCGTGGCAGAGGGTTGGCGCCAAGTTGTTCTTCGGCCAGGCAATGAAGTGCTCCACTGGAGTGACGGAGCACAACGATGTCGCAACAAAGTGCTGCGGCAGAGCAAATCACTACGCCAGCGGCGCAATACGGAGCAACCATGGGGCAAATAGGAGCTATCGTGGCGCAAATTTGTGCGACGTTGCGCCTCGGGAGTGCTCCAACGACGCTCGAATACGTCAAGTCGCGCCGGCGTGGCTCTTCGGGTTACTTCACGGCAGATCCGGCGCGGTGGCGAAATCCCCGAGGATGATGGCGTCCCACGTGACGGCGGCGTATTGCGTGGGGGTGTTGGTGACGGCGAGGATGTGCGCTCCGTAACAGTTCTCGAGGACTTCCTTCATCCCCTCTCCGTTGGACACCAGAAGGAGGGTGTCCGCTCCTCCGGCGGAACGGGCGGTGACCGGGCCGAGCAGGACCGGCTTGCCTTTCCACCAGAAGAGGTCACCGACGAATCCGATGTTGACGTACCAGGCCTCGTCGCGCTTCCCGATCGCCATCCCCTTGGCGACGGTCATGTTCGGCTGGGCGTCTTCGACAGCTTTGAAGAAGCCGGCATTCGCCGGATCGGCAGAGGTCCAGGCTCCTTGGCCGTCCGCTTGGTGCAGGGTCTTCTTCTGCGCGTCCCAGGCGAGGGCCTCACCGTTGGCGCCGCGCTCCAGGCGGACGAAGGAGCAGCGCATCTCTCCGGGCTTCAGCGGCTCGCTGGCCGCGGGCAACGGGACCTGCGAGTTGGAGAAAGCGGTACCAAGGACCTTGCCGTTGCGGTCGAGCCGCCAGATGGCAGCCTCGGCGCAGGAAGGCGCGGCGTAGATGGCGTCCGGCATGATGCGCAGCCTTTGGAAGCTGCCGGTGCCTTCGACCTTGGACTGGATCTTCACCACTTTCGACTTCCACTCCGGCGAGATGCGCAGGAGGGTGAGGTGGTCTGTCGCAACCCAGGCGGAGCCGTCGAGCGGATCGACGTCCAGGGCCGTCCAGCTCTCCCCTTCCTTGCCGAGGGCCGTTTCAGATTGGATCTTCCCGTCCTTGTGGGTGACACGCAGGAGGCGCGCAGGCCGGAACAGCACGTAGGCCGCGTCCTTGCTGAGCGCGACGGCGATTGGCTCTTCTCCCTTGGTCACCCCGAGCTCAGCAAAGCGAGCGGCGGCGGCTTTCTCCTGGCAGATCAAGGTGGCGCGGGGCAGCGCCGGCCCTGTCTGCACGACAGCCGGCGGCTTGCCCAGGGCCGCGGTCGGAGAGGGAGAGGGAGCGGAGGCGCACCCGGCAGTGAGCGCGAGGACGCCGATCAGTAAATACAGTTGGGGAACGCGCATCGGAAGTCTCCTTCCGGCGTTTTTCGGGCCTATCCCTTGACGCCGTAGCGCTCCATTTTAATCGCAAGCCCATTGCGGGACAGCCCGAGGAGACGTGCGGCCTGGGATTTGTTGCCGGTGGTGCGGCGCAGGGCTTCGCGGATGGCGGCCTGCTCGCAGGCTCCGACCAGACGGTCGAGCTCGAGGTCGGAGCCGGAGTCGACGCGGGTGGTGATCAGGCTGCCGTTGCGCACCCGTTCCGGCAACAGGTTGACGTCGACCGGCCGGCCGGGGGGCGCCATGTAGACGAGCTGGCGGGCGATGTTCTCGAGCTCCGCCAGGTTGCCCGGGTAGTCGTAGGAGAGGAGCGCCGACATCGCCTTCACCGTGATCCCCTGCATCCGCTTCCCCGTCTCGTGGCAGAAGCGGTTGATGTAGGACTGGATGAGGAGCGGCAGGTCCTCGCGGCGGTCGCGCAGCGGCGGCACCTCGATGGTGAACTGCGACAGGCGGTAGGCGAGGTCGGCGCGGAAGAGGTCCTGCCCGACCACGGCTTCGAGCGGCGTGCGGCTGCCGGCCACGATGCGCACGTCGACCTTCTGCGACAGGTTGCTGCCGGTCGGCTCGACCTCGCCGGAGCGCAGGAAGCGGACGAGCCGGCCCTGCACCTCCATCGGGAGCTGGTCGACCTGGTCGAGAAACAGGGTGCCGCCGGCCGCGAGGAGGAGCTTCCCCTCGCGGCGCACCGGTCCGCCTTTGCCCGCTACCTCGGCGCCGAAGAGGTCGGCTTCGATCTGGAGCGGACGGGCGCCGCTGCAACTCGCCACCACGAAGGGACCGTGCCGGCGGCCGCTCGACAGGTGGAGGGAGCGGGCGAGCAGCTCCTTGCCGACGCCCGGCTCGCCGCGCAGGAGGACGTGGACGCCTGGATCGACGGCGGAGCGGAGCTGCTCGACGACCTGCTTCATGGTCTGCGACTGCCCCACCACGAGGCCGGCGTCGAGGATCAGGTCCTGCTGCCCCGGATGGCCGGGGAGGATCGGCTCGTACCAGCCGACGTGGTGGACGAGACCGAGCACGAGCAGATGGCCGAGGGTGCGGAACGACTCGACCGGCGACCACGAGGGGTCCGGCCGGAACGCCGGGAAGGCGGACATCAAGGTGTAGGTGCGGTCGAGGGCGGTGAACGAGTGGTAGCAGATCCACGCCTCCGCGCCGGCCAGCTCGCCTTCGAGGGCGCCCCCGCGCTGGAGGTTGTGGCCCGCCTGGCGATGGACCAGGAGCTGCTCCAGGAGGCGCTCACCGCTCGCCAGCCAGCTCGGATCGCTGCTCACCACTAGCTTGAGGCCGGCCTTCTCCACCTCGCCCTGGAGGAGGAAGAAGACGCCGCCGCCGAAGTCGGTGAGCACTTCGCTCACCAGATCCTCGGAGGTGGTGCGGCTTTCGGTGTCGGAGAGCACCCACTCGCTGATGCGGCAGAGGTGCTCCACCATCCGCTCCGGCGTGTTGCGCGGCGGCCCGGCGGGGACCGGCTCGGCCGGCAGGCCGGGCGGCGCCGGCTGGGGCGCGGGCATGACGTCCTCGACGAGCAGGGTGACCGCGCCGACGCGGATCTCGTCCATCACTTCGAGCGCCGACTCCCGCACCTTCCGCCCGCTGACCTGGAGTCCCTTGCGGTTGCCGCCGAGGTCTTCGATGCGCAGCGAGGTGCCGTCGTAGCGCAGCACGGCGTGACGCAGGGCGACCCCGGTGTAGGGAAGGCAGATGTCGCAGTCCGGCTGGCTGCCGATGAACGACTCGCTCTTCAAAACAGGAAACCGGCGGACGCCGTCCGGTGCATAGGCAACAAGGCGGAACATGGGACCGACAGTGTAACTCAGGCGGAGGGATCGGAGTTTGCTATCCTGTCGGCGTGAACGATCTCTTCCTTCGTGCCTGCCGTGGCGAGGCGACTGAACGCCTCCCCGTGTGGATGATGCGCCAGGCCGGGCGGTATCTGCCCGAGTACCGCGCCATCCGCGCGAAAGCCGACTTCCTGACCCTGTGCAAGACCCCGGAGCTCGCCGCCGAGGTGACGATCCAGCCGGTACGGATCGTCGGGGTCGATGCCGCCATCCTCTTCGCCGACATCCTCCTGCCGTTGGAGGCCATGGGCGCCGAGCTGCAATTCGTCAAAGGGGACGGTCCCTCGTTCCCCAACCCCGTGCGCACCCGCGAGGACATCGCCCGCCTGCGCACGCCCGACGTCGAGGAGACCCTCGGCTACGTTTTCGCTGCCATGCGCCTGGTGCGCCGTGAGCTCGACGGCCAGGTGCCGGTGATCGGCTTCGGCGGCACGCCGTGGACGCTCGCCGCCTATCTGGTGGAGGGCGGCGGCTCGAAGCACTTCGAGCATCTGCTCGCCTGGAGCTACACCGATCCGGAGGGCCTGGCGGTCCTCCTCGACCGCATCGCCGACACGTCGATCGCCTATCTGCGCGGCCAGATCGCCGCCGGCGCCCAGGCTCTCCAGCTCTTCGACACCTGGGGCGGCGTGCTCGACCTCCAGCGCTGGCGCGCGCTCGCCCTGCCGCCGCTCAAGAAGATCGTCGACGCGCTCCGCGCCCTGCCGGACGCCGTGCCGCTCATCTACTACGTCAACGGCGGCAACCACCTGCTGGAAGGGATGAAGGAGCTGGCGGTGGACGTGCTCTCGGTGGACTGGCGGCAGCCGCTCTCCACGGTCCGCGCGGCCGTGGGCTCCCGCACGCTGCAAGGGAACTTCGATCCCGCCGCCCTCCTCGCTCCGATCCCGGAGATCGAGCGCCGGGTGGCCGCGGTGATCGCCGAAGGCAAGGGCGGCGGCCACATCGTCAACCTCGGCCACGGCATCCTGCCCATGACCCCGGTGGATCACGCCAAGGCGTTCGTGGAGGCGGCGAAGCGGCTGTCCGCGCGGTCCTCAGAAAACTCTCCAGAATGAACAAACCCCGCCTGCGGCGGAGGGTTGAATCAACCCTCCGCAGGCGGGGCGTGAAAACCGGAGACCGATCTCTAGAACCGGTGGCTCAGGGGATGCAGGCGCCGTTGACGTCGACCGAGCAGAAGTAGCCGGTGCCGTCGACGACGACGTTCGCATGCTGCGTGTTCAACGACTGGAACAGGAAGATCGACAGGTCCTGAGCGCTGGTGGACAGCGGCACGATGGCGCCGTTGCCGAGGGCCGGCTCATTGGCCTTGAAGGTCAGGTTCGCGGTGCCCGGCCAGGTCGTGCCCGAGGGGAAGAGCGTGATGTAACCGTCGCTGTTCGGGCCGACGATCGTGGCGTTCACGGCAACCGCCTTGGCGTTGACCGGGATGCCGCACTTGCCCTGCACCTGGAAGTTCCGCGTCGCGTTGCCAACGAGCGACGGGGCTTCGGTCGAGCGCGTGTCGATCAAGCGGCACGGGGTCAGTGGGAAGAAACGCAGCGGGCCGGCCGCGAGGACGGGAGCGGCGCTCAGTAGAAGAGCCGCGGCGGCAACGAGACGGGACATTTTAGTCATGGGCTCAAACCCTCCTTCAAGCGGGTTGTGACTCGGTCTATCGACTCGGTCTATCCGGTGTATAGCTATTGTACCATACGACGTTCCCCCAAAAGTGGGTAGCGTCGGACTTTCTTCACGTGAAGTTTATAGCGGAACAGGACGCCGAGCACAGCGAAGCCGTAACGCACGCTCCGCCAGAAGCCGATCTGCGAGGCTTCCGGAAAGTAGCGAGTGCGGATCGGGATCTCGCGGATGCGCAGGCCGTGGAAGACGCCTTGGGCGATGATCTCCGTGTCGAAGACGAAATCGTCCGAGTTCCCTTCGAGGTCCACAGTCTCCAGATAGCGCCGGCTGTAGGCGCGGAGCCCTGAGTGGTACTCGGAGAGGAAGACGTAGAACGTGGCGTTGGCGACCACGGTCAGGAACAGGTTGGCGAGGTACTTCCACTTCGGCATGCCGCCTTCGAGCGGCCGGCCGCCCAGCATGCGGCTGCCGAAGACGGCCTCGCATTCTCCGTCCAGCAGCGGTTTGGCAAGCTCGGGGATGTAGGCCGGATCGTACTGATGGTCGGGGTGGACCATGACCACGATGTCGGCGCCGCGGGAGAGCGCCTCTTTGTAGCAGGTCTTCTGGTTGCCGCCGTACCCCCGGTTCCTGGGGTGCACCAGGGTGTGGAGGCCGAGGCTCCGCGACAGCTCGACAGTGCGGTCGCGGCTGCCGTCGTCGACCAGGATGATGTCGTCGACCCACTCCATGGGCAGGTCGTCGTAGGTGCGCTGCAGCGTCTTCTCGGCGTTGTAGGCCGGCATCACGACGCAGATCTTCTGCGTGCGCTCGCCGTGGGTGGTTTCACTCGTCCCAGTCATCGCGACCATTTTACCAGCTCTCGGCGGTTGCGACCGCGGTATCCCTACGCTATGGTCCCTTGGGCATGAAACTGATCATCCAGATCCCGTGCTACGACGAGGAGGAGACCCTCGCGCAGACGATCGCCGACCTGCCGCGGCAGATCGCCGGGATCGACGCCGTCGAGATCCTGGTGATCGACGACGGCAGCACCGACCGCACGGCGGAGGTGGCGCGGCAGAGCGGCGGCGATCGCATCGTGCACATCGTGCGTCACCTGCGCAACCAGGGGCTCGCCCGCGCCTTCCGCACCGGCCTCGACACCTGCCTCGGCCTGGGCGCCGACATCATCATCAACACCGATGCCGACAACCAATACGCCGGGTCCGCGATTCCCGACCTGGTGAAGCCGATCCTGGACGGCCGCGCCGACATCGTGATCGGCGACCGCCGGCCCGACACCCTCCCCCACTTCTCGCCGGGCAAGCGGCGCCTGCAACGCCTGGGCAGCCGCGTCGTCCGCCGCCTCTCCGGCACCGAGGTGCCCGACGCGGTGAGCGGCTTCCGCGCCCTGTCGCGCGCCGCGGCGCTCAAGCTGAACATCGTCTCCTCGTTCAGCTACACGATCGAGATGCTGATCCAGGCCGGGCACGAGCGGATGGAGGTGGTCTCGGTGCCGATCGCGGTCAACCCGGGCACCCGCGAGTCGCGGCTCTTCCGCAGCGTGCCGCACTTCCTGCTGCAGTCGCTGGCCACGATGGTGCGCACCTACACCATGTACAAGCCGCTGCGTGTGTTCACCGGCCTCGGCCTCGCTTTCGCGCTGGCCGGCGCGGTGCCGGTGATCCGCTTCCTGGTCTACTACCTCCTGGGCCAGGGAGGCGGCAAGATCCAGTCGCTGGTGCTCGGCGGCGTGCTGCTGATCATCGGCTTCGTCTCCCTTCTCATCGGCGTCATCGCCGACCTGATCGCGTTCAACCGGAGCCTCCTGGAGACTCTCCTCGAAAAGGTGCGGCAGCTCCCTCCCCCGCCCCCCTCAGATCAATGAACGTGCCATGAAAGTGGCCTTCTGGGGGACGTTCGACCGTGGCAAGCCACGCAACCGCATCCTTCTGCGCGGCCTGGCGGAGAACGGCGTCGAGGTCCTGGAGTGCCACAGCGACGTCTGGCAGGACGTCGAGGACAAGAGCCGCCTCCGCGGTCTGCGGCGGCTCGGCTTCCTCCTCCGCTGGCTTGCCGCTTACCCCGGGCTGATCGTCCGCTACCTCCGGCTTCCCCGCCACGACGTGACCCTGGTGGGCTACCTCGGCCAGCTCGATGTCCTCGTGCTCTCGCCGTTCGCCCGCCTGCGCCGCATCCCCGTGGTCTGGGACGCCTTCCTCTCTCTCTACGACACCGTCGTCCACGACCGCGCTCTGGTTGGTCCGCGGCATCCGCTCGCCCGGCTGCTCTACGCCTGGGAATGGCTCGCCGGCCGCGCGGCGTCGGTGGTGCTCCTGGACACCCATGCCCACGCCGAGCATTTCGCCCGCACTTTTCATCTGCCTCGCCAGCAGGTGTCGTCGGTGCTGGTCGGAGCCGAGCCGGAGGTGTTTCCTGCGGTTGCCTCGTCTTCCGTTGGTGGGCCGCCCTCCCAACCCAGGGCGTTGCCCTGGGCTGAGGAAGCCCGGGCCTTCGGCCCTTCCCCCAGCCCGGTGCGGGTGCTGTTCTACGGCCAGCTCATTCCGCTCCACGGGGTGGAGACGATTCTGCGAGCAGCGCAGACAGCCGGCACGGACAGCTTTGAGTGGCTGATCATCGGCCAAGGCCAGGAGGAAGAGAAAGTTCGGCGGATGCTGGAGACTGCGCCGGTCGAGCGGTTGCGGTGGATTCCCTGGGTGCCCTATGAGGAGCTGGCGGAGCAGATCCGGGCGGCGGATGTCTGTCTGGGGATCTTCGGCGCCAGCGCCAAGGCCGGCAATGTGATCCCGAACAAGGTCTTTCAGATCGTCTCCTGCGGCAAGCCGGTGATCACCCGCGACAGCCCGGCGATCCGCGAGTTGCTCCCAGAGAACGATCCGGGCGTCTATCTGATCCCCCCCGCGGACGCGGACGCGCTGCTCGCCGCTCTGCTCCGCTTCCGGAGTGAACGCTCTTCACTGACCCCGCCTCTCCACGCCGCGGCCCGGCAGCGGATCACGCCGCAGGCCGTGGGGAGAGAGCTGATGGAGATTCTCGCCGCGCCCTGCCGCCACCCTCTCTTCGGCCTCGCCGCCCCGGAGCTGGGCTGGGTGCCCGCGCCGCGCTACGCCTTGCGCCGTGCCCGCCTGCTGGCCCTCGCGTCCGGCCTCGGCGGCGGCCGGCTGCTGGAGATCGGCCCTGGTGCCGGAGCCCTGCTCGCCGACCTCGCCGGCCTCGGCTTCATCTGCGACGCCGTGGAAAGCTCCGAGAAGGCTTTCCGGCTCGCCAGCGAGATCAATTCGCGTCAACCTGCCGTGCATCTCCACCGCGAGCCCGATCCGGCCTGGACCGAGACGTTCGACGCCCTGGTGGCCTGCGAGGTACTGGAGCACATCGAGGACGACCGCGCCGCGCTGGCCGAGTGGCGAGCCTGGATCCGGCCCGGCGGCCATCTGATCCTCTCCGTGCCCGCCCACGTCCGCCGCTGGAGCGCGACCGACGTCTGGGCCGGCCACTTCCGGCGCTATGAGAAAGCCAGCCTCCGCGAGCTTCTGGAAACCTCCGGCTTCGCGGTCGAGGAGCTGGAGTGCTATGGCTTTCCGCTGAGCAACCTGGTGGAGCCTCTCCGCGCCTGGTCGCATGCCCGCGCGCTGCGGCGGCGTCATGACTCCCAGGGGAATGCCACGGGGGAAGAGAAAGCCGCCGCCACCGCGCAGAGCGGCGTCGAACGCGGCCTCGAAGCGCGCCTCTGGCCCCTGCAAGCCGGCCTCCCCGGCAGACTCCTCTTCCGCGCCGCGTTCCGTCTCCAGACCTGGTTCCGGAACCGCGACCTGGGGACCGGCTATCTCGTCCTCGCCCGCAGAATCGCCTGAGAATCGCCAGAGACATGAGCAAACGGACGCAGAGAATCCTCGGCCTCCTGGCGCTGGCGGCGAGCCTGTTCTACCTCGGGCGACTCGCCGTGCGCCACGCCGCCGCGCTGCCGCCGGTCGCCTGGACGCCGGCGAGCCTGGCGGCGGGGGCGGGAGCGATCGGCCTTTATATGGTGTCGCTGCTGGCGGGCGCGCTGGCTTGGTTCCTTCTGCTGCGCGGGAGCGGACAGGGCCTTGGCGAAGGTGGCCTCCGCCCAACCGCCCTCTCCCCCGACCCCTCTCCCGTGCGTCCCCCACACACCCGCCCCGAACGAGAGAGGGGCGCCACCTCCCAGCCCCAAAAACAGCAGGAGCGTAGGGGGCGGTCTGCGCGCGGTTCCCCCTCTCCCGTTCGGGGTGGGCGGGAGGTGGACGCACGGGAGAGGGGGCCAGGGGGAGAGGGCCCCTCTCTCCGCGCCGTCCTCGTCGTCTGCGCTCTCGGCCAGGCCGGGAAATACGTCCCGGGCAACGTCGGTCAATATCTCGGCCGCGCCGTCCTCGCGCGCCGGCACGGCGTCTCTTTGCGCGACAGCGCCTTCACCCTCCTGCTGGAGACGGCGGGCCTCATCCTCGCCGCCGCGGCGTGCGGCGCGCTGGCAGGTGGAGCGTCCTTCGCACCCGGTGGCCGGATCGCGCTCCTGGCCGTGGCGGCAGTCGCCGCGCCGTGCCTGCTCCTCATCGGCGTCCGCTGGCTGGCCCCCTGGCTGCGCGACCGCCTGCCGGCGGCGTGGCGTGAAAAGCTCGGTACCGGTCCCCTGCCCGTCCCGTCCGCCGCGACTCTGACCGCCTGCCTGGCGCTCTACGTCCTGAGCTTCTGTTCCGGCGGTGGCGCCGTCCACCTTCTCGCCCGCGGCCTCTTCGCCGTCCCGCCGGGAGCCTGGACGCTCGCCGTCCCCGCCTTCGCCCTCTCCTGGGTCGCCGGCTTCGTCACCCCCGGCGCGCCCGGCGGCCTCGGCGTCCGCGAGGCGCTCCTCGTAGCAGGCACGGCGCCGGTCTACGGACCCGGTCCCGCGCTGTCGGTCGCTCTCGCCTTGCGCGTCGTGACTGTGCTGGGCGACGGGCTGGCTTTTCTTCTCGGTCTCGCCTTCAAACCCCCGGCTTCGCCAGCAGAAACTGCGCGTGCCAGGTGAGCACCTCGCCGATCCACGGCCAGCGGATGAAGCTCACCGGCAGGTAGCGGGCCGACATGTCGAGGCAGCGCAGATCCGAGGAGCGGAGCAGGCGGCGGAACTTGCGGACGGTCATCCGGAAGAGTCCCCAACCGGTGAAGAGGTCGGAGAATCCGGTCGCCTCCTGGTGCACCGGATAGACGTCCTGCACCCAGGCCGGCACGTGGCGCCGGCGGCGCAGGCGAAGCGCCATCTTCTCGCCCAGGTAGTGGAACGGCGCGAACTCGTGACCTCCGAGCGGGCTGTAGTAGGGCGGAAAGCTCACGTAGGCGACGCCGCCCGGCCGCAGCACCCTTTCGATCTCGGAGAGGATCAGCTCCGGCTGCGGCACGTGCTCGATCAGGCTGGCGCAGAAGACCAGGTCGACCGACGCGCTCCGCAAGGGGACCGCCATCGCGCTCGCCTGCACCCGGCGGACCGCCGGCTCCGGCTTCCGTGGATGCGAGAGATCGACCGCGATCACCCGCGCGCCGGCCGCCGCCAGCTCGCGGCTGTAGCCGCCGAGGCCGCTTCCCAGGTCGAGCAGCGACTTGCCGGCCAGATGGACTTCGTGCTCTTCCAGATACTGGATGAGGAGGCGCGCCTGGAACGCCTGGAACTCGCGGTACCGCAGCTCGGACTCGCCCCGCCGGACGGACACCCGCCAAAGATCGCGTAGATCGCGCAGCCGCAAACAGATCTCCTCTCAGGGTCCGCGCGGGAGCCCGCGCGCCGCGGATGCTAACACGCGCCTCCGCTATGCTACCCAGCCTGAGGAGGATCGCAATGCATCCCATCCGCTCCGCGCTCGCCGCGGTCCTGAGTCTCGCCCTCGTTCCGGACACCCCCGTCATCGCGGCCAGCGCCGCTCCGCCGGCTGCTCCACTCCATGGCTTCAGCAGCGCTCATGCCGCCGAGGAGCAGGCGCTCGAAGCGCGGTTCGATGCGCTGGTGAAGGCGGACGATCAGCGCGACTGGATGCAGCGGCTCACCGACAAGCCGCACCCCGTCGGCTCACCCGCCGGCAAGGAGAACGCCGAATTCATTGCCGGACTGTTCCGCTCCTGGGGATATGACACGCGGATCGAAGAGTTCCAGGTCTTGTTCCCAACGCCCAAGCTGCGGCTCCTGGAGATGACCGCTCCGACCCGTTTCACCGCCTCCCTCTCCGAGCCGGTCCTGGCGGACGATCACAGCGAAGGCGCTCTGCCGCCCTACAACGCCTACTCGCCGGACGGCGACGTCAGCGCCGAGCTGGTCTACGTCAACATGGGGCGGCCGCAGGACTATGCGGATCTGGAGCGGCGCGGCATCGACGTTCGCGGCAAGATCGTCCTCGCCCGCTACGGCGGCGGCTGGCGCGGTCTGAAGCCCAAGGTGGCCGCGGAGCACGGCGCGATCGGCTGCATCGTCTTCTCCGATCCCCGCCCCTTCGGCTTTTTCGAGGGCGACGTCTACCCCACCGGCGGCTGGCTGCCTGAGTACGGCGTGCAGCGCGGCTCGATGCTCGATACCACGCTCTACGACGGCGATCCGCTCACCCCGTCCGTGGGCGCCACCGGAAACGCCGTGCGCCTGCCGCGCGAGGCCGCGCAGACGATACCGCGCATCCCCGTCCAGCCGATCTCCTACGGCGACGCGCTCCCGCTCCTCAAAGCGCTGGCCGGCCCCATCGCGCCGGCGGAATGGCGCGGCGGGCTGCCCCTCACCTACCATCTCGGCCCCGGACCGGCGCGGGTGCATCTCGCCATCGCCTCCGACTGGCGGATGGTGACCGCCTACGACGTCATCGCCCGGCTCACCGGCAGCGAGCATCCGGAGCAGTGGATCCTCCGCGGCAACCACCACGACGCCTGGGTGCAAGGCGCCTCGGACCCGGTTTCAGCGCTCGTCGCGCTGCTCGGCGAAGCGAAAGCCATGGGCGCGCTCGCCAAGCAGGGATGGCGGCCGAAGCGGACGATTCTCTTCGCGGCCTGGGACGGCGAAGAGGCCGGACTCCTCGGCTCCGCGGAATGGGCGGAGACCCATGCCGCGGAGCTCGGCGAGCACCTCGCCGCCTACATCAACTCCGACGGCAACTCCCGCGGCTTCCCCGGGACGATCGGCACCGCCAATCTGACCACCCTGGTGCAACAGGCCTACCGCGACGTCATCGATCCGGAGACGGGCGTCAGCGTCGCCGTCCGGCTCCGCGCCAGCGCGCTGCTCGACGGCACTCCCGACGAGCAGCGCCTCGCCGGCGAGGACAAACCGCTGCCGCTCAAGCCGTTCAGCATCGGCACCGACTACTCTTCCTTCCTCGCCTTTCTGGGCGTCCCCTCCCTCGACGCCGGCTATGGCGGCGAGGAGGAGTACGGCGTCTACCACACGAGCTACGATTCGTTCGCCCACTTCAACCGCTTCGTGGACCCCGGCTTCCGCTACGGCGTGGCCCTCTCCCAGACCACCGGCCGCATCGTGCTCCGCCTCGCCGGCGCCGACGTCCTGCCGCTCGACTTCGTCCCCTTCGCCGCGACCCTCGACGCCTCCGTCAAACGGCTCGCCCGGCGCGTCGACGGCCTACGCGAAGAGACCGTCGAGACCAACCAGCGCATCGCCGACAACACCTACAAACTGGCCGACGATCCGCTCCACCCGGTGCAGCCGCCGAAGATTCAGGAGCCCGTTCCGGCGCTCGACTTCACACCGCTCCAGACCGCCGTCGCCCGCCTGGCGAAGAGCGCCGCGGCCTACGCCGCCGCCCTGGACCGGGCCACCGCCGCGGGGCTCGCCCTTCCAACCGACAGAAGGAACGAGCTGGACCGCATCCTCCTCCGCGCCGAGCGCGCCCTGCTGCGGCCCGAAGATTCGCCGGACCACTCCTGGTATCGCCACCAGCTCTACGCCCCCAGCCTCACGACAGGCAGCTTCGTGATCTTCCCGGCGGTGCAGAACGCCATCGAGCAGCGCACCTGGCCCGACGCCAAGGCAGGCATCGCGTCCACGGCGCACGCGATCGACGCCTATACGCAGCAGGTGGACGCCGCCACCGCCGTACTGGAGCGCCATCCTTGAGGTCCTTGTCCTTGAAGTCCTTGTTGTCCTTTCCGTCCCTGGCCCTCTAGAATCCCTCGGCCATGGAGCTCGATCGCAGCACCGCTGGAGAGAACCTGGGCGCCCGGGGCCCCTGGAGCGACCCGCTACGCTGGCTGTTCGTACCCTGGACGCTCTTCGTCCTCTATCCGGTCGTGGCGGTCACCACGGCCTTCTGGGGGCTCCTCGCGATCCTGCTGGCGCCGCTCAGCCAGCGCGCCGCCTTCCAGTGCGGCACGATCTGGGCCTGGTGTCTCGCCTGGTTGAGCCTGATGTGGGTCCGCGTCGAAGGGCGCGAGAACACCCGGCCGGAGCAGTCGTACGTGATCCTGACCAACCATCAGGGCGACTTCGACATCCTCGCCCTCTACGGTTTCCTCCACCGCCAGTTCCGCTGGGTCATCAAGCAGGAGTTGCGGAAGGTCCCCTTCCTCGGCTGGGGCTGCGCCGCCATCGGCCACATCTTCGTCGACCGCCGCAACTCCCAAGCCGCCATCGCCAGCCTCGAAGCCGCCAAGCCCCGCCTCGCCGGAGGCGTCTCGGTGCTCTTCTTCCCCGAAGGCACGAGAAGTCCCGACGGCCGCCTCGGCCCCTTCAAAAAAGGCGGCTTCGTCATGGCCCGCCAGCTCGGCTTTCCGATCCTCCCAGTCTCCCTCTCCGGCTCCTGGAAGATCCTCCCCAAAGGCTGCCTCTTCCCGCGCCCCGGCATCATCCGCGTCCGCATCCATCCGCCGGTCGATCCGGCTGATTTTCCTGAGGATGAGGAGCTGATCGGCAAGGTGCGGGGGGTGATCGCGGCGGGGATTGAAGACGAAATTTCACCCTAGGCCGTCCTCCACAACCCAGGGCGTTGCCCTGGGCTGAGTCAGGGCGGCCCGTTGGGCCTCAACAAAAGATCCGGGTGGGGGATAGGGCCGAAGGCCCGGGGTTGCCTTAGCCCCGCCTTAGCCCAGGGCAACGCCCTGGGTTGGGAGGGCGGGCCCTGCCGCTGGGACCGCCGCCATCCTGGCGGCCCGGCTGAAAGCCGGCTTGGCCACAATCCCTCCGTCCACCATGATCTCCCATGCACCCAGGATTGAAATCCTGGGCTGGCCGCCCTTGTCCCTGCGGGACGGCTTTAAAGGCCACCGGCATTCTTCTTCGCGTCCCGCATCTCCCGTCTCGCGTCTCTTGACGTCCATCCGCTGAGACACTAACCTCTCCAGCCCATGGAACCTACCAACCCATTCGAAGCGTTGCGGGCGCGGCTGGAGGAACAGCTTCGCGCCGATGTCGAGCTCCTGCATGAGGCCCACCGAGTGAAGCTACGGGCGTTTGAGACCGTCTGGCGGGCGCAGGCCGATGTAGCACAGGTGGCTCAGATGCCGACTCCGCCGGCGGATTGGCTGCCGGCAGCGAAGGCTTCGGTCAGTACGGGGGGCACCAAGAACCGCACGACGGGGTGGTCGGTGTTCAATGCCATCCAGGAGAAGTGGGACCAGATCCCCGAAGTCTTCGACAAGAACGACGTCGCCGTCGCTCTGGGCTCCACACCCAAACGAGCGACGCTGTTCCGCGCACTGGAGGCCCTCCGCGCCGACGGCTTGATCGTGGAAGAGAGCCGAAGCCAAGGCCGCCATCCGGCACAGTATCGCAAGGTCGGCCGCCCGGTTTCCGAGAGCGCGTGAAGCCTCGCAGGAGGCGGCGGTCACACGTGGAGCCGCCACGGAATCGGCGAGAGCTGCGGCGCTCCTCAAAAGAGCCTCCCGCAGCGTCTCGCGAGACACAGCGGAGCCGGCGCGGACCGCGAAGAGATACAAAAGAGCAGCGAGAGCGGATTCGCGAGCCACACATCTTCGATCAAGAGACACAACGAAGCGCTCGCGAGCCACAAAATGCTGGACACGGGACGCGGCGGAACGTTCGCGGACGGCTGACGAACGTCGAAGAGACGCGGCGGAATGGTCGCGGACGGTTCACAAACGCCGAAGAGACGCGGCGGAACGTTCGCGGACGGCTCGCGAGTGTTCCGCCGCCGTCCGTCGTGATTCCTTGGTGTCCCGTGAATGTTCCGCGGTAGGCCGCCTTCATTCTGACGGCGAGCCGGGCCGCTTTCGCGATACCCTTGAAGAAATGGGCCCCACGCTCGATGACATCCTGAAGATCCCGGGTAACCGGCCCGTCTTCGAAGATCTCAAGCGTCTCCTCGCTGAGAAGAAGGCCATCGCCTTCGTCGGCGCCGGAGCGTCCGCGGAGCTCTATCCGTTGTGGGGAGAGCTCATTCGCCGGCTTTGCGACGAAGCCGTGGCGAGCGGGTTCGCCCATGAGGAGGCCCGGCAATTCTGGCTGTCCATGGCGGAGGCGAAACCCGCCCAGGTCGTCCGCGACATTCGCCAGGAGGTGACGCCCCCACAACTCGGCGCCCTGCTCCGGAACATCTTTGGACCGAAACCCGAGGGACGGCGCTTCACGGCGATCCACGCCGCGCTGCTGCGAATCCCCTTCTCCGGTTACGTGACGACCAACTACGACTCAGGTCTGATCGAGGCCCGGATGGCCGAGCGTCCTGCCGTCACTGCCGCCGGCTGGTCCACCTGGCGGGATGGCGACGAATTCGACCCGTGGCGAGACTCGGCGCGGCTGGCGGACCCAACTTGGTGTCCGGTGCTCTTCGCTCACGGTTTCTACCAACGGAGCGACACCATCGTCCTCGACATCGAGGAGTACCGCCGCGCCTATGAGCCCGGTCCCTGGCGGCGGCTTTTCGAGCACCTTTGGACCTCAGCCCATCTGGTGTTCACCGGGTTCGGCTTCAGCGATCCGTTTCTGGATTTCATCACCGGTGAGATCGTCACCCAAACCACCGCGCAGACCGCCTCGCCAGCAAGGCACATCGCGTTCGTGGGTCTGGGAGCCGCTGAGCCCTACAGCGAGAAGCGCCGCCGGTTCTTTCTGCAGAATTACGATGTCCGGCCGATCTTCTATCCGGTAGCTGGCCACGATCATTCTGCGCTTCTGACTCTTCTCGATGCCCTAGCTCTGAAGCCTCAGCCCCTGCCCCATGTCGCGTCTTCCTCCGTTTTCTCGCTGCAGCAGATACCATCCTTCTGGATGCATGAGACCTCCGACGACGACAAATTCATAGGCCGGGCCGCCGAGCAAGCTCGGCTCGACCGCTGGGTGGCCGACCCTGCCGTCCGCGCCATTGGCATCACTGCAATGGGCGGCTCCGGAAAAACGGCTCTCGCCGGCCACTGGCTGAAGAAAACCAGCGGCTGGCGTAGCCGCCCATTCGAAGGTCTGTTCGCCTGGAGCTTCTACCAGGAGCCTGACAGCACTTCCTTCCTCCGGACGCTCTTGGCTTGGGCTCACGAGACCCTTGGAACGCCCAAGCCTGTCGAGCGAACCGATCTCGTGATGACCGCGCTGAAACTCTTCAAGTCACACACCTTGGTCATACTTCTCGACGGGCTGGAGATCCTCCAGGAAGGACCAGAACAATCCCACTACGGCACTCTCCTCGATGGAACACTGCGCAAGCTCGTCCGTGACCTCTGCGCCCAAGAAAATAACGGCCTCGCCGTCCTCACAAGCCGCTTCGGCTTTGCAGACTTAGAACGCCACTTGGGCACAGCCTTCCATCAGTTGGAGCTCGCTGGCCTTACTCCGGCCCAGGGCGCGGTCTTGCTGGCTGATTTGGAAATATACGGCTCTTCGTCAGACAGGGAGGAGGTGAGTCGCCGCCTTGAAGGGCATCCGCTCGGCTTACGCGTTTTCGCGGAGACGATCCCAGAGCAGCAACGCGACCATCCGCAAAGCTCGCCAGATTTGGCATTTCGCGCTCTCTCGCCGGACATCCCACTTGCCGATAAGTTGCGGCGCCTAATGATTTTCTATCAGAAGCAATTGCCTATCGCTCAAGTCCGGCTGCTCGGAGTGGTTGCTCTTTTTCGGACTCCCGTCGCCGAAGAAACCATTTTGCCGCTCGTTCGTGAACTCTTCACCGGAGAGCCCCAACTCGATGACGATACTCTTCCCAAAGAGCTCAAGAAACTCCGGGCGCGGGGTATCCTTACTTACGAGCCGATCGACGGAGGCGACGGATATGCTGCCCACCCTATTCTTCGGGAGCATTTCCGAGCTACTCTCCTCCTCGGCCCGGGAGCGGTAACCGCGCGCCAAGCTGCCGACATCCTCCGAGGACATCCTCCCGAAAAGCAACCTTGCAACGCTAAACAAATCGAACGGATTCTTCTCGCGATTGAGATTCTTTTGGATGCAGGTGAGCTCAAAGCGGCAGATGATTTCTACCGTGATCAGCTCAAGAACGGAGAGTTGTTCCAATGGATTCCCGCCCTTCCCGAGGGTCTCCGTTGTGCACAGGGCTTCGTCCTGGACGAGCAGAGGCAAAGGAAGTGCGCAGAGCTATTATCCCTGAGTGACGTGCGCTTTTATCTGAATGAGGTGGGGCTATTCGCAAGTCTGAGCGGCGACTACAAGACCGCCGCACGAGCTTATACCAAAGGGAAAGAGATCGATCGCGAACTAGGCAATTCACTTGACCTTAATCCTGCCCTGGAGAATGAGGCAGAGCTCCTGGGGTTTCTCGGAAATCTGGAGGAGGCTTCCGCCCTGGCCAAAGAAGCAATCAACCATGCCTATAATTTCGACGCTGAAAGAGAGGTTCGCGTAGCCACGGCCTATCTCGGCTGGGCACAGGGCCTCGCTGGGCAAATGGGGGTAGCTTTCGAGCAATTTTCTATCGCAAATTCGCTTGAAAAGAAGAACCATCCCTACAATGTGGAGCTCTATAGTAGTCGCGGCGTTTGGTGGGCCGAATTTCTCATCCGAACAGGCCATTTTAACCTTGCAACACTGCGCACCCAGGCGAATCTCAGTATTTGTGAGCGCAATAGTTGGAATATTAGTAGAGCCCTTTGCAACTGGGCCTTGGGGGTGTGCGCGTTAATGGAAGGACGGATTGCCGAGGCGAAGGTGGAGCTTGGCCGTGCCGAACTCATTTTCCACAATGGACAAGTGCTGTACTATTTAGCGAGAGTTCACATAGCCGTCGGCTCAGTCGCTCTCAAGGAGGGCGACGCTGCTTTAGCGCTGACACGAGCGGCGGAGGCCATGATTCTGGCCCAGCCGCGGGAAATGCGGCTCCTTCATGCGGACGCCCTGATCTTGCGCGGCCAAGCACGCATGCTGGAGGCCGCTGGAGGGTCGCTGCCCGACTCGCTCGACCGAGCCCTCGACGACGCCCAAGAGGCGTTTCTCCTCGCCCACCGCTGCGGCTATGCCTGGGCCAAACGCGACGCCCTCGCGCTTCAGGCAGACGTCCATGCAACCCTAGCCAACGCGCATGAAGAGACAGGAAACGCCTCCGCCGCCGGCAGCGAGCGCGAGGCTGCCCACCGGGCTTGGACAGAAGCGGAGGCTCTAACAGCCAACCTCCGGGTCACCGAGGAAGATCTCGCGGCGGCCGATGCGAAGGCTGAGGCATGGTTGGAGGAATGGGAGGAGAAGCAGCAACGAAGTAGATTTAGATGACCAAATACCCCCCACGCGCCAGGGTCCACAGTCCGAAGCCCCCCCGGAGAGGACTCCACAGTTCGATTGGTGATTTGTTACGGGAGGTGTGGTGCAGAAGGAGAGGACGGGGCTCGCGGGCTTCTGTTCGGCTCGCCAATGACCACGGCTGTGCATTGGGTTTCTTTTTCGTAGGGGCGGTCCGCATGGATGCCGCCAGGCACCCCATGTGGCCTCCCTCAACGGTGCGCGGATCGGACCACCGTCGGCAGCACGGCATCAGGAACCCAAGGTCCAAGGGTGAAGGCTGAGGTATCCGGGATTTGAAGCCTCGCGCCTCCGGGAACCCTCCGCCGCCCAGGGCGACCACACGGGGTGCCTGGCGGCATCCCGTGGATCGCCCCTACGAGAAAAAAAGGCCCAGAGGCGAACGGTTTGAGCCGAGTCAAGCCGCCTTGCGCTGTTGTTCCGGCGTCTGGAGCACGAGCGGTCCCACCCTCATCTCGCCGGAGAACGGCACGGTGACCAGGAAGAACTCCTTGCCGATCCGCTGCACGGTTCCCAGCGGCAGAGGCAGACGCTGGCCGGGGAGGTTGGAGAGGATGAAGACGATCCTCTTCGTTCCAGCCGGGACCTCGATCGGACCGGTCTCGCGGACGAAGGGGCGGTGGCCTTGCGTCAGTTCCGCGAAGCGTTCTTCCGGCACCAGGAAGACGAGCGGATAGTCGGGCAGGTACCACTGCAGGTGGCGGTGGTACGAATAGAGGAAGCCGTCGGCTCCCGAGGCTCCGGTGCCGGAGAGCTCGACGGTGGCAAGGACGGTCTCTCCCGGCGGGTAGCGATGGACGGCGGCGAGCAGGGCGTCCAGGGCGCTTTCGTACTCGGCGAGGGCGCCTCGGTTGAATTCGTGGCGGACGACGGCCCAGGCTCTTGACTGGTCCGGCCGGCGGTCTTCTCCGAAGAGGAAGAGACCGGCTCCGAGCGCGGCGGCGAGAACGGTCGCCATCAGTGCCCTTCCCCGGCTCGCCTCCAAAGCCGGCGCGGCGGCGACGGCGAGGATCGTCAGCAGGGCGGGCAGATGCACGAGCGTGTAGCCTGCCTTGGTGATGTGGAAGAAGGCGAAGAAGAACATCGGCGGCAGGCACCAGGCGAGCAGGAAGGGCAGCCGGCCGATCAACAGGCGCAACCCCGGAACGATCTTTCCGGGCGCCGTGAGCCAGAGGACGAGCAGCGCGATTGCTCCGGCGACGATCCCCTGGAGCGCCCACTTGGTGAGGACTTCGACGTTGTGGGCGAGGGCTCCGACTCCGGCTCCGTAGAGGATCGAGGTCTGCGGCAGGAGGATCTTGAAGTGCTCGCTGCTGATCTTTTGATAGGCGCGGTAACCGCCGGCGGCGAGGCAGAGCGGCACGAACCAGGCGGCGACCAGGACGGCTCCCAGGGCGCCTCCTCCGAGGAAGAGACCCGGCGAGAGCCGGCCCTTCCGCCAGGTGCGCCAGAGGCCGAACAGGAAGAGCGGCGCGAGGAGGATGATCGTCGACTGCCTCAAGCCTCCTGCCACGGCGAAGAGCGCACAGGCGAGGAGAAACGGTCTCCTTCCTTCTTCCATGCGCGGGGCGGCCCAGGCGAGGAGCACGGTGACTCCTCCTTCCAGGGCGTAGATGAGCGGCAACTCGCCGTAGAACCAGAGGAGCGGATTGAAGATGTAGAGGGCGGCGGCGAACACGGCGGCTTTCGATCCCGCTACGCGGCCTACCACCAAAACAATGCAGCCCGCTCCTAACGTTCCTCCCAGGACAGCGAGCGCCACCATGCCGTGCAGGGGACCGATGCCGAGGGCGGCGAGGAGCTTCAGGAGGCCGATGTAGAGCGGATAGCCGGGCGGATGGGGGTGGTGGGCTGCGAGGTCGTACTTCTCCACTCCGAGGGCGAACTGGACCGAGTCGTGGTCCCACATCCGGCGGGCGGCGAAGGGGAGGCGGACCAGCAAGGCCATGGCCGCGGCGGCCAGCGCGACCCGGCGGTGTCTTTGCAGATCACCGGGCCCGCCAGCCGCCGCCGGATCGCCGGACGGGGTCTTGAGTCCGCCCGCCAACCGCCTACTGGCTCCAGGGCGGAACGATGCCGATCGAGCGCGCGTAGGCGATCGACTGGCCGAGGTGCTCGTGGGCGTGGGAGGGGAGGATCATCATCCCCTGCAGCTCGGTTCCTTCCTGGCCGAAAATCTTGATCGCCTTGTGCAGGTCGGCGTCCGAGGCGGCGTCGATGACCTTGTGGACGTTCTCGAACGAGGCCTTGAGGGTGGCGATGGTCTTCGTCTTGTCGCCGGCTTCCTTGTCGAAGCCGCGGGGGTCGACGCCGTCCGGCATCTTGGCGCCCCAAAGGGTGGGAATGAAGAAGTTGCCGCCGGCCACGTGGGAGTAGATCTCGCCGACGGTGCGCACCTTGTCGTTCGGGCGCCAGGTGAACTTGTCGGCGGGGGTCGCCTCGGCCAGGGCGAGCAGCTTGTCGCGGGCGGAATCGACCTGCCGCAGGATCTCGCCGCGGATGCTCACCGCCGCCGCCGCGGCGGGCTTGGCGGTGGCCGGTTTGGCCGCCTCGGCGGCGGCAAGCGGCCGGGTGATCGGCGCCATGAGGGCCACGAGGGCCAGGGCTGCGCAACAACTGAGCAATCGTCTCATATGGATCTCCTCTCGTCGGAAAACAGAACGGGGGGATCTTAGCGCTAGAATTGTCCCGTGCGCCAACAGCGAGTGTGTCCACGATGAAGGCGGCTCTCGGAATGGGGCCGGCGATGGGCATCACGTTCGCCCTGCTGGCGAGCATCGGCGCCTTCGCCCTCCTCGTCGTCCTCGTCACCTGGCTGCAGCGCAAGGTCTTCCTCATCCGCCAGCTCGCCTTCCCGCTCTGGGTGGCGGCGGCGGCGGCCGGACTGGTGGTGTTCATCCTGGTGGCCCCGGCGTACCGTCCGGCGGATGCGCGCCAGCTCCTCGTCTGGCTGCTGCTGTTCTGCGGCATCGCCCTGGTGCTCCGCCTGCTCGGGCTCTACCTGTTCGACATCCACCTCTACGCCCAGAAGGGCGTGAAGGTGCCGCCGCTGCTGACCGCGGTGACCATGGCGCTGATCTACCTGATCACCGGCCTGATCACGCTGCGCCTCACCCTGCCGAACCTCGACGTCACGCCGCTCGTCGCCACCAGCGCGGTGACCTCCCTGGTGCTCGGCCTCGCTCTCCAGCCGATCCTCTCCAACTTCTTCGCCGGATTGGTGATCAGCGTCGAGCGGCCGTTCCGCATCAACGACTGGATTCGCGTCGGCGAGCACGAGGGGCGGGTGGTGACCATCACCTGGCGCACCACGCATCTGCGCACGCGCGACAACGACAATCTGGTGATCCCGAACGGCAAGATGGCCGATGAGCGGGTGCTCAACTACTACTACCCCCATCCGACCCACATGGAGCGGATCAAGGTCGGCGCCGACTACAAGACTCCGCCCTATCGGGTGCGCCGCGCCCTGCTGGAGGCGATGGCCGGGGTGCCCGGGGCGCTCGACAAGCCGAGCCCGGACGTCTACGTGCTCTCCTTCGACGAGAACGCGATCCTGTATGAGCTGCGGGTGTGGATTGAGGACGTCGTGCAGGCGCCGCGGATCGCGAGCGACATCCGGGCGCGGATCTGGGAGGAGTTCAAGAAGGCGGGGATCACGACGCCGCACCCGATCCGCACCCTGGAGCTGCCGCCGCGCCGGAGCAACGTCAAAGCGGCGGCGGACGGTCCGCGGCCGGCGAGCCTTTACGTGGCCGAGGGACCGGACCGCGGCCGGTCGGTCTCCCTGAACGGCATCGACGGCGAGGCGGTCACCGTCGGCCGGTCGCGGGACAGTACACTGCGCCTCAATGAGCCGAACGCCAGCAAAGACCATCTGAAGATCACCTGGGAAGACGGCGCCTGGATGCTCGCCGACCTCGGCAGCAGCTTCGGCACCAAGGTCAACGGCGAGCCGACGACCAGCCGGGCGCTGCTCCCCCTGGACCGCATCACGATCGGTGCCACAGTGGTTATCTTTGAGAGTGAAGCGCTTTGAGAGTGAAGCGCTTCGAGAGTGAAAGGACTTGATGCAGCCCCTGGATGAAATTTTGAAGGCGCGGCGGCTCACCATCGGTGAGGCGATCACGGTGATGCGCGGAATCTGCCGCGGCCTCGCCCGCTCCCACGAGCAGGGTGCCGTGCACGGCCACCTCTGGCCACACATGGTGCTCGTCGCGCCGAACCTGAGCGAGGTGCAGATCACCGGCTTCGGGGAGTTGCAGGCGATGGGCCTGACCGGCACCCTCTCCACGGGCTCCTTGAATCTCGGCGCCTTCCGCTACCTGGCGCCGGAGCAGACCGAGCCGCGCCCGGGTGCGCCGCCGCCCGACCACCGGGCCGACGTGTACTCCGCCGGCGTGATCTTCCACGAGATGCTCACCGGCCGCGCGCCGGGCGAGCGGCTCTCCCTGCCGACCCAGCTCAACAGCGAGCTGCCGCCGGAGGCCGACGTTCTGGTGCTCAAGTGCCTGGCCCGCAATCCGACCGAGCGCTACGCCAGCGCCGTCGACCTGCTGGCCGACCTGGCGAAGCTCGAAGAGGCGTCGCGCCTGCGCCTCATCTCGGAGCTGCGCGGCATCGCGCAGGCCAGCTCCGGCCGCCGGCCGCTGATCATCGCGGGCGTCGTCCTCCTCTGTGTGGTCATCGCGGTCGTCCTCTTTCTGGTCAAGCGTTGATGACATAATGACGCCGTGAACACCCGCAACCTCGGTCAGACCGGTCTCAAAGTCCCTCCGCTCTGCCTCGGCGCGATGATGTTCGGCGCCTGGGGCAACCCTGACCACGAAGAGTGCATCCGGATCATCCACCGCGCCTTCGACGCCGGGCTCGACTTCATCGACACCGCCAACGGCTACTCCGACGGCGAATCCGAAGTCATCGTCGGCAAGGCGATCAAGGACCGCCGCGAGCGGGTCGTCCTCGCCACCAAGGTGTGGGCGCCGGTCGGCCCAGGCGCGAACCAGCGCGGCCTGTCGCGCAAGGCGATCCAGGAGCAGGTGGAGAACAGCCTGCGCCGCCTCGGCACCGACGTCATCGACCTCTACCAGATCCACCGCCCCGACCCGACGACGCCGATGGACGAGACGCTGTCCGCGCTCAACGACCTGGTACGCCAGGGGAAGGTGCGCTACATCGGCTGCTCGACCAACCACTACTCCGGTGAGGCGCAGTGGGAGAAGCGCTTCGCGGCCTGGGAGATCGTCGAGGCGGTCGAGATCAGCCGGCGGCATGGCTGGGAGCGGTTCGTCTCGCTGCAGCCGCCATACAGCATGCTGCGCCGGGTGATGGAGCTGGAGCACTTCCCGATGTGCCAGCACTTCGGCATCGGCAACATCGTGTGGAGCCCGCTCGAAGGCGGCTGGCTGACCGGCAAGTATCGGCGCGCCACCGGCAACCCACAGGACAGCGCGCGGTCGAAGAAGTGGATCGGCGATATTGAGAATCCGAAGTTCCAGCGCCGCCTGGACGTCGTGGAGCAGCTCGTTCCGCTGGCGGAGGCGAAGGGCATCTCGCTCGCCCGTTTCGCCAACGCCTGGGCGTTGCGCCATCCGGCCGTCACCTCGGTGATCATCGGCCCGCGTACAATGGAGCAGCTCGAAGACAGCCTCGCCGCCGTGGACGTCCAGATCAGCGAGGACGAAGCGGCAACCATCGACCGGCTGGTGCCCCCCGGCACCTCGGCCCTTTGAGACATGACCCTCTCCGGCGAACCGATGAACGCGACCGAGACGATTTCCTACCCACCGATCCGCATCGCGCGGCGGATCGACGATGTGACCTACGCCGTCCGTGACGTCGTCGCCCTCGCCCGCCAGGCCGAAGCGGCGGGCAGGACGATCATCAGCCTGAACATCGGCGACCCCTGCCAGTTCGACTTCCGCACCCCGGAGCATGTGGTCGAGGCGATCGTCCGCGCCCTGCGCGACAACGAGACCTCCTACACCGCCTCCGAAGGGTTGCCCGAAGCGCGCGAGGCCATCCGCCGCGACGCCGAGGAGCGCAAGGGCATCCGCGGCGTGCGCGAGGTGTTCATCGGGCACGGCGCCTCGGAGCCGATCGAGCTGCTGCTCGGCGCGATCCTGGAGCGCGGCGAGGGCGTGCTGGTGCCGAGCCCCGGCTATCCGCTCTATTCCGCCGTGCTCGCCAAGCTCGAAGCCCGTGCCGTCCACTACAAGCTGGACGAGAGCAACGGCTGGCAGCCCGATCCCGAGCAGCTCGAACGGGCGATCGACGCCGGCACCCGCGCGCTGGTGCTGATCAATCCGAACAACCCCACCGGCTCGGTGGCGGACCGCGCCACGCTCGAAGCGGTCCTCGAAGTCGCGGCGCGGCACCGCCTCGTCGTCCTCTCCGACGAGATCTACGACCGCATGCTGATCGACGACGAGACCTCCTTCGTGGCCACCGCCGCGCTGCGCGACGACATCCCGATCGCGACCTTCGGCGGTCTCTCCAAGGTCTGGCTCGGCCCGGGCCTGCGCATCGGCTGGTCGATCTTTTCCGGTCCGCAGACCGCGCTGGCGCCGGTGCTCGACGCCATGGGCCGTCTGGTGCGGGCACGCCTGTGCGCCAACCATCCGGGACAGTGCGCCATCAAGCCGGCGCTGGAGCATTCGAATCCGCACATCGCGGAGGTGAACGCCGTGCTGCGCCGCCGCCGCGACCTCACCGTCGCCCGGTTGAACGCCATCCCGGGCTGGAGCTGTGTGCCGCCGCGCGGCGCCTTCTACGCCTTCCCGCGCTTCTCCCTCGGCGCCCTGAAGGACACCGAGCTGGTGCGCGACATGATTCTCGACCACGGCATCGTCATGGTCCACGGCTCCGGCTTCGGCCAGGAGGATTACAACCACGTGCGGATCGTCTTCCTGCCGCAGGACGAGATGCTGGAAGCGGCCTACGCGCGGATCGCGGAGTATTCGCGGGGAAAGATCTGACCATGGCCGACCTGAAGGGCAAAACCTTGTTCATCACCGGCGCGAGCCGTGGCATCGGCAAGGCGATCGCGCTGCGCGCCGCGGCCGACGGCGCCAACATCGCCGTCATTGCCAAGACGGCCGAGGCCCATCCGAAGCTGCCGGGGACGATCTACACCGCCGCCGCGGAGATCGAGGCCGCGGGCGGCAAAGCGCTGCCGCTCCAGGTGGATATCCGCGACGAGGAGCAGGTGCAGCGCGCCGTGCAGCAGACGGTGGACACGTTCGGCGGCATCGACATCCTGGTCAACAACGCCAGCGCGATCAACCTGACGCCGACGCTCGCGACGCCGATGAAGCGGTTCGACCTGATGTGGGGGGTCAACGCCCGCGGCACCTTCGCCTGCTCGCAGGCCTGCATTCCGCATCTCAAGAAGTCGTCCAACCCGCATATCCTCACCCTCTCGCCGCCGCTCAACCTCGATCCGCGCTGGTTCAAGCTGCACACCGCCTACACCATCTCCAAGTACGGCATGAGCCTCTGCACCCTGGGTCTGGCGGAAGAGCTCAAGGCCGACGGCATCGCCGTCAACGCCCTCTGGCCGAAGACGGTCATCCTCACCGCCGCCCTCGCCATGCTCGGCGGCCTCACGCCGCCGGAGAAGTGCCGCAAGCCGGAGATCATGAGCGACGCCGCGCACATCGTCCTCACCCGCGACAGCCGCTGCTGCACGGGCCAGTTCTACATTGACGAGGACGTGCTGCGGGAGGCCGGAGTCACCGACTTCGAGAAGTACGCGGTCAAGCCCGGCGAGCCGCTCCACCCGGATTTGTTCCTGGGCGAGCCGCCGGCGGAGCTGATGGGACTGAAGTTGTCATAGGTCGACCCAGGAGGACGGCATGACCGAGATCCTCTACCTGTTGTTCTACCTCGGAGGGCTCGCGCTGGTCGTCGGTTGCATCGGCTATCTTTTCGCCACGCGAGAAAAAAGAAATGGGCGAACCCTGCGGCAGTCGATCCGAGAGGCTGAGAAGCTTGGCGGTACCTACGGGCTGTCCGAGCTGGGAAACATCCTGAAGGGAGTGGCGGCCCTCGAAGCCTGGGGAGTCGTCATCGAGCTTGATCTGACGAGCGTGACCGACGACGTGCAGATGGTTGTCGTCGACCAAGGCGAGGTCGAGCTCTACGAATCGAGCCTCGAGCCGGAAGATATCGAACGCTTCCGCAAGAGTGTCTCGGCGGTGGGTCTCAGCATTCGACCTGTCGTCGCCAACGGTCCATACTGCGTCAATGTCGCAGGAGCTTGGCCGGTCATCGCGGATACGGTGAAGCGCATTCTCAAGTCGCGGTACGGCGTCGGCGATGAGGAGACGGTCCAGGCGAAGGTGTTCGGCTGAGCTCTTAGATCCCTGGCGAGGCTGAGCCTTTACAACTGGCACCCGAGCCGTTATCGTCGGGTCTAATCACTACGGACTCAGACGGAGGGCGGGGCCATGCCGACGACGGTCAATGGGATCGGCACGCGGTATTCCGGGAAAAGCGAGCTGTCGGTCGTCCAGGCCAGTTGCCCTTTCTGCAACCGGTACGCGAACCTTTCTTCGTACACGACGCGGGAGTTCGTCTGCTTCGTCTATATCCCGATCATTCCACTGGGGCGCTATCGCATCGTCAACCAGTGTGCGGTGTGCAAGCGGCATTACCGGGTCCCGTTCGCCGAGTACCAGCAGCGGGTCGAGAAGGAGATCGGCCCTCTCCGCGCGGCGGCTGAGCGGGCGGCGAACGATCCGGCGCCGCGGATCGCTCTCATCGCGAAATTGGTGGGGTTCCAGATGCTCGCCGAGGCGGAGGCCGCCGCCCGCGCCGGGCTCGCCGTCGCGCCCCGGCACGCCGGTCTCAACCGGTGGCTGGCTCACGTCCTGGCGCTGCGGGGGGACAGTGCCGGCGCCACACCGTTCTACCAGCAGGCCGCGGCCGCGGCGCCGTCCGATCCCGAGATCCGCTACGCGCTCGGACGGCACCTGGCGAGCCGTGGCGAAAACGCACTGGCCGTGCAGGAGCTCACAACGGCGCGGCGCCTCGATCCCGCCAACGTGCAAGTGCTCTATTTCCTGGGCGATGCTCATCTGGCCGAGAAGCAGTGGACCGAAGCGCTGGAGGCCTTCCAGCAGTATCAGTCCCGCCAGCCCCAGATGGCCGCGAACCGCGACCTGCTGCAACGGATCCATCAGTGCAAGGAGGCGCTCGGCGTTCCGCTCAGCGACGACGAACGAAAGGCCGGCCGCCGCTGGTGGCCGTTCGGCAGCCGCAGCACGAAGCCGGCCGGCGCCGCGACCAATGACGGTGGCGGCCGTCGATTCGCCATCGCGCTCGGGGTTGTCCTCGGAGGGGTCTGCGCGTACTTCCTCGGCATGGGGCTGTGGAACCAATACCGCGCCGACGTCTGGTTCGACAACGGTCTGAAGGCTCCGGTCCGCGTCACCCTCGACAAGGAGAGCTTCGTGCTCCAACCGGGGCCGCCGGTCGCCAAGGCCGCCGGTCCGGGCAGCCATTCGGTCGTGGTGACCGATCTCAAGGGCACTCCGATCGAGCACGAGGCCATCAAGATCCCGGAGATCGGCCTGCTGGATGCCGCCTTCACCAAGCGCTTCTTCGTCTACAACGTCGCAGCGGCGCATGTCTACCAGCGCGAGGAGATCGGCTACGCGAAGGAGGAGGCGAACAGGACCTACAAGGCGTCGCTCCTCGGACTCGATCGCTTTGTCCAGCAGGACGACGTCGACTACGTCTTCGACAAGGCCCCCGACACGATCGAGGTCGACTCGGCGTCTTCCACGACCCGGAAAGTCGCGTTCAACGTGGCCGACGTCGACCTCAACCACCTGGGCGTGCTCTGGTTCAATGAAGGGAAGCTGGACGATGCCGAGCGCGTCTTCCGCCGTGCTCTCGAAGCCGAGCCGTGCGCGCCGGCGCCGTGGTCCAACCTGCTCCATCTCATGAGCCAAAGGGAAAGGCCACCGGAGAAAATCGCCGAGCAGACACGCGCCTGGCTGGCGGCCTGCCCGACCTCGATCGAGGCCCACCGGGCTTACCAGCGCGGGGAGCTCGCGCTCGGCCATCGTGAGCCGTTGCTGGCGGAGTACCGGGCGCGCCGGGACGCGCATCCGGAGGACGGCGCGAGCCAGTATCTCTATGCCCGGCTGGTGAACGAGCCGGAGCAGGCCGTACCGCTCTACCGCGAAGCGGTCCGCCTCGACCCCGCGCTGCTCTGGGCGCAGGAGGCCCTGGCGATGAGCCTGCTGAGCCTGGAGCGGGACTCCGAGAGCATGGAGGTCCTGGAGAAGGTCGTGCAGACGCCCGGCCACGATGCGACCTTCGAGCCGGCCTATGCCATGGCAGCCGTCGGGGCCGGCGCCGCCGAGCATGCCGGCCAGGTTCTGGAGGCGCTGGACAAGCAGCAGAAAGAGAAGAATGAAAACCTCTGGCAGGCGCGCTGGATCATCTCCCTCGCCCTCGGCCGCTACGACGCCGCGGCGGCGCGCCTCCGGGAACACACCCAGAAGAACGGAGAGAGCGCGGACGACTGGCTGCGGCGCACACAGCTCCTGCGCCTGCAGGGGGATACCGCCGGACTGGCCAAGATGCTGCTGCAAGGACGGCTCAAGCCTGACACCGCCGGAAGCGCGGGGACCCTCCAGATGGAGCAGGCCCTGATCGCGAGCAACTGGACGGAAGCGGTGAAAGCGATCGACGAGCTGAAACCGGCCGACATCTCTCTCCTCGACCGCCTCTATACCGCAATGGCCCTGCTCCAGGCCGGTGACCGGAAAGCGGCCAACGAACGCCTCAGCGCTCTCGAAGCCTCGCTGGCCAAGTCGCAGCACAGCGACATCCTCGCCGCCTACGTCACCATGGCACGCTATCTGGAAGGGAAGGAACCGGCCGCGGCCGTCCTCGCCAGCGCCCGCCGGGCGCGCTTCGAGGATCTCGCCCACGCCTACTTCGTCCTGGCTTCCGCGCGGGCAGCCGCCGGAGACGCGGCCGGCGCCCGCGCCATCTTCGAAAAGAGCCGCCAGCGCTCGCTCTCCTTCGATCTTCCCTACTTTGTGGCGGCGGCCCGGGCGAAAGGGTGAGGTCAGCCGCGGCGAGCTTTCTTGCCGGCCTTGCCATGGGATTGGGCGGCTCGTGGCGCGGACGGACGGGGCGGCGGATTCTGCCCGGTGGCGACCACCAGGTTGAAGGTCGACGCGGAGATCTCCACCATCAGGATCTGGCCGGAGACGAACTCCAGGCGATCGGACTCGATGCCGTCGGCGAAGACGACGCCGCCTTCTCCCATCTCTGACGAGAGGATCAGCTTCTCCCCTGAGCCGAGCGCGCCGCTCTGCATCCCGGTCTGCGTGAAGACCGAAGGGAACGGCTCGCGCACGAACCAGGCGAGCTTCGCTTCGTCGGGCCGCGGCAGGGCGACCGCGGGGTGGGTCTGCTCGCAGATCGAGCGTGCCCAGCCGGTGGCGCCGGTGCCGGTCGCGCAGACGACTCCGGACGAGGAGTGCCTCTCTTCCCCGGCGCCGGAGGGGACGGTGCGGATGCGGTAGCGCGCCGACTGGTGGCTCTGGTGGCCGGCGAAGATTTCATTCAGGGCGAAGAGCTTCTGGCCGTCCTCGCGCTGCGCCACCGCCATGGTGCGCCGCTCGACCGCGAACGCCGTCTCCCGCATGTCGAGCGTCCAGGCAAGGATGTGGGTCATGGCGCGCGGCGCGTGGCGGCAGAGCACGCCGTCGTAGCGTTCCGGGTCCGGATTGATGCCGACGGTGAGCTGACCCGACAGATACTTGGCGACGTTCGGCACCAGGCCGTCCTGACCGACGATGACCACCACGTCGTCCGGCGAGAAGAGGAAGCGGTCGAGCTGGTCGCGGTCGATGCGCACCCGCCGCTGGTCGGGCGGAATGGCGTGCACGACCTCGGTGAGGCCGGCCTCGAAACGCTCGTGCGCCTCCTGGTAGCTGGTGACCGCCTGACCGCGTGATTCGAGGTAGAAACGCGCCTGGCCGAGCGTGCCGTGACGCTCCAGCAGAAGCTCCAGAGGCGTCTTCCGGGTCACCAGGACGACGCGCGGAAGGTTGGAAAACGTCTTCACTTGTCCGACGCTTGCCGCAGCCACCTCTGGACCGCCTCACCCAGCAGATCGGGGGTGAGGTTGAGGTGCTCGATGGTCTGGATCTTCCCACCCAGCTCGCGCAGGGCGAGGCCGAAGACGACGGAGGACGGGAGATCCTTCCAGGCGGCCACCCGCAGCGCCTCGTTCTCGGCGTCGATCTGGCCGAGCAGGCGGCGGCCCTCTGCCTCGGCGTCCGTGCGCAGCCGGGTCTCCTGCGCGGCGCCTTCGGCCGCGACGAGCCGGCGCTGCACCTCGGCTTCGACCTTCGTCTTCTCGGCCTCGGCCGCGCGGCGGATCTCCTCCAGGCGGTTGGCGCCCTGCTGGCGGATCAGCTCCTCCTGCCGCTTCGCCAGCTCGATCTCGGTGGACAGCTCGTTCTCCTTGATCGCCCGCTCTTTCTCGACCGCCATCGCGCGGCGCTGGAAGGTCGCCTCATCGGCTTTCTGCTGTACCGACTCACGGGTCGGCGTCTGCAACGCCTTTTCGAGCTCCGCGGACGGCGCGACGCGGTTGACCAGCAGGCTGACCAACGCGAGGCCGCCGGCCTCGATCTCGGGATCGCTCCGCAGCGCCTCCTCCATCGCCGCCTGGATCACCTGCGCCCCCGACTGCACGGCTTCGACCATCGGCACGCGCAGGATATGGGCGCGCGCCGGCTGCTGCGCGCGCTGGCTCCACAGGCTGGCCAGGCGCTCCAGCGGCTCTTCGAGCCAGGTGCCGCGGTCGAGCGCGAGGGCGAAGTTCACCCGCGCCGCCGCCTTCTCGGGCTCCGCGCAACGGTAGCGCAGCGTGCACTGGACGGTGATCTCCTGGAAGTCCCGCGACAGCTCCTTGAACACGAAGGTGGTCTCGATGTCCTCGACCGGCACCTGCGCCACCGCCGCCGAGAGCGGGCTGAACCAGTAGGCAATGCCGGCGCCGCGGCGGACCAGCTTGCCCTTGCGGAAGTGCAGGATGTACTGGTTCGGCTCCGCGCGCAGATGACAGACCAAAGGGAACCGGCGGATATGGGCCATGGGCGAGCTCTCCGGGTTTGGAGAGAACTGTATCAGAGCCGCGGTCTACTGCATCCGCACAAAGGTGCCACGCTTGACGTCCTTGCGGACCCCCGGGAACCGCAGCGCGCGGCCGTGCGCCACGCAATAGACGCCGGGCGCCAGGACGCCGGTCGCGAAGATCGCCTCGGTGAGGTTCTGGAGAGCGTCGGAGCTCTTCATCTCGAAAGGCCGCATGGCGCCGGTGAGGACGATGGGCACCCGCGGCTCGCCGATCTCCCCGCACAGCTTCTCGCCGGTCTGCGCCAAGGTATCCGTGCCATGGAGGATGACGACACCGCGCGTTTCCGAGTCCTCCTGATCCGCTCCGGCCAGCCGCACCGCCTCGACGATCCGTGTCCGGTCCGCCTCGGTCATCTCCAGGCTGTCCTTGCTCAGCAGCTCGAAGATCTTGACGTCCGTCTCCTCCAGCCGCAGCTCCTGGAGCATCCGGCGCACGATGCTCTGCCGGTTGGCGAGCTCGCCCGAGCTCTCGTCATAGGTCTTCTCGATGGTTCCGCCGGTCGTGATCAGGGTGACGTTGCGCACGGGCGGGACTCTATCGCGTCCGGCAGGCGGGAGCGAGAGGAAACTTGGCGGTGCTCAGGAAGGGGAAGCTTTGGAGGCGACGAGCGGATTCGAACCGCTGAATAAGGGTTTTGCAGACCCTCGCCTTACCACTTGGCTACGTCGCCTTAGACGGGGAAGGCCGCTCGACGCGGCCTCCGTCCACCATATTCTAACCGGCTTGGGGCCGGATGGAACCAGAAGATTTGGAGCGGGAAACGGGATTTGAACCCGCGACCCCAACCTTGGCAAGGTTGTGCTCTACCACTGAGCTATTCCCGCCCGCCCTGCTGACTGTGCTCGTCCGGCTGCTACCGGCCGCTCACGAGTTGCAAAGGATAGTCACCGCCCCACAGGCTGTCAAGTCTTCCCCGACAACCTCATCCCGCAAAGGGGAAGGCGTTGCGGATGAGAGTATAGCGCCAGCCGTCGCCTTCCCAGTCGAGACCGAGGACGTCGAAGCGGCAGGGGAGGCGGTGGAAGCCCTTGGCGGCGCCCTTGGTGGCCAGGTAGAGGGAGGCGGCGCGGCTGATCTTGCGCTGCTTGCGGGCGTCCACGGCGGCGATCGCCGGACCGAAGGCGTCGCTCGCCCGGGCCTTGATCTCCAGGAAGCAGAGGGTCTCTCCTTCCTTCGCCACGACGTCGATCTCTCCGGCGTGGTTGACCAGGTTGCGCTCGACGATCTCGTAGCCGTTCGCGGTGAGCCAGCGGACGGCGTCCTCCTCCCCCACCCGGCCCTGCGCCCGGCGGTCCGGCTGGCGGTGGAAGTCAGACATCAGCGCCGTTTCCAGCGCGTGCCCTGGGGGGTGTCTTCGAGCAGGATGCCGCGGCCGGCGAGCTCGTCGCGGATGCGGTCGGACTCGGCGAAGTCGCGCCGCTGGCGGGCCTCTTTGCGCGCCTGGATCAACCCCTCGATCTCTTCGTCCTCGGTCGCCTGGTGGCCGGGCGCCGCCGCGGGCCAGGCGGCCGGATCGAGGAGACCGAGCACCCGGTCGGCGTCGGCCAGGGCGGCGAGGATGCGGTCCTTGTCGCCGGGTCCCAGACGCCTCTCCTCCACCGCGACGTTCACCTCCTTGACGAAGACGAACACCGCGGCCAGGGCGGCGGCGATGTTGAGATCGTCGGCGAGCGCCGCGGCGAAGTCGCGCGGCAGCTTGGCCAGGGTCGCGGCAAGCCGGAGCTCGGTGTTGGTCCGGCCCGGGTCCTCCGCGTGGTTCAGGCGGAAGCGCATCTCGTCCACCCGGCGGAGCGCTCCCGCCGCGGCGTCGAGCCCGTCGAAGCTGAAGTTGAGCTTCTGCCGGTAGTGGACCGAGATCAAGGCGTAGCGCAGGGCGCGCGGCGAATAGCCGCGGTCGGTCAGGTCCTTGAGGGTGTACTGGTTGCCGAGCGACTTCGACATCTTCTGGCCGTCCACGATGAGATGCTCGGAGTGCATCCAGGTGCGGACGAACGGTTGGCCGGTGGCCGACTCCGACTGCGCGATCTCGTTCTCGTGGTGCGGAAAGATGAGGTCGACGCCGCCGCAGTGGAGGTCGAAGCTCTCGCCGAGGTATTTCATGCTCATCGCGGAGCACTCGACGTGCCAGCCCGGCCGTCCCGGTCCCCAGGGGGAGTCCCAGGCCGGCTCGCCGGGCTTGACGCCCTTCCAGAGGACGAAGTCGCGCACGTCCTCCTTGCCGTATTCGTCGCTCGCCACCCGCTCGCCGCGCCGCACCTGGGCGAGGTCGAAGCCGGAGAGGCGTCCGTAGTCGCCGTCGCGGCCGATGCTGAAGAAGACCGAGCCGTCGCTCTCGTAGGCGAACCCGCGCTCGACCAGGCGTTCGATCAGCGCGATGATCTCCGCGATGTGATGGGTGGCGCGCGGGAAGTGCTCGGCGCGCTCGATGTGCAGGATGTCGAGGTCGCGGAGGAACGATTCGATGAACGGCACCGTGTACTCATCCAGACTGATGCCGGCCTTGTGCGCCCCCTGGATCGTCTTGTCGTCCACGTCGGTGACGTTCATCACCTGCACGACGCGGTAGCCGAGGTAGGCGAGGCTCCGCCGCAGCAGGTCCTCGAACATGAAGGTGCGCAGGTTGCCGATGTGGACGTCGTTGTAGACCGTCGGGCCGCAGGTGTAGATCGTCGCGACGCCGGGCTCCAGGGGCTCGAAAGGGGTGAGCTGGCGCCCCAGGGTATTGAACAGGACGAGATCGGGCATAGGCGTGGTTTCGACTCGGCTTAGAAGGTGACGCCGACGGTTCCGGCGGACCAGGAGAGGTCGGACAGGGTCGCCGCGCTGGAGTTGATCGCCGTGTTGCGGCTGAAGCTGAACGCTCCCTGGCCGGTCGCGGTGGCTTCGAACTGGAGGGTCAGGAGGACTCCCGAGCCGCTGGCTCCGGCCGCGGTGCCCAGCTTGGTCAGGCCGACGATCACGGTGCCGTTCGGCGACTCGACGGCCTGCATGCTGGCGCCGGTGAGGAAAGTGCCCGCCGTGGCGCTGGAGAAGCGCAGCACGCTGTTGGGATAGCTCAGATTGAAAGCGACCCCGTAGAGGTCGTTCACCGAATTCGCCCGCACCTCGAGGATGAAGGTGGTGGTCGAGGTCGCCGCCCCCTGGGTCAGGGTGATGCCGGTCGTCCCCGTGCCGGGGGTGAAGACGAATCCTTTCGCCGGCGGAGGCGGCGCGGTCGGTCCGCCGCCACCTCCACCACCGCCGCCGCCGCAGGCGGCCAGGACAAGGAGGAGAGGGACGGCGACTCGAAAGAGCCGCCACGGACGCCGCTCGCGGTTTTTCATACCAGTGCTTCTTCCCGGTCGGTCGCCAGCTTCTTGAGCTGGCGCTTGGCCCGCTCCCGCCGCAACCCGTGCAGATGGTCCACGAAGAGGATGCCGTCGAGGTGGTCGAGCTCGTGGCACAGGGCGCGCGCCAGCCACCCTTCGGCTTCGAGCTCGACCGGCTCACCGTCCAGGCGCTGCGCCGTGAGCCGCACCTTCGTCGGGCGGTCGACCTTGTCGGTGAGGCCGGGCAGCGACAGACACCCTTCCACTTCCGTCTCCTGCCCTTCCCGCTGAACGATCTCGGGATTGACCAGGACGAGGATCTGGCTCGGGTCTTCGCCCACCGAGAGGTCCACCACCGCCAGACGCTCCTCGATCCCGACCTGCGGCGCGGCCAGGCCGATGCCCGGCGCGGCGTGCATGGTCTCCACCATGTCGGCGGCGAGCTTGCGCACGCGGTCATCGATGGTCGCGATCGGGCGGCACTTCACGCGCAGCACCGGATCGGGATAGATGCGGATGGCGAGGACAGCCATTCAAGAGCTCCGGATGCGGCGCACCGTCACCGCAAGATCTCGGTCATTGTGTTGCCCGCGCAGGATGTCGATGAGGCCGCGCGGGTCGGGGTTGCCGACCAGCACCTGCTCCAGCCCCTCGCGGGTGAGCTTGAGCGCCGTCGCCGGCTCCCCCGCCCGGTAGCGGACCGGCCAGGGGAGGCGTTCGAGCAGCGGCGCCTCGCCAATGATATCGCCGGAGGTGAAGGTACGGACAGTCATCTCCCGGCCGGCTTCGGTGATGACGGCTTCGATCAGGCCGATGACGATGAGCAGCAGGAAGGACTCCCGCTCCCCCTCCTCGGCGATGATGGCGCCGGTGTCGTAACGCACCAGCTTCATGGAGGAGAAGACCTTCTTGAGCTGCTCGCCGGGGAGCTGCTGCACGATCGAGCTCGCCGCCAGGTGGTGCCACAGCTTCTTCATCTCCAGGGCCGAGGTGCCGGCCTGGGTGCCGCCGCCGCCGGCCTGGCGGAGCCCTTCGAGGGCCAGGCCGCGCACCGCTTCCATGCTCTTCTCGCGCTGGATCTTCTCGATCTTGAAGCGGATCGACTGGTCGAGGGGGGCCAGCTTCTGCGCCTTGGAGAGCAGGGCGACCCCCTTGTCGTGGAAGCCGTCCTGCGCGTACTCCTCGGCGACGAAGCCGAACTCGTCCACCGCCTTGTCGAACTGGCGGAGCTGCGCGTAGACCTCGGCGAGCCGGAGGTGGGTGTGCAGATCCTGGGGACTGACCTTGAGCTTCGCCTTGAGGCGGTCGACCGCCTCGTCATAGCGCTCCAGCACGATGAGGTCGTCGATCGTGTATTCCTGTTCTTTGTTGGCTTGTGTCTGCTTTGACCCGCCACCACCGAACCAGCTCTTGATACCCACGGTTGACGCCTCCTCCGATAAGCCCCGAATCGTCTACGTCTTCCGTCGCGGGAGATGCGGCAGCGCGTGGACGTTCCTGACGCCTGCGGTGGACACTCCTCCCCCTTCGGAAGCGCGCCCATTATACTCAGCTAAGACGGGAAAGGGATGGCAGCAGAGGAATTTAGAGGGGTGGCCCGGAAGTTGCTCTATCCGACCAACGGAGCGCACGTCATCCATCAGGATGAGGAGGTTTGCATCATGCGTCGAATCACACGGTGGACGTCCGCGCTGTGCCTTGCCTGGGGCCTTGTGGCCCTGGCCGGCCCCGCGGCCGCACAAACCGACACGGACAGCAACGGGCAGGACAATGGAAGCTACGGCTACCTCCGGACTGTGGAGAGCGCCGCGACACTCATACAGGCCGGGTCGAAAGATCGCACCCCGGCGGACGTCAATCAACCGCTCATGGTGGGCGACCGCATCCAGGTTCCCGACGGCTCGAAGGTCGAGCTCGTCCTCGCGGACCACAACATGGTCCGCCTGGACGGCGGCAGCGATCTGGTCCTGGAGCACCTCGCCGGCTCGCCCGACGGCAACGACCGCGCCACCGTGCTGCGCCTGCTCGAAGGCAACGCGCAGCTCGTGGTCACCGAGGATTCTCTGGGTGACGAGCTGCCGCGCGTGGACACGGCGAACGCCACGGTCTACCCGCAGGACTTCGGAACCTACCGCATCGCCGCCGACAAGGGCGGCTGGTCGGAGGTGACGGTGCGCAGCGGCAGGGCGCAGGTGGTCACCGACCAGGGCACCGAGGATCTCGGCGCCGGCGAGCAGGCGGTCGTCGAGGCCGACATCGACGTGCACGAGGCCACCGGCATGGACGGCCTGGAGCGCTGGGCGATGCGCCTGGACCAGGACTCGCAGCAGGCTGAAGAGACCGGTCTCAACGACGTCAACGAGGACCTGCGCTACTCTGCCGCGCCGCTCAACCGCTACGGCGGCTGGGTGACGGTGTCGAACCAGCGCTACTGGCGGCCGCGCGTCGCGGAAGACTGGCGTCCGTACACCGACGGCCGCTGGGTCTACACGCCGAGCGGCATGACCTGGGTCTCCTCGGAGCCCTGGGGCTGGGTGCCCTACCACTACGGAAGCTGGGACTACGTGGCCGGCTATGGCTGGCTGTGGCAGCCGGGCTACGTCTACTCCCCGGCCTGGGTCTACTGGTACTGGGGCCCGAGCTACACCGGCTGGTGCCCGATGGGCTACTACACCCGCTTCTACGCCTCGGCCGGCTTCGGCGGCTTCCACGCCGGCCTCTACGGCTGGGCGGGCGGCGACTGGGGCCAGTTCTCGCGCTGGACGTTCGTCTCCAGCAGCTACTGGCGCGGGTATCACGACGGCTACCGCAACGGCTTCCGTGACGGCCGCGGCCACTGGGACGTGCGGCGCTACGCCGTGCCGATCCAGGAGCTGCAGCGCGGCGGGCATCATCTCGAGCGCGGCCTGATCACCACCGACACGCACGGCCTGCGTCCCGACACCTGGGGCGATCCCAACCGTGCCGTGCAGGTGTTGCGCGATTCCGGGCGGCGGCGGGGTGGCGCGGGGAGAGAGGGAGGCGAGCTGCCGGACGTCTCGTCGTTCGTCGCCCGCAAGCCCCAGCTCCCGCCCAACGTGGCAGAGCGCGTCAAGGCCGGTCCGGACGACATCAACCGCTTCGTCGGCACGCCGTTGCGGCCCGGCACGCTCGGCCGCGGTGAACGCGGCAGTGGCAGCGATGGCGGTGGTCGCGTCGGGCGTGTCGGGCGCGGTGGCTCCGGTGTGGAGGGAGCCCGCGTGACACCGGTGCCCCAGAACAAGCCGGGAGTCGGCCGTTCTGGAAGGCCGGGTGTCGATACCGGCCGCACAGGGCGCAACGGCGGCCCGCGGGTCACTCCCGTCACTCCACCGACCGCCGAGCAGCCGGCGCCGGGCAACCGGCCACGCTCCGGCCGGCCCGCTCCGGGAGACCAGGGCGGAGCTCCGAGGCCTGATCACGGCAATCCGGGCACCCCGGGCAACGTCGACCGTGGTGACCGCGGGAATCGCGGCGACCGCGGCGGACGCCAGGGCGGTGGACCCCAGGTGACTCCGGTGCAGCCCTCCAACCCCGACCGCGCTCCGCGTTCGGGCCGGCCTGCCCCGGGCGACCAGGGTGGAGCTCCGCGGCCGGATCGCGGTGGACGGGAAGTGGCTCCCAAGGTCACTCCCGTGACACCGCCGCCGACCACCGACCGCAACCCGCGCGCCGGCCGGCCGGCGCCGGGAGACCAGGGTGGGACTCCGCGCCCCGACCATGGGAGCCAGGGCAACCAGGGGAATCAGGGCAACGCCGACCGTGGCAATCGCGGTGGCCAGACCGACCGCGGGAATCAGGGAAGCCAGGATCACGGCAACCGCGGCAGCCAGACCGACCGCGGCAACCAGGGGAGCCAGGATCGCGGCAACCGGGAGCGGGAGAGCCCGCCGCCGCCGAAGAAGGATCGGGACGACGACAAGAAACCGCCGTCCATGACCTACATCAGGCCCGAGCGCCCAACCAGCTATGGCGAGCAGACCGGCCAGGTCGACCGGAGCGGTTCCTCGCGTCCGGCCTACACGCCGCAGCCGCAACCGATCTACCGGCCGGCGGCGCCGCAACCGACCTACCGGCAGGCGACTCCCCAGCCGACCTATCGGCCGGCTGAGCGGGTCTCACCTCCGCAGCCCCGTCCGCAGCCCGCGCCGTCCGCGCAACCCGCACAGCAACGCCCGGCGGCCCAGAGCTCCGGATCGAGCTCCAACAACAAGCCGGCCGAAAAGCACTCCGAGCCGGCGAAGCGCGACCGGCGCGGCGACGGCCGCTGACGGCCGGTCTCTCTCGACTCCGAACGGCCGGCGGTGACGCCGGCCGTTCCCTCTCTCCCGCCCCCCATAGGCGTTAACTTGAGTGCAGGCGTAAACCCAAAGTAGGGGAGGGGCTTGCCCCCTTCCGGGTGGGAGGGCGGAGGAGCCGGAGGTGGCAAACCGAGCCTTTCCGCCGCCCGCCCCCTCCCCATCCCTCCCCCGCGCGTGCCACCGCCCCCCACCCCGAGCGGGAGAGGGCGCCCCCTCCCGAAAACAAGAACCTTCAGCCTTCTTGTTGCTGTTGTTGGGGTGGGCGGCGGCGCCCCTCTCCCGTTCGGGAAGGGTGGGTGGGGGACGCACGGGAGAGGGGTCGGAGGTGAGGGCCCGGGGGGCGGAAAGGCTCTGCTTTCTCCTCCGGCTCCTCCGCCCGCCCGCCCGGGAGGGGGCAAGCCCCTCCCCTACTTTAAGTTAACTCCTATGCCCGCCGGGTGGGAGGGTGGTGGGACGCGCGGGGAAGGCTCGGTCTTCGTTGGTCTTCGTGACTCGGCTCGGGCGGCAGGCCCCTTTCGGCTACAATCTTGCCCCCATGCGCTTGGCCACCACGGTTCGTATCTTTTTCGTCATCTACTGCTTTGAGGCGGGCTTCCTTCTCGTCCTCGCCCCCTGGAGCTCGCTGTGGGACCGGGCCGTGGCGCAGATTTCCTTCATCCTGCTGCGCAGCCTCTGCCTGCACCCCCTGGCGCGCGGCGCGGTGAGCGGCTTTGGACTGGTCCATCTCGTCTGGGGTCTGCACGACCTGACCACGCTGTTCACCCGGCGGGGTCCGGATGCCGGCGCCGACGTTTAGACCGCATCGGTTCAGAGCGCTCGCGATCGGCGACCGCTCCACACTCCCGGACCACGACGTCGCAGCCTGGCTCGCGGCTTTGTCCCAAGCCCTGGCCCCAGGCGACGTCGGAGACCTCTGCGCCGTCCAGATCCGTGAAAAGGACCTGGACGACCGCGCCGTCTACGATCTGACCCGCGTCGCCCGCTCCATCCTGCCGCCGCCGGTCCGCCTCCTCGTCAATGGCCGCCTCGACATCGCTCTCGCCGCCGGCGCCGACGGCGTCCACCTCCCGGCCGACGGACCACCGGTGGCGGCCCTCCGCGCCCGCTTCGGACCGGACGTGCTGCTCGGCGTCTCGACGCATCATGTAGCCGAGATCGAGCAGGCTCTCCGCGACGGCGCCGACTACGTCACCTTCGGTCCGGTCTATCCGACTCCCAGCAAAGCGGCCTTCGGACCGCCGCAGGGCGTGGAGGGCCTGGCCCGCGCCGCCGCGGTGGGCATTCCCGTTTATGCCCTGGGAGGCGTTACACTAGCCCGACTCGCCGAGGTCGCATCGGCGGGAGCGGCCGGCGTAGCGGGAATTCGCTTGTTCCAGCCGCCGTTCGATCTCGCAGCGGTGCTCCGGACCGTGCGCCGGTCGTTTCCGGCCTGATCCCCGGCCCGCCACCGTTCGACAGGAGAGCTCGACCTTGGAACCCGAAGACATCCGTCCCGCGCTGGCCGACAGCGCTGCCGTCACGGCGGACCTCAGCAAGCTCCGCTATCTGTTCGTCTCGCTCGGCGTGATCGTGCTGGACCAGTGGACCAAGTGGCTGGTCGAGTTCCGCCTCGGCCAGCACACGGCGAAGACCATTCTGCCCGGCCTCCTCAACCTCACCTACGTGCGCAACACGGGCGTCGCCTTCGGTCTCTTCGCCTCCCAGGGGATGACCGGCGGAAGCTGGCTACTGACCATCCTCGGCCTCGCCGCGCTCACCGCGGTCGGCGTCTACTTCTGGTTCGCCCCGCCGCGCGACCGGCTGCTCCTCATCGCGCTCTCCCTGGTGGTCGGCGGCGCGGTCGGCAACTTGCTCGACCGGATGACCAGCGGCGCCGTCACCGACTTCATCGACGTCTACGTGGGCTCGCATCACTGGCCGTCCTTCAACGTCGCCGACAGCGCGATCTCGATCGGTATCGTGCTGATGGCGCTCGACAGCTTCCGCGCCCGCAAACCCAAACCCGAAACCACCTAGCGGTCCGGATGAGCGGCGAGATCACCTGGACGGTCGAGCCGCCGGAGTCCGGCGAGCGCCTCGACCGCGCCGTCGCGGCGCGCCTCGACCTGCCGCGCAACCAGGTGCAGCACTGGATCCGCGACGGTCTGGTGCGGGTCAACGGCCGTGACGCGAAACCGTCGGCGGCCCTGGCGGCCGGCGACGTCGTGCTCTGCCACCCTCCGGAGCGGCGGGACGACCGCGTGCAGGCCGAGGAGGGCGACCTCGCGATCCTCTATGAAGATGCCGATCTGGTGGTCCTCGACAAGCCGGCCGGCCTCACCGTCCACCCCGGCGCCGGTCGCGCCACCGGCACCCTGGCCCATCACCTCCTCGCCCGCTATCCGGAGATGGCGGGAGTCGGCGGTCCAGGCCGTCCCGGCATCGTCCATCGTCTCGACCAGGGGACGAGCGGCGTGCTCGTCGTGGCGCGCACCCCGGCTGCCTATCTCCGCCTGGCCCGCGCCTTCGCCGACCGCCGGGTCGAGAAGCGCTACCTGGCGATCGTCTACGGCACGCCGGAGCCGTCCGAGGGGACCATCGAAGCCGCGATCGGCCGCCACCCGCAACGGCGCACCGAGATGGCCGTCCGCCCCGGCGGCAGGCCGGCACGCACGCTCTACCGGACCCTGAACGCCGCCGCCGGCATCGCCCGCCTTGAGCTCGACCTCCACACCGGCCGCACCCACCAGATCCGCGTCCACATGAAACACCTCGGCCATCCGCTGGTCGGCGATCCGGTCTACGGCGAAGCGCGCTGGAAGGCGCTGCCACGCCCGCTCCAGCCGGTCCTGCGCGACTTTCCGCGGCCAGCCCTCCACGCCTGGAAGCTCAGCTTTCGCCACCCGATGGATGATCGCCCGCTCGCCTTCGAGGCGCCGGTGCCGGAGGATCTGCGGACGCTGTGGGAGAGGGCGACAGGGAGATCGGGCGCCTGGACCGCGTAGCCCGAAACCTGTATCCTGAAAAGGACCGGCAACTAGCGAAACACCGTCCTTCCCGGGAGAAAACGCGCCATGCACCGGATTCTTGGATCGGCCCTCCTTCCCGAGCTCCTTCTCGCGACCGCCGCTTTCTCGACCACGTATGCGCCGATCCCGGACGGCCGCCTCGCCGACCAGGCGGAGCTCATCGTCTCCGGAACCGTCGAGCGTCAGAGCGTGGTCTCCGGGCCGCAAGATCCGCTCAGCGCGGTCACTGAATACCGGGTGCAGGTGGACCGCCGCCTGAAGGGAAACCTCCTGGGCGAGACGGTAGCGGTGCGCGTGCCGGGTGGCGCGGGCCCGAACGGCGTGACGACCAAGGTCTGGGGCGCTCCCGAATTCTCGGCCGGCGACCGGGTTCTGCTCTTCCTCATCAAGTCACCGGACGGAGCCTACCGCCCCCTCCATCTCGCCCTGGGAGCGTTCCATCAGGTCGAAGCGGCCGGCCGCGCGCGGGCTATTCGCGATCTGACCGAAGCGCAGGAGGTCCGGCAGGCCGGACAGGAATCCGCCGATCCCCCGGGACAGGTGCGCGACTTCGACAGCTTCTCCCGCTGGCTCACCGACCGGACCGCGGGCCTGCTCCGCACGCCTGACTACTTCGCCGCGATCCCGGCGCCGGCGCTGCGGCAGATCCAGGAGAAGTTCACCTTTCTCGGCCGCAAGGCGCGCTGGTTCGAGTTCGACCGTGGGGCGAGCATCGGCTGGCGCGCGCACGAGGTCGGGCTGCCCGGCTACCCCGGAGGCGGCTTCGCGGAGTTTCAACACGCGTTGAAGGCGTGGAACGACGACGCCTCCACCAACATCCGGTATACCTACAACGGCACCACGCCGTCGCCCGTCTTCACCGGGAGCCCCACGATCTTCTTCGACGATTTCACCTCCGCGGTCCCGGGAACCTTCGAGTGCATCGCGCCCGGCGTCGGCAGCGGCGTGCTCGCCGCGACCTTCGTCTCCTATCCGAGCACCGGCACGGAGCCGGTGCCGATCCTGGCGGTCCGGATCATCGTCAACGACGGCACCGGTTGCTGGTATACCAGTCCCAGCCGCCTGGAGGTGGTGCTGGGCCACGAGCTCGGCCATTCGCTCGGTCTCGGCCACTCCTGCGGCGACAGCCGCTCGCCCTCGTGCTCCAATCCGCTGCTCAATGATGCGCTGATGCGCGCCACCGCACAAACCGACGGCCGTGGAGCGCGGCTCAACGCCGACGACCGGGCCGGCATTTTTGCCCTCTATCCGGAAGCCGCGCAGCGCCCGAACGCGCCCACCCTCCTGGTGGCGACGGTGGTCTCCTCCACCTCGATCAAGCTCACCTGGAAGGACAACTCGCCGAACGAATCGTCCTTCCGGGTCGAGCAGAAAACCACCGGCGCCTACCGGGAGATCGTGAAGACGGCGGCCAATGCGACGAGCGTCACCATCGGCCACCTCACTCCCGGAACCACCTACACCTTCCGCGTGCGCGGGCGCGGCAACGTCGGCTTCTCGGCCTATTCCAACGTGGTGACGGCGACGACTCCGGCGCAGTAGCCTCGAGCTCGAGCTCTACCGCTCCCCCTCCAGCCGCCGCGCCGTCTCCAGCAGCTTGGGCTCGTTGAACGGCTTCGCCGTCAGCGCCTCCAGGCGCTGCGGCTTGGTGACATAGGCGTTCTCCACCAGATCATTGAGCGCGTTGGGCATGCCGGTGGTGGTGGCGAGGGCCAGCGAGCTGAGGCGGAAGGGGCCGGCCACTTTGCGGTCGTGGAACATCAGACCGTAGAACGAGAGGTCGATCCAGTGCAGGCCCGGTTCCAGGCGGGTCGCGGCCTGGGCGGTGCCGACCGGCTCTCCGCCGAGGGTGGCGAGGGTGCCGGCGAGATGGAAGCGGCCGGCCTCTTTGACTTCGACCTGCGCCGAAATCACCAGGCTGCCGCCGGTGTTCGTCTCCCGATAACGTCCGGTCAGGTGCGCCGACGGATTGCTGTAGAGGAAGCCTCCGGCCGCCTCGCGGATGTCGCCGTCGAGCATGCGCGCCTTGACGCGCACCATGTAACTCTCCGCACTGTCGGGCTCCAGACCGGCCGGCATGGTGAGCCGGGCGGACCAGATACCGTCGCCGGCCTTGACGTCCGGCGCCTTGCCGTCGTCGTGGTAGACCACCTGCGCCACGATCCCCTTGGTGCTGGCGATCTCGCCGGTCACTTCGAGCGGCAACGCAGGTTTGCCCAGGAGGGAAGGCTCGGCGAACAGGTCCACCGGCCGGCCCACTTCGACACTCAGCTTGGAGGCCCAAACCGAAAGAATGGGCGTCCCCTGCGGACCGCGGGTGGTCTGTTTCGTGGGAGTCCGCTTTTCGCGGATCGGATCCATGGCGCCCGCCGGGAGGGCCTTCGAGCTTTCCGGATAGCGGGCGAGCTCGCGATAGTCCGCGGCGGTGCGGCGGGCGAAGAGGGAGGCGTCCGGTGCCTGGGCCAGGGCCGGAAGGGCCAGCGCGAGCAGGCCGAGGGAACAACCGAGGGATGACTTGACGATCGACTTCATGGCGTATCTCCTCGCGGCCTGATCAATAAAGAATGCTGATGAAACGGGCGGTGGTCATGGAGCTCTGGACGACCGTGTTCGCCGCGCACGGCACGCCGCTGCACAGCCAGATACCGGTGGGAATCGCCCGCCGCGTGTCGGAATCGCTGTCGTCGCGCTCGTCGCTGTGGTTTTCGTGGGTGGCGTCCAGGTTCGCGAAGCCGCTCGCTTCCTGCTTGTTCGAGTTGTTGCAGACGTTGGTGTTGTCGTAGCTCGCGGTGGCGCTGCCGCTGCACGCGAAGCTCGACGCATATTGCACCACGCCGTCGTCCTCGCCGTTCAGGCAGGCGCTGGAGCCGAAGATCGCCTCATAGCCGGCGGTGAGGTAGATCGTCTTCGCCGGCGCGTTGGCGAAGTTCCTCACCTGCACGTCGTCCGAGCTGCGCAGCCAGTAGGTGGCGTCGTCACAGCTCTGGATGAAGATGGCGATGAAGCTGCACAGCGGATTGCCCTGGAGGCAGACCGCGTCGGCGCCCTGCGAGCCGCGGTGGGCGCCGCCGGTGGTGATCACCATGCTGACCCGCTGCGCCACCTGATCGTAGGGTCCGTTGAAGTTGAAGTTGGGATCGGAGGCGTCGTTGTTGCCGAGGATCCAGTCCATCACCGTGCCGCCCATGCTGTGGGCGATCACCCAGAAGGTGCCGCCCTGCGCGTAGGTCTTGGCGCAGCGGTGGCCGCCGCCGTCGGCGCCGCCGTTGGTGGCGTTGACGATCTCGGTGGCGACCTCGCCGGCCGACTGCGGCTCCCAGTAGGGCCGCGTGCCGTTGTAGCCCACCACGTAGTAGGGGGTCACCAGATTCTTGGTGGCCGTCTTGACGAAGTCGTGTGAGCCGTTCACCCAGTAATTCCGCGCTGCCGTGTAGCTCGTGTAGGTGTTGGTGTCGGTCTGCTTGCCGTGGACGAAGATCAGGCAGGGCTGCGCGCCCGCCTTCTCTGCCGCGGCGGCGAGCACCAGGGTGAAGAAAACCAGAACCATGAAACGGCGACCTGCCATCGGGACCTCCTCCTTCGAGACTTCTCGTGGGATTGTTGTTACAAGAGAAGGTGCCTGCGGGCGGCTCGAACGAGCCGAGGGCGGTGATATGCTCCCGGCGAACCCTGAACGGCGGGAGCACAATGGCTGAGACCTGGTTCTACTTGTACGAGGGCAGGCCGGTCGGCCCCGTGGGGCAGGATGCCGTGGCGGCGATGCTGCGCGGCGGCTCCCTCGGGCCGGCTTCGTATGTGTGGCGGGACGGGATGGCCGACTGGCTGCCGGTGGCCGAGATCCCCGAGCTGCGCCCGCTCATGGTGCCGCGGTCGGTGCTCCCCATGCCGGCCGGCCAGCCGGGCGGTCCGCCGCCGGTCGTGCTGCCCGCCGGACAACGGCGCGATGGATTGATGGCGAATCTCGCGGCGGGGATCAGCCACGCGGCCGAGCTGCCCACGCTGAGCGGCGTGCCGATCCGCGACATCCTGCTCGGCGGCCTCAAGAAGGGGCCGGAGCCGCTGTCGATCGAGGACCAGTTCATCGTCGGCACGGCGAGCACCACACCGCCGCTCGCGGCTCTTCCGACAGCGTGGCCGAAGCCGCGCATCTTCTGGCGCATCTTCGGCGGCGCGATGGCCACCTACCTGCTGTTGCAGATCGGTCTGTCGCTCTTCGGCAACTCCAACTTCATCCCCGGGATGATCGTCATCGGCGCCTTCGTGGTGCCATTTTCGATCGTCATCCTCTTCTTCGAGCTGAACTCGCCGCGCAACGTGTCGATCTACCAGGTCGGCAAGATGTTCCTCCTCGGCGGCTCGCTCAGCCTGATCGTGACGCTGGTCGTCATCCAGGTGATCCCGTTCTCCGGCACCGGAGCGCTCATCCCGGCCATGCTCACCGGCGTCGGCGAGGAGACCGGCAAGATGCTCGCCCTGCTGCTCATCGTGGGGGTCACCCGCTACCGCTGGGAAGCGAACGGGCTGCTGTTCGGCGCCGCCGTCGGCGCGGGTTTCGCCGGCTTCGAATCGGCCGGCTATGCGTTCAACGCCGCGCTGCAGGCGCAGGCGGCGGGCGCCGCCACGTTCAACCTCATCCTGCGCGGCCTGCTCGCTCCCGGCGGGCACGTGATCTGGACGGCGATCATCGGCTCGGCGATCTGGAAGATCAAGAAGGACCGCCCGTTCAGCGTCGCCCTGCTGTTCAACGGCACGGTGCTGCGCCGCTGGCTGATCGCCGTCATCCTGCACGGACTGTGGGACACCGACGTCTGGCTGCTCAACAATCTGCTCAAGGATTGCCTCCTCCTGATCCTCGGCTGGTACATCGTCTTCGCCATCACCAAGGAGGCGCTCGCCCAGGTCGCGGCGGCGCAGCAGTCGGTGATGACGCAGGTGATCCTGGCGCAGGGGGCGGTCGGAGCGTAAAACAGCAGGACAGCTCGAGGAGGATCGCCATGGCAACCACTCCCGCGCTCGACGAGATGCTCGAACGGCTGGTCGGACGGCTCCGGGAGGCCGCGGGAGGCAACCTCCTGGGTGTCGCGCTCTATGGCGGCCTGGTCAAGGGCCGGTACACACCCGGAATCTCGGACGTCAATCTCCTGGTGGTCCTCGCGGACGTGCGATTCCCCGCGCTTTCGGCGCTCGCCCCGGTGCTCACCGGCGCGTTGCGCGACTCGTCGGTCATCCCGTTCCTCACCACGCCGCAGGATCTGCGCGATGCGGCCTCCCTGTTTCCGGTCAAGATCCTCGACATCCAGACCAGCCATCGGGTGCTGTGGGGAGATCCCCACCTCGCCGGCCTGACGATCGATCCCGCGGCGTTGCGGCTGCGCACGCTCCAGGAGCTCAAGAACCTGGAGATGCGCCTCCGCCTGCGGCTGGTCGAGCGCAGCGCCGAGGCGGGCGCGCTGTGGCGGGGCCTGGTGAGCAGCCTGCCCAAGGTGGCGGTGACGCTGGAGAGCGTGCTGCGGTTCCGCGGCATCGACGTGCCGGCGGACCGCCCGGGCCTGTTGCGGCGCGCCGCCGCCGAGTTGGGCGTGCCGGAGGAGCGGATCGGTCATCTCGCCGACCTGCACCGCGTCGACCAGCGGCCGGAGGACGGGGCCGTCCGCCGGCTCTACGGCGAATATCTCGATCTGCTCGCCGAGCTGGGAGGCCGCGTCGCGGCTGGCGGCGTATGAATCCGCTCGATCTGCGCGGCCCGGAGTTCCTGGCCTTCTATCTGGTCTGGAGCTCCGTCGTCCTCGTCCTCCTCCGGGCGGCGCGCTCGCACTGGGAGCGCCGGATTCCGCCGGGCGGAACGCTCCCGGCCGGACGCTTCGCTCCCGGGACCTATCCACGGGAAAGCGACGCCTACACCATCGCGCTGCTGCGCGGCGGCTTGGAGGAGACCGCGCGCGCCCTGCTCGCCCGCCTGGTCGCCGAAGGCTCCGTGGTCATCGACGGCCGGGAGCTCAAGCGCCCGGATCCACCTCCCGACACCAGCCGGCTGGAACCCCTCGAACGAGAGGTGCTGCAGAGCATCCTGCCCCCCGCCGGATCTGGCATCGCAGCCCAGGAGGCCGAAAAGAAGGCGCTGCGGATTGTGCAAGACCGCTCGTCGGAGATGCAGACCGACCTCGAAGGCCAGGGGCTCGCTCCCGCCGAGCCGCAACGCCAGATGTATGCGCTCTTCCGGAACATCGCCCTGGTGGCGATCCTCGGGCTCGGCCTGATGAAGGTTCTGGTCGGGATCTCCCGCGACCGGCCGGTCGGCTTCCTCATTCTCCTGCTGCTCGGCTTCGGCTTCGGAGGCCTCTACGTGCTGCGGACACCGCTCCAGACTCCGGCCGGACGGCAATACCTCGCCTGGCTCCAGGAATCCCACCGCGGCCTGGTGCAGATGATCGAGCAGGGGCGGCGGACCGGGCACGGCGAGCTCTGCCTCGCCGCCGGCATCTACGGGCTCACGGTCCTTCCCGACTTCGCGCCGTTGCTGACCGCCCTGACGCCCCCCCGGTCGTCGGACAGCGGCTGCTCTTCCTCGTCGAGCTCCTGTAGCTCCAGCGGCTGCGGTGGCGGCGGCTGTGGCGGCGGTGGCTGCGGAGGGTGCGGTGGCTGAGCTGCCCTGCTTCGGCGCCGGGGTGAGCTTCCGCTCCGCCTGGCGGTGGGAGGTGGTCCGCCACCGCGCCGAGCTGGGCGCCGTCGAGCAGATCCCGGAAGACGTCGCCGGTCCCGCCGGGCTGCGCGATCTCAAGCTGCTGCGCACGGCGGTGCCGGTGCTTCTCCACGGCATCGGCCTGTCGCTCGGCAGTGCCGAAGGGCTCGATCCGGAGCGCGTGCGCCACATCGCGCGGGTGGCCGAAGCGGTCGAGCCGCCCTGGTTCTCGGAGCACATCGCCTTCACCCGCGCGGGCGGGGTCGAGATCGGCCATCTCGCTCCTCTGCCGTTCCACCGCGAGGCCGTGGCCACCCTCGCGGCCAACGCCGCCACGCTGCGGAAAGCTCTCCCCGGGTTGCCGCTGCTGCTCGAAAACATCGCCTACAGCTTCGTGCTCCCGGGCGCCACGATGAGCGAAGCCGAGTTCGTCCGCGCGGTGCTCGAAGAGGCGGACGCCGGACTGCTGCTCGATCTGGAGAATGTCCACGCCAATTCACGCAATCACTGCTATGATCCCCTCGAATACCTGGAGAGCCTGCCATTGGAGCGCGCGGTAGAGGTGCACCTGGCGGGCGGCGTTTTCCGCGATGGTGAATATGCGGACACCCACACACGGCCGGTGCCCGAGGCGTCGTGGGCTCTCCTCGAATGGCTGGCGCCGCGGGCTCCTCTCCGCGCCGTGATCATCGAACGGGACGACGACCTGCCGCCGTTTCCCGAGTTGCTCGCCGAGGTGCGGCGAGCGCAGGAGATCCTCAATGCAGCTCGCTGATCTGCAGAAGAGTCTCGCCGCGGGCCTGACTGGTTCGACAGGAGACGATCCGGATCTGGAAGGGCTCTCCGAAGACGCCGTCGAGCGGACGCGGCGTGCCCTGATCGCCAAGCGCCGCCAGGCCGCCGCGCACCTCCTCCCCCGCCTCCGCGCCGCGCTGGGCTCGGTCTGGGCCGAATGCTTCAGTGACCACGCGGAGGACTATGCCCCCTGCGGCCTCCTCTATCACGTCGACGACGCCTGGGAGCTCGCCGAGGCCGTCACCCGCGGTCCGGACCGCCATCTCGCCATCGCCGCCCACGACGACCTGGTCTTCCTGCGGCTGCGCTACGCCCGCGCCCGCAAATCCGGAGCGCACCGCATCCAGGAGCGCCGGGCACCACTCGTCGCCCTGGTCCGCATGCCGATCCGCCATCTGGTCGTGCGCATGCCGGGGAGCGGGGCGCGGGTGTGGTCGGTGCGGATCTGAAAGGGTATTACCGCAGCGCATACAAGAACGCCGCGAGATCGCGCCCCTCCGCTTCCGACACTCCGAGCGTCGGCATCTGTGTTCCGCGCGACACACTCTGCGGATCGCGGATCCAGCGGATCAGATTCTCCGGCATATTCGGCAACCGGCCCGCCAGTTGCGGCCGGGAGAGAATCCCCTGGAGTGGCGGACCGACCTGCGTCTTCGGCTCGGAGAAGCCGGGGATCAGGTGACAGGAGTTGCAGCCGTAGCGGCGGACGAGAAGCTCCCCGCGGCCGGGATCGCCGCCAGTGAGCCGCCGGGCCTCGCGCTCTGCGGCGCTCTCCCCGCAGGCCCCCAGGAAAAGAGCGCACAGCAGCACCGTCATCGAGACCAGCCCGTCAACCTTCCTCTCCATCTCCCTGTCCCGCTCCTCCCGATCCGCCACACTTTACTTGGTGAAGGGTCAACCTTTCCCTGGAGGTGAGCCGATCCCAAAGACCACACAGGTCCAGCCGGAGCCGCACCAGAAGCCAATCCAAGAGCCGTTCTAGACCGGCTCGCGACCGGCAGGCGCCCTGACGCCTCCGGCCGCTTTCATTGTGTCATCCTACCCAACCACCACCCGCACCCCTGGGATCTCCTTCATCAGATCCGCCCCATATGCCGTCACCGGCGTCTGAAATCCTGCCGGCGCATTGCCGCTGAGCGCCTTGGTCGCCAGGCGCAGCGCGGTCTCCGCGGTGAAGAGATACGCCTCGGGACCGCTGATTCGCCCTTCGACGCGCTGCCCCATGGGGTCTTCCGCGGAGCCCCAGATCCAGGTGGCGCCGGCGTGGAGCTGTTTTTCGCTCGGACCGGCCGGCAGACGTTGGATCAAACCGTTGAGCATCGCCTTGGCCGAAGGCTTCTTGAGCAGCCAGCCCGCGAATGCGCTCCGCATCATCCAGCGGACAAGCGGCGGGAAGACGGTATAGGTGTCGATCGCCGGGATGCCCGTGCTGTGCCAGGCGGTGACCAGATCGCCGCGCCAGGGATTGCTCACCGCGGTCCTGGCACCGTTTCCGAGGTCGATCTGCAACAGCTCGACGCCGGGCTCGACGGACACCAGCACACTCCCCCGGCGGTGCATTCCCTCCTGCCGGATGTCTTTGAACAGAGTCGCGAGCGTTCCCTGCGAGACTCCTCCCACGGCTTCGAAGGCGAGGCGGAGGCGGGTGGCGGACGGGAGCTTCTTCTTGAGCAGGGCGGCCAGGCAGTCGGTCGGCACGACTCCGAAGCCAACGCCGGGGAGGAGCATGACGTCCGCTTCGACCGCCCTCTCGTCGAGGCGCTCCATGGCCTCGAATTCCGGGACCTCGCCCGCCAGATCCAGATAATGGGTGCCGGTGCGCAGGCAGGCTTCGGCGAGCGGCGGCGCGGTCGCCGCGAAGGGACCGGCGGCATTCAGGAGCACGGCGACATCGTCGAGGCAGCGGTCGATCGCTTCGGAATCGGCATCGAGCGAGAAGGAGCGCGCCGAGAGGCCGAGCGGCGCCGCGAAAGCCGACACCTTGGCGCCGTCGCGGCCGGCCGCGACGGGGTTCATCCGCCGCTCCACCGCCCGCCGCGCGATCAGGCCGCCGGTGTAGCCGGTGACGCCGTAGAGGAGGAAGCGATTTTTCACGGCGGCGATGTCCCCGGCCTCTGGATCCCCTTCATCCTCTCTTTATCTCACAGTTCCCTCCCCCCTCTCTGGTATGCTCTACCGGCAGTTTTTTACACACCTTCGCATGATCCGGGATCTCTTGCGCGAGATCGTCGGCGAGGCGTGGGTGGAGCTCATCGACTTCTCGTCGGCGGAGAAGGTGGAGGTGATCCTCCCCCGGTTGGGCCTTTCCCGGGAAGAGATCCCGCGCGGGATTACCTTAGAAGAGTCTGAATCGATGCTTGCAGAACGGATCGACATGTGGAACCGGCGGCTTCGGGAAGAGAGTCTGCATGAGGGCCGGCAGCAGGGCCAGCAGCAGGGCCTCCAGCAGGGGCAAGCCGAGATGCTGTTGCGTCTGCTCAACACGCGGTTTGGTCCGGTCGGCCCGGCCACGCGGAAGCGGATCTTGGCGGCAGAGCCTGATCTCCTGTTGCAGTGGGGCGAGCGTTTTGCTCGCGCGACGAGTCTCGCCGAGGTTTTCGGCGACTCATGAAGTCGCACCTGATATCCGGCCCCCATTGGGCTCTCTGGTGCGAGCCGGACCATCGACTCACCCCAGGCGATCGTCCACCTACCCCAGGCCATCGTCGACTTACCCCAGGCGATTGCCAACTTACCCCGGGCGATCGTCCACTTACCCCAGGCCATCGTCCGCTTACCCCAAGCGGTCGCCCACTCACCCCAGGCGATCGCCCACTCACCCCAGGCGATCGCCCACTCACCCCAGGCGATCGTCCGCTTACCCCAGGCGATCGCCCACTTACCCCGGGGCATCGTCAACCCTGAGCGGGGCAGATTGAATTCTGAACGGGCCGGGGCGAATCCCGAGCGCGGCGGGTCGAACACCGAATGGGCCGGATTGAATCCCGAGCGGGGCGGATTAGACTGGAGCCGTGCAGACCGACTTCTCTCTCGGCGTCTACCGCGTTCACCCGTCCCTCAACCGCATCGACGGGCCGGTCGGCTCCGTGCAGCTCGAGCCCAAGGTGATGGAGGTGCTCACCTGCCTCGCCAGCCGCCAGGGCGCGGTGGTGTCGAAAGAGGAGCTGGTGCGCGAGGTGTGGGAGGGGCGCTTCGTCAGCGACGACGTGGTCTGGCGGAGCATCGGCGAGCTGCGGCGGGCGCTCGGCGACGACTCCCGCAAGGCGCTCATCGAGACGATCCCGAAACGGGGCTACCGCCTGGTGGCTCCTGGCCCGGCGCGCCTCCCCGAACCGCCGCCGCTGGTCCAACCCCATCTCATCCCCCGCCGGCTGCTCGCCGCCGCCTTCCTCCTCGGCTTCGGATCGCTCGCGCTCATCCTGCTCCTGTCGGCCCGCCGGGCGCCGGTGCCCGCCGCCGTCGCTCCACCTCACAGAGTGCGCCTCGCCGTGCTCCCGTTCGAGAACCTGAGCGGCGATCCGGCGCAGGACTGGTTCAGCGACGGGCTCACGGATGAGCTGATCTCACGCCTCGGCGCACTGCGGCCGGCGGCGCTCGGCGTCATCGGCCGCACGTCGGTCATGTCGCTCAAGCACCAGGGCGGCGACCTGGCGCGCATCGGCCGCCAGCTCGGCGCCGACTATCTGCTCGAAGGAAGCGTGCGGCGCGACGGGGACAAGGTCCGCGTCACCGCGCGGTTGATCCAGGCGAGCGACCAGACGACGGTGTGGAGCGACCGGCAGGATCTCGATCTCGCGGGGACCATCCGCTTCCAGGGCCGCGTCGCCGAGACGGTGGCGAACGCCATCGCGCCGGCTCTCCTGCCGGCGACGGCCGCGGCTCCCGCGGCCACCAATCCGGCGGCGCACGACGCCTATCTGGAGGCTCTCTGGTTCCTGAACCGCGGCATGCCGGACGACCTGCGCAAGAGCGTGCCGGCGTTCGAGAAAGCGGTGGCGCTCGATCCGCGGTCCGCCGCGGCGCATGCTGGTCTCGCAGACGCCGTCCACCTCCTCGCCCTGTTCGGCGTCCTGCCGCCGCGCGACGCCTATCCGCGCGCCGAGGCGGAAGCGCGCAAGGCGCTGGAGCTGGACCCCGCGCTCGCCGACACCCACGCGACGCTCGGCACGATCCTCTTCCGCTTTCACTTCGACGGTCCGGCCGCCGAGACTGAATTCCAGCGCGCCCTGGCGATCAATCCCAGCTCGGCGGCGGCGCATCACGACTACGCGTGGCTGCTGGTGGCCGAGCGGCGCTTCGACGAGGCGGTGCGCGAAATCCACGCCGCGCAGACGCTGGAGCCGCTGTCGGTGCGCGCCAACGCCGACGTCGGCTGGGTGTACTTCCGGGCGCGCCGCGACGGCGACGCGATCCACCAGATGCAGCGCACCCTGAAACTGGAGCCGCGCTTCCTCTCCGCCCGCCTCTGCCTGGAGCGCGCCTTCGTCCGCACCGGCCGCCCCGTCGATGCGCTCGAGCAGGCCCGCGAAGGCGCCCATCAGGAAGGGATGACGGACGCCGACCTCGCCGCCCTGCCGGCCGATCCGCAGGCTGCTCTCCGCCGCATCGGCGCCTGGCGGCTCAACCGTCTGGAAGAGCGCGGGAAGACCGGCTGGGTCTCCCCCTACACGCTCGCCGCCCAGTACGCCGAGTTGGGCGACACCGGCCGCGCCTTCGCGGAGCTCGACCGCGCGTTCACCGAACGCGACCCGTCGCTCGTCTCGGCCGGCGTCGATCCCGCCTTCGATGGTGTGCGCTCCGATCCGCGTTTCGCCGCGCTGGTCGCCCGCATCGGGCTGCGCCGGGGGTAAACCGGGTAAACTTCAGGCATGAGAGACGACGAATTCCCCGACCCCACCGGGGGCGAATACGGCGTCGTCCGCGTACCGGACACCTGGCACATCCTGTCGCTGATCTTTTTCCTCGCCGCGCTCGGCTCGCGCTTCCTCACCTCGCTGATCCCAACAGAGGTGAACCCGCACCTCTACCGGCCGTTCCTCACCGCCGTGCTGGTCCCCATTCTTGCCCTCGTCGGCCTCCTCTGCGGGCTGCTCGGCCTGCGCAACCCCGCCGGGCGGAGCACCGCGCGGGTGGCGCTCTTCCTCAACGGGGTGACGCTGGTGCTGGGGCTGTTGGCGGTGGCGGCGTTCTACTACATCGCGCGGCGGTAGTGCCACGCACGACCCGACCGTCCCCCCATCCGCCCTCTCCCCCTACCCCCTCTCCCGTGCGTGCCCCCTCCCGCACACCCCGAACGGGAGCTGATCGTTACCCATAAAAAGTTCTGCTGGGCGCTGGCATGTGGGCCTACGGGGAGCGTGCGAGACGGAAGATTTTCCATGCAGCGGCGATATCGTCGAGGCGTTGCAGGCCGAGCC
>Ga0134124_10000112_pt1 | contig 75951 bp, 61 predicted proteins | sample KB304_FD_96880 | JGI IMG/M metagenome (GOLD analysis project Ga0134124, IMG submission 96880) | Terrestrial soil microbial communities without Nitrogen fertilizer from Kellogg Biological Station, Michigan, USA - KB3-0-4 | ecosystem: Environmental > Terrestrial > Soil > Unclassified ...
AAGGCCCCGGCCATCGCGGCGGGCACCCCGTGCACGGAATCGATGCATGACGGGATACCCGACCAGTGGAAGAACGCGCACGGACTCAGCACCAGCGATCCGACGCTGCACAAACAACAAGCGTCTAACGGCTACACCTACCTGGAAAACTACCTGAACGGCACGAGCCCTAACTGAGAGAGCAGGGCGAGGCAGATGGCGCGGACCACAGGTCCGCGCCATTTCTGTTTTCACCCATGTTGAGCGTGATTTCCCGACGCGCCGCCAGCGGATCTTGAGTTCCAATTTTGCTGCGGGACGAACCGCATGTCAGCCGTGCTAGTATCGAACCCTTGTTCCGCGAAAAAAGGTGAATCGCGCAGAAGCAGTCCGTAAAATTTGACCAAAAGATGCAGCCCTCCATTCGATGCACGCTGGTCTACAAAAACAGTCCGCATTTGCAGCAGATTTATGCAGGGTTCGCGCGCCTGCAAGCCCTGGGCATCATCGACCTGCTGGTTGAGGAACGAGCGTCAGACCCTCAACTGGGTCGTCAACCGATTCTATATGCCACGATCGATGACCGGTTCAACGTCGTCTACGACGCACTGGATGGATTGAACTGGATCCCAGGCACGATCGAGGAAAATCTAGCGTTCTTCCAGAAGACGTTCCATGCCGATTTCTACTTTAAACGCAGCTTCGATCGACGGCTTACAGAGATGGCGTCAAGCGAATGCAGGGTTCTGCCCCTGGGACTGAACTACCACGTGAGGTCCGAGCGTTTGCTGGTTCGGCTGCCAATCAAAGAAAACCTGCGGGCAATGGTGCGAAACAACGCGTTTGCTTCCAAGATTCTGGGATTAAAAAACGAGGAAATGGGGTTACCGCCGGAAGACTACGAATATTTTCCGATTATCGGCAGTGAAACAAAGATCCTTTTTTTGACCCGAATCTGGAACCCGGCCGACTTTGAAACGGACCGCAGAAGAGCGGAAATCGAGGCCATAAATCAATCCAGGGTCTCGGCCATCAAAACCTGCCAGAAGGAGTTTGGCAAAGCGTTTTGCGGCGGGTTAACCGATGACGGGTTCGCCAGAAACTATGCGGGGTCACTGGTTGCACCCGTATCGTTAACAAACAAGCGGCACTATCTGGAGCTCCTGAGGTCGCATGCCGTTTGCATCGCTACGACCGGCTTACATGGTTCCACAGGCTGGAAATTCTCCGAGTATGTCGCTGCCGCGAGGGGCATTGTGACCGAGCCGCTGCGATACGAGGTTCCCGGCGACTTCAAGAGCGAGCAAAATTATCTGGAGTTTACGAATGAGCATGAATTAATAGCCGGCATTTCCGAGCTGGTTCGAAACCGCCGAGCTCTGGTAACGATGATGCAGCACAACGCCCGCTACTATAACAATTATCTTCGGCCGGAAAATCTTGTATTCAATACGCTGCTACGGGTTCTGGAAGAAAATTGATCCCGGCAAAGCAGTGCGATGGACGGGCCGAAAAGGGAGCGTTGATGAGGTCCATAGTGATGTTGCTTGTTCTGGCCTCGCAGATCGGCTGCGGAGGGCGGGCGGAAGGCCCGTTGAAGGTCAGCGGGCTCACGGTTTCGAATATCACCCCCACGGAAGCCACGATTCATTGGGCGACGAACAAAGCTGGCGATTCGCAAGTGGGTTACATGGCCAGCGGATCGCCAACCTTTACGTTTACCCCGTGTTGTGAACCAACGAACACGAGGTCGCACTTGATCGTTCTGAACGGTTTGACGGCGGCAACGACGTACAATTTAATCGTGCGATCCTTCGATGGTATGACGCGAGCCCAATCCGAGGTACAGAAATTCACGACGGCCGAGGCTTCCAGTCCTGGTGCGCACAGCGATGCGCAGGGTGATGCACGGCCAGCCTTCCCCGAAGCGCAAGGCGCGGGCGCGGCCACGGCCGGGGGAAGCGGGAGAGCGGGAGGCGCACCGAAGGTGTATGAAGTGGTGAATCTCGACGACCAAGGCGGAACCTGTAACGGAGACAAATGCAGCGGTTCCCTGCGATTTTGCCTTGAGGGAACGGGCCCGAGGACGTGCGTATTCCAAGTGTCGGGGCTAATCAGTCCACAATCGCGGCTAGCCATTTACCACCCGTATGTAACGGTGGCGGGGCAAACGGCTCCGGGCGGCGGGATCGTATTGGGGGGCGCGAACCAACGCGGGGAAGTAATGTTTATCGCCACGCATGATGTGGTGGTGCGCTACCTGACGTATGACGGACATAATCCGAAGACACCAACGGGTCCCAACACCGGAACCGTAGGGTTCGAGATCGCTAGCGCCCATGCATACAACATCGTGCTGGACCATATCTCGGCGCGCTGGTGGGGCAACAAAGCCTTCGCTCAGCTATCGAACGATGCGGGCAACGATCACCACATCACCTATCAGTGGTTGTTGGCATACGAACCGAACGAACGACATCCGGTTGGTGTGGGCTCGGACGCGACGGCAGGTTCGGCGTTCCTAACCACCGAAATAGATTTTCATCACAATCTATTCGCCAACATCGACCACCGACTGCCGTTTATCAACGGCGGGCGGAATATCCGGTGGATAAACAACATTGTGTACAACTGGAACCAGTATGCCGCGCTGTCCAACGGAGGCGCGCAAATCGATTACATCGGAAACAAATACGTCGATGGGAACCTATCCAGAGAGAAAGTTCACGAATTCCTGGCCAATGGGAACAACGACGATCCGAAAGACCTGTCCGACAATTGCATAGGCTCAAATCCGTGTGATAACCCCGGACCGCCGGGCCTATATTTCCGGAACAACATCGGGCGCCATAACCTGACAGCGACGATCGTTCCGAACGACGTGGGGCAAATCGCGATGACGCGGCAGGGCTGGGAAGGCGGTGAAACGGGTAACCCCAACAGCAACGGACCGATGCCCAGTAACTGGTTCCGAAAGGAGCCATTGCCGGCCGGGAAATTTCCCATCCACGCGGACGCGGTAGATGATCTAGACTCGGTGCTGCTGGCGACGGTTGGCAATTCGCAGCGGCTCGATTGTGAAGGCAAGTGGGTAAGTAAGCGCGATACACACGATGCGCGTATTATCGAGCAATACCGGGAGCATCGCGAAGGAGCAGCCTTCTCGGGCCAATATTCATCACCGCCGATCCCGAGTGGAACGCCGTGCACGGCGTCGTTGCATGACGGAATTCCGGATGCCTGGAAGAAAATGCATGGGTATAGCCTGACGGACAGCAACCTGTGGTCGCGAAAAGGGCCGAATGGCTATACGTATCTGGAAAATTATCTAAATGGGTCAAAGTGATTTAGGATAGCTGACGAAAGATCAGCCGCCTTCCGCTCTCCCCGCCGGAGCGTTGGATCAAAGCAGGATCTTGTGGTCACGAGGCTTACCCCATTTTTGCGGTGCTGGCTCCACCAAGGCCTAAGAAATAGTATTGCGCTGCAGTTTACGAAGCACGGCCGGGCAACGTTAGTACCTCGCGGGCATAAATTTCCCTTCACACTAAGAGCGGATAGCGTCGATCCCTTAGTATTCCGCCAAGTATTTGTGGATCGCGAATACGATCACGCGATGCTCGGCAGCATTCATCCGAAGCAGATCATCGATGCAGGAGCGCACATCGGGAGCGCTTCGGTATTCTTCGCGAAGAAGTTTCCGGACGCGCGAATCATCGCCGTTGAACCCGACGCGATGAATTTCGAGCTTCTGAGAGAGAATACGAAATCGTATGAAAACATCATTCCGGTAAATGCGGCGTTATGGCGCGAGGATACGCGGGTAAATCTTACAAACCCCAACGATACAAGCTGGGCATTTCGGGTGGAGGCAGGTACGACGGGGAATGTCGCAGGGAAGGTAAGAGCGGTGACCGTGCCCACCATACTGAGGGAATTTGGGATCGAGAAGGTGGATGTTCTGAAGATGGACGTGGAGGGCGCAGAGAAAGACATCTTCGAAAACAATGCCAGCGAATGGCTGCCGAGGGTAGGGTTGCTGTGCATAGAATTGCACGATCGAATCCGGCCGGGAGCTACTCGCGCGGTTTATTCCAGTGTTATTCACTTGGATTTTGTAAAGGAAAACCGTGGGGAGCTCGATTTTCTACAGTTTCTCGACGCCAATAACTAGTCGTCGTACGAGGCCGAGGGAAATCGCCGGTGCTCAGATGGAAGCTTTGGGCTCCCAGTTTTCCGGCGGGTTGGTTGAGGAAACCGCATTTTGCGGGACTGGCGCCTTGCTGAAGACGTACCAGAGCAAAACACACTCCCCCGCACACATCACCGTGGAGGTGATGATCACGGCAATCGCGGCGCCGAGGAGGCCGTGCGACGGAATCAAGAATTTGCTGGCCACTGCAGTGCTCGCGACGGCTATTGCCAACAGTGGTATCTGCCGGGTGAAGCAACGTGTCGCAGTGACGGCCGAGCCCATCAAGCTGGAAAGGTAGCTCAGACCTCCGCCGATCATCATGGCCACCAACAGATCGGTGTGTTCGGCGTATTCAGGACGATAGAGCAAAGTCAGAAGTATTTTTCCAAACAACATGGAAACGGCGATACCACCCAGGCCGAGCACCGCAACGATGCCCAGCAATTTCGCGAGCAGTAATTTAAAGCGCCGTAGGTCTCCAGCGGCGTAGTACTTGGCTAGCGGCACAAAGGCCGACTGTCCCAATGCGGTAACGATCAGGTTACCCGAAGAAACCAGGAACGCGGTTGCGGTGAAGATGCCGAGTGCCCGCTCACCTTGCGAGCCGACGATGAAATAACGAGGGAGGTTCGGAAGGAGCGAGACCAGCGCGGCAATCACGCCCAGGGTGATCGAGGTGCGAAGAAGTTCGGACTGAACGCTGAGGCTCCAACGTGGCCTCAGCGCGTTAGTTCCCGCAGGCAATACGGCTTCCGCCTGACTGGGGGTCGCTCGAGGCAACAGCTGCGCGCGCTTGGTCATATCGTATCCGACCAGCACTGCCGCGCGAGCGAAGACCAAGGCCAAGGCGCCCCAAAGCACGGAGTGGGTCCAATAGACTGCCGCGGCCATGGCGGCCAATCCAAGGACTCCACGGATGATCATGGACTTGGCGATGCGGTCCATGTTGTCGTGAAACTGCATGCGGCCCCAGTACAAGTCGGCGACCATCTCGATGGCTTGGGCCACGCCTATCGCGATGATGACGGGTATGGCATGACCGGACCGAAAGGCAATTCCGGTGATCACTACGAGGGAAAGCAGGGTGGTCAGCAGGCGGAATCCCAAATATTCGCCGAAATGAATACGCTCGCTGACATCGGTGGTCAGGATGGCGCGAATCTGCAGGCTTGAAAAGGCGAGGACCGGGGTGGCGATGGCCATTCCCAGACCGTATTGGCCAACCATTTGCGGATTGCCGATCTTGGCCAACAAAACCAGCATTCCCCACTGGCAGGCCGAGTAGACGACGTTGCCCACAAAGGTCCAGCTAAAGTTCCAGCGCAGCGAACTGGACCGAGCAGCACTTTTCGGCGGATTTGTCGAGGCCGGATCGGGGAGGCTCGATTGAAGGGCGATAGTAGAACTCACGAACTGTGTCTCCTTGGAACTAGCTGAGAATCAGTGCTTCGGACTTTCGGCCAACCAAATGGTCTACCGGACGGCTGGATCCATACAAATCGCTACAAGTGTTGTGTGCCCATCTGACGATTGCATGCAGGGCCGCGCCGCGGAGAAGGCGCGGGGGCCGCAGGGTGCCGAGAACACTAGAATGCGTCAAAGAGTCGCACCATCGTCGGAACGATTGGGACGCAGGGCAAACCTCGATGACCATCCCTTGGCGCCCCTTGCGGGAGCATTCGCGAAGGCAGCGACGGCCTGGGAGTCGGATACCGGGACGTTCTGGCGGATACCGATCACGAGCGAAACCAGGACCAGGACGTAAAGGACCGCGGTATATCGCTGGTCCCCGTTAGGATACAGCGCGTAGGAAACGACTCGCGCGGCCAGCACCGCGGCGACCATGTAGGAGTAAGTGATCGATTTGCTCAACCAAATCGCAAGCGCTCCAAGCAAGAGATACAGGGCAAACGAGCCATAAACCAGCCACAAGAAACTGCCGCGCACGATCTGGTGAAGGTAGGCACGGCTTGAGAAGTACAGTACGGCTTCCCCTGGAGCCGGCACGCCGCCAAAGAATGAGTTGTAGAACAATACCGCCCAACCGTAGTTGCCGGAAAAATGGTTGATGGTGAAATAGCTGGCTAGAGCGAGCATGGACAGGGAAGCGAATTGCGGGACGTCCAGCTTGCGCAGCAGCAGCAGGGTGGCGAAGACGATTCCGGCGAGAACCAGGGCGTCGGTGCGGATCCAAACGTTGACAATCAAGAGTGCCGAGCCCCAGAAAGCCAGGTTGCGTTCGAGAATCAAGTAGAGAGCGATGGCGGCGACGGCGGTCGCCAGGCAGTCGGGAGTAGCCCATCGTGAGAGGGAGAGAATGTTGGGCGACAGCATGATGAGGGTACAGGCCGCTGGGAGAGACCATCCGCCGAGATAGGATCCTAGCCATAGCCATAAGAGCGCGGCCAGAATGAAATTAGCAGCCGCTGAGATTGAGACAGCAGCTTGGGGAAATGGCAGGCCGGCGCGATGGGTGAGCTTCACGAGCGCGACGTAGACCGGCTTGATGGAATAAAAGGGAAGCTGCTCGGCAAAATGGTAGGGATTGGCAGCGACATCGACACGATAGGGATTGTCGACCTGGATTTCCGGGGATGAGGAGATCGGCCGGATGGCGTCGAAGACCGCGCGATGAATGGCCTTTGGATCGGTGCTGTCCACCGAGGAACCGATATATCCGAGCAGATCCCAAGTGTACTGCGGCTGCATGACCGACCAGACGGAAAGGAGCAGGAAAAAAGCCAAGTACGGAACCACGAGGTAGGATCCGCGTTTTGGGGTAGTACTTTGAAGCACGAACGATCTCCGAGATGCGGAAGTTGCGCCCTTCTGTGGCGCCGCCGCCGAGTTCGAAAAGGGGAGTGTACGCCCAGTAATTTTACTGCGCCTGCTCGGGAACCTTAAAGACGTGCAGGGAATGATTGAGGATTTCGGTTTCCGGATACTGGAAGACCCAGTGGTAGCCTTTGGGGTCGTCGAGGAGCTGACCGGAAAGGTGGTTGGCGCTGATTACGACGGTGCCGGTGACGCGCTCGTTGGGTGCCAAGGGAGTGTAGCGAATACCGTAGAGCTTGGGATCGATGGTACCGAAATAAGCGAGGCTGATGGTTTCGTCGGGATGCTGTTGCTGGTATTTGCGGAGCGCGATCAGGCCTTGGCCCCAATCGACATTGCTGTCGCTGAGGAGCTTATAGCTGGTCGCGGGTTTCACCAAGGGACTGAAGTAAGAAAGATAGTCAGGCGCATAGCGCAGGACGTCCGCGGCCTGAACGACGATCAATGCAAGAAAGAGAAACAGGATGGCGCGACGCTGACGGGCGAATTGCCACAATGCGCCGATCCACAGCAGTGCAAAGGGATAGACGAGAAGGATGTGGCGCTCGCCCAGGTCAACCTTCGAGAAAATGGCGACAACAAAATAAACGGCAGGGAAGAGGGACAAGAGCAGCAGTTCTCGCGGTATCGAAATGCGCTTTAGAGCGGCGAACGCCAGCGTCGCCAAAAAAAGCGCGAGGACGACCAGCGGCCACTTCAAAAGGACCACGACGGGGAAGTAGGCTTTCCAGCCGCCATTGGACTTGATTTGGCCGAGAAAGAAGGAGGGATGGCCGACGTTGAGATGATTCGCCACTCGGGCCATGCCTTCGATATATTCTCCGGCAGGGATATAGAGGGTAAGATTCACGGGCACGTGCGTGGGCAACGAGCCTTCGATGGCTTTGCTGCGGTTGGGGGAGGTTACGGTCAGATAGCTATTGTCGACACGCACCTTGGTGACGTGGAAGAAGTAGACGCCCCAGACGATCAGGAAGCTCAGACCGAGGACCGCGAAGGCTTGTCGCCAGTTCCAATCGCGCGGGTGGAAGGCGACCGATTCGGGCTTGAGGACGAGAACCAGTGCCAGGGCCAGCAGAAACAGCAGCGGGGTGCTGAATTTCGTGGAGAGCAAGGCTCCCAAAATGATGGCGAGCGCAACCAGGCGTCCCCAGGTGGGTTTCTTTCGCCAACGGGCAAGAGAGAGCGCGGCGCCAAATGTAACGAGGGCGAGCGCCCCATCGTTGCAGGAGACCGAGAAGTGAGCGATCAGCGAGGGCGAAAGCGCGTAAACAGCGAGCACGAAGTTTGCGGCACCTTCGGAGAAGTACCGGCGGGCAGTGGCCCAGAGCAGAAGGCCGAGCATTACGCCCAGCACAACGTTGAACGTGCGCGAGGCCCAGGCGACGGCTTCGGGACTCGGAGAGATGCCCTGGGCCATCTTGGCTTCGGGCTGGGTGTCGATGTCACCATTGATGACGAGCAGGGGAATGGTGCCGATCAGGAAATCAAGGGGTGGGTGGTCATTCCAACGTTCGAAGCGATGAAGGCGCCAAGCTTCCAGAGCATTGATGATGTGCAGCGGCTCGTCGTTGGACAGTGACTGGGTATTGATGAACCAGAAGCACTGAGAGACGAACAGCAGGCAGAGAAAAGCGGGAATGATCCAGGCGGGCCTGGGACGCGGGCCGGCGGCAGCCGGGGCTTCTATTTTGTGCGCATCCGAAGATGAAATGGTGTCCTGAAAAATGACGTAGTTGGAGGTTTCGGGCATGGTGTTGAGCGTGTTTGCGTTCCTCGTACGATATACTCTTTGATATGTCTGCAGGATTTCAGCCATTAAGCTCGATCGACCCCGGAGCGCTGATCGAGTACCTAGGCAGAGAAGGCAACTCTGCGGAAATCGTGCAATGGAAGTATTTTGATTCCCGGTTCAATGCCAACCGCGAGCGCGGTTATGCCTGGGTAAAGGATGGAAGGATCGGGGGTTTCATCGGGCTGATTCCGTTCCAGGTGTGGATCAACGGCCGAATCGCAGGTGCGGCGTGGACTTGCGACTGGTCGGTGCAAGATCAAAGCGGGCGCGGAACGGGAATCCTGCTGATAAGACAGGCGCAGGAGAAATATGAATTTTTAACGCAGCTCGGGGGAAACGAGGCAACACAACGAATCATTTCGCGGCTGGCGGCCATCACCGTGAACGATGCGGGAATGCGATTCTATTTGCCGCTGCGCCTGGGAGCGATACTGCGGCTGGCGCGGCGGCGGCTGCCGCAGATCCCGCTTGATGCCGTGAACATCGTGAATCGGCTGCCGATGCGCTTGCCGCGAAAGGGAACGCCGAACGAAATGATCGTCGAGCCCGGCGTTTCGGAGGTGCTGAGGGCGATGCTGGAGCCCGAGGAACACGGCGAGATGTATTCGCGATACGATTTTGAGTACGTGCGGTGGCAGGTCGGTGAGTGTCCCTGGCTGTTTTCGGAGACTTGTTACATCGCAGTGGATTCGAATCCGCGAGCTGCGGCTCTGATCTGGCGGAAGAAGAGCTCGAGCGAGTTCTGGCGGATGGCGTTGTGGTCGCTGAAAGACGCCGACAAAGAGCGAAAGCTGCTCCTCTCGGGCGTAATCCGGCATATATACGAACGTAACGGGTTTCTGATATCCGCAGTGGTGTCGCGACTGGATTCCACGACGACCGGATTGCTGCGAAGGGGGCAATTTCTGGTTTCGCCACGCCGCCGGCCGCTGCATATCATTGACAGCAAGAAATCGGGCCACGCCGTACCGGAACTCTGGCCGCTCAGTTTCCTCGATACGGACTTTGCCTATCGATTTTAATGGAAGCCGCCGCAGTGTCTAGCGTTCAGTCGCCTTCCATATCGGTCAACGAGATAGTCTCGGTGTGGCCATTCGCTTTGTTGAGCACGAGAGTTTCCGTGGGCGCCTTGGGGGCGCTGGCGAATGCAGCCATCAAATGTTCGTCGATGCTGGCTTTGCGTGACGGGCTGCCGGCGATCTTCAGGAACTTTACGTTGTAGTAGCGGCTGTCGGTGTAGTCCACGATTTCCTTATCCTCGAAGGCCTGGCGGAGCTGGCGCATGCCATCCTCGAGCATCCAGGAGCACTGGAAACCCAGTTGCGTGTAAATTTTGTCGAACGACACGCGATAGTTGCGGCGATCGCTGTCGTCGATATGCTGCACCTTGGTGTCCGGGAACATTTCCTTGATCATGTGCCCAAGCTGGGTGAGCGTGTAGTTCAACCGGGTGTCGCCCAGGTTGAAGATCTGGCCGCTGACGAGCGGAAGAGGGGCATTGAGCGCACGGATAAAGCCTGCGGCCACGTCATGGACGTGGATGAACGGGCGCCACTGTTCGCCGTTGAAGATGGTGATGACGCCTTCGTTGTAGGCCTTGGCCATCAAAAGATTGACTACCAAGTCGAAGCGCGGGCGATAGGACAAGCCGAAGACGGTCGCGAGGCGAAGAATGGTGGGGTGGAAGGTGTCGGTACGCGCGTGCAAGAGGGCGTGTTCCGAGTCGAGTTTGGTCTGACCGTAGAGCGAGATGGGCTTGACGGCGGATTTCTCGTCCATCATCACGTCGGTGGCGCCATAGACCGAGCAACTGGAGGCAAAAACGAAGCGCTGGATGCCGTGGCCCTTGGCGACTTCGATGAGCATGCGGGTCGCGGCGTAATTGATTTCGAGCGCGGTTTGCTTGTCTTGTTCGCAGGCGGGGTCACCGACGATGGCGGCGAGGTCGATGATGGAATCGACGCCGCGGACGGCGGCAACCATGTCCTGAATGTTACGGCAATCGCCGATGCGCATTTCGAGGTTGGGATGGCCGAAGACGCCGCGGAGCGGCTCGTCACCATACACCAGGCTGTCGACGACGCGCACTTTGCGGCCGGACTCGAGCAGCTTGCGCACCAGGCTGGAACCGATGTAACCGGCACCTCCGAGGACGAGGACGGTGCCTTCGGCTCCGGCGTTATCGCGGGCGCGGATCTCATAGCGCTCGGTCACGATGGCCTTGGCAAGGCGGGTGAGGGCGAGGAGCATGATGGTGAGCACGGCGAAAAACAACAAGGCCAAGCGGGGGACGAGGTTCTGGCGGAAGAAGAGGTAGTTCACCGCCAGAAGGGACAAGATGCCGAGGCCGGCTCCGCGCATCACAACGACCATTTTGTAGCGTCCGGAGTAGGCGCGCGAACGGGTGTAGAAGCCGTTGAGGAGGAACACCAGCGGAAATACCAGCGAGGTGCACAAGAAATAGGGCACGTAGTAAGCCAGAGCTTCCTCAAGGCGCGCGGTCGCGGCGACGGACTGGCCCCGGGTGAGCAAGAACAGCACTGGAATGGCGAGTGCCATGATCATGCTGACCTGGACCAACGCGAAGTCGGCCAGCATGCGCGGCAGTGCCTGCGACGTCTTGAAGTTACGAACGGACGTTAACATGTTGCCTCCCAGAAATTTGCTCGTTCTGCCTGGCGGCGTGATTGTGCAGCCGATGAATGGCCTGGGCCACGGTCTCGATGGTGGCGTCAGAAAGTGTTTCGTAGATCGGCAAGCTGAGGATGCCGCCGGTGACTTCTTCGGTGGTCTTCAGCGTCTTGTCGCCGGGTTTGTGAAACGACTTGTAAAGCGTCTGCATGTGCATCGGCGGATAGAAGTACTTCTTGGTTTCGATGTTTTCGGCGAGCAGGCCGGCGGTCAGCTCGTCGCGATTCATGCCGAATTTTTCGGGAGTGACGTGGATGGAGTAGTCCTTGAAGGTATTGACGTCCTGCGGATGCACTTTTTGGAAGCGCAGGCCTGGCAGCGGCGCGAGCAGTTCGTCATACATTTTCGCCACGGCGTTGCGGCGGCGGACGCGATCGTCAACATCGGATAGTCCCGCGAGGCCCAGGGCAGCGTTGAATTCGGACATGCGAGCGTTCATGCCGAGCCATTCGGGATCGTACGCGCCGGTGTCGCCGTAGTTGCGCATGCCGCGAATGGCCTTAGCCAGGGTGTCATCGTTGGTGGTAACCAGGCCGCCTTCACCGGCGACGAGCAGCTTGGTGGGAGAGAGCGAGAAGACCTCGGCATCGCCGAACTGCCCAACGGGCTTGCCGCGATACTGGCTGCCGAAAGCGTGGGCGCCGTCGAAGATCAGCTTGAGCTTGTGACGCTTGGCGATCTGCGTCAGGGCGTCGACGTCGGCGGGATTGCCGTAGAGGTGCACGATCAGTAGAGCGCTGGTGCGATCGGTAATCTTGCGCTCAACGTCGGCAACATCGACGTTCCAGGTATCCGGGTCACAATCGGCGAACACTGGGGTCAGTCCGTTCCAGCGGGCAGAGTGGCCGGTGGCGAAGAACGTGAAGCTGGGAATGATGATTTCGCCGGTGAGGCCGAAGGCGCGCTCGGTCATCATCAAGCCGCTGGTGCAACTGGAAACTGCAATGGCGTGCTTGACCTGCAGGCGTTCAGCAACGCCAGCTTCGAACTTGCCGACGAGGTCGGCGTTGGTGATCACCCCGTTGTCGTAGGCGACGCGATAGTTCTTGAGGACATCTTCCAGTGCAGGGAGAGTCGGCTTGATGAAGCGGAAGCGCTGAGAGAAGAGCGGTCGGCCTCCGTGAATAGCCGGCAGGTCATTCGTTCTCAGACTTTCACTCGATGACATGATTTCTCCTTTGCGTTTCGATCGCAGAACGGAGCGCGGGCAGGGATGGGCCGCGTACTTTCCACTGACCGGTCGTGCCAATTCCGGAAACTAGTTCAAAGCGTTTGAGGTGGGCACTTGGGAAACCATTTTGTAAGTGCGGATTTTGCCGTAAGGCATCAACTCGCGTGGCGTCCAATCCTCGAAGAGCAATCTGCAGAACGTGTGGAACAAAATCTTCACATCAACGAGCAGCGAGTGATTGCGGGCGTAGAAGAGCTGAAGAGCCAGTTTAGTCGGGCGAATCAGCTCTTCATAGGTCTTTTCCGGGTCACTGCTGCCTTCTAGTACCGCCGCTTCATTGGAATTCCAGATGGAGGCCCAGTCGGTGATTCCGGGACGAAGATCGAGGATCTGGTTTTCTTCCTCGCTATACATATCGACGTATTTCTTTACTTCGGGCCGGGCGCCGACCAGGCTCATGTCGCCGACCAAGACATTCAGGAACTGAGGAAATTCGTCGAGCTTGTTGCGACGAATGAAGCGGCCAATCGGTGTGATGCGCGGATCGTCTTCGGCGGTTGCGGAGCCGCCGAGTTTTTCTGCGTTGATGACCATGGTGCGAAACTTGAAGATGCGGAAGGGCACTCCGTTTTTGCCGATGCGCACGCCGCGATAGAAGACCGGGCCGGGCGAGGTGAGTTTGATGATCAGCGCCAGCACCAGCAGAAGCGGAGAAACGACGATCACGGCGGCCAGCGCGACGATGAAGTCGAAACTGCGCTTCACAGCGGCCGCGACGGGATTGGCGGAGCGGCTCATCGGGCTCCCTGCTCCTGAAGATTCAGCTCGCGAGAACTATTGGCTCCCACGGCGAGAAGTTCGCGGTAGACGTTGAGGGTTTCGTTGATAACGCGCTCGGAAGAAAATTCCTCAACGACGATTTCGCGGCCTTTGCGGCCCATGGTGTGGCGGACGTCGGGATTCTGCACCATGACGCGTAGAGCATCGGCCAACGCGGCGCTGTTTTTCACCGGAACGAGCAGGCCATTCTCGCCATGGCGGACGATTTCTCGACATCCCGGCGCGTCTGTAGCGACGATAGGGCGGCCGCAGGCGGCTGCTTCGATCAGGATCTTAGGCACGCCTTCGCGGAGGGAAGGGAGGCAGACGACGTGCGACTGCGCCAGCACTTCCTGCATGTTGTCGCGTTTGCCCCACCATTCGACATGGCCGGCATCGGCCCACTGGCGGAGCTGGTCAACGCTGATAGCGGTAGGGTTGCCCGGATCGGTTTCTCCGACGAGGACAAACCGCGCGGATACGCCTGTGGCGCGGAGGCTGCGAGCGGATTCGACGAACTCCACAATGCCTTTGTCGCGCAGCATGCGGGCGGCAAGAAGGACGACTGGAGTTCCGTCTGGTTCCGGAGTGGGCACCCAAGTCTTGACGTCAACGCCGGAGCCCTTGATCAGCACCGTTTTGTGGGCTGGCAGAATTTGATTTTGGACGAACACAAAGCGGTCATCCGGATTCTGGAAGATCACACGCTGATTGCTGCGGCGAAAGGCGATCTTGCAGCTGGCCACCACGGCCTTGCGAATCATGCGGGCCTTGCCAGTTTCCGCGGTAAAGACATAGCCGAGACCCGTGAGCAGGCTGACGACCGCGGGGACGCGCGCCGCATAGGCAGCGAGTCCTCCGTAAAGCACGGGCTTCAGTCGCAGATGGTGAACCAAATCCGGGCGCACCTGGCGGTACAGGCGATAGAGCGTCCTAATCGTTCCGAGTTCCTTCCAGGGCATCAAGCCGCTGCGAGTCATCGGAATCGGATGAAAGGTGAAGCCTTCTCTTTTGAGAATGTCGACGGCTTTGCCCGGAGGGCATGCAACGTGAACGTCGAAGCCGGAGTCGCGTGTCGCGCGCGCCATCTCAATGCGGTAGGAATAGAATGAGTTGACGTCGTTATCGACGAACAGCACTCGCGGTTGCGATTTGGGCGACTTCTTCGGAGTCATTGGATCACCCCACCAGCGGCGCAACGCTGGACTGCTGCGCCGAGGATGGACCGGACAACGCCAGCACTTCCCGATAAAGTTTCTGATAACGCTCGACGATGGCGTCCACGTCGAAGCACCGTCCAACGCGATTTCTCGCTGCCTGACCGAATTCCTTGCGGGCGGCCGCGCCTGCCGCGAGCAGAGACTCCCAAGCATCGGCCAGTGCCAGCGGATTTTCCGCGGGAACGACCTTGCCGGTGTCGCCGACGATCAGCGCGGAATCACCGACGTCGGTCACCACGCAGGGGGTACCGCAGGCCATGGCTTCTCCCACGGCCATGGGAAACGCTTCACTGACAGAAGGGGAGGTAGCGACGTCGAAAGCCGCAAATAACCGGTGCATGTCTTTGCGGCGTCCCAGCAGGTGGCAGACGTCGTTCAGACCGGAGGACTGCTGGATCCATGCGGCCAATTCAGCGTTGTTGGCATCGACGCCGGCTCCGCATAAAACGAAGTGCACATGCGGCATCCGCGCATGCAGCTGGGCTGCGGCTGCGACAAAATTGCGATGACCTTTCTGAACGTGGAATCGCGCGGCCATGCCGATCAGCGAGGCATCTGCAGCGAGACCCAGTTCTTGTCGCAGGGCTTTGCGAGCCGCGGGATCCGGTTGAAATACTCGAAGGTCGAAGCCATTGGGAATGACTTCCATTTTGTCTTCGTCGTAGCCGAATTCGGCGTGCGCCATACGCGAGGCTTCCGAACAGCAAACGATGCGCTTGGGCAACCAGGGCGAAAGGACTTCGCAGATCCGCGCGGTCCAGATGGTGAGCCTCTTGTTTTGCCCGGGATCCAGATTCGAATGATGAATTCCCCAGACGACCGGCTTTCCAGCAAAACGCGCAGCAAGTCCGCCCAGGAGATCGGCGTGGTACATCCACGTCTGTACCAGATTCGGCTGCGATTCCTTGATCCACCTGGCCAGGCGCAGAACATGGAGAGGATTCGCCGAACCGCGCTTCATGCCAAGCGATCGAACGCGGATGCCTGCAGCCTCCAGGCGAGCGGCCATGGGGCCGGGCTCGATTAGCGAAATTACTTCGCTTTCAAAGCGTGTGCGATTCATTCGCGACGCCACGGAGTACAGCACGGTCTCCGCTCCATCGGCCTCAAGGCCGGTGATGACATGGACTACCTTAATCACAGAACCTGCTCCCAGGGAGCGGAAGGCACGGAGTGTTGTTCGGCAGATTCGTCTGGCGCGAGCAAGTCCGCAACGCCTGCCATAGAGAGCGATTGCATGCCATGCTTGCTGCGGCATTCGGCAAAAACATCCAGTAGACGCCGCAGAAACTCCAGATTTTGTTCGGTCTGCGCGCCAAAGTTATGCGGATGCCACCACAAGTGGAAAATGCCGCGTTGTTCGGCTGCCGCTTGAATTCCGCCGGCGATGCGGCGGTGGCGGGCGGGCTCGAAACTCCTGCGCCGCTCGGAATAAGGGCGGAGAAACATGCTGGCGCGCACGTTGCAGAGTCCGTTGGGCTGCAGCACTTCGCTCCAAGGCACGACCTTGGAGCCCGACAAAGAAACGTAGTGATCCAGGAGTCGAGGCGCGCGAACCGTAAGGGTTTCCTGACTGCGCCGCCGTGGGCGGTACATCCAATTCGTTTCGTTGCCGCGGTAGCTGGTGATGCCCGCTTGCTTCAACAACTCTTCGTAGCCGGGATGAAACTGATTCCGGGGGAAGACGATCGAACGGACGTCGATGCCGTGATGCCTGGCGATGGCGACGGCGCTGCGAAGATCGGCGGCGAAGGCGTCGCGGGTCTCGCCGGGCTCCAGGCCATAGTAATGCGAAAACGTGTGCGTTGCGATTTCCTGGCGGTCGTGGGTGTTGATCTGACGAATCAGGCTGCCTGCATAGTGCAGTGGATCGCTGACTTCATCGTCGCCGGTGACTTCGGCGTAGGCGTCAAGCCGGGGATCGGTGTAATTCGGGTGAATTCCCGGAGAGAACTGCTCGCGTTCGCGCTTGGATTCGGCGAACAGGAACCCCACGGTTGCCCAAGTGGCGGCAATCTGGAATTCCTCGAACAGATCGAGCATCCGAGGTATCGCGGTGCGTGCGCCGATGAGATTCTCGCGATACGGGCCGTCAACGGGGCATTTGTCGCGCACACCCCAGTGCAGCTCGAAGTCGAGAGAAATTACGAGTGCGCCGAAGCCGGGATTTTGGTGAGTAGACAAAGTCATTGGAGCGATTCAGGCCACCTTTGCGACGACGTTCAGCGAACCGCGTTCAGTCCGCGCCCTGCGGTGGGTTCCGATTCTATTTGCGTGGCCAGAGTGCGACCTCGAGCCGCACGGGAGGCGAACGCAGCTTTCACGCGCAAGGCCAGACTCCACAGATCCTTGAAGCCACTATCCACGAGAGTGTGTTTGCGGGTTTTGTATATTTCCTGCACAGCAACCAGATCGGTAATCGATTCGCGATATTCCCTGATGCGCTTCCGGAAAAGGTCGGGGTTGACCCACAGCCCTTCCTTGGGATGAATGCAAATGGTCCAAACGCCGAAGGGAGCGGCACGAAATCGCCAGAGCTGCTGCGGGACCCAGAAGATCCCTTGAGAGTCGCGATAAGGGTAAAGCGATAGGCCGTCGCTGATGGTCTTTAATCCCAGGCTCATCAACGCCTTGACGGTGCGCTGATCAAAGGAATGTGCCGGGGCAACCCACACGTCGGCGCGCACACCTTCGCGGGCGAAAATCTCCAAGCCCTGCTTCAATTTCGAATACTGTTCCTCCAAAGGCAGGCCCGCAAATTCACTGTAACGATTCAAGCCGATGATACCGGACTCCTTGCTGACGTAGCGGTGCTGGTAGCCGTGCAGGCCGATGGTCCAACCGCGGGCTTGCCAAGCGCGCACATGATCCCAAAACCGCTCGTTGGGGCGCCCCTCATTGAGGGTGACGTCCTGATTGTCAGGAATGACGGCGAGGATAGGATTGACGCCCTCTTCCATCATGACGTTCTCGAGCTTGTGCCAAGCGTCCCAGTTCATCGCGGGGCACAGATCGTCGAAGCGAAGCAAGAATTTGGCGGTCATTCGTGAGGTTGCCTTTTTGGCAATCGATGCCACGAGATTGATGTTACCCAGGGTTATATATCAAAACGCGGTGCTACTTGCCGGGTTGACAACGGCGTGAAGCGCAGCTCCCGTGACTTTCGGGGCGACGGCGGACAGCAGGTCGGGCTTCGAGGTAACCAGCGACTGATGCTGGTCCAGCCAGGCCTGGAACATCAGAATGCTCCAGAGCTGAGGCTGCCAATTGTGCCGACCCTTGAGATGTTGGTGCCACTTCTGGCGAATGGGTTCAACGGCGAAGTAGCCGTCGTTGCGTAGTCGAGCCTCGCTCAGCAGATCCTCGGCCCACGAGCGCATTGGACCACGCAGCCATTCGCCGACGGGTACAGCAAAACCGCGCTTCGGGCGATCGACAAGCATTTTGGGAACGTACTTGTAAAGCAATCGGCGCAAAGGATCCTTGCCGGTGTTGCCCCGAAGCTTCATCGCCAGCGGCAATCGCCAAGCGAATTCGATGATCCGATGATCCAATAGAGGGACGCGCGATTCGAGGCTCACACCCATCGATGCGCGGTCGACTTTCACCAAAATGTCGTCCGGCAGATACGTGACCGTGTCCAGATACATCATTACGTGGACAAAGTCGTGAAGGTCGGCCCATCCATCCTTGTCTGTAAGCGCCGTCGCTTTCTCGCGGGAACCCAAGACGACGGATGAGGGATCCATCCAATAAGATAAAAGGACGCGATACAGCGCCTCGCGTTCGGTAACCGCCAGGACGCTGGCAAGTTTTTCAAGAACCCGGGTCAGATCACGCTTCTTCAGCGATCCGGGAACGACGGCGCGGTGTTTGTCAAAAAGGCCATTCCAATCCACCTTTGACAGGGGGCCCAGGGATTTCGCCGCGGCTGCGCGCAATCCTCGGGGCAGCCAGCTTACGCGCTGATGAACGCTGCGGCCCCACAGGTAAGTGGAGTAACCGCCAAATAGCTCGTCACCGGCGTCGCCCGACAAACTGACGGTCACTTTGCGCCGCGCAAGTTGCGAAACCAGGAACGTCGGAATCTGCGAGGAGTCTGCGAAAGGCTCATCGTACAGGCTCGGGAGCCGAGGAATGACGCCCATGGCTTCCTCGGGAGTTACATACAGTTCGGTATGCTCGGTTTTCAGGTGCCCGGCAACGGCTTTGGCAGATTCGGCTTCGTTGAATTCGGCATCATCGAAACCTATGGTGAAGGTCTTGACCGGCCGGGCGCTGTTGGCCTGCATGATGGCGACAATCAGCGATGAGTCGATGCCGCCCGAAAGGAACGCTCCCAGCGGAACGTCTGATTCCATTCGAAGATTGACAGCGTCGTTGAGCAGAGAATCGAGCTGATGGACTGCCTCGGAGTCGGTACCGCGAAACGGCGAAGCCAGTCCCTCCTCCGCTGCGCGTCTGGCGGACCAGTACGGTTTTGGTGAAGCATCGCTGCCAAATCCGCGTATGGCCAGCAGCGTTCCCGGAGTCAGCTTGTAGATGCCCTTGTAGATCGAATGGGGAGCTGGAATATAGTTGTGGCGGAGATACACGGCGAGCGCACCGCGATCGATTTCGCCGCGGAAATCCGGGTATTGATGGAGAGCTTTCAGTTCCGAAGCAAACAGCAGCGTCTGCCCGATCCATCCGTAGTACAGCGGTTTTTCACCGGCGCGATCGCGCGATAAGTACAGCACCTTATCTTGCAGGTCCCACAGCGCGAACGCGAACATGCCGTTAAATTTTTCGAGCGATTGCGCTACGCCCCAGCGGGTAATCGCGCCGAGCATTACCTCAGTGTCGGAGTGACCACGAAAGGTCTGGCCCAGCTGTTCGAGTTCCGCGCGCAGGGCCTTGAAGTTGTAGATCTCGCCGTTGTAAGTGATCACGTAGCGACCACAGGTGGAGTGCATTGGCTGATGGCCGGCGGCCGAGAGGTCAATGATCGATAGCCGGCGGTGGCCAAAGGCAACGCCGGAGGCGGCATCGGCCCAGACACCCTCATCTTCAGGGCCACGATGACGCAAGCTGGTCGCCATGTTGCGCGCGATGGCGGACAACTCTTGGTGTTCCCTACTCTGCTTGGCGTCCAGTAATCCGGCTATTCCACACATGAATTGGTTCTTTTCCAGCCTCGGGTTTCCCGCGCTGACAAGTTAGAACAGAATCAGGCGTCTACAGGAGGGTGCACTTGCCTACGAGTGTTCAGCGGCGACATTTTCCTGTCGCCAGAGCGAACGCTGCGCTCCAGAGCCTGTTCGGTAAGATCGCCCAAATGGGCGACGGTGAAGTGTTCCAGAATCCGTTGGCGGGCCCGCAAGTTCAGCGTCTCGGTGCAGTTTAGCTTCGCTCGAAGGCCGTCAGTGAGCGCATCGACGTCGTTGGAGGGTACGGTGATGCCCGTGGTCCCCACGACGAGCTTTGAGTCGCCCACATCGGTAACCACGCAGTGACGTCCGCAGGCCATGGCCTCGCCGATCACGTTGGGGAACCCCTCGCTGTAGGAGGCGGAGCAGAAGACATCGATGGCGTTGTAAACGGCGCGAACGTCTGGTCGGGCCTCGATCCACTGCAATCGATTTTCCAGGCCCAGGCTTTTCGTCATTTCCTTGAGTTGTCGTACATACGGTTCAAGGCCGTGTCCGACGCACACAAAGTACACATCCGAGCGCTCTGCTGCGATGCGCGCGGCGGCCTGCAAGAACGCCGGATGATTTTTGATGGGATTGAACCGCGCGATCTTACCGATGATCTTGGCCGATTCGCTGATGCCCCAGTCGGCGCGCACGCGTTTACCTTCGGCTTCGTCAGGGTAGAAGACGTTAGTGTCGATACCGTTGGGAATGAACAGCATTTTCTCGCGCGGAATACCGCTGGAGACGCCATGTTCAAGCCCGGCCATGGAATTCACGACCACGCAGTCAGGAAATCCGGAGAGCCGAGATTGCAGCCATACCTCAAAGCGCTCGACGCGATCCTGAACCATCTCGAGGTCCGAACTGCGAATGCACCAGAACAACTTGATCTTTGGAAAGAAAACCTGAATGGAAGTGGCGATCACATTTTGCGTGTGCATCCAGCCATGAAAGACAGCGGGACGCTCCTGCTTCACCAGCCGCCACACTTTGAAGTACAAGGAGAACAGGTCCCAGCGAGAACGCTTGCCGAGGGAAATCAGGCGCACCCGTCCGGTATCGAGCTTCGCCGATAAGGCTCCGCCCGGGTAATAGGAGGCGATAACCACATCATGGCCGCGAGAAGCGAGTTCGTTGGCCAAAATAACCAACTGACGTTCCGCGCCTCCGATATTTAATTGCCGTGCCAGGAACAGAATTTTCAAGACAACGTCCTTGAGCTTTCGCGATTGTGCTTCTGCAGCCAAACGGTTCAATCCTGCAAGACCACTAAATATCCTGCAAGACCACTAAATAAGGACCAGGCGCCGGCCTCGCAAGGCGCGCCTCTACTTGGCGTTGTGCTACTGCCGCAGCATTTATTGCTTCCAGGGGCCCACGTTTCCTGGCTTTTCCAGCCCGGCGCGCTGGAGTTTCAAATGCAAATCCCGCAGCATCCTCGACTGAGCCATGACGGGCTGTTGTTGCGGCCGCGGCACCATTGGCATGGCGGGAACGAACCGTTTGGCCGACTTCTGCTCACGAACGGTTGCGACGGCAGCAATTTCGGCAGCAATCATTCCCCACAGAAACCAGGTAGGTTTGCTGCCCTCCCAGGTCATCGCGGAAACGCCGACGCCCCAGGTGAGAAGCAGGACGAGCCAGAGACTACGGTCCAGCGTCGGCAACTTCACGAGGCCATAAATGAACACCAGCATCATGAGGAGAAAAATGGCGAAGCCGGTCGCGCCCATTTCCACCAATATCGACAAGAAAGTGTTGTGCGCTACCCAGGGGGTGACTACACGTTGCGCCATGGCATTGGAAAACGCCGCCGCACCGACTCCAATAAATGGATGATCGCGGAAGATTTCCATGCCCGCGTGCCAAATCACCGTGCGGGCGTTCATCGTGCCCTGGCTGATTTCACTTCCTGTGCTGCTCATGCGCTGCCAGGAGGCGCTGGGAACCAACGCCACGGCCGCAAATGCAGCGATCACCAATGCGGCGCCCATGGCCAGCTTTTGTTTGGGCGTCCACTTTGAAAATGTCAGCGGAATCATCAAAAGCGAAATGCAGAACGAGACCAGCGCTCCGCGCGAAGCGGTGCGGAACAAGGCGATCGCGGACAGCATCATGAGGCCGCGGTACGCCCAAGCGCGCAGGGGCCTTTTCTCGAGCGCTGACAGGTACAGCGCCATCGGAATGCACAGCGCCATACGCAACCCAACGTCGTTCGGGTTCATATTAAAGGCTGCGTCTCGCGCTGCCCTGCCCTCGGCACCATGACCAATCAGGGAAGAGACAGCGGAGATGGCGCTGCCGATCAACCAAGCATTCAGTAGATTCACTCTTTGTTCGTGCGACGGCGCGACTTGCCATATCAGCCAAGCCAAACTCAGCAGTTGAACGTAGGTGAGCGCCTGCGAGAGCGTGTCTTCGGGGGACACCGACCAAAAGTAGGACAGGGCTGACCACAAGACGTAAGCGGCCATGATCAGCAGGCCGACTGAGGGCGCTCGTAACTTGCCGCCTTCCAGCAGGGCCATCATCCCGCACACAAAGGCCACCAGGCCCACAATGCGCGCAAAGGTACCGAGCCCGGGGAGGATCACCGCATTCTCCAGCGGCATGGTGATCACAAACAGGAACAAGGCGATCGAGGCAACCGACGTCAGTACACCCTTGGTCTCGCGTGGCAACGCCGGTTTAACCCACGCGGTGCGCGCAGGAAACTGCGGCATTCCGTTGGTGATGCCTTGCAGTTTACGCATGTGGAAGTTTCAATTGTGTCCTGGGGCCTGTCCCATGGCCAAGTTGCGTACGGCGGAGAAACGAACGGTCTCAACCGCTGCGTCGCCCACCATGGGCTTGACTCTACCGCTGCGATGAATGGGCCGGTTTGGCTTCAGTGCTTTGGCCGTACCCATAGCCATATCCGTAGCCATACCCGTATCCATAGGTGCGGCCCGGAGTCTTGCGAGGATCCCAGCCGTTGAGAACCGTGCCCAAAATGCGGGTGCCGTCTTCGGTGAGTCGCTGGCTGGCTACTAACGCGGCTTCGCGCATGGTGTGACCAGCGCGGACCACTAGTACCACGCCGTCGGACTGCCTTCCCAGAAGGCGGGCGTCCGCCAGATGCATCATCGGTGGGGCATCGATAATGACCATGTCGAACTCGCCGCGCATGCGGTTGAGGAGTTCCTCGATTCGCGAAGAATGCAGCAACTGAGAGATGTTGTTGGCGCGCGAACCGCTGGGCAGTAACGAGAGCCCAGTAATGCGCGTCTCCATAACCATCTCATTCAGCGGCATGGAAGCGAGATCCGAGTCTGCCAGGAGGAGGTCGTTGACTCCGCGGTTGTTGGCCACCCCGAAAATCTTGTGCAGCTTTGGCTGGCGAAGATCTCCGTCAATGAGGAGCACGCGGCGTCCCATTTCCGCGATGGCGATGCTGAGGTTGCTAGCTACGGTGGTCTTGCCTTCCGCCGGACCTGGGCTGGTGACCACTAACACTTGCAGATTGCCGCCATGTTGCCCAGGCAGCAGGATGGAAGTCAGCATCGCGCGGAACGACTCCGCCACGGCGGACGGCTTGTGCTTCCAGGTGACCAACTCCAGGCAATCGTTGGGATCGCCAGGCCTGAGCGCCGGACGCTGGCTGCGTACCGCCGGCGTATCGCATACTTCCGCCATCGGAATCACGCCGAGTTCCGGCAGACTGAGATACACCTGCATGTCCCCAGGCGCCTGAATGCTGCGGTCGAAGCGCGTCCGAAAGACGACGAAAGCCAAACCGAGGAACAATCCGCAGAACAGTCCAGCCGCGGAATTGACTGGAACATTGGGCTTATAAGGGAGGAACGGCACTTTCGCCGGATCCACAACCAAAACGTTGCTGGCACGCATGGCCGACGCCAGGCTGGCCTGCTGTACCTTACCCAGCAATGCCTGATACAGAGCGCGATTGGAGTCCACTTCGCGTTTCATCATGTCGTAGTGGATGGACTTGTCGGACTGATTCGCCACCGTGCGCTGTTGCTCTTCATAATTCGCAGCCAACAGCTTTTCGCGGCGGCTGGCGGCGGTATATTCATTGCCCACGCGCTTGACCACGTTGTTGCGTTCGCGATCCAGCGCGGACTTCAATTCGTCGATCTGCGCCTGAACGCGCTGAACTTTGTAGTGTTCGGGCGTCAGCGTCGCACTGAGTTCCACTTTCTGGCGCTGCAGTTCGGTCAACTTCGCGCGGTAGTCGCGAAGGGTAGGATCGTCCAGGGTCGCCGGAAGCGATTCCACAGGACGCGCTTTGGCTTCTTCATACTTGGCCTGCTTGTCCACGCGGTCGGCCTGTGCCTTGTCCAGCTCTTCCTGGAGTTCCTTCAGACGCACATCGGCAACGTTGCTCTCGGCGGTGATATTCAAGCCAGAAGAGCGTGCATACTCCTGGAGTTCGATTTGCTGCTTTTCAAGATTGGCCTTCATTTCCTGAAGGTGACCGGTCAGCCAATCGCCGGTCCGCTGGCTGGCTTCCCAGCGGAGCTTCTGGCCCAATTCGGTGAATTCGGAGACCAAAGTGTTGGCAAATTCGGCGGCGAACTTTGGATCAGGGGAGTCGTACAGAACTTCCACCAGCCGGGTCTCGCCGGAGGGGCGAACCGTCAAATGGGTCTGCGCCATTCCCACAAAGGCGTCCTTGTTCGGCTGGCGGGCCACTTCCGAACGGCCAAACATACGACGCACTTTGCTGGCGAAAGCGCCCCATCCGCTGGCGGGACGCTCGGTCTGCAAGTCCATCTTGTCCGCCACCCGCTCGATCAGCGAATCGCTCTGCAGAATCTTTAATTGCGTCAGGAAATAAGAGTCGCCATTGGCAGAAGCTGCGGGTCTGGTGGGGTCCACATTTTTGCCATCCATGAACTCCGGATTGAAGTCCTGGACTTCGATGGAGGTCCGCGCGCGATATACCGGAGTCTGGAGTAAACTGAAGATGATCGCGCTGACCAGCCCCGCCAAGGCGAAGCACAGCAGCGTGGTCTTATGACCGACCAGCATGTGCCAGTAGCTCAGCAAGCTGTCATATCCTTGCGATGCTCCTGCCGATTCCATCACCATCGGCGCCGGCGCGTGCTCTTCCGCCCGGTAAACCGTCGGCCGCATTTCCGCATAGTCGTTCGCCGGTCGGATTCGATTGTTCACTCGATCGAAGTGCTTAGACATTCATACCTGCCATTCCGCTGTGACTGAAGCTGACAGCTTCCCAAATTCCGTATTCGTGCTCGACAACGGGTCAAACGGGCGTTACGTTCGCCCGATAAACCGTTAATGATAGATAGCCAATCCCGTTCCCGTCTGAATCGCGCCTTCCATGATTCGCAGCAAAACCTTCTTCCCCGTGCTGTCCGGGATGAACAGAATGTCGTTGCCTTGCATCGCAACGTCTTTCCCTTTTCCTTGCAACAGCGTTTTGACGTCTACCGGTATCTCGGTCCGAACGTCTCCAACCGTCCGCACGATCCTCGAGTGTTTCGGGTCCGGTGCTGGTCCCAGGCCTTCCGCGAGCGCTACCGCCTGCAGCACCGACATCGTCTGGTGTTCGCCCAGGATGAATCCGCCGGACTTCTTCACCGCCCCGGTCACGTAGATCAATTCGGCCTTCGGCACGGTAACCACGTCATGCGGCAAAATCTGAATGTTTTCTTCTGGCCTCTTCGCTTCGATGATGTCCTGCAGGTTCACCGTGGCGGTGCTGTACCGCCCAGACGTATCCAGCGTCGCGCCGGGCAGCGGAATGCAGCCCCAGGCGACCTCTCGTGTAATCTGAATTCGATAGCCTGCCTCGGGCTTTGTCCCCCCTGCCATGGAAATCATTTCCAGCAGCGTCTTGTGTCCCGAAACCTGGTGCACTCCCGGCGTGTTCACCGCGCCTAGCACTGACGCTGGTTGGCTGCGCAGCTCTTTCACATCCAGCGCCGCTTGGGGATTCTTGATGTACTTGCTCAACCGCTTGTTGAGCTCCCCTTCCGCCTGTTGCACGGTCAGCCCGGCTACGTGCACGCGGCCAACCAGTGGAACCTGGATGTCTCCTTCGCCGTCCACTCGCACGCTCTTGTTGGCGCTATCTTCCATCTCGGGTCCCGACACCTGAAGTTCATCGTCCGGGCCCAGCAGGTAAGTCGAGCGCACTTGCGTGTTGCAGCTTGCTTTTTCCACCGCTGCAGGTTCCGTCGTCGACGCGCTCTGGGCGCTCGCGCTCAGTGTTCCGACAAACAACACCAGCAGGCCGATCGACTTCACTTTTATGCTGACCATCGGCCCTCCTGTTCTCACCGTTGCCGATAATTTTTTGAATGCACCGCTCACTTAGTCGCCTCGATTTCGCGTACTTACTTTGACCTGCTCAACACACTCTCAGTTTGCGTCCCGGGGGCAGCTTTTTCGCTCCCAACGATTGTGGATTCTTGCACCGGCCGTACCCAGTCTGGAGCCACTTCCACTGAAATCGAGCGCCGCAGCAGGGTCACGGAAACATAGATGCGATGCTGATTCGAGATCTTCGTCAGAACGCCTACTAGGCCTCGCAGCGGGCCATGTTGTAGTTCCACTTTCTGGCCGACCACCAACGACGGCCAAGGCGTCACCGGAACTCCCGAACGCATCACCGACTGGATGGCCAGGATCTCGGCCTCATCCACCGGCTGCGGGGTCTTCCCAACGCCCACGATATACAGAAAGCCTGGCGTGGTTAACAAGGGCAGCCGCGCTGCTAAATCAAGCCGGCAGAACAAGTAGCCTGGAAACAGCGGCAGATCCAACACCTTGACTCGGTCGGACCATCGCCGTTTGCTGCGATACAGCGGTAAAAGTTCTTCCAAACCCTTGCCGCGAAGTGCTGTAGCCACGCGCTTTTCGTAGTTGGGTTTCACGCGAAGCGCGAACCAAGGGTTGCTGACTGTTGGGGCGCTGATGTCACCTGAAGCGGCGCCGTCGACCTGCGGATGCTCAGTTTGAGCCATCCTCTAATTGTCTCCCTCAAGTGGCGATTTCACGAGTATAACTCTCGTAAAAATTGGTGTTTGGACAAGCTACCGCCCTTTCACTCCCATTGACCATCATCGCGCAGACCAACAGCATGGTTATCAACAACTTGTAAAATCTGTACGGCTGATCTCGGCATTCCAGGCATCGGCCACACCTGCAGCCTGCGGCCCCCTGTTTGTCACGCTATGAGAATACATTTTCCATTCCGTTCGGCAAATGGCCTGGGCGTCCCAAATTCGCAGTACCAATGTACTTAGTGACCCTAGCGGTACAGAGCTCTTATCGCGATAGACCATTGGTACCATTGTTCCAGCCAACTCCGTCGTACCCATCTGCGAAGCCGCTTTCTACGCCCTAATCTCGCTCTCCCACGGTGCCGCGACCATCTTCGGGCGATTTTTCGAGGCCAAATTCGGTCGTTAAAGTAGCATCGCGTTGGTCCACCTTCTGCCCGCGGGCTTCACGGAGGAGCGTGGTATGGTTCATGGCCGCGAATCCATTGGCTTCCCGCGTTGAAGTACCTTGACGTTCGGATCGGACGACGCGGCCAACGGCATGGATCTCTGAGGGCCTGGAGGAGTGTTCCGGACGAGGCAGGAAGACGTTCATTTCGACGGAGACTCCGAGTGGAGGGACCTGTTCGGCATAGACATAGATCCCGCGGCTGCCAAGGTCTCGGCTATAGCCGTCGCACCCTTGGAATCGGCCATTTTCATCCTGCCAGGAGAAAACCACTGGGAGCCTCAATGGATAACGTAGCGCTGTCCGTCGTTCTGCCACTCGGCTCGTCGGGCTTGAATGCAACAACATAGAGGCCTCCAGCTAGCGCACAGGCTGACGTTATGCAACAACACCAATGCGCTTACTCGAATCTACTATGGGGCGATAAGAAGTAAAGAGGCCGAAGCGGCACCAAGACGATGGGTCTAGAGGCCTAAGTGCGGGAAAGGCAGAATAGAGTCTAACGACTCTATAAATAGAGTCTAACGGCTCTGTTGCAGCGCTTGGCGCACCGATCCGCTAGCGGACATGCACCGATTTGCCAGCATCGCCATCTCATTTGTTTCACTTTTGATCTTATGAATAAAAGTTCCGGAACAATCTCGGTAGTCTCGACAACCAAGCAATGGGGGAAGCCTCCGTGGACGATCGATTTTTGCCCTCCTTCACAACCACTTCCCGACAAAGTGAATGTTGCGGTGATCGGGGGAGGATTCACAGGCCTTTCGGCGGCAGCTCGTCTGGCGAAACTAGCCCCACCGAAGAACGTCGCGGTGTTTGAGGCCGAAGTTATCGGGGCCGGCTCCAGCGGACATACTGGCGGAATGGCGCTCGCTGAAACTGCAGCCGGAGCAATGCCGGGACTCGGAGATGTCCTTACAGGCGTGTCCGGCATTATCAGAGAATTTGAGATTGACTGTGACTTCAGCCTTCGCGGTGTGTGGGAGCTCGGGCGCTCTGGACGCTCTTGCGAGTCTCCGATTCAGTGGCGAGATTCGGGTGAGTTGCGAGTTGTTAGCGAGTTGCCCGGCGGCAGCGTCGATCCGGGAAAATTGGTGAGTGGCCTGGCCCGCGCTGCGACGCGTCATGGGGCAGTCATACACGAAAATGCCCGTGTCGAAGGGATCCGTTTCGATGATCCGTTGGCGATTAGGGTCAACGGCAAGGAGATCCGCGCGGACCACGTTCTGCTTGGAACTAACGCCGAATCGCTGGACCTAAGCGCATTAGCGAAACGAGCGGAGCCGAAATTCACTCTCGCCTTGGCGACAGGGCGCCTCACCAAGAAGCAGCTCGTAGAGTTGGGTTTAGAGTCGGGCCGATCATTTTATACGGAGGATCTGCCCTATCTTTGGGGCCGCATATTCCGCGAGAACCGACTTATCTTCGGCAGTGGGCTCGTTGGCTTGTCAAGCTGGCGTGATCTGCTTACGCTAAACATATCCAACGGTGAAGCGGCCAGGCTAATGAAACGACTTGAGCACCGAATTCGCCGGTTACATCGACAGTTGCGAGATGTCAAGGTCACGCACCGGTGGGGCGGCCCCATCCTGATCGGGAAGGATTGGCAGCCGGTATTCTCGCGCCACCCAAAGAGCGACAAGATTCTGGTCTTGGGAGCCTATAGCGGCCACGGGGTAGCACTGTCGGTGTATCTCGGATCGTGGGCTGCCGAGGTAATTTTGAATCGGCGAGAACTCCCCGACTGGCCGTCGGCGTTGTCCTAGACCCACTTGCCTCGCCTTTTGCGAGGTCGTATTTCTCAGTGTGTTTTTCCTCGGCAGCCGGGATGTGGGCATCGGCAGTCTACATCCGGAGTCTTCGCCACCGCCTCGCACTCCACACTGCAAAATTTGCCACCCGACGCCGCTGGACAGCTACACGAAGGATGCGCACATTTGTTTGGGTCATTTGCCATGTTTTCCTCCAGCCCTGAAAAATCACTTCCGTTCCTTTGCAAAGCCTCGACAGGTCGCAGGTGACCTGCTGCGCCCTTGCGGCTCATAAGCGGGATTCCCTGGCGTTCAGGCACCTTTCGCCCTGGCTTTTGCTCCTGCGAATAGCTCGATGAGGGCCTTGTCAAACTCCGGAATATCTGAGGCTTGGCGACTGCTAACCCAGTTGCGGTCTCGCACCACGTAATTACGCTTCTTCAAATCCGTTGGTTGCCAGGATCGCTACGCGAATTCCGTTGAGTCTCTGCTCTGTCATTTCAGTGCCTTCCCTTACGAATTGGCGGTGGTGCATCACGCGTTACGAAAGCCGCGCGCCTCATCCACTGTTCACGAGAAACGCCGGCGTGCGCAATCCGTGAAAGACCGCATCTCGCCCGAGATTCTTTCCACTCGGCGGACTCGTGCAGCGCCGTAGGGTTCAGCTCTGCGGCCTTTAGATACATTTGCGTATGGACCGATCCCGGCGCTCCTCTTACTTTCGCAACGGCCCGCAAAGGCGAGGCATTCAGCACGTAAACAGTCGAAATAAGGAGAGCATCATGGAACACAGTGCATTGAAGGAGCTGTACATCGACGAACTTCGGGACATCTACAACGCGGAGTCACAGCTGGTAAAAGCCCTGCCTAAAATGGCCAAAGCTTCCACCTCAGACGAACTCCGCTCCGGCTTTGAGTCCCATCTCGAACAAACCAGAGGGCACGTCCAACGCCTCGAAGAAATTTTTGACGCGCTTGACGAAAAGCCGACCGGCAAGAAATGCGCAGGCATGCAGGGCCTCGTAAAAGAAGGCGAAGGAATCATGGACGAGGATTTCCAGGGCGAGGTGATGGACGCAGCCCTCATCTCGGCGGCCCAGCGTGTCGAGCACTATGAGATCGCGGCGTATGGCTGCGTCAGATCGTGGGCCGAATTGTTGGGCGAAAGTGAAGCTGCGTCGTTGCTGGAAAAGACTCTGGAAGAGGAAAAGGAGACCGATCAGAAGCTCACCGAGCTTTCCGAGAAAATCAATGTTGAAGCAAAAGGCCAGGATGAAGAAGGCGAGGAAGAGGAACAACCCGAGACCCGCAAGAAAGCCCGGAGTGCCCGAGCTTAGTGCCAATTTTCGGAGGATCCTGATCGAAATCCCCCGACTGTGAGCGCGAGGGGAAAGCAAGGCCGGGTGGGTTGCCGCCCGGCCTTATTTATTTTTAACCATCGCGGCACGCTTGGTGGTCGCGCGCCGAAACAAAAAGTAGCATAGGGTAATAAAAGCCAACCACGGCGGACCCGCGAGCAGGGTCACGTGAAAGCTGGGCACCCACCAGGTCGAAATCAGCACAGCGAATAGCGCGGCCAAACCCAGCAGTGAGCTCCAGCTTCCACCTGGCGCAATGCGCAGAAAATGCTGATTTGCGCGCGCCATTTGTCGCCGGAATCCCACGTGGGTGATCAGCGTAATGATCCACACAAAGGGTCCTCCGAAGAAGGCGACGCCGATCAGGTATTCAAACGCCTTGGTGTTCTGGAGTCGCTGGGCCAGCATCATTGCCACAAGCATCCCGAGACTTGACGCCAGTACCGCGGCCGTCGGCATTCCCCGCTTGCTCAATCGTCCTAGTGCCGCCGGCGCGTAGCCTCCCCGAGCGAGCGAGAATAGCAGCCGGGCTCCAAAATACAGATTGCATGTCGCGGAAGAGAGCGCCGCACTGAGCACCACAAAATTCATGACGTGCCCGGCCGCGGGAATTCCGACGGTCTCGAAGACGCGTACGAACGGACTCTGGCCGAGGTCGATCTGATTCCACGGCACAATGCCGACCACGATCCCCAGTCCGCCGATATAGAAGATCACCAGAGTCAACAGCGTGCGCCGCAGCGCCCGCGGGACCGCAACCTGAGGATCCGCGGCTTCACCGGCCGTGGCGGCCATAATCTCCAGACCCAGATAGCTGAAGATAGCCATGACCACGCCAAGTCCGACGCCCGACCATCCGCCAGGGAAGAAGCCCCCGTAAGCCGTGTAGTTAGCACCGCCGATACGGGAGAATCCCAAACCAAGCAAGAGTGCGGCGCCGAGCACCAGGAACATGACTATCGTCACGACCTTGATCATCGCGAACCAGAACTCGATTGCCCCGAAGTTGTTGATACTCAGCGTATTCAGGTAGATCATCGCCAGCGAAAAACCAGCAATCCACAGGATCACGGGTACGTGCGGAAACCAGTATTGACAGTAAATGGCAGCGGCCACGACTTCGCTTCCCACAACAATGACGAGGCAGAACCAATAGGTGTACCGAACCGCGAACCCGGCCCACGGATGTACGTACATTTCCGCGTGCACGCCGAAAGCTCCGGCCGCGGGATGCGCCGCCGACATCTCCGCCAGCGCCCACATCACCGGCAGCGCAACGATAGCGCCGAGGAAAAAGCTTACGATAACGGAGGGTCCAGCCAGCTTTACGGAAATGGCGCTGCCGAGGAAGAGTCCGGTTCCGATCGTCGAGCCGAGTCCGATCATTGCCACTTGCCGGGTGCTCAACCTGCGGTGCAGTCCCGCCTCGCGCTCGACAGCGGCTGTCGGCTCTTGACTGGTGCGCGCGTCGACCTGCACGTGCTCACTCATCGTGGCGCCACAATTGTTTCCATTTATGCTCCGACCTGGTGACTGTGGTTCGAATGTGAGTGGCGGGATTATAGAGAGCGCTCAATCGTTCTCCATAGCGGAAAAGAACTAGCGCAGCAAAGTCGAAGGCGAGTGGGAGAAAGAGTAGGAATCGGAGGTCAATCGTCGTCGTATTCCTCATCGTCGCCGTGAGCGACCTTCTTCGGCTGTGCGGTTCTGGCTTCTCGCGCTGCGGTCATCAGGAAACTGATCAGATCGTTCAGTTCGCCGGCGCTCAGGGTGGAGCCGTAGTCCGAGGGCATCAATGGCGCAGCCACCCGCTGCAAGTTTCCCAAATCGGATTTGTCGAACAAATGAAACGCGCCGTCCAGAGTCTGCAATTGCAGCGAGAAATTATCTTCATTGCGGACGAGGCCTGAATATTTGCGACCATCCCGAGTGGTCAGCTCGGCGCGGCCACTGCCCGGGCGCGACACGCTACTCGGTTTAACAATGGCAGCGCGAATATCCTCCACTGGCTTGTTTGCGCCATACGATGTCAGATCGCCGGCGATGTATCCGCCCACGCCGGCGACGATGTGACACTGCGCGCACTGCGCTTTGCCATAGAAAATGGACCGGCCTTTGACGTTATCTCCAGGCAGAGCGACGGCGGCGACTCGTCCTTGCAGTGACCGCACGTACGCCACCAGCGATTTCGACTCTTCGTGGCTGAGCGAAGAAAAGGCCGGCATACCAGTTCCAGGCACACCTTTATCAATGATCCGAAAGATTTCTTCATCAGAGCGCTGTTGCGTCTTCACACTGGTAGCGATATCCGGCGCTCTTTCGCCGCCTTTTCCGTCGAGGGCGTGACATCCGGCGCATTGCGAGGCAAAAACCTGCCGTCCATCGCGTGACGCTACTCCGTCTTGTTGCGGCGTTTTCGCAGCTGGCGCAGTAGCCTGGGGAGTCGGCTTGCTCAACATCATGGGGCTTAACATCACACCGCAGATACACACGAATAGCCGAACTCCCGCCGATCTTCCGGAAATGACGCGTCTCATGGCGCAGATTATTTCCGGCTGCGAGCTTAAAAGCAACCCCGCTGCTGCGGATGGGCGAGTTGCAAGGGAATACGGCTGCATTGGCGGGTCACAGATATAAACTTCAGAATTACCATGTTTGAATCGAATTAATGTCGTACCGCCACTGGTGTCGAAAATAAAGAAGTGGTACAGTCGCGGCATTCGGTATTATTCGCGCTCAAGGAGAATCCCGATGTCCGCTTTGGCTGGCCTTCGCCCGTCGAAATCCTTGCGCCGAATTGCCGGCGTCACAGTTCTTTCGCTTGTGGGGCTTGTCGTTTTCATTTTCATCGCGTGGCCTTCTTCGCCTGCCGATGCGCGCCAGTCCGAGGCAACGACGCCTGTTGACGACGCTTCGCTGCTGGATGCGTTCCGTCATGTGGAAGCTGCTTCCGTTTCCGACGCCCTTGAGCAAATCATCGGCAAGAAGATGTATATGACGCACCACATGCGTCCGATTTTTCCGACGAAGTTCGCGGGATTCGCGGTTACGGTGCTGCTCAAGAAGGAACCGAATCACGATCCCAATGCATTGGCGGGAATGCTAGCGGCCATCGATAGCGGTGCGCCGAATTCCGTTTATGTGATGGTTGTCGAAGACGGCGCCGATATCGCCGGAATGGGCGGCTTGATGGGCACCGCGATGTCGTCGCGTAATTTCTCCGGTGCGGTGATCGACGGCGGCGTGCGCGACGTTGCCTATTTGCAGAAGATCGGTTTCCCGGTCTACGCGCTGGGTATTGTCCCTTCGACTTCCGTTTCCCACTATCGCTTCGGTGGCTCGAACATCCCCGTGGTGTGCGATGGAGTGCCGGTCAATGCTGCGGACATCATCGTCGCCGATGGGGATGGCGTTGTGGTCGTGCCACGAGGTTCAGCAATCCAGGTTCTGAAGGTCGCTCAGGAGATGGACTTCAAGGAACACTCCATGTACGCGACGATCGAGAAGCTCAAGTCTATTCAGGAAGCCGTGAAGAAGTTTGGCCGACTCTAGGAGCATGTGATCGAGTGATCTTCCCCGGCTCTAGTGAATTCGAGCATCGCAGCATTTCTGGGAAGGAAGCTGCTGACGCATGCCTTTCTTGAGACCCAGGGCATTGGCGGCAATCGTAATCTTGCATTCCGCTTTCTTCTTGCTCGCAATACGCGCCCAGGACAAGTCCGGCGGACCAATCTCTGCAAGGATTGATGTCCGACCGGAACATCTCCTCGCTGCTCCTACGGCCGAGAATTGGGCCTCCTACAACGGCGACTACACGGGGCGCCGCTTCACCGCGCTTTCCGAAATCACACCGGCCAATGTCACGCAACTCCGAGCGCAGTGGGTCTTTCATATCCGGGATTCCACGGGCCTGGAGAATACGCCGACGGTGGTCAACGGCGTGATGTTTGTGAGTTCCGGCAACGACGCCTATGCGCTGGACGCGCGGACGGGCCGCTCCATCTGGCATTACACGCGGCCGGTCACGGAAGGGCTCATCGACGACGCCTCGATGCATCACAGTCGCGGAGTGGCCGTGTGGCGCAACCGGGCCTACATCCAGACGGACAATGCTCACTTGCTTTGCCTTGATGCGCGATCCGGTCATCTTCTCTGGGACGTCGCCTACGCGAGCGACAACAAGAACTACGGCGCTACTAGCGCGCCGCTAGTTGTGAAAGACAAGGTCATCGTAGGCACATCCGGCGGTGACGATGGCGTGCGCGGCTTTCTTGCGGCGTTTGATGCCGAAACCGGAAAGGAAGTTTGGCGCTTCTGGACCATCCCGGCGCCCGGTGAGCCCGGATCCGAGAGCTGGCCGGGTGAGATGTATCTTCGCGGCGGTGGCACCACGTGGATGCCCGGGACTTACGATCCCGAGCTAAACACCATCTATTGGGGCACCAGCAATCCGGCGCCTGATTTTGATGGCGAGCCACGGCCGGGCGACGATCTCTATACCGCCTGTGTTCTGGCGCTGGATCCCGACACCGGCAAACTCAAATGGTATTTCCAGTTCGTCCCGCACGATCTTTACGACTATGACGCAACGGAAACTCCTGTCTTGGTTGATGCCGTCTACAAGGGCCGGCCGCGAAAATTGCTGGTGCAGGCGAATCGCAACGGATTCCTTTACGTTCTCGATCGAACCAACGGAAAATTTCTGTCCGCCGTTCCGTTCGTCAAGAAACTCAATTGGGCTACGTCGATTGACGCGAACGGGCGGCCCGTGCTCACCGGTCGAATTCCTACCCTGGAAGGGACCGAAGTCTGCCCCAGCATGATTGGCGCGACCAACTGGTTTTCTCCTTCCTACAATCCGGCCACCCATCTTTTTTATTTCATCGCGCTGGAAGATTGCGGCATCTTTTATCGCAAGCCGGAGAAATTCTCGGAAGGGAAAACCTTCTATGGGACCGGCGTTCGGCGCCCGCCCGGCGGCACCAAGGAAAAGATTCTCCTTGCGTACAATCTGAACACGGGCGAGTTTCAGTGGCGCTATCCTCAAGTGGGCGACGGCGGTTCGTCGGCAGGCACCATGGCCACGGCCAGCGGCCTGGTTTTCTTTGGCGACGATTCCGAATCGTTCGAGGCCGTTGACGGCAAAACAGGCGAGCCGCTGTGGCATTTCAACACCGGGCAGAGGATTCGCGCGTCTCCCATGAGCTATGCCGTAAACGGCAAACAGTATGTTGCCATCGCCGCCGGAAATGATTTTTTCAGTTTTGTTTTGCCGTAGTACGAAAAGCTTGAAGATAAAAAATAAAATACACTGAGAGGAGCTACAAATGTTTGCCAATCTGTTCAGCCGCAGGGCATTTGCAGGGCGTCTCGCATCGCTTCTTCCTGGGCTCGGCATTGCCGCTGCCGCTTCCGCTGTTCCGTCGCCCGCGCCGGCCAAGGATAGTCATGTTCCGAAAAAGCTCAATGCGGAAGGCAAGCCTGCTGACAAGGGCTTCATCACTCCATTGATTGTTCACAATGGCGTGATCTATATCGCGGGCATCGGCGCGCACTCACACAACAAGGCAGAGTTTCCAAAGGACATCACCAATCACACCAAGAGCGTCATGGATAGCGTGAAACAGGTCGTTGAGGCCGGCGGGGGTACCATGGACTCGATTCTGCAGCTCACCGTTTTTCTGAGCAGCATCGACGACTACAAGGGCATGAACGAGGTCTTCAAGAATTATTTCCCGAACGGCGGTCCAGCTCGCACGACTGTGGCCGTCGCTGCGCTGCCCGGGGATTCGCTGGTCGAAATCAATTGCACGGCCGCAGTGGTCAAGAAGTAAAAGCGCGTTGTTCTTAGGACAAGGAGAGAAGGCGCATGCTCAATCTGAAATCCACGCGTCGCAGTTTCATGAGCCGCCTCGGCTTCATGGCCGGGGCTGTGACCGGCGCGATGTCGAACGCGCGCAGTCTTTTCGCCGCGTCGCCATTACCCGCAGCGAAGGCTGCGAAGATCAGTGGTTTCGGCTCCACCGGTAACGTCTACGAAGAACTCGGTGTCACCACCGTGATCAACGGGCAGGGAACCATGACCGTTCTCGGTGGCTCGCTCGCGCGTCCCGAAGTGGAAGCGGTGATGGCACTCGCGGGGCAGCATTTCTGCAGCATTCCCGATCTCGAGGTCGCGGCGGGCAATCGCATCGCGGAAATGCTGAAGCTGCCACAAGGTTACACCGCGCTGGTCACCAGTGGCGCTGCGGCGGCGATGCAATCTGGCCTCGCGGGAATTCTCACCGGCAACAATCCGGAATTCATCGAGCAGCTTCCTGATCTCACCGGCATGAAGTCTGAGGTCATCATCCAGAAGACCCATCGCAATCCGTTCGATCACCAGTTGCGGGCAACCGGCGTGAAGCTAGTAGTCGTGGAAACGGCAGATGAACTGCGCAAAGCCGTGAATCCGCAAACGGCGATGCTGCATTTCAGTAATTTCGCGAACAATCAGGGGCAGATCAAGGTTGAGGAATTCGCGAAGCTCGGCAAGGAACTGAACATCCCCACATTCATCGACGCCGCGGCCGACACTCCGCCGGTTTCGCATCTATGGGACTACGCCAACATGGGCTATGACTTGTGCGCCTTCAGTGGTGGCAAGGCGATGCGTGGGCCGCAGTGTGCAGGGCTGCTGATCGGCAAGAAAGAACTCGTCGCCAACGCGCTGCTCAACAACAGCCCGCACGAGGATACGCTGGGCCGCGTGGCCAAAGTCGGCAAAGAGGAGATCATGGGCATGATCAAAGCGCTGGAGCTGTATCTCAAAGAGGATCACGAAGCGCTGAATAAGGAATGGCAGCGCCGCCTGGAATATGTCTCCGCGCAGATTACAAAAGTGCCTGGCGTGACTGCGACGTACAACATGCCGGACATCGCCAATCACGTCCCGCACATGACCATCAGCTGGGATCTGTCCAAAGTTAGGCTCGATCCCGAGGACGCCCACAAACAGTTGCGCGAAGGCAAACCATCCATTGTGCTCGGCGGCGAAAAAGGCCACCTGGGGATGAACTCGTTCATGCTGAAGCCCGGCGAAGAAAAAATCGTCGCCGAGCACCTCACGAAACTTCTACGCGCGAACCTAGCCTGACGCTGTGCTCGAAATGAATCAACCGGACGAGCGCGATCGTGTCTGACCGCCCCACGAAAATTCGCTGGCTGCTGATCGGACTACTATTTGTCCTAAGCGCGGTGGCATTTCTCGACCGCGTCAATATGTCCGTCGCGGCGCCGCGCATGATCGGCGACTATCGGCTCAGCGACGTGCAGTTTGGCCTGCTCTCCACGGCCTTTCTCATAGGCTATGCCTTGCTACAGACGCCGGCCGGCTGGCTGGCAGACCGATGGGGGCCGCGGAGAGTGCTCGCCGGAGGGGTTGTTTGGTGGGGGATTTTCACCGCGGTGACCGCCTCGGTTCCGCTGGGTCTCGCGGGTGCCTTTACTGTTCTGCTTCTGGCACGCTTCGCGCTTGGCGCTGGAGAAGCGGTGATGTATCCGGGCTCAAGTCAATTCGTGGCACGGTGGATTCCCACGCACGAACGAGGCCTGGCCAACGGATTGATTTTCGCCGGAGTCGGAATAGGCTCGGCAGCCTCGCCACCTCTGGTCACATACGTTCTGATTCATCATGGGTGGCGCTACTCGTTCTGGATGTGCGCACTCATCGGGTTGGTAGTCGGACTTGTCTGGTTTGTGATGTCGAGGGACAAGCCGGAGCAGCATCCCTGGGTTTCGTCGAGCGAGATTGCGACAATCCATTCGGGATTGACGCTCGGCAGTTCGCGAGCGAATGTGACTCGCGCAAGAAATTCTTCCGTGCCCTGGGGAACGATTCTCTCCAGTTCGTCGGTGTGGGCGATTACGCTTTCGTATTTTTGTTACGGATACGTCGCGTGGATTTTTTTCGCGTGGTTCTACGTATATCTGGCGCGAGTCCGCGGGATGAATCTGAAGTCCAGCGCGTTTTACGGGACCTTGCCATTCCTGGCGATGGCCATCGGTTGCGCCGTGGGCGGGCTGATCGCCGATAGCTTGACGAAAAAAGTCAGCCGCCGAGTCGGGCGATGCGGAGTTGCAATCGTCGGGATCGCACTTACGGCCATCTTTCTTGCGTTTGGTTCCACGGTAAAGAGCGCGCCGTTGGCCAGCGTGATTCTTGCGGGAGGAGCAGGAGCCCTGTATTTATCGCAGAGTTCGTACTGGGCGATCACTGCGGATATCGGCGGGCGATTCTCGGGTTCCATATCAGGTTTCATGAACATGGGCGGTCAGTTCGGCGGGGCGGTCACGTCGTTCCTGACGCCGTACATCGCGCAGCAGTTTGGCTGGACGGCGTCATTTCTAGTCGCGGCGGCTCTGTCCGTGGTTGGTTCTTTGTCCTGGCTGTTGGTAAATCCAGACCGGCCCGTGGCGGCGGACGAATCGCTGTAATACCCGCCGGCCATCCCAAGGGTTTTCCCTCGCCGGTGCCCTCTAGCGAAAAAGCACCAGCCTAAATCGGTACCTTTTCCTTACTGGCCTTCCTCGTACCTTACGCTAACATCCAGAAACACGGGCTTGCCCGCGCGCAAGGCGTCTATCCTGGGGAGGAACCTTCGCGGGACTTGTTGGTTGGGCGCCCTGCTCGAAAATCGTGCATCAGTAAGGCATGTTGTTCGAGCTCAATCCCTTCCCTGCCACACATACGAAAAACAGGGGGACGGGGTGGTGATACAGGTCCGAGGTAGGCATCAGGTCGACTGGGGTCACGCGCGTCGGTGGACCCCATTCTTGAAATTGGTGAGCATGTTGTCGCAGGTGCGCATGGCGAAAGCGACCAGCGGCATTGTGGTGGTCTTGTCGGTTTGGTACGGAAAGATGCTGGCGTCGCAGATGTAGAGGTTAGGAACCTCGTGGGCTTGCGCCCACTTGTTCGTGACTGAGGTCTTGGGATTGTTGCCCATGCGGCACACGCCGACTTCGTGGAGGCTAGTGCCCATGCGATTGGGCTGGACGTCGGCGCCCCACATTTCGCCGCCCATGGCTTTGAAAAGGTCGCTGAGAACCTGCTTGCTGTGCTCCCACATCAGTAGTTCATTTTGACCCCAGCGATAGTGGAAGCGAAGCTGCGGGATTCCGAAGATGTCACTCTTGTCGGGATCGATGTCGACATAGTTTGTCGGGCTGGGCAGGCATGGCGCCTGGATGTAGGAGCTGATGACCGCGGGGTAGTAGCGCTTGATGTTGCGTTTGTATTCGGACCCGAACCCTTCGAGCTGGCTGTAGTGGCCGGGAAATTCTCCGCAGCCGCCGCCGAGGTAAACGGAATAACCGCGGATAAATTTCTCTTCACGGGGATTCTTCAGATTTTGCCAGCGAGGCATCCAGGCGACCGTGGAGTCGGCGATATTGTCCGGGAAGGGTGGCTGGCCGAGGAGTTGCGGGACGTAGCCGTAGCCGGGGCAGCCGTAGAGGTGATCGCAGAGATTGCGGCCGAGTTCACCGCTGGAATTGGCGATGCCGGTGGGCCAGTGGCGCGATTTGGAATTCAGCATGATGTGCGCGGTTTCCACGCAGGACGCCGCGAGAACGACGACTTTGGCGTAGACCTCGATTTCCCGTTTCGTTTCGCGGTCAACGTACGCTACGCCCTTGGCCGTGCCGTTTTCATCGACGAGTACGGTGCGGACGAGTGCATTGGTGAGCAGCGTGAGGTTCTTGGTGGCTTCGGCTTCGGGAATCGTGAACCACGTGGGTGAGAAGAAGGCACCCACATCGCAGCCGCGGCTGCAATTTCCGCAGTAATGGCAAGCGGGATGACCATTGTGCGCTTTGGTGAGTTGCGCACAGCGATCCGGCAGATAGGGCACGCCGATTTTTTCGGCACCCTTTTGAATGATGAAATCGATGCAGCGCCAGGGCATAGATGGCAAGTATTCGCCGTCGGGATTGCTGGGACGATTCTGAATGGTGCTGGCGACGCCCATATAGCGTTCCGCTTTCGTGAACCAGGGGGCAATTTCGGTGTAATCGACGGGCCAGTTTTCGCCGAAACCGTCGAGATCGGCAGCTTTGAAGTCGATATCGCTAAAGCGAGCGGACGAGCGTCCCCAGAAATTGGCTTTTCCACCGGTGGCTTTGCAGCGCTTCCAATACCAATCGGTGCCGGGACTGTTGGAATAGGCGATATCGTGCTCGAAAAGGTCGCGGCCCTCGCTGTATTCCGATTCTTCAACGGAGTAAGGCTCCTGATGAGCTTTGCCCTCGAAGCGCCGCGGGTTTCCGAAGCCGCGATATTTGAGATCGTAGGGTTGGCGATGGAGGCGGTAATCCTTGGAAGGATCGGTGCGCGGACCGGAATTTAGGGCGCAGACACTGAGGCCGGCCTCGCAGAGGAGTTTCATGGCGGTGCCGCCGCCGGCGCCCGTGCCTACGACGATCGCGTCGAACACTTTTGCGGTCATGAGCGCTGCTCTCCACGGACCGTGTGATTCAATGCCCTGTGGTTGACGCCTGGTTCGCGAAGATGGAGATGCTCGGGGTCATTCGGATGGGGACAACTGGGCATCGTGGGCCAAGCAATGCGAAGGCCGGGATAGCCGATGCTCTCGAGGCCGATCTTCGTGGTGTAGTACCCGACGATGGTGTAGTCGCGGAGAAACTGGAAGAATTCGCGACCACTTTCGGTCATGGGCTTGAACTTCGCTTTGTAGGCGAGCTCTTCGAGAAGGTTTTTTTGCTGATCGGCCGAGCAATCCATGAATTCGTGCCCGAATTCGGAACGACTGCGCGCGTTGATCCACGCGAGTCCGGTGAGAAAGCGATTCTGCGCTTCGTCGCCGGATGTGATGGCATCCGACGTAGAGCGAATTTCGCGGCGCGAGCTGACGGGCACTCGGTTGGCAACCATGAAATCGATGAACTCGGCGACGCCAGCATCTTTAGCGCCAGGCGTGTCGTCGGAAGGGATGATCATCTCTGTCAGGTGCTCGATCATGCGGAAGTCGCGGTCGGAGAAAAAAAGAGTTTTGTACGTGGTGGTGGCAGCGACCTGCAGAAAGGCGGCGGCAGGTTCGTGAACGTGGTTTCGGGAGCAAGCAAACGCCCATTTGCTGAAGCCCGGGAAAGTGCCGGCGATTGAGGCCATACCGATGTAGCGGAGAATTTCGCGGCGCTGCACGCTTTGTCCTGCCAATGGGGGCTCCGAGAGACCGCATCCTGGCGGATCTCATCCGGAGGTGTAGCACCGGGTGGAACAGCGTGTCAACGCAAACGAAGAGCTGAATGCTATGAGGGTTGTGCGTGCGAGCGAGGTCTGCGAGGAAGAAGAAGCGTCAGCGCGACGGAAGCAAATACGGAGACGCCGGTAAGTGCCAGGCCAGCGTGGAGACTGCCGGTTCTCTGTCCGACCATGCCGACGAGATAGGGACCGATGAACCCGCCGAGATTGGCGACCGAGCTGATCAGGGCGATGCCCGAGGCTGCGGCGAAGCCGGAGAGGAATTCGCTTGGGAGGGCGTAGAGCGGCCCGTAGATGCTGTAGATCCCGAGAGCGGCGACGCAGAGCAGGGCCATGGTTGGGAGCGGGGAGTGCGTGGCATTCACGGCGACCAGCGCCGTGGCCGCGATGAGTGCGGGAATCGCAGCGTGAAACTTGCGTTCCTGTGCGCGATCGGAGCTTCGAGAGACGAGGACCATGGCGATCAGACCAATGAGATAGGGAAGGGTAGTAAGCAATCCGATCGTCGTGTTGGTCTGCCCAGTCGAAACCGCTTTGATAACCTGGGGCAGCCAGAAGCTGAGGGTGTACATGGCATTGTTCAGAGTGATGCCGATGCAAGCAATGTGCCAGACACGGCCGTTGGTGAGCGCCTGAACGGCGGAGATCTGGTGCGCCGTTTGTTTTTCTCGATCTTCGCGCGCAAGTTCGTCGCTAAGCCAGGTTTTTTCCGCAGCGGTCAGAAATTTGGCGTCGTGGGGACGGGTGGGTAGTAGGAGGTAGGTGAGCACACCACAGAGGATTGCAGGAATGGCTTCCAGAGTTAGCAGCCAGCGCCAGCTCGGGATACCGAACCAGTGGATGTGATCGAGAATGAAGCCCGACAAGGGAGCACCAAGGATGCTGGTGAAGGGCAAGCCAGTCAGGAAGAGCGCGATGGCCTGAGCCTGTTCGCGCTGGCGAAACCAGTAGGTGAGGTAGAGGACGATTCCGGGGAAGTAGCCAGCTTCGGCGAGTCCGAGGAGAAAGCGAAGGACATAGAGCTGGGTAATGTTCTGGACGAAGCCGGTGAGAGCGGCGAGGACTCCCCAGGTCACGATGATGCGTGTGAGCCAAATGCGAGCGCCGAATTTGTGCAACAGCAAGTTGCTGGGAATTTCGAACAGAAAGTAGCCAATGAAAAAGATTCCGGCGAGCAGGCCGAATTGCTGGGCGCTGATGCCGAGGTCACGGTTCATGGTGAGTGCGGCGAAGCCGATGTTGATGCGGTCCAGGAAGGAGACGACATACAGAATAAAGACGAAGGGAAGGATGCGAAGCTGAATCTTACGGATGGTGGAGGTTTCGAGTGCCGCGGGAGCATTTGTGGTTGCCTGTGCTGGAGCCATGCGGACCTCGCAGTGGGAACGACCGGGTCGAAGAGATTGCTCGGCAGACAAACAGGCGACGGCGTTCGCGATGTGCAGGAGACTGTAGGCGAGGAGGCACCAAGCGTCAAGCTTTTGGACATCAAAGGTTTGTAGAGTGAGCAGATAATTGCGGAACCCACGTTGTCGCAAAGGGCAGAACTGAGAGCTAGTTGCGCACTTTCCGCGGTTGTACGCCATCCAATCGGTAGGAAGTGTCTCGTTTGAGACTAATTTCCTTAAAGTTGGGCGGTGTCGGGTCAGGAGACAAGAATGCGGAGGAATGCTTATCGATTGCTGTGGCTTTTGTATGCTGCGATTTTGGGTTGCGCCGGCGATTCGATGGCGGCGTTGACATACCAAGGCGGGCAAGACCCGCGGCGGCCGGATTCGTATGACAGCAGTGCGCCAGAAAAGCCGCCTGCCCCGGATACGAGAGAGCCGTCCAAGACTGCGTCGGCAGATCGCCTGCTGGTTCGGAGAGTGCAGGATGCCATCAAGACGGATGAGAAGCTATCGGACAGCGCTCACAAGATACAAGTCGGTGTACGAGCAGGAAAGGTTACGCTGTACGGCGTGGTAGCGTCGCTCGCAGAGCGAAATGCGGTGGTCTCCAAGGTCAAGGACATTGCGGGCGCCGGCAACGTCGTCAACAAGCTGAAAATCACGACAGTGCCGCAGTAGCGGGCGTCACGACAAACGTGTCGTCCGACGCTATCCCGACCAAGTAAATGGAGTCAAAACCCTCACCTATGGTTGGCGCCTGCAGCTTGCGGCTTGTAGCAGCGATGGCGGGGACCGGGATTCTTTGTCTTCCGGTACGTAGGTTGTTGCGGCGAATGGCATCTTTCAAAGTAGTGTCGAAGAAATATGCCACAACCTGGAATCCCGCTCCTCGAGCGCGGCTAACGTATCTAGCGCGGTCGGCTGGGAGCGGGTTGGTATTGTCGATCACGAAGGGCTTTCCCTCTTTAAGACAAGTGGCTAGTTGTTGTTCCTCGCGCGGGCGCGTTCCCTGAACGTCGAGACTGATATGTACATGCGAGTCAGCAAAATGCTGGCGATAAAAGCTGGTCTTTCCGGAAGCTTGTATACCAACAAAGATGACGGCTTCCATCGGAACTGGCCTTAACTTTTTCTTGTCTTTTTGGGCTTTGAAGATGTGCTTCGATGGCGTGGGGTCGAATTTGGGGAGCGAGAGTTCTTGGATTCGAGGCCCGCAACGGGCGAATAGGGTAACTGTACCGCTTCGCGAACGCAGCGCAGCATCAGTGCGCCGCGACTCATGTCACCGCGTCCTAAGAAGTCAGTGGGAAACATCAGCCGCGAGCCGAAAACACACGACAGGGGCTCAACGTATTTGGGAGTTGCAATGCTGCCGAGCAAGACGGCTTCGCAGTTTTCGCCCATGGCGTCGCAAAGGATGCGCGCGTCCCGTTCGAGGGGGAGGCGATAGCGAGGATCGGAAGCGTCGACGGGTGCTGATGAAATGTCGATCAAGTCCTGCCGTGTGATGATTCTTTCAGGAGACAGCAGACCTTGTGCAGCGGTGATTACGACCACTCCTGGTATGTCGGGTGGTGGATTCGCGTGGGCGCTCGCATATGCGAGTTTTCCACGGAAATAAAGGCCGCTGATGAAGCTGAAAACTTCACCTAGCGGAGCGCCTTGTGATTGAAGGCGCTGAGCCAGAGGAAAGCCAGCGGATTCGCGGAGGAGCAACTTGGCTCGTTCACCAGTTATGTTTGCGGGAGAAAGAAGAAAAATCCGATAGCCGCGATGGTTGGGCCCGAGCTGAACACTTTGTGCGTTAGGCACGGGCGTGTCGACGACGAGGACTATTTTCTTGCTTGGCATCAAATCAGTGTCAAAGTGAAGTTGCGATCTGCGTCCGACGCGCATTCAACCATTCAACTATGTAGCAGTAGTTAGATGCGCAAGAAAACGCCCGCTCGAGATCACAACAAGGATAGCGCAGAACGGTTTTCGCGTTTCACCTGATCCATCGTGCATGAGCGGTCCGCTTTATCGGGGTGCCAAACGTAGGAGTTTGGTTCCGTGACGGAAGCGTCCACGGGTAAATGATCGAATTGCACTTCGACAATGAGCTTGTTGGCTGATGGCTGCCATTCCATGGATCTTTCGTTCGAAGGAAAGGTGAGCGAAGAGTGGAAGGGTAGAACTTCCTCGAAGTTAGATAGCAGGATTCTTCGCTGATTCTAAAATCCTCAGGTCTTATTTATCGGGTACTACTGCGATGGCCTCGATTTCAACACGCGCGGCATCCTCGATCAAGCTGACGACCTGCACGGCGGTCATTGCGGGGTAGTGCCTTCCGATGATTTCACGGTAGACGACTCCCAGTTGCTTGTAGGCACTGACATATTCCTTTTTGTCGATCACATACCAGTTCATGCGGACAATGTGCTCGGGCTTGGCCTTGGCCTCCGATAATACCTCGACGATATTCCGAAGCGCCTGCCGCACCTGGCCGACGAAATCCTGGCAAACCATCTTCCCTCGAGCGTCCCAACCAACCATGCCGCTGACAAAAACAGTACGACCCGCGGCTAGGATGCCGTTGGCATAGCCTTTTGGTCGTGGCCAGTGAGCGGGTTGCAGAGTCTTCATGATTTGGCTTTCTTTGTGACAGGTGAATGACTGGAGTTTCCAGACGCGGCCTTGAACGCCGCAATTCGTGCGCGCACATCGTCAGGGATAGGGATGGCTTTGAGGTCTCGCCGATCGATCATTACGAGGACGACCTTGCCACGAACGCGATCCACGCCATCGGGACCGCGGAGAGAAATATCCAGAGTCAGGGAACTGGTGCCAATTTCGCGGACGGCCAGCGTGGCAGAGAGATACTCGCCGAAAACGCTGGGCGCCACAAAGTCGACTTCGAGGTGGACGGTAGGCAAGCCCCATCCGCGGGTGGTAACGATGTCGGTGAAGGAAAAGTGCAGCGCGTCGCGATACCAGTCCTCTACGAGGCTGTTGAACATTTCCAGATAACGAGGATAGAAGACGATACCAGCGGCGTCGCAGTCCCCGAAGCGCACAAGTATCTGTTTGCAAAATGGAACCGTTCTGGGATCCGGCGCCTCAGTCACGTGTGGGTTCCCCTTCCTGAAAGAGCTTGATGATGCCCCGCGCGATGATCAATTGTTGAACCTCGGTGGCACCCTCATAGATGCGCAGCGGGCGAATTTCGCGGTACAGGCGCTCCACAACAGAACCACCGACGACGCCCAGGGCGCCGAAGATCTGGACAGCGGTGTCAATGATGTGTTGCGCGGTTTCGGTCGCGGTCATTTTGGCCATGGCGGCTTCAACGGTTATCCCTTTCCCCTGGTCGCGAAGCCATGCGGCGCGATAGGTTAGCAATGCCGCAGCGTCGATGTCGGTGGCCATGCCCGCGAGCTTGGATTGAGTAAGCTGAAAATCGGCGAGGGCCTGCCCGAATATCTTTCGCGAATTGGCGCGGCGCAGAGCCTCTTCCATTGCACGCCGTGCGAAGCCCAGAGCAGCTGCGGCGACCGAGGTGCGGAACACGTCGAGCGTGGCCAAGGCGATCTTAAAACCTTGCCCAGGTTCGCCGAGGCGGTGGGAGGCTGGAACGCGACAGTTGTTGAATGCCAACCGCGCCAGCGGATGTGGAGCGATTACCTGGATGCGCTCGGCGATTTCAAGGCCCGGCGCGGTGGCGTCAACGATAAAGGCACTGATGCCGCGAGAGCCCCCGGCTTCACCGGTGCGAGCGAATACGATATAAAAATCGGCAATGCCACCGTTGGAGATCCAAGTCTTTTCACCGTGCAGGACGTAATCATCACGATCGCGCCGGGCTTCACACTGGAGCGCGGCGACATCGGACCCGGCGTTACTTTCCGAGAGGGCAAAGGCAGCGATAGCCTCACCAGAGGCTACGGATGAAAGGTACTGCTTCTTCTGATCCGAGGTGCCGAATAGTGTGATCGCGCCTGAGCCCAATCCCTGCATAGCAAAGGCGAAATCAGCGAGGCCAGAATGCCATGCCAGCGTTTCACGGACCAGGCAGATTGCTCGGGTATCGATTGTGTCGGAGTAACCGCCATAGGCGGTTCCGCCAACGGCGTGTTTCAACCATCCAGTCTGACCGAGTTGGCGAACGAGTTTACGGCAAGTGGCGTCGACATCCGCTCCGTGAGCCTTGTCTAGGTTTGCGCCGGCCCAGCATTCCAAGTCCGCAGCCAAAGACTTGTGGCGCGGATCGAAAAATGGCCAATCGAGATGGCTCGGAGCGCGCACTCTTCAGTTCCCCTCGAATTCGGGTTTCTGTTTGGCTGCGAAGGCGTGATAGGCCCGGTGGAAGTCATTGGTGGCCATGCAAATGGCCTGCGCCTGGGCTTCCGCTTCGATAGCCTCGTCGACGCTCATACTCCATTCTTGCTGGAGCATTTTTTTGGTCATGGCATGGGCGAACGTCGGGCCGGAGGTCAGATCGGACGCGAAAAGTTTCGCCTCGTTCAGGAGCGATTCAGGAGCGCAAAGCCTGTTGAGAAAACCCCAACGTTCGGCTTCTTCTCCGCTTATGCTTCGGCCGGTAAAGAGAAGTTCGGCGGCGCGACCTTGACCAATCACGCGGGGAAGGAGCGCACAGGCGCCCATGTCGCAACCGGCGAGGCCTACCCGCGTAAACAAAAAGGCAATCTTGCTGCGCCCTGTTCCGAGACGTATGTCGGAGGCAAGCGCCAGGATGGCTCCTGCGCCAGCGCAAACGCCATCGATGGCCGAGATAATCGGTTGGGGACATGCGCGCATGCTCTTCACCAGATCACCAGTCAGACGCGTGAACGCCAACAGGCCGGGCATGTCGAGTTTGGTCAACGCTCCGATGATCTCGTGTACATCTCCTCCGGAACAGAAATTCTCGCTGGCGCCGGTCAGGACAATTGCATGAACATCCGACGAGTCAGACATGGCACGAAACAGGTCGCGTAGTTCGGCGTACGAATCGAAAGTCAGGGGATTCTTACGCTCCGGGCGATTGAGGGTAATCGTCGCGGTCTTGCCGTGCACTTCGTACTTGAAATGCACACTCTTGTAGGCCGCCAGCAGAGCACGGCTGATCGGCAGGCGGTGAGGTTCGCCGGGAAGATAGCGCATCACTTTCTCCTGTCGACGGCGCTTAGCTTGCGCGGCGGTTTGTGTGATGCGAATGCGCTGAGGTGGTTCTTCAATCTGGCCAGGATGCCAAACATCAGCTGCCGGTCTTCCTGGCTCAGACCACCTAGCAATTCGACAATCCACTGCTCGTGGCTTGCAGCTATTTCACGGAAGCGTCTAAGACCGGAAGGCGTGAGTCTCACGGTGATGGCTCGGCGATCTCCACGGTCGAGAGTTCGCACAACCAGGCCCTCGCGCTCCAGCTGGTCGGTGATGCCAGTAACGTTTCCTCCGGAAACCATCAGCCGCTGCGAGACCTCGCTCATGCGAAGGCCAGCGGGATACCGCTCCAACTGGGCCATGAAGTCGAAACGCGGCAGTGTCGTTGCGAAGTCCTGTCGGAGGCGGCTGCGCACCTGATTCTCCACGCGAACGGTACAAGAAAGGAGTCGCAGCCAGAGGCGCAAGGCTTGATGGTCGTCTTTAGTGACGCGTGTTTCGAGATCAACGAGAGTCACGCCGTGAGAGCCGAGTTCCGAGCCACTTTTTCTCAGCGTTACCGAAGTTCCCATTTTCGCCTCACATTATTTCGCCGCCAGAGATGGCGATTGCCTGGCCAGTGATGCTTTCGGTGCCGGGCAGGCACAGCCAAGCGACAACGTGCGCCACTTCTTCGGGCTTGATCAAACGCTTCTGCGGATTTCGCGCGGTGATCTCGGTGAGAACTTGCTCCTGTGTCCGGCCAGTCTTGGCAACGATGTTCGCGATGCCATCCTTCACCATGTCGGTATCCGTGTAGCCGGGACACACCGCGTTGACGGTGACCCCTTTTGTCGCCACTTCGATGGCGACGGAGCGAGTAAGGCCAATAACGGCGTGCTTGGCGGAGCAGTACGCCGAGACGTATCCGTATGCTGTTAGGCCGGCGGTACTCGCAACGTTGACGATGCGCCCCCAGCCGGCTGTCAGCATGCCCGGCAGAGCAGCCTGCATGCAGTGGAAGGTGCCGTCGAGGTTGACGGCCATCATGGCGCGCCACAGTGACGCGGTGGTTTTCAGGAATGGAGCGGAGGAGGCCTGTCCCGCGCTATTCACAACGATGTCAATGGCGCCGAATCGCGATTGCGCGTCTTCAAAGGCTTGGGCGACGATCGAAGAATTGCTGACGTCTGCGGAAAGGTATGCAAGTTTCTTCGCATCTAATTCCGCGGCCAATTCACCAGCATCTTGCTGTGCGGCACGCCCCAACATCGTTACGCTCGCGCCATTTGCCGATAGAGCGCGCGTAACCGCGGCCCCAATACCGCGCGCACCTCCAGTAACCAGCGCATGCTTTCCGGCCAGTAGCTGCGAAGTGTGATTCTGCAGAATGTCGCTCACACTTGCACCAACAATTGGGCTCGCGCGATGTTGCGCTCCAATTGTTCTTTGCCAGCCAAATATTGATCGGGCCATTTTATTTCGGTGAAACCTTGCTTCGCGGCTTCGTGCAGTGTCCATGACGGGTCGGCAAGGTGAGGGCGCGCAATCGCGCATAGGTCCGCGCGACCTGCGGCGATGATGGTGTTCACATGATCGCCCTCAAAGATGTTCCCGACCGCGATGGTGGCGATGCCTACTTCGTTGCGAATGCGATCGGAGAGAGGTACCTGGAACATGCGGCCATATACAGGTTTTTCTTCTTTGCTGACCTGCCCGGAAGAGCAGTCGATCAGATCGGCGCCGGCTTCGCAAAAAAGGCGGGCTACGGTGACAGAGTCCTCAGGCGTAAGCCCGCCGGGAACCCAATCGCTAGCGGAGATTCGCACGCTCATGGGTTTTTCGCACGGCCAGACTTCTCGCATGGCGCGAAAGACTTCGAGCGGATACCGGCAACGGTTTTCCAGCGAACCGCCATACTCATCCTTGCGCTGATTCGTGAGGGGCGAGATGAAGCTGGAAAGAAAATACCCGTGAGCGCAGTGGAACTCGAGCCAGTCAAATCCGGCGGCGACGCCCCGCCGTACAGCGCTGACAAAATCAGCCTTGACGCGTTGCAGATCATCATGCGTCGCTTCGCGCGGCACTTGCGAAACTCCCAGTATGTAGGGGACCGGCGAGGCGGAAATCAGCGACCAGTTTCCGGAAGCGAGGGGCAGATCTATTCCTTCCCACCCCCTTCTCGTTGAACCTTTGCGCCCAGAGTGGCCCAGTTGCAGGGCAATTCTGGCGTCGCTGTGCGTGTGCACAAAGTCGACGATGCGGCGCCAGGCTTCCTGCTGCTGCATATTCCACATTCCGGGACACGCCGGACTGATGCGGGCATCCGGCGAAACGCAGGTCATCTCCGTGCCGACCATGGCGGCTCCGCCCATCGCACGTGAGCACAGATGCACGAGATGAAAATCGTTGGGAACGCCATCCTCGGCCATGTAGGTGGCCATCGGCGAGACGATCACGCGATTCTTCAACGTCAACCCGCGCACCTTGAACGGAGTAAACATCGGGGGAACGCGATGATCGACTCCGCTGCGTTGCGAAAACCATTCCTCAACGTTTCGGACGTAGCCCGCATCGCGCAGCTTCAGATTCTCATGGCCGATGCGCTGGCTTCCGGTGAGGAGGCTGTAGGTGAATTGCACGGGTTCGAGATGCACGTAGCGCTCGACCTGCTCAAACCACTCCATGCGATTGCGCGCGGCGCTTTGCAGCTTGAGGGCTTCGATTTCTCGCTCCTGCTGATACTGTTCCAGCGCAACGGTCACATCCCTTTCGCGAGCTTCCAGCACACGAGCCAGAGCCATGGCATCTTCCATGGCCAATTTCGTTCCCGAGCCAATGCCAAAGTGCGCGGTGTGCGCTGCGTCGCCAATTAATACGATGTTCTTGTGATGCCATCGTTCGCAAAGGATGCGATTGAATTTGAGCCAGACGGCCGAGCCCACCAAGTGCTTTGCGTTGGAGGTCAGCGAGTTTCCGTCGAGGCGCTCCGCGAATAACCTTTCACAGAGAGCGATGGACTCTTCGGCGGTCATCTTGTTGATGCCGGCTTTCAGCCAATTCTTCTCCGGCGTTTCTACGATGAAGGTCGACCAATCCGCGTCGAAGCGGTAGGCGTGAAGAGTAAACCAGCCCCATTCCGTTTGCCTGAAATCGAACGTAAATGCGTCCAGCTTTTTCCTGGTTCCGAGCCAGATGAAACGGTTGTGCCGAACCTGGACGTTAGGTCTGAAAATGTCCTCGTAGGTGCGCCGAGTGATCGATGAAGCTCCGTCTGATGCGACAACCAAGTCATATTCGGCGGCGTATAGGTCAGGGTCCGTGATCTCTGTTTCAAATTGCAGCTTGACGCCCAGCGTCGCGGCGCGGTTCTGCAGGATTTGGAGGAGCTTCATGCGCGCGATGCCGCAAAATCCGTGACCACCCGACGTGACCTTCTGCCCTTTGAAAAAAACATCGATGTCATCCCAGTGGCGGAACGCGTCTGTGATGGCAGCGTGGGTTTCGGCATCGGCATCCTTGAATCCGCCCATGGTCTTGTCCGAAAGGACCACGCCCCAGCCAAACGTGCTGTCCGGGTGATTTCGTTCGATGACGGTGATGTCCCACGACGGGTTGGCTTTTCTGGCCAAAATAGAGAAATACAATCCAGCGGGACCACCGCCGAGGCAGGCGATTCTCATGCCGTCACCTCGCGGAGCGCCGCAGTCAATTTTCCTCCTGTGTCGTCCGCCAGCGCGGCTTCGCGCAGCTTCTTGAGGCACCTCGGCGCGTCGGATTGTTGCAAGAGACCGGGAAGGGCGAGCATCATGGCGTCGAAGTTCTGCCTGCCTCGAAGATAGGTGTCCCCGTATCCGCGCAGGACGCGCGGCAATTGCGCAACTTCTATGGCAAGTGCATGGTGGTCGGTCGCAAGCTCGCGGACGCGTGCTAGCCAGTCTCCTATTTTCTTCTGTTCCTCGACAAATCTGAGCGAACTTCGCCTCCATCGGCGCATGCTCGCAATGAAATACAATTGTAGAAATCCTCGAAGCGATGTTGTCTGTACTACCCGGCCGCGTTCCGTTAGTCTGGCCACAAGACGGCTAGCCCACCGAGTGTTCCGCAACCAGCGCCCGATGCGATTCGGAAGGATGTCCGTCAGCTCCTCGATGCGCGGATACAGAAATTCATGAATCTGCACAAGTTGTGTCGAGTTCGCTCGCGTTTCGTGCGCGACTCGTTGAAATCGCAACCTGCGGGTTTTCAAATCCGCAACGCGAATGGCGTCTTCGTATGTCATCCATAGAGCGAGATAACGCGCAGCCTCTTGCAAGAGAGCGGCTCCGTTGCCGTCATGGGAGCGATCGACATCTCGAATGTTTTCGAGGCGGTCCAGATACTCGGTGGCGTAGCGTTCATCCTGATAGTCTGCAAGCCGCCCGATACCGGTCAGCAAAATGTCGTGAGCTTCGGAAGGGAATCCGCGCCTAACGCGCGCAGCAAGATTCTGCAGCCGTGGTCCGACGCGAACGTCCACGTAGCGGGCTTCTAAGTCATCTGCGAGCACGTTTGCAGGCTGTTGCACCGAGTCAATGCCCGCGGCTAATGCCGAAAGACTCGATTCCACGCCCACGCCGCCTCTCCGAATCGCGGCTTCAAATTGCTCCCGGGTAAACGGCAGGGCACTAGTTCCCGCCAAAGCGCCAAACAGGACTGCGCTGATTACGCTGCCTTTGTCGGACGCGAGCTTGGCAAAATCACGGTGAACGCATTTCCTGGCGGCAGTCTGGCAGCCCTCAACCAATTTCTTTGGATCGACCCGTCCGTCATCGGTGGCTGTCTTTTCCGTCATCGAATAGACGCGGTGGCTCGACGCGATCAGCGTGGTGCGGTCGGGAGTAACGAAACCGCGCTGTATGGCTCGACCGGCTTCCATCAATTCCGACGCAATGACGATGTCAACTTCGCCGGGAACGGGCATCAAAGCGAGCACCGGCTCTTTGCCTGTTTCATTCGCAAACGAGTCTGGGAAAATCTCGACGTAATAAATCGTCGCACCCGTGCGTTGGGCGACTCCCGGAACGGAGGTCGTCTGGGCGCAGTATCCCGCGTGTTCGGCCAGATCGACGATCCAATCCGCCAGCACGCCGCCGCCTTCGCCGCCCATCGCGAGAATCGCGATGCTGATCGCCCGCGGCCTGTCTGCCGTGTGCAGCGCCATGGTTTCGTTTGTGGCGATGGTCGTATTCATTGCCTCGTAGCTTGAACTCTCGTCAGGCCGTAATTCCTGCGAGGCGCCGGTCGATACGCCTCTGCAGGAATGAAATCACAGCGCGTCGGACTCGGGCTTTCCATGCTTCCCATCCGCTGGGGTTGGAGATTACGTCGGCGCGATAAAATGAGGGGCACAACCGCGCCACGTGAGCCACCTCGCCGCACAGGCCGCATCCCACACAGCTCTCAACTACCGTTGCAACTGGATCCTGGCGCAGCGGATCGGGATTCGATGCAATCGTAAGGGATGGGCAACCAGAAAGCCGGATGCAGGAATGATCGCCGGTGCAGGTATCGGCATCCACGCCAAATTTCTCGCGCACCACGCGCTGGCCTTCCTTCGCGAGTTTTTGCATCAACGGCTTCACGCGGCGTTGCTTGTTGAGGGTGCATTCACTTTGCGCGACGATTACTTTGGGTCCCTTTTCTTTGGTGGTCAGCGCTTCCTTCAAGGTGTCACGCATCGCCGCAACGTCGTAAGTGCGCGTAATAGTACGAACCCATTTCACGCCGACACCACGAACCGCATCGGCAATCGAAAGTTTGGTGGTGCGGATGGGATTATTGGCTTGAGACGAGAGAATGTCTTGACCGCCGGTCGCCGCGGTGTAAGCGTTGTCGATCACCACCAGGACGCTGTCGCTGCGATTGAAGACGGCGTTGCCCACGCCGCTGGTCAGGCCATTGTGCCAAAAACCCCCGTCCCCCATCACGCTGATGGTGCGCTTGTCGGTCTCGCGGGTGTGAAACGCGGCCGCGCCAGCCCAGCCGAGCCCATAACCCATGGTTGTGGCGCCCAAATCGAATGGCGGAAGAATCGAGAATAGATGGCAGCCGATATCGCAGCTGACGTGGTGCGAACCCAGCTCGCGCTCGACCAACTTCATCGCCGTAAAAATGGGTCGCTCTGGGCATCCGGTGCAAAACGATGGCGGCCGGGGGTGTACCTGCCCGTCGACCACTTGCAGGGCTGCGGTGGTCGGGGGACCTGGCCGCACAGCTGTTGGCAGCCGCTCACGATTCACCTTTGCCGGCGCATAACGCTCGACAAATTTCAATACCCCGCGAAGAACTGTGGCGGCCGTGTACTCGCCGGCCATCGGGAGCATGTCCTTGCCGTGGACTTTAGTTTGCAGATCCCCTTTGCGAAGAATAGCGTGAAGATTTTGCTCCAGGAAATCGGGCTGGCCCTCCTCGATCATCAATACAGCGCGCTTATTGGCGCAAAACTTTCTGATTTCTTCGTCAACCAGGGGATAAGTTACGTTTAACACAAGCAGCGGTATTTCGCTTTCGCCAAAGGCATCAGAAAGGCCCAGGAGCTCGAGGGATCGGATCGTGGTGTTGTACATCCCGCCCTGTAGGATCATCCCGAAGTCCTGTTTTCCCTCAGCGAACCATTCGTTCAACTGGTTTTCTTGAATGAACTTGATTGCGGCCGGCCAGCGCTTTTCGATCTTTTCCTTTTCATGAAGAAAACTACCGGGCGGCAGAACGATGCGGCTGGCATCGCGCGACGGATTCTCAATCGCATCTTTCAAGGTGAATTTCGGCCGCACGTTGTCTTTGGCCGTGAATCGCCCGTGAACGTGGCAGGCGCGGATACGAAGTTCGAGCATTACGGGCGAGTTGCTGGCTTCGGAAAGCGCGAACCCTATTTCCACAGCATCTACAATCGAGGGCAAGTTGGGCCGCGGGTCCAAGAGCCACATCTGCGACTTCATGGCAAATGCGTGGGAGCGCTCCTGCATGATGCTGGAGCCTTCGCCGTAATCTTCGCCCACGATAATCAACGCTCCGCCAATCACGCCTCCAGATGCCAGATTGGCGAGCGCATCGGACGCCACATTTGTACCTACCGTGGACTTGAACGTCACAGCCCCGCGCAGCGGATAGTTCACGGAAGCGGCCATGGTTGCCGCAGCGGTCGCTTCGGAGGCGCTATGCTCAAAACGAACGCCGAGTTCTTCGAGGATGGAGTTTGCGTCCGTCAACACATCCATCAAGTGGGAGATGGGGGCACCTTGATACCCCGCTACGTAGGAGACGCCCGATTGCAGCAACGCTTTGGTTACCGCCAGGATTCCTTCGCCGCGGAACTCCTGACCGTGCCCCAAACGGAGCTTCTCGACTTCTTTTGTGAATTGGCGTTCCGCCACTGAAACGCTCCGGTCTCGTGTACCAGCTCGGGCTAAGCTGAACTTTGGTGATTAAGTTTAGGTCTGAATAGTTGCAGTGTCAAACAATCCTTGATGCTGTAAATGCAGCACCAAAGCAAAAATCGTCTTATGCCTGCACCAATGCTAACACCCGGCAAGGACTGCCCGAACCCTTGACGATTTTGAGCGGAGGCGTGACCAGGATGGCCCCCTTGGGCGGCAATTGATCTAGGTTCGTTAGACTGGCGAGTCCGAACTTATTGCTCCCGTGCATAATGCTGTGACAGGGAAATGATGGCTCAAAGCGATAGGCCTGGCCCGCGTCGGTGCCGACGCCCTCGGATCCCCAGCCGATAACATCCCGCTCTTTCGCCAAAAAGGGAACGAGGTCGGGAGATGGTCCGGGCACGTGTGAACCGTCTTCCTTCATATTCAGGAATGCCGCAGCGTCCGGGCGCTTAGACCAATCTGTTCGCATCAGCACCCATGAGCCAGCTTCTACCCTTCCGTATTTCCGTTCCCATTCCTCCACGTGTTTAGGCGTGAGAAGAAAATCCGGATTGACGGCCACTTCCTTGGAAACGTCGATCACGCAGGCAGGCGCGAGAAATTTATCAACCGCAATCGTATCTGTCGCGTTCTTCGGATAGTCTTTGCCGGTGACCCAATGAATGGGTGCATCGAAGTGCGTGCCGGTATGCTCGCCGCAGGAGAAATTGTTCCAATACCAGGCAGGACCGCGTGAGTCGTAGCGGGAAATTTCTTCGAGTCTGAATGGCCAGGATTTACCGAAGTCCGGCGGGAGTTGAATGATCGGTGTGTTGGCATCTAGCGGCTGGCTGAGATCGATGACTTGAATTGTTCCAGCCGCAAGGGCTTGGGCAAATTGCGTCAAAAGGTCCGGCATCGTCACTCTCCCGCGATCAGAACCATTTACTACTGCGCACGATTTCTACGCCAATTCAAGCTTTTTCCCCTGCCGGACCCAACGCCAATCCCAACGCCGTTCCCGCCAGCGCAGCGATCATGAGGCCGGAGCTAGCTATCGCCAAGCCCCGGGGCACCGGTCCGTGACTGATCGTTTGCAGCAGCACGCTCAAAGGAAATAGAACTGCGCCAGTTAACAGGCCGATTGCGAGAATCAAGCGAAACCGTTCTGTTGCCGCCACGCGATCAAACGCGACGCCCAGTACGATCAATAACATCGCCAAACCGATCCAATGACCGTGCGCATCCACTTGTCGTTCATGTCTGTATTTGGCTTCGCGATACTCTTCGAGTGATGCAGCCAGTTGTGCCGGTTGTCGTTGCGCCGCATGGGTGAAAGCCGCCGCAACAGATCCTCCCGCGCGGTCAAGGGCCTGATGCTCGGCAAAAACTGCGTACCATGTTCCGTGGCACATTCCTATCACCGCCAGTGCGATTCCACCAATGACTAGAATCTGCCGCGCGCCACTCATGATGGAATTTCCGTCGCGGCGTCCAACGCGCCCGTGTAGCGCACAATGCCTATCCACATGGCCAGCAAGGCGATAATCACGATTAGGCCGCCAACATCGGCGATGCCTCCGGCGAGCAATCCGTATCTCAACTCGAACAACACACATACCGGCAGAAGTGTCGAACCCAGAAGCAGCATCGACACCCACCTCTGTTTCCATTCCTCGCGCAGACAGACATAAGGTTGGAAAAAGGCCAGAATCATTGCCAGCAGGCCGAATTCAATGATGTGTGCGTGCGCCGCAATTTTCACCGCTTTGTCGCCTTGCAGTTGGCCGTATTCCGCCAGGCTCTTGTCCACCTGAACCGCGTCTTGCAGTGCGCTGGCCGTGGCCATTCTCAAAAGAATGGAATAGTCCAGATTCTCGTGGCGATACAGGTCGGAAGCGGCATAGTAGGCGCCGTGTGCAAATCCCAGCAAAACCAGAATGACTCCACCAGCCAGCAATCGCCTCCCGGCCTTGCTTGCGGTGGCCAACAAGTCGTCCGAGGGCGAAGATGATCGCCTCGCTGCCAAGTATCTGTATACACCGACCAGAAAGCCCGCCGTTGCGAGCAGCACGCAGACCCCGCCCAGATCCGCGAAAATGCTCGCCCAGCCGATGGCTTGCAGCGGGCTATGCACCAGTCCAATATAGTGAATAAGGAACACACCAACAGGTAGCACAACCGAACCAATGAGGAACAAACGAGCAAGGTGGCGCTTCATACGCTCACGGTAAGCCACCCACGGTTGCACCAGGGCGAGCAACAGGGCGAGATAACCAAAATCGATCATGTGCACGTGCACGTCGACCTTGGTGCCGCGATTTTCGAGGAAAGATCCGACATCCGCGAAATGCGCACCCACCTCGACAGGATCGCCTGCCAAAGCTGCATGCGCAGCGGCGCTGAGCCCGGCTCCAACACGAGCGGCATTTTGGTGCAGCACGAAGACCGCGAAGATGTCGCCGAAAATCATGCCGACAAGAATCAAGCCGATGCCCCCCAACACGAGCAGACGGCGCGCGCTAGGCCGGAGGAATGCGGCGGCAGCCGGTTCGAGTGCCGTCGATGGAGTAGAAGAAATCACCAGTGTTCACTAGATCCCGATATGGCGAGCGATCATGCGCGCGTCCGCCGAACGAAGCAACTGCATTGCCTTCGCTGCGACTCTGAACTCAGAAGTTAAATTTTAACGCCAACTGAATCTGCCGCGGATTGAACAGTGCTCGCGGAGTGGCGTAAAGCGGATTCGGCGATCCTTCCGCAAAAAATGACGTGGCACCCGCGCACCCGCCAGCTGTGGGGTTAAAAGGGCAAAAATCCGCTGCCCCGTAAGTGGTGTTGTAGAACCGAATGTTGGTGGTATTGAAGAGATTGAAGACCTCGGCGATGAACTCTAGCTTCATTTTCTCGCGTATCGGGAATGCTCGTGAGAATCGCAGGTCCACGGATCGAAAGTTGTCTCCGATGAAGGTGTTCCTTGGTTCGATTCCCACGCGATCATTATTACCGAAGACGTCTCCGTTTACGTCGGAGCCTGCATACTTGGAGAAGCGTTGCGGCGATTGAATCGTGGCGATCACCCCAAACAAGGAATCCCGCGCGAATATATTCCAGGTCTTGGGGGTTGTCACGGTGCCGTTTAATACCAGCCGATGCCGCACATCGTCCGAAGAATCGGCGCGCTCGCCGCGAAGGTTCCGGCTGTCCTGTGGCACCAACACGAAGCTCGGGTTAGGTCCGTCATCGATGGTCTTGGAATAGGTGTAGCTCAAGCCATAGTTAAAGTATTTCGACATCCGTTTGTTGATATTGATCAGCAATCCGTCGTATTGCGAGTCCCAGCGCGACGTCGCCTCAAAGTAAATTGCCCAGCGGGGATCGGCGGTACCCGGATTGCCTGTGCAGCCGGGATTCACAAAATAGCAGTTCTTCGACCCGCCATCACCTGCGGAATCGTGCAGCGTCTGCACACCGCTCGGCGCGGGTTGATTGATGTTGAAGAAGCTTCCCAAATGCACGCCGCGAATGTGCAGTCCGCTGATGCTCACCGAGGTATTCGGCAAGGGATTGAACTCCAGCGCGATGCTCGCCTGAATTCCATAGGGCGTCTTCGATCCTTGATCGAACCGCGCTACCGTCGCATCTCCAAAAAATCCGCACTGCGACAGCAATGTTTCACCGGGAAAGCACACATCAGGGAAGGGCACCGCGTCGGGATACGTTCCTGTCGTCAACAATTGATTGAGGGCAAACGACGTAATTCCTGGTCCACTCGCAAATGCAAATAGTCTCGTGGCGGCATCCAGCGAGTTCAGTTCTGAGCGGCCAGGATACGTTCCTAACGTTCCGCCGCATGATGGCCGCTGGCACGCTAGCAGCGGCGAGGGGAACGTTCCATGAAATAAGCCGAAGCCCGTGCGCACAACCAAGTCGTGCTTTGTTCCAATCCTGTAAGCCGCGCCGATGCGTGGATCGAAATTCTTCCACTGGGTATCTAACACTCCTGAAGGCCATGTTTCCCAGTCCCATCGGATGCCTGCGTTAATCGTCAGACGATCTGTCGCCCGCCATTTGTCCTGCAAATATAAGCCATCGTAAGTGTGATCGAGCGTGCCGGCCGCTTGGTTGCGGATGGCCGAGGAAAACGAGGAGCCATTATAAACCGAGGTCTCGATCGTGGGTTCCTGGAAGTCGGAAGAGGCATCAAACCGCTCGAAGAAAATCACGAAAGGAGAAGGTCCAGTGGCAGCCGAAGCGCCGGTCCCCAAGAAGGCGTCGAGACTTCCGAAATCCGCTTCGAATGGGTAGAACAACGGAAACGACTCATAGGTGCGTACAAAGTTGTAGTTACCACCAAAGCTGAACGTGTGCCGGTCACGGTTGTAAGTGACGTTGTCGACCAATTCGAATCGTGACTCGCGGTAAAAATCAGGATTGCCGCGATTTACGCCGGTAGCGAAAGTGTTCGAAACTTCCAGGTGCGGCTGCGTCGTAACCGTCGGAAAATCAAACGATCTGCGCGCATACTGCGATCGAAGTTCGTTGACCAGTCTTGGCGTGATCACCGAGGCCAGCGTGCCGGACAGCGATTGATCCCGATAGAAGTTGTTTTTATACGAAGACGGTAAATCGAATCCGTCATTGAGTGGTGATTGGTTCGACAGCCGCCCATCGTTGATGAAATACCGGACAAACATGTTCTCGTTGTCACTGAACCTATGGTCGATGCGCAGAAATCCGTTGTCTGTATCATTGGTGCGCAAGACGCTTCCGAGCGCCGGCTCCGCCGGCAATCCAAATACATTCACCTTCACATCGTTAATGGCGGTTATGTTGTTTAGCACCGCCGAGTTGTAAAATGGTGATTCGCCGCGCCGCTGTCCTTCGAAATTCGCATAAAAGAAAGTCTTGTCTCGCGTGATCGGGCCGCCCAAAGCGACTCCAAATTGATTTTGGCGCAGTTCGTGAGCTCCATTGGCCTGCAGCAGGTTCACGGCATCCATCGCGCTATTTCGAAAATACTCGTAGGCGATTCCATGAAAGTCGTTGGTGCCCGATCTGGTGATGATGTTCACGATTCCGGCTGAAGCGCGCCCGAATTCCGCCGAGAAATCCGTGTTCACGACGCGAAATTCCTGGACCGACTCCTGTGGCGGCGTACCGCGCTGGATATCTGACGCTGTCGATATATTGTCGGCGCCATCGACGGCGATGAAGTTGAAGTGAATGTTTTGACCGCCGAACGACAACTTCGTAACCGGCTCGACGATCACATCGGTATTTCCGGATGTCGTATCTCCGATCGTTACTGCGGGGGACAGCAGCGCGAAATTGATGAATTCCCGCCCGTTCACCGGAAGATTGATGATTTGCCTTTCGGTGATCACTGTGCTGATCTCGGTCCGCGTGGGTTCGGCCAGCTCCGCGGTCGCTGCGACCTCCACTTTCTCTTCAATGTTCCCAGGCGTGAGCACGAAGTCCAGATCCGCTGTTTGCCCGACCTGCAACACGATGGTCTTCGTCTGTTTCGCGAAGCCCGTAAAAGTCACGGTCACGTTGTATTGCCCGGCAGGCAGCGCGGGTATGGTGAAGTTTCCGCTATCGAGAGTTTGTACCGTCCTGGTGAAACCCGTGGTGGTGCTGACCGCAGTGACATTCGCATTAGCGACGCTTCCGCTGGAGCTGTCCGTTACTCGGCCCGAAAGTGTCGCATTCACCGCCTGTGCGTGGGCGGTGTTCGTGCTGGCACAGATCAGAAACAGGACAGAAGGAAAAAATATAGTGGTAGCGGCCGACCAGATGCGCTTCATCCCACACCCCCAATTCACCAGCGAACTTACTTCGAAGATGAAAATGATTTATACCAGAGTTGTTCAGGTGTCAAGCAATTGCGATTCGCGCCAAAATCATTGGCTGAACTTTGCGCGTAGTCCTTTTTTCTCGAGCCTGGGGATCACTTCGTCGCGAAAATAGGGGAATTCTTTCACGTAGTCCACGAAACTCAGCGTTGTTCCCGCAAATCCTGCCGCCGTAATCTTCTCCATCTCCTTGACGATCGCTTCGGCATCTCCTACCAGCGGGTATGTCCCGTGGCCTGCGGCAAAGCGCCCACGCAGGGTCCGCAGCGCTTCGGCTGGAAACGATTGCGCATGGAGCCCTTGCAAGTTCATAAGGTTGTCTACCGCTCCCCAGTCTGCGTGCTCGTCTGCATAGTAGCGGTAGTACTCTTCAGCTTCTTTTGGAGTGCGCCGACACACGACATGGCAAAGAGTGAAAACACCGGTGTCGCGATTGGTACGTCGAGCTTTCTCTTTGATATCGGCGACCTCGCTCTTCGATTTCTCTAGGTCCACGGAGATCGCGAACAGAAAGTCCGCATTGCGCACCGCGAAACTGCGTCCCTCGCCCGATCCGGCCGCATTCATGATCGGTGGTGGGCCATCGAACGGACGCGGGTAGCCGTAGACATTCTTGAGATGATAAAAGTGTCCGTCCCAATTGAACGGACCGTGGTGATTCCAGATCTGCGTGACCACATCGAACCATTCTTGCGCCAGAGCATAACGATCGCAGTGCTTTTCCGGCAGGTCGATGCCAAACGCATCGTATTCGGGCTTGTTCCAGCCCGCGACCACATTCAGGCCCAACCTTCCATGTCCCAATTGATCGGCCGTAGCCAATTGCTTGGCGGCCACCACCGGGTGGATGAAAGCAGTGTGCACTGTCGCGAAAATGTTGATGCGCTTCGTATGCGCCAGAAGCCCGGTTGCCCACGTCAACGTTTCCAACACGCTCCCATGGAAGTCGGTTTCACCTCCGTAGCCGATCCATCTGGCGATCGGCAAGAGAAACTCTATGCCCGATTCATCGGCCAGCTTTGCCAGAGCGATATTGTTGTCCCAGGAGTTCACCCACCGTTCCGGAACCTTGGTTACCGACATTCCGCCTGAGCAATTGGGAGAGAAAAATCCCAGCTTCAGCTTGTTGTGATTCAGGATCGGGGACTGCTTGCGGCCCATGCACACCTCGCTCGGCGGGTAGGGGGTCACGAAATTCAATGAAGCAACACGTGCGAGATAATCATGACAAAGCCGTTCGGAGTCAAGCATCCTTGGCTGCGGCACGAATGGCATGCGCTCTTACATGGAACGAACTACTCGAATGATCGACGTCGATGCTGAGTGTTTGAAAGGTTTCTACATTGTCGTTGGTAGGGTTAAACTCTCGCGCGTCGCAAATAGGCATCGCTGGAGTCAGAGGAACGATGTTATGAAGCGAGTTTGTTTCGTCTTGCAGGTAAAGCCAGAGAGGATCCAAGAATATAAGGAGCGCCATCGGGCTGTGTGGCCCGAGATGCAAAGGGCTCTGCGAGAGACCGGTTGGAACAACTATTCTCTGTTCTTACGTCAGGACGGGCTGCTCGTTGGCTACCTGGAAACCGAGAGTTTCGAGCGCGCTCGCGCCAGCATGGCCGTCCGTGAAGTAAATGAACGCTGGCAACACGAGATGGCCGCATTCTTTGTTCAACCGGAAGGTTTGTTGCCTGACGAAGCGATGGCGCCTCTCGAAGAGGTCTTTCATGTTTGATCCTGCCTCGAGGTTCATGTGATCCCCAATCCCGCTCTAGGTGTTTTCTTCCATTGGCTTGGCGGCTTGGCATCGGCAAGTTTCTACGTGCCCTATCGTGGAGTAAAGAGATGGTCCTGGGAAACCTATTGGCTGGTGGGAGGTTTTTTCAGTTGGATCATCGCGCCGTGGCTTCTTGGAAGTTTACTTACTCGGGATTTGCGCCAGGTTCTCTTTGAAGCCCCTAGCCAGACCATTTTCTGGGCAATTTTCTTCGGCCTCCTTTGGGGCGTTGGAGGGCTCACCTTCGGGCTGACCATGCGATTCCTGGGTCTTTCGTTGGGCATGGCTGTGGTTCTAGGACTTTGCGCGGCCTTTGGAACCTTGATGCCGCCTATGTTTAGCGGCGTCTTCTTCAGCCAAGTCCTGGGAACAACGTCCGGCAGGGTTATTCTCGCTGGAATTTTCGTCTGCCTCCTGGGAATCGCATCGGCCGGCGTCGCGGGTATCTACAAAGAACGTGTGATGTCTCTCGAACAGAAACAGGCGGTCATCAAAGAGTTTGATCTGAAAAAAGGTCTCGCGGTGGCGACCTTGTCGGGCGTCATGAGCGCCTGTTTCGCTTATGGCCTTGCGGCCGGCGTCCCCATCAAGGCCCTGACCCTGAAGCATGGCACGCCCGCTCTTTGGCAAGGATTGCCGGTGCTCGTGGTCGTCCTGATTGGCGGATTTACCACCAACTTCATTTGGTGTGTCACTCTCAACATCCGGAATAAGACCGGATTTCAATATTTCTCATCAAACTCGAATAAGTACAAAGCAATTGAGAACCAAGCGATTTTAGAGACGGCAATCGACGCGCCTAGCCGGGAAGTCGTTGAGCATATTCGTTCTACGACCCCTGAGGGCCGGAACGCAGTCCCCATGCTTGCGAACTACCTCCTCTGCGCGCTTGCCGGAACTACCTGGTATTTCCAATTCTTCTTTTACACCATGGGCGAGACGCAGATGGGCAAGTACGGTTTCTCCAGTTGGACGCTGCATATGGCCAGCATCATTATTTTCAGTACTCTGTGGGGCCTGGGCTTCAAGGAGTGGAGAGGGGCCGGTGCCCCCGCGATGAGGTTTCTAACACTCGCCCTGTTTTTGCTGGTGGGATCGACGGTCATCGTCGGCTACGGAAATTTCCTGGGTGGAGCGGGTGCACATTGATGAGCACTGCCAAATCGTGCACCTCACGATGAGTAGGTGTACTTCTTAAGGCGCCAGGCGCGAGAAAGTGGCCTCGACGATTTTTTCAAACCACGGTAAGAGGCTTCAGCGCCAGATTAATGCGCCGGCCGCCATTCGGCGGTTATTCGACAACCGGAAGGTGCGCTTTTTCCGAGACATCGTTGGATTTCGACTTGCCCATCAGCACGGTCTAGGCAAACGGCTACCAGAAGGTGCTGTTCCTTTCCATATCGGCAGTGGGACAGGTGAAGTTAAGGGTCGATCACAAATTGAATATGTAAAGCAGCAGGCGCGTCAGGAACAAATCAACGACGAGGACGATTACCGAGGATTCGACGAATGCGGCAATCGTCGCGCGGCCCACGCTCTCAGTCCCGCGTTCGACACGGAATCCCTGATAGCAGCCCATGGTGGAGATGATGAATCCGAAAACAATTGGTTTCGTCAAGGTTATGCAGACGTCGCCGAAAACAAGTGCATTGATAGCGCGTGTCCAGAACTGTTCCGCACCGATGTGCAATGTGAGGCTTGCGATCAAAAAGCCGCCCAGCAATCCAGCGCAATCCCCCAATGCCACCAGTATCGGCAGGGTTAGCACCGTTGCAAGCACACGTGGCGTCATCAGCTTGCGGATGGGATCAATGCCGAAGGACCGAATCGCGTCCACCTGATCGGTCACCACCATCGAGCCCAATTCCGAGGCCATCGCCGTGGCGTTCCGCCCCGCGACCAGAAGCGCCGTGAAGACTGGACCCAGTTCCCTAAGGAGTGCCAGCGAAACGGCATCAGCCGTTAAGGCGGTCTCGCCGAAACGCCTAAATTGTGCTGCTGAGTTCAATACAACCACACCCCCGACGCATACTAGCGCCACTACGACAATGCGCAATGAGCCTACTCCAATCACGTCCATCTGTTTGACTAGGTCGCTGAAGTACGGTCTGGTAGCGAAGATATTCCGAACGGACTGAATGGCCAGAAGTACGTAGTCCTGGACGATGAACGTCCACGTTTTCAGCGTGTTCGGGACGACTGAAGCAGCGGAAGGTGAATTCACAGTTACGCCCTCCTCAAAATCGGCGCGCCACAAGGTTCCCTCCAGTTCCTCTGCGAAACAACGGCAACAATCCGGTGTTCACTGCCATATGTATCTGCAGGTATAACCGACTTCACGCTCCTATTTACCGCGCTTGTCTAACAAGTCGAGTTCCAGTCAAATGTCCGGTTTCCATGATAAATACCCATGAGCTCGGAAAAGTTGAGAAGAAACTCCAATCACTGAGCTGGCGCGCACTAGCTCGAGTCGTTCTACCATCATCCAAAAGCAAGCGTGACGAAGGGCTTCAAGTCTCAGCCGCAGGCACACACCTGACAGAAACAAAGGAATCGAGGCCCGTTACTCAGGGCTCGCTTTCCCCTCGAACGTTGTGGCGATAACTAAATCAGCTCGGAGCCACAATAGCATGCGCCGCCATGGCCAGCTTGGAGATTAGTATGGTCTGTACACCAATCTCGGTCTTTCTTGGTCTGTCAAGCAAACCCAAGCGCACAGGAGGGCAACGGTGATTCGCGCGTTTTGCAATCTTGTGGTTGTGGCGTTCTTTGGCAGCCTGGCCTTGCCACCCCTTGCCATTCTCTCGACGGTTGTGACCACTGGCAAACAAATGTCTTCCGGTATGCTTCACGCGACCGAGCTCTATGGTGCTTTCGCGCTGGTGATGGCGTTTGTCTTCCACCGGTTGGTTCGCACGCTTGAACCCCATCTTCAGAAAGAATCGCGAAACCAGGCGGCCTTCCTCGAAGGTATGCCGGACTCCTATCTCGCGGTTGCCATTGTCGCGTCCGCTGCGCTAAGCCTCTTGCTGGAGTTGGCTATTATTCGGTGGCACGGAACCGTATTTGAATTTTTTGCCTTCTACAAGAACTACGGGCTTCTTGCCTGCTTCGCGGGCCTGGGCCTGGGCTACGCCCTTTCGCGCAACGAGAGCGGCATTCCGCTCAGCCTGACACTCCCGCTACTTGCCTGGCAGTTCGTGCTGTTGATCCTTCTGCGTTTTGGGCTGCTGGGGCCTTCCTCGAGTCTCGCGACAATGCCATTCCGTGAACAGCTGAGCATGGGCGTTCAAGCTGCGACGCCCGCACAGATTGGCGCCGTCTATTTGCTGCTCGTGGTCGTTTTTCTCCTGACAGCCTTAGCTTTTATCCCCGTCGGCCAGCTCTGCGGGAAACTGATGGAACGCAAGAGTCAGCTTTCCGCATACGGATTGAACCTTATCGGCAGCCTGCTGGGTGTTCTCTTGATGTTCTTCCTGAGCTACCTCTGGACCCCGCCAATCGTGTGGTTCGGGTTGTGTCTTGTAATGCTCCTGTTCTTCTTGGCGCGAACGCCCAAGATGCTTTTGGTAGGTGTATCTTCGGGCGCCTTAGCGATGACGGCCCTAGCTTGGCCCGTGAGTCCGTTGTGGAACAAGGTCTACTCCCCCTATCAGTTGTTGGAGATGGGCTACGGCTACAACGGGTTGATGTTCATTCGGGCAGCCGGGCACTACTACCAGCGAGTTCACAACCTCTCTGAGGCAGCTGTCCAATCGACCTCCGATCCAGAGCTTCAGCGAGTGCGCGACTATTACGACCTCCCTTACCGCATCCATCCAGGACCCAACGCCGTCGCGATCGTGGGCGCGGGCACCGGCAACGATGTCGCGGCCGCTCTGCGCTCGGGAGCCCAGCACGTAGACGCTATTGAGATCGACCCGGCAATTCTTCGTGCGGGCCAGGAAAACCACCCGGAGCGGCCTTACAGTAGTCTTCGCGTTGATGCGGTCGTGGACGATGCCCGCTCTTTTTTCCGGAACACGAGCAGGCGATACGACGTGATCGTCTACGGATTGCTCGATTCCCATACTCTGTTGAGCCATGCATCAAGCGTCCGTCTGGACTCGTTTGTGTACACCCTTGAGGGATTGCGCGAGGCAAGGGCGCGATTAAAAGACTATGGAGTTCTGTCGCTCTCGTTTACGGTAATTAACAAGGACCTCGGAACCAAAATCTATCAAATGATGCGAGAGGCCTTCGACGGGCATGAGCCAATCTGCATCTTTGCTCAATACGACGGCTCCGTGACTTTCGTCCAGTCCAAGAATGGCGGTCTGACAATTTCTCAGGAGGTGCTTTCGAAAGCTCACTTCGCGGAACGCTCCGGTTTTTTTCGGGACTCAAGGATCGAGATTGACGCATCGACCGACGATTGGCCGTTTCTGTATATGCCGCGCCGCGTTTACCCGGTCTCCTATCTACTCGCGCTCGGCCTTGTACTGCTGCTCTCCTTCACATTGTATGCGAGTTTCTTTCGAGAAAAGCCTGAGACCTCGCATCTTCCGTTCTTCTTTTTGGGGGCCGGATTCATGTTGGTGGAAACCAAGGCCATTACCGAGATGGGTCTCACATTCGGCAACACGTGGCAAGTTATCGCAGTCGCAATCGCCGGTGTGCTGATCATGGCGTTTCTGGCGAACAGCGCGGTCCGGGTGCTGACTGCGAGAAGAGCCTATCTTCTTCTATTCTATGTGCTCCTGCTTGCCAGCCTTGGATTCGGCTGGTGGATCGCCAAAACGGGCGGCCTCCCGTCCACCACTTTGGGTAGGATCGGAACTGCAGCCCTTCTTACCTGCCCGTTATTTTTCTCCGGTCTGATCTTCTCGACTCTGCTCTCGACACAGTCGCGGATCTCCAGCGTGATGTCCTTGAACTTGGCCGGAGCTATGTGCGGTGGCATTCTCGAATACAACTCGATGTACTTCGGTTTTCGCTTCCTCTATTTATTGGGGATCGGCCTGTACGCCGCGGCATTGATTTCGAACCTCACTCTGTTTCGGAGGTTCTTTTCCAGCCGTGGCAAGCGTTCAGCGCTGATTCTATTCACAGCAGGGAAGCGCCTCGAAAATCAGGTTGCAGTGCCTTCGCTGGAGATTCTGTCTCTCTCGATTTAATGCAACGATTTGCGTCATCCTTCGCACTTCTCTAGCCTTGCCAAGTTCCCACTGCCATCCTTACCTCCAATTGTACTCACCCGTCTCGATCAAATTGGTGTTGGAGGGAGCTTTGAACTGAGGCACCGACTAATGGCCAGCGCCCGATTTACTGCCTCGGACAAAGGGATCTCCGGAGGGGCGGTCTAGCCCAACGTTCAGCGGATGAATAGCTTGTACGACGTAATGTGCGCGCGCCGTCAGGCACGGTGCTCGATGTTTCGATTATTTTCTGATAGAGTTAGCCTCGTAGCGCACTCCCCCAGCCTCTGGTTATCCGTGGTTTCAAGCTTCTACCCCGGCAGAAGCATCCACAATTTGCTCGCCAAAATGGGAGGGATTTCCCTTGACGCCACCTGTCGCAGAGCGTGCCACGCGATTGGTCGCAGTTTGCATTGCTGCGCTTTTTTCTGTTCTCTTGTACCCCTTTCATCGCGACAGAGTTGCCGCTGCTCCGGCACCCATCCTCGTTACTATTTCACCCGCGTTTGGCACTGTCGAAACCAGCGGCAGCCGGGACTTCACGGCAACGGTTCAAAATGATCCGCAGAATAAAGGCGTGACCTGGAGCGTCTCGGGTATCAGCTGCGATAACGTTATCTGCGGCACGCTCTCGGCGCCGTCTAGTGCCTCCGGTGCTGCCGTCACGTATACCGCACCTTCGGCGCTTCCGCGGTCGAACGCAATCACCCTTATTGCGACCTCGGTGACCGACAGCGCCAGATCCGCTGCCGCGACGATCATCTTGACGTCACCGGCTCTTTCGGTGAGTGTTTCCCCGGAAACTTCCTCTCTGCAATTGGGCCAGAAATTGGCACTGACCGCGATGGTTGCCAACAGCGATGGCGAGGGTGGTGTAATTTGGCGGCTGCGTGGAGCGGGTTGCGGTGGCCTCTCTTGCGGCAGGCTCTCGGCAATTTTCAGCAGATCGGGTGTCCCAGTTACCTATACGGCCCCAGCCAACCTCCCATCGCCGGCTGCCGTTACCCTGACGGCCAGGTCGTTCGCCGATTTCACGAAGTCGGACGCCGCGACAATTACACTTACCCCAGCACCAGGAGCGATTGTCGCCACCGCATCGCCCACCTCTGCGAGCGTACCCGTCGGGAGCAGTCAAAATTTTATGGCTATACTTCAAAATGATGCGCAGAACAACGGCGTCACTTGGGAGCTCCTGGGCGCGAGTTGCAGTGAGCACCATTGCGGTTCTTTGTCATCCTCGTCCAGTGCGTCGGGTGCAGCGATTATCTATACCGCGCCAGCCGAGAAGCCTGATCCTGCCGCGATCACACTGCGGGCTACCTCTGTAACCGACACCACCAGGTCCGTGGCAATCACCATCACGATCATGTAGGCGCTGTTGCATTCATCAGATTCGCAAGCCGCGTGTCGGCCACAACGGGAACAGCGTGACTCAGCACTGCCCGCAAACGTTCACCAAAGATGAGGGAAAATCATCAGAGAAGTTGATTGAATTTTGTGGGACCCGTTGACCCGAAGTAGGGCAGCGAACGCGATTTGATTCCTGGGTCGTTACCAAGAAGCCGAAGGTCCTGTTGGGAGCATCCAACAAGCCCTATCGTTTCCATCAAATTAGTTCGCGTACGAAGCCCTGGATTACAAGGAAAAGTTGAACATCCTTCGAGAGAAACTTCGACCATGAATAGTTCTTCGAATCCCTCTCACGAGGGAGCGGGATGCCCTATATCAACAAAAGTCTGATCGCGTCGAAAGGGGCTGACATTGCTGTTATATTTGGTGGAAATTGGTTGAATATCGCCCTGCGGTACCTGTGCGGTTACCGTATTTATCAGATGAGTTGATCTAAAGGACCGCGTCCTTAAACAGACGCTGCCGTAGCAGCGGACTGCGGCGATGGAAGTGACCCTTCTCACCGCCTGGATCTACGGTTGCACCACCCGCCGTGAAATCGAGTCTTTCACTCGAACTGGTACGCACAGTCTTCTAGTCTTGGGATCCAACGTCATGGTTTTTGATGCTATCGCGGTGTCGATTAATGGCAGCGACGTGTAAGAATCAAGTGAGTTTTGGCGAAACCCTTAGATGTGGCACAGTCGCTCTAATTTTCGGCTTAGAGGGGCACTTCCCGGACAATCTGTCGCACCACCGAGTTGTCCTCGACAAGTAAGACCTGGTATTTTCCCATATCTGCCAACGCCTGCTAATCTTGACCAGCGATGCATATCTTGTAGTGGAATCTGTCGCGACGGCACCAACCGCGCGACCGGCTTCCCTGTGATTCAATGTTGTGAGTACGACGCCAGCTCAGTCTCGATCGCGGCGAGCAGGTCTGCCGCTCCGCCTTCCTTCCCAATGACTTGCCGAATTCCTACCAGTTTGGCGGCAACTTCGAGTTCCGGGGTCTTATACAAGGTGAACATCAGTATCGGGGTCATTGGCATGGCGCTGCAAATTTCACCGCCCGCCTGGATTCCATTCCCACGAGGCATCTTAAAATCCAAAAGAATTTAGTCGGGCTTGAGTTCCGCCGCTTTCGCGACTGCTTCCTGCCCAATGTCGGCTTCACCGCAAATCTCCCACCTTGGATTCATCCCCGCCAGACATCGAACCGCGTTCCGCATTGACTCGTGATCGTCCGCAATTAGAATTCTTGCCGTACCAGCAACCGACCGACCGCGAATACTAAAATCTGTCGCCGAAGTGTTGACAGTGTTCGCAAATATTCTTAGACCAGAAACCGAGAGTATCAGGGCCACGGCGGCCACGATCGCCAGGACTTCGGTCGCACTCTGAAGGCTTAAATTCTCAGGGCCCATGACCAAAGCGAGTTTAGCGGCTTCGCGGCGAGGTCAGATAATAGAGCTCATTCCTATTTACGATCTAGGTTCACTCTCCGTAAACAAAAGCCGATAGCTCAAGGCGAAATGGCGTGCTGATCCTTGGCGCAAGCTCTCGCGAATTTCACCAATGGCGAGTTAAGAGGCTCCCTCGCCGTTTTGGAACTCGGGCCGCAAATGCCCGACTAGAGTCGGGTGCATCCAATAGGTCGATGCAACACCATCTGATAGACGTAATGTTTAAGGATGGTTGCCAGCTCAACTGGTCGATGCAATGCCATTCAAACAGGGGTGGAAAAGGGGCATCGTTCGGAAATCTAACGCAGACGACCGCCGACAATGGTGGTATTCGGCACGAAGCTTGTTTCTACAAGAACTGAGGACTGCAAAAATGCGGAAAAGGGTAGAAGCTATTTCATTGGCGGGGCTATTCCTATGCGTGTTTTTGGCGAAGGCGCAAGTTCCTGTCACACAGATGCGCTACGATCTGCTGCTGAAGGGTGGACATACCATCGATCCTGCGAACGGGCTTGACGCAAACATGGACGTCGCCGTTTCGTTGGGCCGAATCGCAGCAGTGGAGAAGGACATTCCCGCGAATCAAGCCGGCAAAGTCGTGGATGTCTCAGGTCTCTATATCACGCCAGGGCTGATCGACATTCATTACCACGTCGGGCACGGAGGAGCGCCGCTAAATTGGTTCGCGCCTGAATCAGCAAATCACGAAGTCCTGTCCCCAGCTGCGCTCGTATCAACCGATCCTCGCGCACAGCTTGTTCCGTACGGAATACCAGCGGACCTGGCTTTGCAGTCCGGAGTTACGACGATTGTTGACGCCGGGAGTGCGGGCGCCGACACGTTTCTGCAGGAAAAGGAAGAAGTGATCGACCACGCAAAGGTGCGCGTGCTGGCGTTTCTCAACATTGTGTCGGATGGAATGAAAGGCGGGTTGGAACAAAGCGTAGATCAGATGGACGTGAAGCGGTGCGCCGATACGATTCGGAGGTATTCCGACATCATCGTGGGCGTGAAAAGCGCTCACTATTGGACGCAAAAGCCTTTGGACGACGTACATCCAACGTGGGCCGCCGTGGATCGTGCCATCGCCTGCGGTGAAGCCGCGAAGGTGCCGGTGATGTTCGATTTTTGGCCGCGTCCGGAGAGAAGTTTCGCGGACCTGGTGCTGCAGAAAGCACGACCAGGTGACATCCATACTCATGTCTTCGCGCAGCAATTTCCCATCGTTGTGGACGGGAAGGTCAATCCCATCGTGCAACAAGCGCGAAACCGCGGCGTGATTTTCGACGTGGGCCACGGAGCGGGAAGTTTTTGGTTCCGCAATGCAGTGCCGGCGGTCAAGCAGGGATTCATTCCCGACTCGATGTCCACGGACTTGCACACGGGGGACTTGACGATTCTGAGCATGAGCAATGTAATGTCCAAGTTTTTGAGTATGGGGGTTCCGCTGAATGACTTGATCCGGCGGTCCACCGTGAACCCGGCGCGCGAAATTCACCGACCGGAGCTTGGGACTTTGTCGGTGGGCAGAGAGGCCGATATCGCCGTCCTCGAAGAACTGCATGGCCACTTCGGCTACATCGACTGTGGTTACGCCAGGATGGAAGGAACATCGCAGATCGTGGCGCGAATGACGATTCGGGCAGGGCGAATTCTCTACGATCCATCGGGCCTCAGCATGGTCCAGTGGGAAAAGGCCCGCCCGCAATATTTCAACATCCCCCTGTTACAAGGTTCGCTTCCGGCGACCGCAGACAGCTACCCGAGGAATTAAGGCCCAGAAAACTAAAGGAGGAAGCGTGAAATCTATTAGCCGTCGAAAGCTCTTGCGAAACGGGAGTCAAGCGATCGCGGGCGGCGTTTGCGTCGGCAGCGTACTGCCAGTGAACGCTTCGGCAAAGACCGGTGTGTCTCCCGTCATCGGCGTGGACTATTACGAAAAACTTGGCGTACGGCCGTTTATCAACGCTGCCGGCACCTACACTATCCTGTCTGCCTCAACACTGCCAGAGGAAGCGCAGGCAGCCGTCGCGCTGGCGTCGCAAAAGCCAGTTCATCTGATGGAGCTGCACAAAGCCGCCGGCGAGTACCTTGCCAAGCGCCTGCGTTGTGAGGCTGCACTGGTCACCTCGGGCGCCGCAGCTGGAATCAAGTTGGCCACAGCGGCGTGCATCACTCGAGGCAACCAATCCGCAATTGTAAATATTCCCACCGACATGCATGGATTGAAGAACGAGATTATCGTCCAAAAAGCGCATCGCTACGACTACGACCATTCATTCCGAGATTGTGGGGCGCGCCTAGTCGACGTGGAAACGCTTGAGGAATATGAGCGAGCCTTTACAGATCGCACCGTTATGACGCAGTTCTTCAATGCTGCCGAGGGAGGACACATCAGCCGGGAGGATTGGGTGCGCATAGCTCACAAGCATGGAGTTCCGTGCTTCAACGATGCTGCTGCCGATGTCCCGCCCATTTCCAACCTTTGGAATTACACGGAAATGGGATTCGATCTCGTGGCGTTTTCGGGTGGCAAGGGTATTCGTGGACCGCAATGTACTGGGCTGTTGTTGGGGAAGAAGGAATTGATCGACGCGGCGGCACTCAACAATTCGCCGTATTCAGACACGGTGGGTCGCGGAATGAAAGTTGCGAAGGAAGAGATCATCGGCCTGGTTGCGGCAGTGGATTGGTTTCTCAAGCAGGACGACGCCGCGATGGAAGCGGAGTTTCGCAAGCGGGCCGGCACAATCGCGGAGCGAGTTCAAAGCGTTCCCACCGTGCAAGCAAGAGTTTTCATTCCAGCGGTCGCGAACCACGTCCCACACCTGCTGGTTACCTATGACATGAATCGAGTGAAGCTGTCCGCAGCCGACGTGATGCAAAAGATGCGTCAAGGAACCCCGCGCATTGAACTGAACCCAGCCACGGGCGGAGGTCCGGCAAGCGCAGGTTTGCCGGGAGGCAACAATGTAATCATCGTGGGTGTGTGGATGTTGCAGCCGGGTGAGGACCAGATTGTAGCGCGACGACTTCAGGAGGTCTTAGCGGAAGCGGCGAAGTAAACCCAGCTTTATTGCGCAAGTCCCGATCAGTTCGGGTTACCGGCGAAAACCGTAGACGTAGCCGTCCCCGGTCGAGGTGAACGCGACCTTCCGGAAAGCATCGAAAACGGAGGCGTCAGCCTTGTCGCCAATGGGAAGAGAAGCGACGACCTTGCCGGTGGTGCTATCGACGACGACCATCACGCGGCTGCGGCAGCCTAGACACACGCGATGATTGGCGGCATCGCATGCCATGCTGGGCATCAATGCCAGGACACTGCAGGTCTAAAATCGCTGGACCGGTCGTGCGAAGCAATTCACTCTTATCCTCCAAATTCACGAAAACATTGCCATTGCCATCCGCGATGCTGAATTCTGGACCGCCGCCGAGCACGACGGTTCCGGTGATTTGCCGGCTTGCATAGTCTAACGTCCTGTCACGACAGCCTCATAATCTGCTGTGGGTTTGGAAAAGCACGATTCCTGTGCTCGTAGTTTGTGTAACATCGCTATGGCGCTCACGACCGCACAACCGTCCCACCCACGGACGGTTTGTCGCAAACAAAAAGTAATTCGGTTCTTGCGCCCCCTCCCCATTCCGCAGGCATGGAAACTTTTCAATGCCGCGCCCCGTACTTGGGGCTAAACTCCCGCCTCCAAGGAGCACACATGACCTCGCTCAGCAGAAACGCCAGAATCGCAGGACTACTTTACCTCACACTCCTGACTGCGCCCCTGCGCCTCATCTACATTCCCAGCAAGCTGTTTGTGGCAGGGAATGCGAGCGCAACAGCCAACAATATTGCCGCGCACGAAACACTTTTCCGCCTCGGCATCCTCAGCGATCTGTTCACCGCGACTATGGCCATCTTTCTCACACTGGCCCTTTACCGGCTGTTCAAGGGAGTGGACCAAGACCTGGCTCGGCTGGTGGTAATCCTAGGTGGGCTGATGGTGACGCCCATCTACTTCCTCAACACCATCAATGACGGAGCTGCGCTGTTGCTCGCCCGTGGGGCAGACTTTCTCTCCGCCTTCGACAAGCCGCAGCGCGACGCCCTCGTCATGGTGTTCCTTCGGATGCATGGCCAAGGGATACTTGCGAACCAGGTATTTTGGGGACTCTGGCTGTTTCCCTTCGGCCTGCTGGTGTACAGGTCGCGGTTTCTTCCGCGCATCCTCGGCGTTTGGCTGACGCTCAACTGCTTCGCCTATCTGGCTGCGAGCGGCACCGCCATATTATGGCCGCAATACGAACAGAGGGTCTCCAATTGGGTTTTCCCGGCAATGTTGGGCGAACTCGCCACCATGCTGTGGCTCATCTTCATGGGTGCGAAGGAGCGGCAGCCCCAGGCGTCCGCTGCCTGATCCTGGGAATTAGCAGTGATACGGAACCAAAAGAAGTAGCGGTCTTGATCGACCCCGGATGGTCGGCAACCCGGAGAGCGCCGGGATAAACCGGCATGTTGTAGGGGATGAAAGAGCCCTACGGGAAAGGAAAGCAGCGAATCCATCCTGGCCTCGAGTCTTGCCGGCGATATCGCGAGGTATCGCTTGAAGCGTAGACAGAGGTATCGGTGGGCCGGGCTATTGAG
>Ga0134124_10000113_pt1 | contig 75262 bp, 81 predicted proteins | sample KB304_FD_96880 | JGI IMG/M metagenome (GOLD analysis project Ga0134124, IMG submission 96880) | Terrestrial soil microbial communities without Nitrogen fertilizer from Kellogg Biological Station, Michigan, USA - KB3-0-4 | ecosystem: Environmental > Terrestrial > Soil > Unclassified ...
AAGACAACGACCTCAGGCCGAGTGACGGCATATTTGGAGTGCGGCGCGGTCTGTGCGTACGCGCCGCTTTGGCTCTTGGTGGCGATTCAAAGCAGTCAAAGCGGCGCGTACGCACAGACCGCGCCGCACTCCAAAAGAACGCAGCGCCCGTTTCCTCGTCGACCAACACAAACTTGAGAACACTACTAAGCATTTTCCATTTGTCATTTTCAATTTCTCATTTGTCATTGATTTGTGATTTGGTGGGGCTGGTCAGAAATGGCAAATGAAAAATGGCAACTGGAAAATGGAAAATCGCCGCGACCTCTGACGTCTGACTTCTGACCTCTGACCTCTGACTTCTGACCTCTGACCTCTGACTTCTGACCTCTGACTTCTGACTTCTGACTTCACACTTCAGGGTCGGAAATCGTCGCGGGTGCGCCTCTCTTATCGGCGGCGTGAATGACGTTTGTCTCGTCAACGTAAAAAGAACGAGTGCCCGTGATTGGGAACTTTTCGGGCACCGCGGTAATCTCGAAGTGCGCCGGCCTTACCTGCACATCAAACCGATAGCCCGTCAGCTTGCCGCTCGATGGATCATTGACGTAGCGCTTGGCAATCAACTGATCGAGGCTGCCGTATTCCCCGCCCGACATGGCCATGTATTGCGCTTCGGCTTGAGCGATCGCGCGCATCCGCGTAATCGCCGCAGTCTCATTCGCCGCGGTCACAAGGACTGATTGTTGCTGAGGTTGCTGCTTTTGCTGGCCGCAAGCGGCGAGAATCGCTCCCATCAATGCAAGCAAGACGGTCTTCGTCAAAACGTATTTCATTGAGCTGGTTTCTCCGTATTGAATCTTTAGTTGAGCGGGGACAAGAGGCCGCTTGTTCGAGCCCATCTTATTTTCAATCGGCTGACCGGGCAATAGTAATTGTAGGCCGGTAACAGGTTCGTAGTCCGGCCTTCAGGCGGAAGTTTGTAGTTCGACTCGTGGTGAAATTACGAACTTCCGCTTGAAGGCCGGACTACGAGCATTGCCTTTCGCGCAGTCCTGGTAGTCGGCGCTATTTCGCGTTCTAGCCGACTATGCAAGCTGAAATTACGAACTTCCGCCTGAAGGCCGGACTACGAACATTGCCTTTCGCGCAGTCCTGGTAGTCGGCGCTATTTCGCGTTCTAGTCGGCCAGCCCAATCGAAAATTGTAGAAGATATTTCGAAGATTTTCGTAGATGGGGGCTCGGCATCGCAGTATACTAGTTGGGTGTATCGGACAAATCGGTAGTCCTGTATGGGCGGTCCTCCGTGGCCGCCCCTTAATGAGGAAGCGCTTCATCCAGGGAGGGGCGGCCACGGAGGACCGCCCATACAGGAGTGCCCTTACTCGCTATCGAACCTTTGTTGCAGGTCACTAGTCGCTGGCATATGAGCGAAGATTACGTAGAACTCCACGCGCGGTCTGCCTTCAGCTTTCTCGAAGGCGCATCGCTCCCCGAAGAGTTGATATCCGTGTGCGCCGACCTCAATGGCAAAGCAATGGCCCTGCTGGATCGCGACGGACTCTACGGCTCGCCGCGGTTCCACATGGCAGCAAAGAAACATGAAATCCAAGCCCACATCGGCGCCGAGATCACCTTAGCCTTACAAACCAATCACGAATCACGAATCACGAATCACTCAGTCACTGCTACTCTTCCCCTGTTAGTCGAAAGCCGAGCCGGTTATCAGAATCTTTGCCGGCTGATCACCCTCATGAAACTGCGCGCTCCGAAGCATGCGAAGCCGGGCGAGGTCGCGGCAACTTTAGAAGAGCTGGCAGTTCATGCTGAGGGCTTGATTTGTTTGACCGGCGGTGATGATGGGCCGCTGGCACAAGCGCTTCGAAGCGGGCCCGATGAGGCATGCGCAATAACAGAAAAGCTCATTAACATATTCGGCAGGAACAATGTCTACGCCGAGCTCGGGCGGCACTTCAATCGCGAAGAAGAATCGCGCAACCAGGCAGTTGTTGAAATAGCCCGGCGATCGGGGCTGCCGCTCCTTGCCACCAACGGGGTTTGTTATGCGAGCGCCGCGCGGCGTCAGCTTGCCGATGTGCTCACATGTATTCGCAACCACGTGCAGCTTGAAACCGCGGGGCGACTGCTGGCCAAAAACTCCGAACGATTTCTGAAGTCAGCTTCTGCAATGGCAACGCTGTTTTCAGATTTGCCCGAAGCGATCGCCCACACGGTCGAGCTTTCTTCACGACTTGGCTTTACGCTTGAAGATCTCGGTTATGAGTTCCCGAAGTATCCCGTTCCCGACGGCGAAACGATGGACTCGTTTCTTCACAAGCGCACCTACGAAGGCGCGCGGTGGCGCTACAACGGCGCTCACGGTATGCCGCCTTACGAACGCGCGATCAAGCAGATAGATCGTGAGCTTGCGTTGATCGAGAAGCTTCATCTCGCGGGCTACTTCCTGATCGTCTGGGACATCGTCAACTTCTGCTGCGACAACGGAATCCTGGTCCAGGGCCGCGGGTCGGCCGCAAACAGCGCGGTGTGCTACTCGCTCGGAATAACCGCCGTCGATCCGGTCGGCATGGAATTATTGTTCGAGCGCTTTCTCTCCGAAGAGCGCGGCGAGTGGCCGGACATCGATCTGGATCTGCCGAGCGGCGATCAGCGCGAGCGGGTGATTCAATACGTTTATCAGCGCTACGGTACGCGCGGCGCCGCGATGACCGCGAACGTTATTACTTATCGCGGGCGTTCGGCGGCTCGCGAAGTAGGCAAGGCGCTCGGCTTCGACGAAGAAACCATCACCCGGCTTTCAAGCCTTGTAAGGACCTGGGAGTGGCAGGACCCCAACGACACAACCGAACGCCAGTTTCGCGATGCGGGGCTCGATCTGACCAGTCCGCGAATCAAGAAATTCTTCGAGCTGTACATTGCAGCCCAGGACCTTCCGCGCCATCTGGGCCAGCACTCGGGCGGGATGGTGATCTGCCAGGGCCAGCTCGATTCGGTAGTTCCGCTCGAACCGGCGGCGATGCCCGGCCGCGTAGTCGTTCAGTGGGACAAAGAAGACTGCGCCGATATGGGCATCATCAAAGTAGACCTGCTCGGGCTTGGCATGATGGCCGCGATTGAAGAATGCCTGATACTGATTCGCGATCACTATAAGGAAGAAGTCGATCTGGCTCATCTTCCGCAGGACGATCCTGAAGTGTATGGCGCGTTACAGAAGGCCGACACCATCGGTTTGTTTCAAATCGAAAGCCGCGCGCAGATGTCCTGTCTTCCGCGGCTCCGGCCTGAAAAGTTCTACGATATAGTCGTGCAGGTGGCGATCATCAGGCCCGGACCCATTGTAGGAAATATGGTTCATCCTTATTTGAATCGCCGGCTGGGCCGCGAAGAAGCGACTTGTTTGCATTCCTCGCTCGAGCCGGTGCTCAGGCGCACGCTCGGAGTGCCGTTGTTCCAGGAGCAGTTGCTGCGCATCGCGATGATCTGTTCGAATTTCACCGGCGGCGAAGCCGAAGAGCTTAGACGAGCAATGGGGTTCAAAAGGTCCGAAGCGCGCATGCGAGAGATTGAAATCAAGCTGCGCCGCGGCATGGACGACAACGGAATCACCGGCGAGACTCAGGACAAGATCGTGCAGGCAATCACCTCGTTCGCGTTGTACGGCTTTCCCGAATCTCACGCCGCGAGCTTCGCCTTGCTTGCTTATGCCAGCGCCTATTTGAAATGCCATTATCTCGCCGCGTTCACCGCTGCGCTGTTGAACAATCAGCCGATGGGTTTCTATCACCCGGCTACGATCATCAAGGATGCGCAGCGACACGGATTGAAGATCAATCCCATCGACGTCACGCGTTCGGACTGGCTGTGCACGCTGGAGGAAGTTGCGGGTGACACAGCGTTCCATGTAGGGGCGGCCCTCCGTGGCCGCCCCTCTTCAGAAAATCAAAAAGGACATGGCAAGGAGGGGCGGCCACGGAGGGCCGCCCCTACATGGAACGCTGTGTCACCCGCCATGCGTTTGGGCTTGCGATACGTGAAAGGGTTTCGAGAAGAAACCGCTCGGGCGATCGTGCTCGAGCGCGCGAAGCAGCCTTTCACTGACATTGACGATCTCCACAATCGCGTGCCCGAGCTTCGCAAGGATGAAATGAGAAAGCTTGCGGGAGTCGGCGCGCTGAACTTCATCGGAGATCAGAGGTCAGAAGTCAGAAGTCAGAGGTCAGAAGTCAGAAGTCAGAGGTCAGAAGTCAGAAGTCAGAAGTCAGAGGTCAGAAGTCAGAAGTCAGAAGTCAGAGGTCAGAAGTCAGAAGTCAGAAGTCAGAGGTCAGAGGTCAGAAGTCAGAAGTCAGAAGTCAGAAGTCAGGAGTCAGAAGTCAGAGGTCAGAAGTCAGAGGTCGGAGACCAGAGGTCAGAAATCCACAATCGGCAATCGGCAATCGGCAATCGGCAATTCCTTCACCGTCGCAGCGCGCTGTGGAAAGTCGAACGCGCGACGCGTGAAGTCGGCCCTCTGCTCAAGGATCAGAAAGATCCGATCGCAGATTCGCCGCTTCCGGCGATGACTATCGAAGAGCGGGTGAACGCGGACTTTCGCGGGACGGGAGTGACTATTGGGCGGCACCCGATGGCTTACCGGCGTGAGGAGCTGAACAAGCTCGGCATCAAGCGCTCAATCGATCTGCTTCAAATTCGCAATGGGGTTTGGGTAAAGATTGCAGGCTGGGTAATCGTGCGGCAGCGTCCGGGCACGGCAAAAGGCTTTATGTTTTTGACTATGGAGGATGAGACCGGCGTAGCAAACGTGATCATCACGCCGGACATTTTCGACCGCAATCGCGCGGTGCTCGTAAACCAGCCGCTGCTTCTCATCGAAGGCCCGTTGCAAAACCAGGACAACGTGATTCACGTTCGAGCAAGGCGCATCGAACCGCTGTCATACGCGATAGAAGCATCAGCTTCGCACGATTTTCATTGATCTTGCTCGGAACTTAGCCGCGCCTGTTCGATTCACAAACATAACCACGTGGGATATATTGCTGCTTCGGAAAGAACGCTCAACGAGGCCTACAAAAACATGACTTCCAGGGCTCAAAACAAAACTATAAAGCTGCCATCCCGACTGCGTGCACTCTTCTGGGATTACAAATTCGAAGACATGGCCTGGGAGACCGATCAGGATTTGATCGTTGATCGAGTGTTGACGATCGGTGATTGGGAGAGCGTGAAATGGCTACGGTCCCGATTGGGAGATGACGGACTCAAGGAATGGATAACAAGTCATCATCAAAAACTCAGTCCGCGCCAGCTCCGATTCTGGGAAATCATCTTAGCGCTACCGCACAAGCGAGTGAGCGAATGGCTCTCAGCCAGATCGGAAAACATATGGGAAAAGAGAATGGCGCGATGACGGCTCACCTGGAAGCGCTGGCTCCGGCTCAAAAGAAGACGCTCGAACAGATTGCATCATTCGCCACTCGACGTGGCTTTTACCTTGGTGGCGGAACTGCGGTTGCGCTTCATCTCGGGCATCGGCGTTCAATAGATTTTGACTGGTTTATTCAAAAGCCCCTCGGCGATCCGATGCTGTTGGCGCAACATATGCGAAGCCGGGCCATTGACTTTACGACAAGCTACGTGGAGGCGGGTACGCTTCATGGGTTCCTGTCCGGAGTGAGGTTCAGTTTCCTGGAATACCCGTACAATTTGCTCAGCCCTCTGGTGAAGCTCAAAGATTTCGATTGCTCAGTCGCATCGCTTGATGACCTCGCATGTATGAAACTTTCTGCCCTTGCTCAACGCGGCTCAAAAAAGGACTTCGTTGATATCTACGCTATGGCGTTGAAACACCATCCCCTTCCCGACATTTTGAGTCTGTATAAGCGAAAGTACGGTGTTGAGGACATGTCGCACGTCCTTTACGGTCTTGCTTACTTTGACGATGCCGACAAAGAGCGGATGCCAAGGATGCTGTGGAAAACGGACTGGAAGACTATCAAGAAAACCATCAGCAATTGGCTTGGCGCGTTTCCTCGATGACAACGGTTGGCGAGCTACTCGCCGCGTGATAACCTTTTCTCCGATATCAAACCGTCCGATCTAAACATTATTTGAAAGAAGGGAATTAATGATGCCTATTGAATGTACCGACAGACCGCGCTATGTGGGTATCCTTGGTCCAGATCAAATGCCCAATTGTGCTGCTGTCTTCCAGATCATTCCGAATATTAACAACCTTGAGACGGCATTGTTCGTCGGGATAACAGAAGACCTTGAAGCGAGTATGGCTGAGATTCGGAACTCAAAGGATCTTTCTGTTTCGGGTCATAGCCTTAGCATGGCTGTGATATACGAAATCCACAACGACGCTGCGAATCGCTGGCGGCGCTGGGTACAGTTGGTAAATGAACTGAAGCCGATCTACCTGGACAGCACGTTGCTGCCATCATCAACGCCACGGCGTAACATAGGATTCATATAAGAGGCTGGGATCGTACCTATGAATCGAAGGGCCAGGTGGTTTCCAGAAGACCTCCTGCATGGTGCCTGAGTCAGTTCGACCGGATAGATTCAAAGAACGCCTTTAATTCTTGCAAGTCGTCATTCATTTGTGCGGCCGATCTAAGCTACGGCACGAAGCTTTGCAGATGACAGGTCGAGATTCACTTTCTTCATGTCAACATCTAATCGCTGCGAATAGTAACGCAGTTCTCTCGCGATTATCAGCGATGCATTGCCTCGATCCTCTCGACAGGAAAGTTGATCGTGGATTTCCAACAGTGCGCGCACCGCTAACAGATAACCGCACGCGTCTATTGCCGTATCGTGAAGGTAACTGGGTGCCTTCCATTGATTTCCGCCAGCCGCACGCCCTTGACGATAGAAGTCATCCGCATATTTCGTGAATCGAAGAAGCTTGGTTTGAATAATCTCTTGATATGATTGTTTTGGTTGCTGGGTGGCTATGGTGTGACTAGCCATTACAACTAGGAGCGCCGCAGCTACGGGCAACCGATGGGTGAGAGTTGTCATTATCCATGTTCCTTTCTTTGCTTTGGAGTATCGGTACGCGCGATTCTACTACGAAACAACATGAAAGCAACTTTGGGAACGCGAAATTCGAACATAACAAATGACTATTTGATTAGGTCAAATGTCTGTCATAGGATAAATAGCTGATAAACCGAGGCTGAGATGAAAAGCATTTCTCTTAAACTTTCCAAGGCCCTCGATGCGAAGCTGACGTCCGCGGCCAAGCAACGAAGGACTACGAAAACCGCAATTCTGCGCGCTGCTCTGGATGAATATCTCGCTCGGCATGCTGAGCCTCACCCCGAATCGGTCGCGGCGCTCGCCAAGGATCTCATCGGCATTGCTTCCGGAGGACCACCCGATCTCTCGTATAACAAGAAACACATGGAAGGTTTCGGACGAGACTAGATACGCGACCAAGGTCTTCGCTCTAAAAATACAGATGACCACTCAAATCGACATTGACCGTGTAGCTGCCCGCATCGCCGATCTAAGGCAGAAGCTCGAATACCACAACTACCTCTATTACGTTAAAGACTCGCCCGAGATCTCGGACGCCGAATACGATCGCATGTTTCGCGAGCTGCTCGAGCTCGAAACCGCCCATCCTGAACTCGCGTCTCCTGATTCTCCCACTCAACGAGTTGGAGGCGAGCCGCTCGAACGATTCAACAAGGTCCAGCATCACGCGCCGATGCTCTCGCTCGCAAACGCTTTCAGTGAAGAAGAGCTGCGCGCTTTCAACAAACGGGTTAGCGGCTTGCTTGAACGCGACGACGTAGCTTACGTCACTGAGCTGAAGATCGACGGTCTCGCCATCGCGCTCACGTATCAGAACGGGAGCTTCGTGCGAGGCGCGACTCGCGGCAACGGGATAATAGGCGAGGACGTAACCGCTAACTTGAAAACCGTAAAGCAGATTCCATTGAAGCTCAAAGGCGGCGGCGAGCGCATTCCGGAAATCGAAGTGCGCGGCGAAGTCTATCTGCCGCTATCGACCTTCAACGCGCTCAACGAAGAGCGCGCCGACAAAGGTCTCGCGCTTTTCGCAAACCCGCGCAACGCTGCCGCCGGCGCTATTCGACAACTCGATCCGAAAATGACTGCTGCGCGTCCATTGTCGTTCTTTGGTTATGCGATTGGGTACATCGAAGGCGGCGAGCTTCAGAGCCAGAAGGAAACGCTCGAGTCGCTTCAGGAGTGGGGCTTTCCGGTGAACACCAACTTTCGATGGCACGACTCCATCGGCGGCGTGATCAGCTTCTGCAGCGGCTGGGAGCCGAAACGCGAATCGCTCGACTATGAAATCGACGGCGTTGTCGTCAAGGTTGACGATCTCGAAGATCAAAGAGTGCTCGGCACCGTAAGCCGCGATCCACGATGGGCGATCGCGTACAAGTTCCCCGGACAGGTCGCGACTACGAAGTTGAAAGAAATCGGGGTCAACGTCGGCCGCACCGGATCGATGAACCCCTACGCGGTGCTCGAGCCGGTGAAACTCGGCGGCGTGACGATCAAGCTCGCGACTCTGCATAACGAAGACGACATTCGGCGCAAGGACATTCGCGTCGGCGACATGGTTGTAGTCAAGCGAGCGGGTCACGTCATACCTCAAGTCGTCGGTCCGGTGCTTGAACAACGCACGGGGAAGGAAAAAGTTTTCAAGTATCCCGACAAGTGCCCGTCCTGCGGCAAACCCGTCGTTCACGAAGAGGGCGAGGCGATGGCCTATTGCGTTAATCGCGAGTGCCCCGCCCAGATCTTCGAAGGCCTGAATCATTTCATCAGCCGCGGCGCGATGGACATTCGCGGACTCGGTCCCTCGACTGTTTTCAAGCTCCTTGAACTCGGGTTTATTCGCAACGCAGCGGACCTCTATTCATTGAGCGAAGAACAACTCGCCGAGCTTCCGGGATTCAAGGATAAGTCCATCAAGAACCTGCAATCGGCGATCGAAGACAGCAAGAAGCGGCCTTTTGAAAACGTTCTGTTCGCGCTCGGCATTCGACATATCGGCGAAGGCGTCGCGGCTCTTCTCACCGAAGCCTTCCACGACCTCGATGGCTTGATGAACGCCAGCGAAGAGGACATATCAGGCATAATGGGCATTGGTCCTCGAATCGCTCACAGCGTTTATGAATACTTCAACGACCCGCAGAATCGAGAACTGGTCGAGAGCCTTCGCCACGCCGGGTTGAAGATGGAGCGCGAGAAGCGGGCGATAAAGACAGGGCCACTGGTGGGCAAGAGTTTCATCATCACCGGAAAACTCGAAACAATGCCTCGCAGCGCGGCGGAGAAATGGATTGAAGAGCGCGGAGGCACGGTGTTGTCGTCAGTCTCAAAGAAGCTGGACTATTTAGTCGTCGGCGAAGATCCCGGATCGAAGCTGGCCAAGGCGCGAAAACTCGGAGTGACCGAAATAACAGAGAAGAAGTTATTCGCATTGGCGGATGAGTAGTCCGACAAGGTGCCGGCTTGTCGAGCCGACTGTCGGAAACCTGCCGGCTTGTCGGACATCACTGGAGAACCATAATGGACACTTTTCAAGCTAAGGGCAGTTCTTTTGAAATCGATCATCGCAGCGGAGCTATCAACTTAACGATCGATGCAGGTGATAATACTGTGGCGTTCACCCTCTCGGTTGTCGAAGCCTCTCAACTGGTCGCCATCCTTCACAAGCACATAAACGAAGCGGCTGTAGAAAAACTACGGACCAGGAATTCGTAAGGATTGTCACTGTCTTTGCGAGCTTTGCGGTCCTTTGCGATCTTTGCGTTAAACGAATTAACGATTCCTTTAACGCAAGGCTCGCAAAGGACCGCAAAGATCGCAAAAGGATGGTTCTTCTCGCGAGTATTACCTGGACGCCGGCTTCCGATGCGCTGAGCCTTCGACGTATTTCGAAAACGCTTCCGGTTTCCCGGGTGGCGCAATATCAAACTCCAGCTTCAATTTATCAGGAGTCGCTTTGCTGTAGATGAATCGAAATCGCGGCGACGACGGGGAAGGGTTGCTGAGAAACGTCAGCGTGCTCTGGTCCTTCGAAAAGCTGACAGCATAATGAATCACGTGTCCTTCGTTATCGAAGTAGATCGCCTTTATAGGGTCATCAGCCTCTCGATAGATAACCATGAGATCGGTGTGTGAATAAGCCGGCTTGTCTTTTGTAGCCGGATAGTCGGCGGTGTTTTTCCTGACGAGTATTTTCCCTTGCAGATCGAAGGTGAACGAGAAGCCTCCGGCTCCTTCGCCGGGCGCGCCGCTGCCTTCGCCAACCCACTCGCCCAGGAGAAAGCGAAACGAATCCCAGTGGGTTTCTTTCGGTTGTTGAGCGAAGCATTGCCGGGTTGATAAGGGGGCGAGAAGAATCGCAAACACAAGAATGGCGGTATATGTGCTTCTATCCATAATGCTTGCTCCGGCTCCTGACTGATTCAGGAGAACGGTATCATAGTGTCTCTTGAGCTGCTAGTTTTAGGAACGAACGCCTTCGCTTCAAGGGTGTGGTTAAGAATGCAACTTGGGCGGGACTTAGGTTACCCGGAACTCAGGGCGGGGAATCGAGCGTTCCGCCCGGCAACCCCGTAGGGGTGCGATGTTTATAGTTACGGACGCCGACGTGGACTCCTGGCTCCGTTAGGTGCGGCATACAAGTTCGGCGCAGGTACATTTCACCCCTACGGGGTTGGCAACATAGTGAACTCGCCACTATAGACATTCTACCCCTACGGGGTTCCAGGGAATTCTCAGGACACTTCTTCGGGCGAAGAGTCGCGGGCGGTTTCCGGTTCAAGTCCGGCTTTTAATCACACCTTCGCTTCAAAGCTGACTTCTCTTTCATCCAAACACACCGGTTTGCAGCGCTCGACATGAACTCGCAACCCGCCCAGGAGATTCGCGCAAGTCGGAAGCGCACGCACCTTAACTTCAATCGAAGTTAATGGCCGCGACCAAAACGCTGCTTCTCTGCGCGTCTCCAACACCAGTGACGCGCAGGATCTTGCGTTGGGGTCGCGGCTGATCACAAGCATGGCCGTTGGAGTGTTCTCTATTGCGCGACGAAACCGAAACCACCAGCTCAATTGAATGCGGCGTGACTGCGCGAGCGGAACGTCCCCGAGATCCAAAGCCACCAACCCGAAGCCGCCGCTCTGCAAAAGAAGATCAGTGGCTTTGATCGTGTGCTCGATATTTGACGCGCAGCGTATCCAAAGCAGGTGATCAAAGTCTGAGCCGGCATTGGCAGCCGATGCGGTATCGAACGAGTCGCTCGAGTCAACCAGAGCGCACACTTCCCGACGATTAGTGGACGCAGCCATTACCGCATGAAGCAGGCTTGTGCGGCCCGATGATGCGGGGCCGAGAATTTCAGTGATCGCCCCTCGCGGAATGCCTCCTGTTATGCGATCGACTTCGGGAATGCCGGTGGACATTACTTCGACGACCGGTCTTTCGCGCAGTTTGAACGCGGAGCCGAAGCGCTGCTCCAACTCGGACTCGATTTCCTTCTGTGAAAATGCGAGCTTCATAAGTGTCGTAATAATCTCTCGAAAATTTAGAGAAGATTAACGAAAATCAATTTAGACCTGTCGCGCTTCATTGTCAAGACGTGATATCAATAAATCAGGACGCCAAACAAGGGTAGTGGGCCAGTTTTAAGGTCCGGTTCAGAGTTCAATCTTTAGCTTGCCTTTTTTCAACCATAAAGCTCGAGGGCAAGCTAAAGCTTGAACTCGGAACCTCAAACTGACCCACTACCCAAACGAGGCACGGTCGTGGCCAGGCGGAAATCTCGAGACTCAGTTGAAGATCTAATCCCCGAAAAGCCAGGCTTATCATCGCTGAAAGAAGCTGCGGCTGATTGCAGGGCGTGTGATTTGTGGGAACGCGGCACGCAGACCGTCTTTGGCGAAGGCGGGCGCCGCGCCAAAGTCATGTTTATCGGTGAGCAGCCCGGCAATGAAGAGGACCTTCAAGGCAAGCCTTTCGTAGGACCCGCCGGACGTTTACTCGACGAGGCGCTCGAGCAGGCAGGCATCGATCGCCGCCAGGCTTATGTCACAAATGTAGTGAAGCACTTCAAATGGGAAGCTCGTGGGAAGCGCCGCATTCACAAGAAGCCGAACTCAACGGAGATTGAGGCGTGCAGGCCCTGGATCGAGGCGGAGATCGCTGCGGTCAAACCAAGAGCCATCGTTTGTCTTGGAGCTACTGCCGCGCAGAGCCTGCTTGGAAAGGACTTTCGAGTCACGCGCCAGCGCGGCGAGTTTCTCGAATCGCCGCTGGCCCCGCTGGTTATGGCTACGGTTCATCCTTCCTCAATCCTTCGGGCGCCTGACGAAGACACTCGTCGAACTGAAATGCGCCGCTTCGTCGATGACCTGAAAAAAATCGCCGGCATCTTATAAAGACTTGATTGCCTCGATCACTTCCTGGCTGTGTCCGTCCGGTTTCACTTTGGGCCAGGCCTTCGCGATCTTACCGTTCTCGTCGATGATGTAGGTGATCCGCGCTATGCCCCAATACTTCTTTCCATACAAGCTTTTCTCTTGCCACGCGCCGTACTTCTCCGACATCGAATGGTCCACATCGGCAAGCAGCGGGAAGTTGAGATTGTGTTTAGCCGTGAACTTCTGATGTGTTTTTTCTGTGTCGGCTGAAACGCCCAGCACAACCGCTCCGAGTTTCTTAAGCGGCCCGATGTCATCTCGAAACGCGCACGCTTCAATCGTGCAGCCCGGCGTAAGATCCCTCGGGTAGAAATACAACACGACTTTCTTGCCTTTGAAGTCCGAAAGCTTGACCTTGTTTCCATCGCCGTCACTCAATGTGAACTGGGGCGCCTTGTCTCCAACTGAAAGCATCGTTCGTTTCCTCCTGCGAAAGTCCGACACCTGGGAGCGCAGGCATCCTTGCCTGCTCGGCAGTTGTCACATGAACTTCTTATCAAGTCAGCAGGCAAGGATGCCTGCGCTCCCAGGTCAGTCGGCGATTATAGCGATCGCTAGTCCTCGAGGCGAGCTTTCATCTTCTGAAGCAGCGGGATCGCGGCGATCTTCTCCTCATCGAGATATTCCCAGTAGATCCCTTCCGGCTTCGCCAGCCTGGTCTTGCAGTCGATGATCTTGTCAGGCGTCACGATGAAATCAACCGGGATATCGTGCGGCATGAGCGAGAACTTGTCGGTGACAACCTGAAGCGGATGAACGGTGGTGATAACGGGAGTGCTCGCGGTAATGAGTCCGGTTTCCAGCGCAATCCCGTATTCGAGATCCGAATAGCCGCCACCCTTGCCAAGGCGAGCGCCGTTGCGCCGAACCGCCACCGAGCCGCAGAGAATCAGATCGACGGGTTTCATTTGCGTCACGGCGACTTGCCTGCCTGATTCAAAAGCTCCCTTGATGCTGGAAGCTTTGTAAATACTCTTACCAAGTCGCGCGGGATCGAGTTCGATGAAGCACTTCTCTTCTCGCAGGCGAGGCACCGCCATGTAGATCGTCTTGCCTTGCTTGAGGGCGAGGTGACGGATCGCGCGCTGGGGCGAGTCGGGATTCGACTTGATGAAACGCGCGGCTTTCCAGACTTCAAGCTCCGCGACGTGCACGGCGCACTGTTCGGCGCCCGTGAAGTTTGGGATGCGTCCTCGCGCCCCGGGGAAGCGGGCGACATGTTCGGCTTGCAGCAGGCTCCAGACGGCCTCTCTGATTTCCTGTTTGGTCACGCGGACAGGATGTCGAGACGTGCTGCTTCTGTCAATCTGCGTTGCTTAATAACCTCCGCGTGCTTTGCGGTCCTTTGCGAGCTTTGCGTTAAACGAATCTCTGCAAGAAAAACCGATACCTTACGCAAAGCTCGCTAAGGACCGCAAAGCACGCGAGGACGACCCACCTTACACGAACCATCATCACCAACTTACCAGGTCAGCAGTTAACGGCTCGCGGTTGCCGTCTGCGCCGCCGGACGGCCGTACTTTTGAGTCGCAAAGCCGACGATCAACCCAAGGATCGCCCCCGGCAGCATGATCTCGAAGTAGTAGCCCTTCTGAAGAAACGCCACCAGAAACGCCAGCAGCAATCCGACCGCCAGCCCGAAGACGATTCCCAATGGAAGCGAGTTGAACTTCCTTGCAAACACGCCAATCAATATTCCGGCGATCAATCCCTTGACCGTCGATCCAACAACGATCCCCGCAAGCTGCGCGCGAACCGCCGGTGTGAACCACGCGCTCAGTCCATCGATGATTCCCAAAACTCCTCCAAGCAAAAGCCCAAGTACCGGTTTTGACATCTGCGTTTCCTCCGTCGTTTTTTTCTTCGCCCTGCAATTCTATTAAACACGCGCGGCGCGCCCTTTAACGCCCCATCCAAAAAAACACTACGAGCCGCGCTATCAGATAGGTAAGAATCAGAAGAACGATAAAGCGATTCTTGCCGAACCACCTGCCCGCCTTCTCGAAGACGTTTTCGCGATAAGCTGAAACAGGCTGTCCGTCCAGAAAGCGCACGATGTCGCCGGCGACTTCCTCCGCGCTCGCATATCGATCCTCCCGCCGCTCGGACATCGCCTTCAAACAGACCGCTTCAATGGCCCTGGGGATTCTGGGGTTCATCTGTCGAGGACGCGCGGCTCGACCACGATTTGTTTGCTCGAGTGTGGTTGTCTTCGTGGTAGATTCAAAAAACGGCGCGCGCCCGGCGAGCAGAAAATACAAAACCGCTCCAAGCGCGTAGACATCGCTGCGCTGATCCAGCAGTTCGGTCTTGCCCATTGCTTGCTCGGGAGGCATGTAGGCTGGAGTGCCGATCACCATTCCGCTCCTTGTGTCACCGGACTCGCGGCTCGAGGCGAGCGGCAACGTCATGACAAGGTCGGCGTCATCGATGGCTCGAGGCTCGATTCCGTGAGACTGCAATCCGTCTTGCGAGTCGAGCGGCCGCTCGCCCAGCACTTTCGCGACACCCCAGTCCATCACCAGCACTTCACCGAACGGCCCGACCATTATGTTCTCAGGCTTGAGGTCGCGATGAATCACTCCGCGGGCATGGGCGAACGCTACCGCTTCGCAGACTTTTTGAAATATTCGCAGCAAGTCGGAAGGAGAATCCGCGCCGGCGGCGAACTCATCCAGCCGCTTTCCCTGCACGAGCTTCATCGCGTAGTAGACGCGCCCGTCCTCCAGTACGCCGACATCGTGAATAGGGACAATGCTGGGATGTTCGAGAAGCGCCACGATCCGGGCTTCGCGCATCATTCTGGATGCGAGAGAACCATCGGAAATGTTCATTACTTTCACTGCGACCTTCCGGCCGAGGTCCACGTCCTGGGCGAGGTAAACCGCGCCCATCCCGCCCGAGCCCAGCTTATGAAGCACCATGTATTTCGAGCCGCCAAGATCGGGCAAGTCCGCCTCTTCGCGAAGCCGGTCGACCGCTTTATCAGAAAGCCAGTTCATTAGGATCTATTCCAAGCAGGGCGCGCGCTTCGCGGCGGTATTCCTCGTCCGTTGTCGTCAGCTCGCGAAGCTTTTCCAGAACGTGTCGCCTGAACTCTCGACGTGCGAGAGCAAGGTAGTTTGTGACGTCCGTAGTTGAGAGATTGAATTCACCGGCGAGACCTTTGTAGCTCGGTTTCTCCTTCTCATCCGCATCATCCAAAACATATCGCTCGAAGAGTCGAAGGTGAATCTCTTTGCCGGAGGCAAGCATCCGCGCGCGGAAGCCTTCCAGCGCCAGGCTGAAGACGCTTCGCGCCCACTCCTTATCGAAGTACTCATCGATAGCGTTGGCCGAGGGCGGCGCTGCGACTTGCAACTGTTCTTCGGCGCCGTCGAAGTCGAGCGAGAGGATCGTCGCGCCGCCACCTCGTTTTATGCGGCCCGCGGCTTTGTTCTCATTAGCAACAAAGCCGTCCAGACAGGTTCGAAGGAAAGTCCTGAACTTCGCCTTAGACGGGTCGAAGCGCGCGAAGAAGTTCTTCTGGATCGCTTCGGCGAAGAAGCCCTGTGTGAGATCGCGAGCGTCTTCCGTAGGTTTGTTCCACTTGATGCGGACGTACTTATAGACCGGCATCCAGTAAGCGGACACCAGCGCTTCGAATGCACGCGCGCGTTCTTCAGGGTTTGAGCTTGAAGTCCCGATGATCGCGGACACTCGCGTGACGGGGAACCTGCCGCTTCCGAGGTAGTCAGCCATCAGTTAAGTCTCAGCTTGGCAGTCATATTAGATAAACACCTGTAAGGGCGTCCCTCCTCAGAAACCACCGTCGGTCCTTTTGCATTGGCCCAGGCGTTCACGCCTGGGTTCACGGCGGTTGATTTTATTTCCAGCCCGATTTATCGGGCTTCTCTACGGATCGACGAATCGCTAAAGCGCTTTTCCAAGCCCCGTTAACGGGGCTTGGAAGCGGCTGGCCTCGCACGATCCCAGGCGTAAACGCCCGGGCTAGGGAAACAGCTCCCATCGGTTTCTTCGCCCTATCGGCTCGTTATTCCGAGCTGGCTTACTCCGTGGGCGCCTCTCTTTGCCGGCCAATTTTCATTGCCACGATGGGGCGCCCTTACAGGTTTCATCACCCTGAGTGTGACTGAGTACTAGGGTTCGAACAGATTCAATTGTGGACCGGGCGGGCGACGAAAAGCGCTGACGGAAAGTTCCATACCGCCGCCTTCGATGCCGCTTTTGCGGCACGCGAGTCTGAACATCGATCTGATTTGATCGGCGAAGACACCTTCGCCTTTCATCCTTGTACCGAAGTTCGGATCGTTCAGCTTTCCGCCTCGCATTTCCCGAATACGATTCAGCACCTTTTTCTTGCGATCGGGGAAATGCTCCTCCAACCATCCTTCAAACAGTTCTCCGACACTATGCGGCAACCGCACGACCACGTAGCCCGCGTGACTGGCGCCGGCCTTCGCCGCGGATTTGATGATCGCGGGGGTCTCGTGATCGGTAAGGCCGGGAATAATCGGCGCGACCAGCACGCGAACCGGGACGCCAGCCTGGGCGAGAGTTTGAATAGCCTCGAGCCTGTTGGCCGGCGTCGATGTTCGAGGCTCCATCACCCGCGCAAGCTCGGCATCGAGCGTGGTGACCGACACGCAGACCGCAGCCGCGTCAAAGCTCGCGAGCTCTTTCAAGAGATCGACGTCACGCGCGACCAGTTGGTTTTTGGTTATGATGATCACAGGATTCCGAAATTCGGCGAGCACTTCAAGGCATTGGCGCGTGAGCTGGAGCTTGCGCTCGATTGGTTGATACGGATCCGTTACGCCGCTGATGGCGAGCACCTTTGGTTGCCATCGCTTCGAGGCGAGTTCATCTCTCAACAACTTCGGCGCATTTTCTTTCACAAGAATTTTCGTTTCGAAGTCGAGCCCCGATGAAAAGCCGAGATACTCGTGATACGGCCTCGCGTAGCAATAGATGCAACCGTGCTCGCAGCCTCGATAGGGATTGATACTCGCTTCAAAACCGACGTCTGGACTGTCGTTGTAGCTGATCAGCGATTTTGAAACGTCTCGCAGGAATTGAGTCTTTGGTGAAGGTTCTTCGGGATCGATCGATTCGGGGTCCCGCACGTAAACAAGTTTCTCAAAGCGGTTGGGCGGATTCTCCGGCGTGCCGCGCCCGTGCGTCGGGTTCTGTTTCGGGTGTGAGCTCACGGCTAAAGCAAACTGCAACGGGCGGGCGATGTCAACTCGGACGTTGGCATGACTTAACGCAAAGACGCGAGGACGCAAAGACGCAAAGCTCTCCTTTCGGTGCTTGCGTCCTTGCGTCTTTGCGTCCTTGCGTTAAGCTCGACCGAAGTGCCGTTTCAACTTTTCGCAGGTGGTTGCGAGGTCTTCGGGAAGAACTCGAGTCTCGCCAACGACTGAGACAAAGTTTGCATCGCCGCTCCAACGCGGCACGACGTGCAAGTGAAGGTGGTCGGCGATTCCGGCTCCCGCGCTTCGACCGAGGTTCATGCCTATGTTGAACCCATCAGGATGGTATTCGGCCTCCAATGCGCCTTGAGCCCGTTTGGCGAGTTCCAGCATCTCGGTCGTTGTAGCCGCATCGACTGCCGCGAGCGACGCTTGATGTTCATACGGGACGATCATCAAGTGACCGCTGGTGTAAGGAAACAAGTTGAGAAGAATGAAATTCAACTGCGCGCGATGGACAACATAGTTCTCGACGTCATTGTGCTCCTGCGCGATTCGACAGAGCACGCAGCCTTCCTGCCGATCAGCATTAGCGATGTATTTGTAGCGCCAGGGACTCCAGATGTGATCCATAGTGATACGTGATGCGTGAAACGTGATGCGTGCACCTAACGGTATGGCGCTCACGCATCACGTTTCACGCATCACTCCTCACTTCCAAAGATATTCAAACTGCAGCGTCGAGCCGGGTGGTTGAAGGGTGTTGTGCGAGAGAATCTCTCCAACGTCCGTGGATGTCAGCAAATCCAGGATCGATCCGCGTCGAGGCTTTGGAGGCGTGACCACCTGGGGTTCGCCCTTGATTCCCACCAGCTCGGCTGTAGCCTTCAACACTTTGTCGTAGTTGCCCAGGCCGTCGATAAGTTTTTCGCGCAGGGCCTGCTCTCCGGTGTACACCCGACCGTCTGCGAGTTGTTTGACCTGCTCGCGAGTGAGACCGGTCTCTTTGCGCCCGTCCGCTACCGCGCCGACGAATTGCTCAAACATCTGGTTGATCAGGCCCTGAAGGTACTCGCGTTCCTTTGGCGTAACCTCGCGTGTAGGAGAGCCTACATCTTTGAACTCCCCGCTCTTTATGACCTCCGGTTGCATCTGGGCCCACTTCAGCAAATTGCCGTAGTTCACCCACTCGGCTATCACGCCTATCGAGCCGGTGATTGTACCCGGATTCGCGTAGATCTTGTCGGCCGCGCACGCGATGTAGTAACCACCCGACGCGCCCACCGAACCCATCGATATGACGACCGTCTTGCCCTTTTCGCTGCGCAGCCACCTGACCTGGTCGGCGATCTCCTGCGAGGCGGCGACTCCTCCACCGGGAGTGTCCATTCGAACCAGGATCGCCTTCACCCTGGAGTCGTCGGCATACATCTTCAGTTGTTCGTTGACGGTCTTGGAATCGAAGATCACCCCTTCGACGTAAACTACGGCGATGCGGTCGCCGCCCCAGCCGGTGAACCCTCCCTCCCGCGAGAGGGCGAGCGCCGCAATCAGGATGATTGCGACGAAGAACACAAAACCGAATCCGGCTATGATCAGAACTGCCGAGAGGTTTAATTTCTTCATTGGTGTATTCCCTTACTACCTGATAAACAATTGCGGCCCGGAGCAGGTCCGAGTGCATTGGATCACCCGGCGCTCAGGGCCGCGTTACTACCGTAGTCTAATAGCCGCGAAGGCCACATTGTCGATGATTCTATTCTTCTTCGCTCTTCTTCTCTGAAGTACCGCCAAGCAAGTTGGCGATATCTCCCAAGGTCGCCATACCCGAACCGGTCTCGTGGTAGGTGCGCACGTCCTCCGGATCGTTCTCCTTGCCTACCGCGCGCGCCGACAGCCCGATCTTCTTCTGGGCGGGGTCCAGCTTCAGTACTTTGAACGGCAGCGTCTGACCGATCTTAACCGCGTCCTCGGGTTTTTCGACTCGAGAGTCGCTCAACTCCGAAACATGGCAAAGACCTTCGATGCCCTCTTCAATCTCGACAAAGGCGCCGAAGTTTGCAAAGCGAACTACGCGGCCCTTGATCACATCTCCGAGTTTGTGGGTATCGAAGAAACGATCCCACGCATTGGGTTCGAGGTCCTTGATGGAAAGACTGAGTCTTCGGCCATCGACGTCGATGTTTGTAATAACGGCGTCGACCTGCTGCCCCTTCTTAAGCACGTCGGAGGGATGTTTGATTCGTTTCGTCCAGGAGATATCCGAAACGTGAACGAGACCGTCGATGCCGTCCTCGATTTCAACAAACGCGCCGAAGTCTGTAAGCGAGCGCACTTTTCCGGATACCCGTGAACCGACGCGATAGCGAACCGGCAGCGTCTCCCACGGATCGGCGCTGACCTGCTTGAGACCCAGGCTTATTCGCCGGCTATGAGGATCTGCATCCAGCACGACCGCTTCGACATCCTGTCCGATCGACAGCAGTTTGGACGGATGCTTCAAGCGCTTTGACCACGTCATCTCGGTGACGTGCACCAGTCCTTCGACGCCCGGTTCGATTTCGATGAACGCACCGTAATCGGTAAGACTCACAACTTTGCCGCGAACGTGCGAGCCCTTTGGGAAGCGCTCCGCGACGCTCTGCCAGGGATCAGGCAAAAGCTGCTTGTAGCCCAGCGAAATTCGCTCTTTCTCGCGGTCGAACTTGAGGACCTTGACCTGGATCGTATCTCCAACCTTGATTATGTCGGTCGGTGACTGGATTCGCCCCCAGCTCATATCGATGATATGCAGCAGGCCGTCGATTCCGCCCAGGTCGATGAACGCGCCGTAGTCGGTAATGTTCTTTACAACACCTTCCAGCACCACGCTTTCTTCGATGTTGGCGAGCGTCTCGGATTTCTTCTTCCCGGACGCCTCCTCGAGTACGGCCTTGCGGGACACCACGACATTGCCGCGCTTGCGATTGAGCTTGATTACGCGGACTTCAATTTCCTGTTTCAGGAAACCTTCGAGGTTACGCACGGGCCTGATATCAATCTGCGAGCCCGGCAGAAAGGCCGGCACTCCGTCGAGATCGATCTTTAGTCCGCCCTTGATGCGTTCCACCACGCGGCCTTTGATATTTTCATGAGTCTGGTGAGCCTGGCGCAGTCGCTCCCACGATTGGACCTGCATTGCCGCGGCGCGTGACAACTCGGCGTAACCGTCCTGGTTCTCGAGACTCTTGATCAGCACGTCGACTTCATCGCCGCGCTTGACGGTAAGGTTACCCTGTCGATCGAGAAACTCTTCACGCGCGACTACGCCTTCGGACTTATATCCAATATCGACGAGGACATTCTGTTCGGAGATGCCGACTACAATGCCTCGGACAATCTCGCCCTCCTGTCGCGACGCCGCGCTCTCTTTTTCGTAGTTCTCGAGCATCGCGCTGAAATCCTGCGCGCCGCTCGGTTCGCCGTCGGTTTGCGGTTCAGCTAATGGAGCAGTGGCCGCCTCGCTGCTGTCGGTCTGTTCAGATGTGGGTGCGGAGGCCTGCGCAGTTGCCGCCGCGCCGTCTGCTGTTTGAGCCGCTTCTGTTTGAGCCGTCTGGTTGGGTTCAGACGCAGCTTGTGGCTCGCCTGCTGCGCTGTCTGGGCCGGTGGTATCTCCGAGCGCGACGGTCTCTTCTTTGGCGCTGTCAGCCGCCGTGCTCGCACCGGACTGGTTTACATTCTCTGTCGCCATTAATTGCTACTCCTCCCGAACTGCGATTTGAATTCATCGGAATGGTGTCACCGGACCGATGGACTGGTGTTTCATAGTATGCTTCATCGATCCATAACCATCAAGTCTTCTGCCCTATGAAGTATGAGCAATGAACGTCGTCGTGAGAGAGTCTTTGCGCGGTCGCGCTGCGAAGCTGACCTTAAGAGTGCCGTCGCCCGTTCGCTCGCCGTACTGCGAGGAGAGCGTGAGGGAAGACGTAAGGTTTAGCTGGTGCTGCGGCACTCTCTTCTGCAAGAGAGATCGTGACAGGACTCTGAGTACACGCGCCTTTGTGTTCCTCGCTTCATAAATGCCGTGAGCAAGGCTGAACTCTACACTTTGCGGTTCATGTGTGTCAAGCATCGCAAAAAAACCGTTTTGGTTGCCGATAACCGGATCAAGTACCGGCGCGACGGGGCGATTTTTTTTCTGCTTGCTAGCACTTAGCTGCTTAGGATATACTCGCCGCCTTGCCAGCAGTAGAGAGGGCAGCTCATAACTGGTCGAGCTATTCGAGAGCCAGTTAGAGCAGCAATCGGGGAAAGGACAGTAGCAGAGCGAACCGAGGATTGCTGATGATCATTATGCACTCATATCGACAAGCGCCCTTCCACACGACCCCGTGGAAATTTCTCTTTGCGAGCAATGATGACACCTAACCCACGCTGTGGGATTTGTCGACCCTAAGGGAGTCTTCTCTTTTTCAACCTGGCCCTCCACGGCAATCAAGCAGGCTCATAAGCCGTGGTTCAAATCTCATCGAGGTCTGTTTTGATGGCTCGTTTGGTGTTCCGGTCGCTGGTTGCGCTTTTAATCCTGACCGGCAGCGATAACGTTTTAGCTGGCACTCATTCGCAGAATCAGCCGGGCGCGCCGGCTGACGGTAGCAGCGGATATGCACTCGTTCTGATAGACGCCGCCTCCAATGCGGAACTCGCTCAAGCCCGCGACTTCATCATCTCGCAAGGTGGAAGGGTCGCGGTCGTCGTCCCGCCGCGCGCGATAATGGGCTGGATCAATCCCGCAGCGGACTCGACCCTGCTGGGACATCACGGCATTCGCTCGATTCATCGCTCACCGGTCGGGTCAGCACCCCAGGGTTTCCGGGACCGCGAGACATTACTGACCATCAGCGCCTTCAACGACATCGCTTCAGGACGAGCCGCCAGACGCAGACTGCGCGAATCGAAACAGCCGGTCGGGGCCGAGGCCGGGCGGCCGGGGATGATCGATGCTTTACCGCATCCGCAGATAAACCGGAACGACGTTATGCGCAACCTTCGACTGCTCGGCGCAGAACAGTCTGTTGTCGGCATCCAATCGACGGTCACACCTCAGTACTTTAGCAACAGCGACGTGATGGACGGCTCCGTAGCGGTTGCCGTCTTCATGGTCGAGAGCAACGGCGGCATCGATCCCAACGTTTATACCTGGTCTCCAGCCGATGTCGCTTCCACCGAGTCGTCGGTGGTCGAGGGACTGAACTGGTGGGTCGAGCAATCGCGCGCTTTCAATCTCGCGAGACCTTTGAACTTCACATTGTTGTTCAAGGAGCCGACCAGCTCCATTTGTCAGATACCTTACGAACCGGTGTTGCGCTCCGGGAACGATAGTTCCCTGTGGATCAACCAGGTGATGGTAAACGCCGGTTCTACGGCCGGCGATGTTTTCGAACGAGTCGCGGCGTACGACCAGGTAATCCGGGATCAGAACCACACCAGTTGGGCTTACTCGATGTTCATCGCGTATAACCCGGCTCCGGCGCCGGCGGCGTTCAACGACGGGAGAGCGTCGTGGGCTTACATAGGAGGCCCGTTCACGATCAGCCTGTTCCGAAGCTACGGATGGCCGCTCTCAAGAATCGCGACGCACGAAACCGGGCACATCTTTTATGCGTGTGACGAGTACTACCAACCCGGCAACCTGGTCTGCAGTTGTACCTGCGCTCCCGAGGTCAGACCTGAAGCAGTGAATGGAAACTGTCAGGACCTAGCATGCGGTCGCAGTTCGACCGAGTGCATAATGCGGCTGAACGAACTTGCGCTTTGCCCATTCACCGTGGCGCAAATCGGATGGACTTCATCGGTTCCCAGGCCCGCGCCGTCCGCGCCGGCCGGGCTGGTTGCGAGCCCCACCTCGCCAACCCAAGTGGCCCTGGTTTGGCAAGATACCTCAACGGTCGAGGATGGGTTCCAGATCGAACGCCGCGGAGGCTCAAGCGCGGACTACAGCCAAATAGCGGTCGTCGGCGCGAACTCGACTTCCTACGCCGACACCAGCGTTCAAGCCAATACTGCGTATGCATACCGGACCCGGGCGTTTAACGGCACCGGCCCCTCGGCTTACTCTAATGAAGCGACTGTTATCACGCCCGCGACATCACCCTCGTTGGCGATCGGGACAACCGACATGCCTGACGCAATCGTCGGCGTATCCTACAGCCGCACGCTGACGCCGGTCGGCGGCAGACCCGACTACTCCTGGCTCGTCGAGAGCGGGTCACTGGCTTCCGGTCTTTCGCTGGCTCAAACCGGATCGATCACGGGGACGCCCACCGCCGCGGGTACATTTAACTTTGTAGTAAGAGTCACTGACGGCAACGGCAATTCGGCTTCGAAGGCCCTGACGCTCCTGGTTAAACCGGCGGCGCCGCTGACCATCACCGCCGGCCAGTTGCCGCGCGGGTCGGTCGGCACATCCTACAGCCAGAGCATTGGCGCATCGGGCGGCCAAACTCCCTACACCTGGTCGATTCAATCCGGGTCTCTTCCCGACGGCTTGATTCTGAATCAAACCGGAATCATTTCCGGCACCCCCGGACGGCCGGGTACTGCCAGTTTCGTTCTCAAGCTCACTGATGCCGTAGGCGCATCGGTCACAGCGACGCTATCGGTCACGATCAATCCGGGAACGATAGTATTGTCGGTCGACACGACGTCGCTGCCGGATGGCGTCGTAGGCGAATCTTACTCGCAAACGCTGAAGGGCTCTGGCGGAAGTCCGCCTTATCACTGGGACATCATGACCGGACGAGTCCCTGACGGACTCAGCTTTTCCGACACGGGAGTCATCTCGGGGACACCGACCACGCCAGGTGAAATCGCGTTTCAGGCTCGCCTGACCGACCAGAGCGGACAGGTAATTACCGTCTCTCTTTCGATCGACATAAATCCACCTCCGCAACTCACGGTCTTGAGCCCGGGGGCGCTGCCAGTCGCCGCGGTCGGTGTGCCTTACAGGTATGAACTCAAAGCAACAGCCGGGACGGCGCCTTACGCCTGGGTCAAGAAGAAGAAAAAGAAATTTGGAGCGCTTCCCGAGGGGCTGTCGCTTTCATCCGACGGAGTAATCTCCGGCACGCCGACCACACAAGGTGTGTCCAACTTTACCGTTCTCGTCAGTGATGCGAGTGACAGACAGGCCTCGAAACCTTTAACGCTGGAGGTCGGACCACCTCCGCCTCCGCTTTCGATAAAGACCGACACGCTGCCGCAGGCGCTGCAAGGTCTTCCATACACCGCGGCGCTGGAAGCGTCCGGCGGCATCGGCCCTTATACCTGGAAAATAGACAGCGGCGTTTTGCCGGATGGTCTGACAATGACCACCGCTGGAGCGATCTCGGGCCGGCCTTCGACCCCGGGCGCGACCTCATTCGTGGTCTCGGTGAAAGATACTCTCGGTACGACAAGTACGAAGTCGCTCCTTCTTGTCATCGCCCAGCCGCCTCCTCCTCTGGTGATTCAGACGATATCTTTGCCGGATACCACCGCGGAGCGCCCATACACTCAGACGCTTCAAGCGACCGGCGGCGTGCCGCCCTACACGTGGAGCATCGCGAGCGGAAGTCTTGGAAACGGATTAAACCTCTCTGCCAGCGGCGTCATATCCGGAACGCCAACGTCGCCGGGCACAAGCGTCTTCGTAGTGCGCCTTACAGACTCTGCCGCGCAGTCCGTCACTCGTACCCTTGCAATTGCGATCAAGCCCGCAGATAAGCTTGCGCCGTTTGGCGTGCTCGAGACACCCGACTATCGAGCTACGTTGAGCAACGTCGCAACCGGCAGCGGCTGGGCCCTGGACAATGTGGCGGTGACCCAAATAGACGTGCTGCTGGACAACCAGAAAGTCGGAGAAGCGATCTACGGCCTGAGCAGGCCCGATATCGGAGCCGTGTGGGGCGCCTTCCCGAACGCCGCTCACTCCGGGTTCAGCTTCTCGATCGACACAACCAAGTTCACGATTGGGGAGCACACGTTGGCGATCAGGCTGCTAGACGCGGCAGGCAATGCCACGATAGTCGGCACGCGAACGATAATCTTCCAGAACCAGGTGTTTTCAATAGTCACGACCGATATAGCGAGAGGCAAGCTGGGCGACGTCTACAGCCAGCAACTAGCAGCGGCGAACGGCCACCCGCCTTACACATGGACGCTGATTTCCGGATCGCTGGCCAACGGCCTCTCACTCAATGCGGCTGGACTTATTTCCGGGACGCCGACGGTGTACGGAAACTTCCCGTTCGTTGTGCGCGTGACCGATTCAACCGCCGCTACGGCCATAGCCAGTTACACGCTGATTGTCCTGCCCGACGTCGAGCCCTTGCGCATCATCAGCAGCGGTGACCTCACGCAGGGGAGCACCGGTGTCGCTTACGCCCATCAGTTGCTATTCACCGGCGGGCATCCTCCGCGCATCTGGAGCATGGGAACGGGCTTGCTACCGCCCGGGCTCTCACTTAATACCGTTAGCGGAGTGATATCAGGAACTCCAATACTGGTGGGTACATATAACTTCACGGTTCAATTAACCGACTCGACTCAACTGACGGTCACGTCTCAGCCGCTGCGAATAACCGTGGTTCCCGGGCCACTGATCGTCGTAACAACCGGCGATCTTACGAGAGGCGGCGTCGGCACGAGTTATTTTTACACTCTGGCGGGAGTGGGCGGCCTTGCGCCGTACACCTGGGCACTGGCGAGCGGCGCGTTACCCGCGGGTCTATCGTTGAACCAGAATTCCGGTGTGATCTCGGGCACGCCAACCCAATACGGAACATTCACCTTCACCGTCGGGTTGAGTGATTCACAACATCCACCCTTTACGGCTACCTCGACAGCCCTAAGGATCATCGTCGATCCGGCGCCGTTGATCATCATCAGCACCGGCGACCTAACGAACGGCAGAATAAATGTCGCCTACTCCTATCAGCTTGTCGTAAGCGGGGGCAGGACGCCCTATGTCTGGGCGTTGGCGGCAGGAAGCGGACCGCTGCCGCCCGGGCTGGTTTTGAACCCGGCTACTGGAGTGATTTCAGGAACACCAACGGCGACGGGGCAATTCCCCTTCACGGTCACTGTCACTGATGGGACGCCGACGACGGTCACATCGTCGCTGCTGAGAATAACTATTACGCCTTGAGCAGGGCTACTGACTTCGTCCGGTGAATCCCGCAAGCATAATTGCGATCGCATCCATTTCGTCTCGCGGCGCCGTTGAAGCGGCATCCGAAACAGAAGAAGCATCGGGACGCTCCGCGTTGTAGTTATTAAGCATGATCGAAAACGCGAGGCGCTCGCCCGCCGCGGTAGTCACGTAGCCTGAGAGCGTATACACATAACGAAGCGTTCCCGTCTTTGCCCGCACGTTGCCGGCGGCGGCGGTCCCTTTCATGCGATTCTGCAACGTCCCATCAATTCCTGCGATCGGTAGAGCGTTTCGATAAACGTCCGACCAGCGGCTCTTGCTCGCATAGGCAAGGAGTGCGACTGTCGCTTCAGGCGTGATGACATCTCTACGGGAAAGACCAGATCCTTCTTCGAGCAGCACGTCACCCTTTTTTACGCCGACTTCATTCAGGAAGTCATTTAGCGCTCGGACGCCCAGGTCCTCACTCGTGCCCTCTCGCGGCTCGCCCGGCTTTGAAGCCGATGGCTGAAGCTGCGCGGCTTTCAGTGAACTGTCAGTAGCCACGTTCTCGGGCACGCTTCCTAACAATGCCCCGAACCGGGATCTCTCCCCAACCTGGAGCAGCAGCAACTGCGCCCATAGATTCTGCGAAGGCTTCAGAGTCTCGCGCACAATATCTCCGAGCGGCATCGACTCCACAGATCCCAATTCGATCAGCCTCGAGGAATCAAACGGGGTAACCTCGCGATACTTCCAATCGATCACTCGTGTTCGCCCGGTAACCGAGATGCCGCGCCGGTCGAGCGCCTCTTTCAACAAGCTGACGAAAAGACCAGCCGGATTGTGGACAGCAATCGCGCCATAGTATCCCGTGCTATCGGTCGAAAGCCGCCCGGAGACGTAGATGATGTTTTCGCCGACCGGCCGATAGACAACGATTCGCGATTCCGCCCCCTTCGCCGCCGTCTGAGTGCGATTCATCAACGTGACGAATGAAGTTGCCGGACCGGTGGTGATGCGGCACGGCAGGCCGGCCCTGTCTGCCGGTTTCACAAACAGATCCACGGCGTTGTCGTTGACGGTAAGCGACGACACTTCAGCGCCGTAGTAAGCTTGAAGGTCATCCCATTCCCATCCCGCTCCAAAAGGCGGGCCCGCAAAGTAGCTCTCGTCGGCGATCAGGTCTCCTTCGATGCGACGGATTCCCGCATTCACAAACTGCGTAACCAACGGCTCCATGCCTTTGAAATAATCACCACCGTTCAGCCGCGCGGCCATCGTTGGATCCCCTCGGCCGTACACGATCAGATCTCCCTTGAGTGTGCCGGAGGCTCCAGGCCTTGCCGTGGAATAGAGCGAGGTTTTGATTCTATGATCGGCCCCCAGCCTTTCGAGCGCCAGCGCGGCAGTGTAAAGCTTGGCGTTTGATGCCGGATTGAAATACTTCTGCGGGTTGTGCTCGAAGATCGTTTTTCCAGTATCGAGCGAAACGATTTTTATGCCCCACGCGGCGGGAGCGAATCTTGGTTGAGCGATGTGTGCCGCGATCCGCTCGCGCAACGCACCCAGTGTCTCGCGAACCTGCGCGCTTGTACGTTGTTGATGCGCCGGCAGCGCCCACCCGCCGGTAGCGCCGACCGCGTGCAAGACCGCCAGCAACGCAGTAATCAGCTTAAGTTTCAAATGTGGCAACTGTCGAATCATCGATCGAACTATCCTCTCTCTTCTAGTACGCCGAACCAACGTTTGGTTCTCTGTTTCAGTTCGGGGTGAACTCGGGTCAAAGGTTGCCATCCCCGGATGAGACGTCAGCTTTGCGGTTACCCCTGCGATGGAAGCAGGAATCGCAAATCACCTACGGACATTGCGCGAATTGCTGGCGATCTAAGAATAGGAATATACGGAGGGATTATCGACGTTAATACATATTTCGTGGCGTTCTCGAGCAAACCCAGTGGACGCGATTTGCTCGGCTACTCGACCTTCTTGTTTATGCCCCTCGCGTTCCTCAAAGAGCCGAAAGAAAACATACCTGACAAGAGAATCAGATTGCGATCCAGGCTCTTGATCACCATTCTCCCATCTAGAGAGAGTGGACGCGTCAACGTGCAGGAATACTGCAAATTCCTTGGCCTTCAGCTTGAGTTGCTTACGTAGAAAGCGAATTTCCGTGCCGGATAGAACGTTAGGTGAGAGGGCAATAGCCCTGGCTAACGTAGCGTGCAATAGCTTCAGACGTGGAATGACAATCTCCGTGACACCACAATCCTTACACTTGAGCGTTTGGATATTCACTAGATAGACGTTATCTAATCCACACTCTTTATAACGATGGCGTTGTCCGATGTGGAGGGCCATTGACCCTCGACACTTTCCGCATTTTACTAGTTCTTTCATTTCCCCTTTCAAAAGACCGTTATGACGCGAGCCATTAGGTATTCTTCGATAATGATTGTTACGACCTTCAATTCTTCGCCTTCAATATCAGTTCCCTCAATGCGGTATTGCCAGTTTTGGTAGTCATCAGACCACTTCGTGTTATCTGTTACCGTACCGTCCTCAAAGAGAAATTCAACATCAAGCGGTGTGACGTTCCGCTGAGGCATTCTCACATTTGCACAATGCTCTGTATAAGCAATTCTTCCATGTTCCAATATCAACAAGAGTCTTTGCTTCGCCGCGGCGGCGGTGAGTTTCTTTGGCTTCTTGTCCATCGGGCCGTCTTATTCCTTTCGTGTTTGCGGTTCATCGTATTGTCCCTTTCTTTATGGAGGAGATCGTTCTCCCTGATTTTTATAAATCGAATAATACGTTGTACTTGATAAATTGTCAAGTACCATCCCCGGTCCACTAATACTCATCAGACTTCGAGTGGCTATTGAGTATCGAATGAGTACTTAGTTGGCGAACTTAGTATACACTCGCTGTTGGCGGCCTTCATTCGGTGCAAGAAAGCCCGTTTCAAAACAAAATAACACGGAATATGAGTTGCTCTAGATCAACACTCTAGGGCGATCTCACTGCGTTAAAGGCTCAGGACTGCTACCAGGTTTGAGCAATGCTCATGGAAGCACTCACGTATCTCATCGGGCTGCAATTGCCCGGTTTCTGACCCAGTGATAGACTGAAGATGTTAAGTCGCGAGCAAGCCAGGGTCCTAAAGCTCAATCGCGACATGGAGCGCGCCAAAGAAAATAATCTAATTCACAGCGGGCGCAGGTCCTTGTTGGTCTTTCTCAACGAGACCATTCAGTGGGAAGAAAAGCGAACCAACTTACCTTAGAGGAGGCAGATTCAAATGAAGTTCTACGATCATATGCGGAGGCTGAGCCGCAGCAATGCGCTATTGGTGGCATTCCTTACCGTCGTCATAACCTTCGCCATAATCTTCCCATCAAGCGCGCAATTTCAACCTGAGACGTTACGATTAATAAACGTCTCGGAAGCTAGCGCGACTTTCCTGGGCGCAGTCAGCGACCGTCACTTAAGCGGTAATGGCAACCCCGCAAACTTCGATGTCAGTCTGGCCAATCTTCGCGCTCACGCGGTCGCTGTCGGCGACGTTAATGGCGACGGTATACAGGATGTCGTGATGGCCTCCCCCGATGCGACCTTCACTGTTGGAGCGCAAACCAGAACCAACGCCGGAGTCGTTTACATCGTCTTCGGAAAAAGCACACTGACGGGAGCGATCGACACTGGCGAGCAATCCGATCTGAAGATATTGGGCGGGAAGACCGGGGACAGGCTCGGCTTCTCAGTCGCCATTGGCGACGTCAATGGCGACGGCACAAATGACATAGTTATCGGCGCCCCCGGCGCCGACTTTCCCGGGACGACCGCGCCGCCAACCCCGGCGCGAGCGGACACCGGAGCGGTATTCGTGATTCTCGGCGCAGCCGCTCTCGGCACCCCTCAAACCATCGATTTGAACACCGCGAACGCTGCCAACATCGCGCTTTACGGCGTCAACATCGGCGATCAGTTTGGAGCGAGCGTAGCGGTCGGCGACGTCGGCGGTCTTACTTCGCAGTCTCCGGCAGACCAGGCTGCCAAAGACATTCTCGCCGGCGCTCCCGGCAACAACGGGCCCACGGGAAGTTCACGCCCCGGCGCCGGCGCAGCCTATGTTCAGTTCGGTGGCTCGTATCTCAATCCTGTCGGCGGCGCGACTACCGTTCGCGATCTTTCCACCGCTCTCGCCAACGTGATTGTCTTCGGGAGAACGGGAGACATGCTTGGCGCGTCGGTGGCGATCGGCGACATAAACGGCGGTGGAATTGCGGACGTTGTTATTGGAGCCCCGCTGGCGGATCGGCCGGCGGCGCCACCGGTTCCTGCGGGAACCGATACCGGGGCTGTCTTCGCGATATTCGGCGGCGCGAACCTTAATGCTGTCGGCACATCGAAGACCTTCGACATCAGCACCTCTCAACAAAACGTATCGATCTACGGGGCCGGGAACACGAATACGCCCGGCACGGGCGACGCCGACCACTTCGGATTCTCGATTGCGGTTTCCGACGTCACCGGCGACAGTATACCGGACCTGTTAATCGGGGCTCCGGATGCCGACGCATTTGGCGAAACTAGAGCGAGCGCAGGCGAGGCCTACGTCATCCAGGGCGGCACGAGTCTTAATCCAACTTCCGGTTCTGAAAGAAGAGTCGATCTCTTCACGGGCGATCCCACTGTCAACATAATCACCATATATGGCGCGCAAGCAGGGGACCATTTCGGTTCCACGGTCGCGGCCGGAAATTACAACATCGCGGAGAACGTCGATAACACTCCGGACTTTCTCATCGGCGCTCCGGGCGGAAACAACAAGGCCGGTTACGTCTCAGTCATCTTCGGCGGGCCGACCATTTTGCTGTTGTCGCAACGCGACGTAGCACTTGGCCAGGATAGCGTTCGCGTGCTGGGACAAGGTTCGACCAGCAACGATTTGTCCGGCAAGACTCTCAGAATCAGACAAACCCTCACGACTACCGATCAAGCTGTGTCTCCTTTTCTGCAACAGCTAATGATTAGCGTCAATGGCTCTACGGTTGTGAACGACGATACACAAGCTCAGTTTGGCGTGGCTCTTAGTTCATCCAATGTCACCGCGGCAAACACAGCGATACCAGGCGACACAACTGCAGCCGGCGATCTGGAACTCACCTCGAACCCAGCGCTATCGTTGAACGGCACGACGAGCTTCATGTCCGTGGGGAACTCAGCCTCGCTTAAGCCGGGCTCTGGAAGTTGGACAGTTGAGTTTTGGCTTAAGAGAGCAGGTGCGGGCACAGGGGATTTCCCGCAAGTGATAGGTTCGCGTGCGTGGTCTATTCCTCTCGACAAAGGCTGGGCGATTGAACTCGATTCGGCTAACTCGTTCAAAGTGTCTGCTCACTTTGCCGACGGAACCACCGGATTCGATGCGCCAACCACACAAAGCGCAAACGGGACCTCGGTTGGAACATGGGAACACTGGGCGGTTGTCTTTGATCGTGCGGGAAACAACGTGGTGTTCTACAAGAACGGCGCGCAAGACGCCTCGCGAAGCGTTACGTTTCCGACAGGGACCGTCGATCAGGCGGACCCGATCCTGGTTGGAGCGGACAAGGCAACGGGAGGAACTCGATTTCTCAATGGGACCGTCGACGATATTCGCGTCTGGAATACTGCGCGGACGGCTCAACAGATCTCGGACAATTTCAAGCTGACGTTGCTTGGCACCGAGACAGGTCTCGGCGCTTACTGGAATTTCAATAACGGAACGGCGAACGATCTGACCGTGAATGCAAATAATGGAACGCTGAATGGCGGCGCTGCTATTGTGTCGCCCGCGGACCGCCGTTTCCTGACCGGAAATCGAGTCAGCACATTTACCTTCCCTGCGGCGACCGTCGCGACCACGTCCGCGATATCGTGGGTTCAGACTACGGCCGCCGGAACAAGCATAAAGATCGAGACCAGTCTCGATAACGGCGCGACGTTCCAGACTGCTTCTAACGGAAGCGGCCTTCCGAGCGTCGGCCAGGGCGATGAGATCGGATGGGCAATCGCGACAGGCGACGTCAATAACGATCATGGCGGAGACTTGCTGGTCGGCGCGCCGTTCGCCAATGCCGTCACGACAGGAGGGACTCGCACACAGGCGGGACTTGTTTACGTCCTACCATCTACGACCAGTCCGCCGCCGGTCAATGTGCCTCCGACGGTTCACGTCACCGCGCCAAATGGCGGTGAAACCCTCCAGGTCGGCCAGCAGTTCGACATCAAGTGGGACTCTTCGGATCTGAATGGTGATAATACGATTCAGAAATTCGAAGTCCGGCTTTCAACCGATGGAGGCTCAAACTTCAGCTTGACGATCCTGCCAAACCCATCCGGCACCTCGCGCAAGTTAACTTGGACCGTTCCAATCGGGTTCAACACCACGCAAGGACGCATCCAGGTAATCGCAACAGATGATCAAGGAGCGACGGGGCAGGATCAAAGCGATGCCAATTTCACAATCACTGACGCCGGCACGAGCGCTACGATCACAGCACCAAACGGCGGCGAGATTCTGAAGTTCGGTCAGCAGTTCACAATAACCTGGACCGTGCCAACGGCGGTCGCCGCTTCAGTCAAAGGCTTTGATATCTCGCTCTCGACCGACGGCGGAACTACCTTCCCAATCCAAATCGCGCCGCCCAGTGATCCGACGCAGCCGGCCCTCGGACCAGGGATCCGACAGTTCGTGTGGACCGTGCCCAGCATCTGCACGAAGACCGCGAGGGTCGCGGTAGTCACGACCAGTCTTAGTAATGTGCAGACCTCAAGCAAGAGTGCGGCGAACTTCATCATCGGAGAACCCGGGCCGACGATTGACACGTCGAGCATGTTCATCAACAACAACACCCAGTTGTTCCTGATCACAACGACGCCGGCCGGCGGAACGGAAGTCCTCTTCAAGGACGGGCTTGTCGTTGAGATCTCAACAGACGCGACGGGCACTACCTTCGCCACCTTTACGAAACCCGGCAGGATCAAGAAGAATGGAGGAAAATTCCTGAGCAAGGGGTCAATAGGCGGACAGGACCTGGGAACGTTTTTCCCGAACGGCGCGACTCGTTTCATCCGCGCTACAAACCCGGTATGCGGCATTACCTTAATCAAGGTAACGCGGTCAGGCGATCAGTTGCTGCTGGCGGCTGCGGAGGATGCGGCGGTGGCCCCCGCCCAATCTCGGCCCGTCTGGCAATAGACAAAGGTGGATTCACTATTTCGAAGGGCTTGCTCTCACGAGCAAGCCCTTTTTTTGGGTGTCTGCGCGTACGCGAGCCGGCCGGGCAACGCATGCTGTTTTTATCCAGGAGAGGACTCCGCGCTCTTTGCCATTTCCCTAATCGCCCTGTCAATCGCTCAGCGGTAGAATGAGTGATCGACCGGTATCAAATCCCAACCGACAAACGAAGCGACATCACCAACGATCCAAACCGCGCCAATGATTGAGCACATCTGAATAGCGGTAAATAAATTTTATTTCTTTTGCAGCATATCTCTCATTCTTTACGTCATGACTATGTAAGGAGAATAACCGAACGACAATTAACGTGAAGAAACGTCTAGCGACAGTAAGTTGATAGATCAACTTATTTCGGATTCACCTAGTGATCGCTGCACCAAAAAAAGGAGAAGAGCATGTTGATTCAAAGAATGCTCGGCGTTGGCGGTTTGTTGCTCACGGTGTTTGTTGTGGCTCCTTCTATCGTGAAGACACAGAATGGACGCCGACCTCCCGCAATAAAGCACACCCATAAGAATTCTGCTCCGCCCGTCAGTCCCGCTCCAAAGGAATCCGTTGCGACTACCAGTCGTGCTAAGCCTCGGCTCGTCAGCTTCAAGAACGGTCGATTGAGCGTCGGCGCCTTGAACCGTACGGTAGCGGGGATTCTGGAAGAAATTTCAAGGGAGGCTCCAGTGGCAATCGTGATGGCCACTGGCGTCGGAGAAGAGCGAGCTTCAATAAGCTTTCAAGACGTCATGCTGGAAGAAGGACTCCGGCAAATACTGAAAGACTATGATGCCTTTTTCTTCTATGGCGCAGATAAAGAAGGCCCGGCTGCGCTGAAGGTAGTTTGGGTTTACCCCAGGGGTAAGGCCCAGGGCTATGCGCCGGTTCCGCCTGAGCTGTGGGCCAGCACCAAAGAACTTGAGCCAATGCTGGCGGACCCAGACCCGCAAGTGAGGTCTCGGGCCATCGAGTCTCTCATTGACCGTAAGCGCGATAAAGCGATGGGACCGGTCCTCAAGGCTCTTCATGATGTCGACGATACGGTTCGGGCACAGACTCTTTACCTGGCAGCAAATAAGGGGCTGGAGATCCCAGCAGATTTTCTGCGCGATCTGATGCTTAACGATCAGTCGGCGGACGTCAGGTTCCTGGCCCTGGACGCGATGGCAAACCAACCGGAAGCCGCGCAGATCGCCGAGATGATGCTGAGCGATCCAAGCGCAGTTGTTCAAGCAAAAGCCCAGGAGATTCTCGACCGATTGAAAAAGGTTAACCGGCCGCCCTCGGCGAACAAGCCCTCCCAACAACAGGTCAAGCCTCACCAGCCGTGAATCGAGGCTCAGACCACCGATTAACGTTAGCCTCAACCGCGCTTGGCATTAGCGCGACTTAACAAGGAGACAGGAAATGAAAAACCGATTTGCACCCACTTTGATAATGTTCATGGCGGTAGTTACGTTTCTCTTCCCGCTGGGTATGCGCATACCGACCGCACAGGCCCAGGCAAACTTGACCCGCCTCTCAGCGGAGTACAGATACTGGAATGAAGGTGAAGCTATGTCGTCGTCCGCGCCTGCGGCGGGCGGGTTAGGTGGAAGTGTTGTCTACCAAAAGACGGTATTCGTACCCTCGAGTACCATGACGGTGTACCTGACCATTTCGGCAACAGGCGACACTCACTTCGGCGCGGGCCTTCTGCTCAGTGCCACCTATACAAATGCATCCTCTGAGCTGCCCTTCAACCCTGAGGCTGGTCAAGCAGAAAGTCTGCCGACGGGATGGCTCACCGCACAGAAGCACTTCAACTACGACGTCACCTATAACGGCGGCATGTCTGGTGGCGATGGCGGTGGAGGCAACGGCGATATGCACGACAACGGCATCTACTACACTTGGTGCGTAAAGCTCGGTACAGGCGCTCACACATTTAAGATCAGGCTCGCCTCGACGAATGGTCAGTCAGTCTTCTTTGAGAAGGCCTACTTCTATATTGACGCGACGCCGCTATGCGCCTGCATGCAGGCGACCAACCAATGAGTAGGGCTGAATTGAACCCCTTGGGCCGGGCACCCAGGGGTCTGGAAGTCTGCCTGTAGCGCAAGCCGGAAAGCTCAATGTTTGCCGTCTTCGCTACAGGCTCATTCTCGGCTAAGGCCTGAAGGCTCAACGCTAAATTAAGCAGGCAAGGTTCGGGGGCTTTTCCCTACTTACACCTTACACCCAAGATTTATCCAAGCCGTGCGGCGATCTCGCGAGCGTAGTACGTAAGAATAATATTCGCGCCGGCGCGCTTGATCGAAGTAAGCGCTTCCATTGCGACGCGCTCCTCGTCGATCCAGCCAAGCTTGGCCGCGGCTTTGATCATCGAGTATTCACCGGACACTTGATAAGCCGCGACCGGCACATCGAACCGCTCACGAACCGCGCGAATGATATCGAGATAAGGGAGCGCCGGTTTCACCATCAGCATATCCGCGCCCTGTCCGAAATCAAGCTCGGCTTCACGCATCGCCTCTCGCGCGTTGGCCGGGTCCATCTGGTATCCGCGCCGGTCGCCAAACTGAGGAGCGGACTGCGCCGCCTCGCGAAACGGTCCGTAAAACCCCGATGCATACTTGACCGCATAAGACATGATCGGGATCTGCTCGAACCCGGACGCGTCGAGAGCTTCACGAATCGCGGCTACGAATCCGTCCATCATGTTCGACGGCGCTATGATGTCGGCGCCCGCTTCGGCTTGAGACACCGCCGTTCGAGCCAGCAATTCGACCGAAGGGTCGTTCAGAACTTCTCCGGCTTCGATCACGCCGCAATGGCCGTGATCGGTATATTCACAAAGGCAGTTGTCGGCGATGACCAGCGTGTCCTTGACTTCGCGCTTGATCGCTCGAATCGCTCGTTGAGTTATGCCGTCCTCCGCATAAGCCTGAGTGCCCGCGGCATCTTTTTTGTCGGGCACGCCGAACAGGATCACGGACCGCACGCCGGTTGCGCGAGCCGCCTCGACTTCCTTAACAAGCTCGTCAAGCGACAGATTGCATACGCCGGGCATCGACGATATTTCGCGACGCACTCCTTCGCCTTCGCAGACGAACAGAGGGTAGACGAAATCATCCGGCGATAATCGGGTTTCACGCACGAGAGCGCGAATCGCCTCCGTGCGCCGCAACCTCCTGGGTCGTTCAATCAGATCCATTGCTTCTACTCCGGTTCAGAAAAACGTCATTCCATTGCTGACTCATCCTGGCCGACGAGAAAGAACGATTGCGCGCAAACATGCGAGCAGAAGATTTGCGCATAACGCCTTGTCGCGCACTTCTCGCAGACAGGCTTGAAGCATAGCGCGCACTTCAATACGCGGGATACGCTGGATGAATTATTGCACTGCGAACAGGCGTTCATTACAGCTACAGAGTATATCAAACCATCGCGCCTGAGTAGACTACTTGATAGCGCACGTCGTGTTGCGAGAAACAAACCTCTGCGTCCTCGGCGTCCTCTGCGGTTGTTTTGCACCACTGGTCGAGAAAACCGCAGATGACGCCGAGGACGCAGAGCAGCAATCTCAAAACTTGAACCGGTACCCGATGATCCACTTCACAACCCAGCGCTCGCTTGTGCCGGTCAGCCCGCGCCCTACTCCGAAATTCAATTCCCAGTCCGGCCCTGCGTTGACATCAAGAGTCTCAAAGATCAGGTGGTGTTGATCGTGCGGCGTTTCAAAGTTAGTCACCGGACCCGTGGCTGCGTAGTACTCGACACCCGGCTCTAGTTTTTTGGTGACCGCGTATGAGACCTTGACCCCCGGCTCGAACTCGAATCCTCGATGCGAGTCCGGTCCTCGAAGCGACTTGCTGAAGTCGGGATTGAGAGATAGGTACCATTTGCCGAACTCCTTCTCCAAAATCGGACGAATCTCCAGCGTGATCGTGTTTGGATCGAACTGATGTTTATTGAAGCCCAGCTCGGTGCTGATGCTGATCTTGAACGGCAAGCGCCACTCCTCCGGCAAGCGAAAGCGCGGCCGGATTCTCGCCCCCGCAAACTTTGGCCCGACGTCGGGTACGATCGCCGTAACCAGATAGCCTGCCAGCTCGAAGTGCTTTGTCAGCCCGTGAGTCACCTCCACCGTGAAGTGGAATTGATGATTGTTCGGCAACTCACCGTTCTCGGTAGTTTTCGTTCCACTTGGAAAGTAATTCATATGGAACTCGACCATCGTGTGCCGAGGCTCAACGGTGTCGTATGGGTAGACCTGTATTTCGAAGAGGTCTTGCGCGTTTGCGCGAGGCGGCAGAAACAGAAGCACGGCGAGCGCGGCCAATGGAATCAAACGAATCGCAAACAAATCAGCCTCCAGGAACTGGTCGTCTTGATTAAGTCCTGTAAGGGCAATCACCTTGAGGGTGACTGAGTACTAGTCATTGCTGGAAGCCCCGATCTTCCAGCCCTCAGCGGTTTTTTCACGCGCGCCGGCGGCGGTTTCGTCGCGATCCGCGCTCGCTTCGTCCTGAATGCGGTGCTGATACGCCGCCCGAACAAAGGAAACAAATAATGGATGCGGATCGAGCGGCTTCGACTTGAACTCAGGATGAAACTGACAGCCGAGAAACCACGGGTGGTCGGGTAACTCGACGATCTCTATAAACTTTCCATCCGGCGACTTCCCTGAAAAGACCATGCCGTGACCGCCAAGCTGGTCTTCGTATCGCGGATTGAATTCATAGCGATGTCGATGCCGTTCGCTGATATCGCTCGCGGCGTAAATCGTTTCAGCAAGCGAACCGGGCTGAACGCGGCAGGGATATGCGCCGAGTCTCATGGTCCCGCCCATGGCTTCGACACCGATCAGGTCACGAAGCTTGAAGATCACCGGGTATGGCGTGTCGTCGTCGAACTCGGTCGAGTCCGCGCCCTCGAGCGCGCACACGTTTCGCGCGAACTCGATCGTCGCGCATTGCATGCCCAAACATATTCCGAAGTAGGGCGTCAGCTCGCGACGAGCGTAGTTGATCGCGCGCAACATTCCGGAGATGCCTCGCTTGCCGAATCCGCCGGGAACCAGGATCGCGTCGAAGTCGCGCAATCTCTCTTCCCAGTTTGTATCGTCCATCAGATCTTCGGATTCGACCCATCGAATCTGCACGCCCAGGCGATTCGCGATGCCGCCGTGAACGAGCGCCTCGTGCAAGCTCTTGTAGGAATCTTCAAGCTCGACATATTTGCCGACTATCCCGATCGACACATTGGCATCGGGTTTCTTGATTGTCTCAACCAGCTCCGACCATCTGCGCAAATCACGCTCGGCCGCTTGCAATCCGAGTTTCTTAACGATCATGTCGTCAAGTCCCTGGCGAGCGAACATCAGCGGCACTTCGTAAATGGTTTCAACATCCTGGGCCGTGATCACCTCTTCTTCACGAACATTGCAGAAGAGCGCGATCTTCTCCTTCATATCCTTTGGAAGCGAACGATCGCAGCGGCAAAGAAGAATGTCAGGCTGAATACCAATCTCGCGCAGCTCCCTGACCGAATGCTGGGTAGGTTTGGACTTCAGTTCGCCGGAAGCGGCGATAAACGGAACGAGCGTGAGGTGAATGAACAGGGCGTTCTCGCGGCCGACTTCGTTGCCCATCTGACGAATGCTCTCCAGAAAAGGCAGCGATTCTATGTCGCCGACCGTGCCGCCCACCTCGACTATCACGACGTCGGTTGAGTCGGCCACCGCGCGTATCGCGTCTTTTATTTCATTGGTGATATGCGGGATGACTTGAATGGTCTTGCCGAGGTAGTCTCCGCGCCGCTCCTTGTTGATGACCGCAAGATAGATTCGCCCGGTGGTCCAGTTGTTGGCTTGAGAAAGCTCGGCGTGAGTGAATCGCTCGTAATGTCCGAGGTCGAGATCGGTTTCGGCCCCGTCGTCGGTAACGAAAACCTCGCCGTGCTGAAAAGGAGACATCGTTCCCGGATCGACGTTGATGTAAGGGTCGAGTTTCTGGAGAGTAACTTTCAGACCGCGCGCTTCAAGCAACGCTCCGATTGAAGCAGCCGCGAGCCCTTTGCCCAGGCTCGAGACAACTCCGCCGGTGACGAATATGTATTTGGTCATGATGGGTCCTCCTCAATCAACCGTTTTACTCGTTCGTAGTCCTGCTGCGTATCAACGCCGATGGATCGATGCTCTACGGGGACGACTCTAATGTCGAAGCCATTTTCGAGCGCACGAAGCTGTTCGAGTGATTCAAGCAGCTCGAGGGGCGAGGGCTTAAGTTCCGGGTAGATGTCCAGGAAGCGGGCTCGGTAAGCGTAGAGCCCGGAATGCTTACGATAATTCGATAACAAATCGGGATTGGCTTGCAATGATTCCCGAAGCGAGAGTCCCGCGGCCGGTCTGACAAAAGGAATTGGCGAGCGTGAGAAGTACAGCGCGCACCCGTCCGCGCCGCTCACAACTTTGACGACGTTTGGATTGAACACGTCGTCAACTTCGGTAATGGGTTCTGAGGTGCTGCTGATTTGAACAAACTGCGTGTCGTCTTCAAGCAGCCCGTTGATTGCCGCGTCAATGGTCGAAGGATCGATCAACGGTTCATCCCCTTGCACGTTGACGAAGAGTTCATCGTCAAGCGTCGCCGCGACAGCCGCGACTCGATCCGTGCCGGACGTAAGCTCGGGCGAAGTCATCCGCGCCTCGCCGCCGTGAGCTTTAACAGCATCGGCGATCCGTTCATCGTCAGTAGCGACGATGACTCGCGAGACCAACCGAGCGTTTGATGCGCGTTCGACGACATGCATTATCAGCGGAATTCCTGCGAGGGGGAGGAGTGGCTTACCCGGCAATCGAGTTGAGGAGTACCGCGCAGGGATGATCGCGACCGCTTCTCCCTTCACGGGCTTTCAGCCTATCTCATCGTTGCGAACGTTGTCAAACTAAGCGGGTGAAATGGCGTAAAGCATCTGAGGTGCAAAGCATCTCACGTTGACAAATCCGATGTGCTCGCGTTACGGTTTCAGGGAATCGGGCACGCTGCCTCATTCTGCTTGCCGGTGGTTTCCCGGTTTTCCGGGGCCTCACACGAAGCGCTCCCCAAACTTCTATAACAGCGTTTGCGGTGCGGCGAGGGTTGGAACCGCCGGTTCTATTACTGCGAGGATGACCGCCAGGGGATTATTGTTAGATGTTAATTTGTGAATTCTGTTTGCAGTACCGCAATAACGCCGAATGCGCGTTCGGTCTGAACCTGCCAAAGTCCATGGGATGCCGTGAGTTTGATCCGGGGATAGAAAAATTCTGCGCGGACCCGAAAGACTTCAAGGGCGCCGGCCAAATCATCGAGATGGCGACGTTCTTCGGCGTCAAAGGAACAGAGCTAAAAAAGATCAAAGTTATTGCGAGGCGCGAAGAGAAGATTCGTTCGTCGATACTCGCCGCCCAGACGGAAGCTCTAGTAGCAAACGAGTCTTAGATCGAACCTCATTTTTCAGTCTCGACCGCCGCAAAATCCGATTTCCTCAGCACGTAACCGAAGAACAGTTCTTTGGATATGTTCTGAGCCTCATCACTGGCCCCGCTGCGAGCGCTGCACAATTCGGCGAGCTGCAAGAGTACGTTCTTTGCAGCTCCGCGCAACGCAAGCTTCTTCGTGAACAACTCTACCGCCAGCCCTTCTGCAACGTCCTTCGCTTTGCGCGCTCCGGAAGTCTTCAGTTGGTCACAAAGCACTTCAAGTCTTGCGCGATCGTAATTCTCATTGAATGCTACGCCGATCTTGGACGGCCCCAGATGTAAATGCCGTTCTTTGGGAAGGCCGGTTTGTTTCTCTCCTCGTTGAAAGATATCTTCGAGTTTGTCGTCCAGGATCGCGCGCCTGTACTTAGTCAACCAGCGCCCGGACCAGAGAATTGAATACTCTTCATTTGTGATTGCGGTTACGACTCCGGTCCCGTACCGCGCCGACATCTCAGAATCCTTGTACACAAGGACGTCGCCCATCTTCATTTTCATAGTTCGCTCCATTCAGGATGTGAATGCATTCCCGGATTGAGAGACCGGGCTTTCATATTTCTTCCTGTCTTATGCATCCGCAAGCCGCTCGCGCCACTTAATAGCGGTTTCAACAGCTCCCGTGTTCTCGTTGGGCCGCTCGGCGCGCGAATTTTTCGCCTCATTTCTCTTTGCCCTCGCTCGATCATAACGCGCGATCTCGCTTTGGAGGACTTTGGAGTTCAAGGTCGTAAGTGCCGGCATATCCAACACCGACCCAACCAGCGGCCCATCTTTGTCCATTGCCGCAAGCCTGAAGGAGCGCAGAACACCTCTAACGATCATCGTCATCGGAAGTGTTTCGCCCGACCTCTCTGCGTTTGCTTTTATTTGCTTTGAAGCATCGTTGACAAGCTTGCAGAGCAGAAACCGATTGACTTCGTCGCCGCATTCGCGCCGGTCCGAAGTGCTGGCCAACGGACCAGTCAATTGACCATCGAGTCGCCGAGCGATCTCGTCACGTTCGGATCTGGTCGCGAATCGCTCCTGTCCGTCGGGCACTCGCAGTTCTTTGGCGGTTGAGTGTTTGGGCATCGTAATAGTCTCCCTTTTGCATTGCGGATATAGGCGTCACGCTAGGACCGTAGCACTCGAATTCCTAGATATGTCAGCCTGATATTGGTCATCCGGTAAGGGGTGCTATTGGCGCCCTTTGTGATCAAGTCTCCGCTGATCAACCCCTCTTTCTTCATCAAGAGCAGGTATTCCAGCGTTTCCTCTTTTTGAGAAACCTCCTGCAAATGGCCGTTGTGCACAGGCAGAAATCCCTGGCTAAGCCGGGAGTCAATCTCGCGCAAAATAGTCTGAAGCACTTGCTGGTCTAGCGTGGTCATTCAGCGTCCTTCAAAATGGGTATGGCTAGTGGACGTTCAAAGGCCGCGCCCTGCGGCGTCCCGGCCCTTCTTGCATTAGCGCTAAGTTTGTTTCTAAGTTTATTTCTTGGCGTCTTAATGTCGCTGGCGAGTCCGAGCAGCTTTAACGCCTCGATCACGTACCATCCAACATCAATCTGCCACCATCTGTGGCCAAAGCGAGCCGCATTTGCATCCGAGTGATGATTCTTGTGCCAGTTTTCTCCCCAGGCTCCGAACTGGAGCGGTCCCAGCCACCAGATGTTCCGGCTCGAGTCCACCCCTTCGGGCAGGCCAGGCGTCATGTGAAGCAAGCTGTTCACGAACATCTGAAAGTGTAGCGCATACACTAATCGGATCGCGCCAATCCAGAAGAAAGCTTGCCAGCCTAAAGCGAAACCGGCGCACACGGAGAGAACGATTATTGGAATTTGTACTCTGCGCCACACTCGATATCTTCGGTTGTCCAGGTCGGGGCACCACCGTCCGACCTCAGAACCGGACCACTGATAGACCCATCGAATGTGCGCCCACCAGAAGCCTCCGTATCGCGGACTCGACACATCCTCCGCGGTATCAGCCTTGGAATGATGTTGCCTGTGATTCGCCACCCAGGACATCGGCTCACCGGAGGCGTTGAAGATCGTGAAAAAGATGAGAATGTTTTCAACAACTCGATTCAACCGCAGCGAGCGGTGCGCCAGGCTTCGGTGATAACAGACAGATGTTCCGATTCCACCGATTGAAGTCACAATAAGAGTGACCGCAAGCACCCGCCAGGTCGGCAGCGGGAACAGAATTAGTCCCAGAACCGCCAGCAGGTGAACGATAACAATATAGAATAGAACGGGGCCGTTCCCCGCGGAGTGTTTCCACCACGGTAGCGTCCACGGACGTTCATTTAGCAATTGCGTTGATTTCACTGTCTATTCCTAACTCGATACCTGACTCGATACTTGGGGCGCTCTAAGCTTCAGTAACCGTCTTCACAAACCAGATTCCGGTTATTGTCGCGCCCCTTGCTACGGCGACTCGAGTCGCCTCTTCGAGAGTCTCCGCATAGCGGCCTTCCGCGCGGAGGTGACGAAGATAATCCGATCCAAATCCGCAGGCTGGCCCGACCATCGTCGCTCGGTCGCTAATCTCAAACGCGTAAGCCTGCTCACCTGAAGCAAGCCGGCTTTCCGCTTGAGCAATGTCAACCAGACTCGTCATCATAGATACGTAGCCCTTCGGAGGACGTGCCACCCTTTTAAGCGGAACGACCCGCTGCGCTTGTCCGCACTTGCCGTCATCAATTCAAAATCAAGATCGGCGGCTACGCGCCGATGGAGATGCGGATTCGCAACTGTGATTGAGGTTGATTGGCCGGCGCCGGCATTGGGAACTCCACAAGTGGCATTTCGTGGAGTCATCCCGGCTACCACTTAGACCGGATGGCTTTCTGCTGTATTACAGACCCATCAAGATTATACTCTGGAGGCCGGATGGTCAAGGAAAGGCCGTCCCCACGGCCTCTCCCGCGGTTCGTAACAACATCAATAACACGTCAATTGAAGATGCCTATCGTCTAAGTCTTCCACTGTTGGTTCTTGATTCAACCGGTCGGATTGTTTACCGCTTCGTCCGGTTACATTACCCACTCTTATTCCCTTTGTTAGCGCTCTTCAGGGCCTGGTCTACTTGTTCCGCCGCTTCTGTCCTTGTCTCGCCCATCACTTCGGAGATTTCAGAAATCAGAAGCCTCCTCGCCCGGTCAAGCGTCCCGGATTCACCAAGTGTCAAAGACCTCGTACCGCTCAACTCGGTCAAAGAGGCAACGATCTCAGCAAGGTCAAATGGCGATCCAGACGTGAACAATTTATTGTTGTCGATCGCTCGCTGCTTCCAATTATCGGCCGCCTTGGCACTCTTCTTGAAATGAGCCAGGAGTCTCGGGACCTCCGACTTCTTCATCAGCAGCCGGACACCGATGGCCCGCGCTTTTTCTACCGGGATGAATAACTCGCCGCCGTTGTCGTCCAGAATGATCAAGTGGTAGAACATCACGCCCACTCCATCAACATCTCTATTGACGACCCGGCCAATCCGGCAAGGCCCCTGACCCGGATAGATAGCCTTCGTCCCGGCGGCCAGCGGCGCCTGACTCGCGCTCTGATGAGGCGAAGGGCTCGGTTCTAATCCTGGAGCGCTCATGGATAGAGCTCCCTTCTCACTCGAGTTTCAATGCTCATGATTTCGGACAGCGGAAAGTCAACATCATTCACATACGGGAGCCAGAACTCGTGTTGCCATTCGCGGCGAACCGCTGCCATGTGACCCCAGTGATAACTTTCGCTTGGGTTACCGGCCGTGTCAGTGAATCGGGTGGACGGTATGGTACTCTCAGCAATAAGTCTTAGTCGGGCGTTGCTTTTTCTCATAGTTTCCCTCTATCTGTATCAACACCAGTATACGCCTTTACTGAATCCTCTTCCGTCCAGTATTGAACAGTCTCGAGATTAGGCTCTCAAGGCGTGTCCGGCATTCCCATCTGCCGCAACCAGCGGAAGTGCGACGCAACCCCTGACCAGAAGGACTTATGTTCGCTGTACTTGACGCCGAACTCCTGACAGGTCTGCTCGACCACTTTCGAGATTGCGGGGTAATTAATATGACAGATTCGGGGAAACAGATGGTGTTCGATCTGAAAGTTCAACCCGCCCAGGAGCCAGGCCGCCACGCGACTGCGGCGCGCGAAGTCGACAGTGGTTTCAACCTGGTGAATTGCCCACGAGTTTTCGATTTTACCGGTGTCTTTTCCGGGCAACGGAAACTCGGCTTGCTCCACGCAATGCGCCAATTGAAATACAACGCTCAGCACGAGGCCGAGCACCATGGCCGCCAAGCCGTAGAACAACACAACAACCCAGATCGGGTGCAGGAGAAACGGGATTCCGAATGCCAGTGCGAAGAAACTCACTTTGCCGGCGATGAATCCCACCAACTCCCAGCCTTTCGGGCGTGGAAGCTTGTGTTCTCCAATTCGTCCCGGTATCACGTCTCGGAAATCACCCACCAGGTGCCAGTTGATGGCCATGAACCCGTACAGCGGCCAGAAGTAGAATTGCTGGAAACGGTAAAACCATCGCCGCCGGTGATGCGGTGTCAAGCGGCCGAGACCGCCGATGTCGACGTCTGTATCGTGGCCTGTGATGTTGACATAGGTGTGATGGTAGACGATGTGTTTCCAATACCAATGGTATGAACTGCCGCCGATCACATCCAGCGACATTGCCATCACTTTGTTGACCCAATCGTAGTTCGAATACGCGTGATGGCTGCCATCGTGCTGAACATTGAAGCCGATTGCTCCGGTGATTAATCCAAGCAGTATCGCCAGCGGCAGCGCCTGCCACCACGCTTGAGCGACGAACACCAGCATTACGTAAGACGCTGCGAAGAGTACGACGAGTATCGCGGTCTTCACGTACATCTGCGGGCAATCGCGTTGCCGCCGTCCGGTCCTTCGGAAGAACTCATCGATCCGGCGTCGAAGCTCGATTTGAAAATCGCTGCTGCCTGCGAACTTCAAGCTCCGGTCGGATCGCGCCGGCTCCGAAAATTGTTGTGCATCGTGCGAGAGAATCTCCTGTGTATTCGTCATAGCAGAACTTGTCGTAAACCTTTCGAGATTGGTGAGAGGCGCCGGTCGTTTCCCCTCTGAAGTCGGCCCTGAAAATTCAGGACCAGTAATTTAACACATTAGCTAGAGGATTGAAGACAGGTAAGCAGTGAGCTTGTGTTCCTTGATGATCAGATGGTGCTCACTGTTGTATTCGATGAGGTCGAGGTTGCGGAACCGCTGCATGAATACGCTGATCCGCGGCCGCGTAGTGCCTACCATAGCGGCTAATTCTTCGTGAGAAATCTTGACCTCGATGCGAATGCTCCGCGGGTCTTTCTTGCCGAGCTTTTTGGCGATTTGCAACAGAGTCTTCCCCAGGCGTTGCTCACTATCAACCGTGACGAGGTTGGCGATGACCTGTTGCTGGTCCGCAATCCGAACGGCCAGATACTTGATGAAGCCTTCGAGAAGATTGTCTGTAGCCAGGCGCCCGAGAAACTTGCCGCACGGAATCTCTTTCAGGAATGAGTCTTCCATTGCGGTCGCGGTTTCGAGCCGGGCCCCAAGCCCGGACAGGCATAGCTCGCCGAAAACATCTCCCGCGCCGTGGATCGCAAGCATGCATTCCTTGCCTTCTTCGGAAACCATTACCAGCTTGATCTGACCCTTTTCGATGAAGTACACCGTCTCGCGTTCGTCGCCAACCGTGTAAACATGATTGTGCTTGCCGATCTTGATGGGGCTCGAGTTCTTCGTTTCACTGAGCAAGGACCCTTGCATCTGTTCTTTGAATTGATCTGCGTGCGGAGTCTGCTGAATCATTCCTCTTCCGTCCGTTCGCCGATTGGCTTTTCTACTGCTAATGCTAACGACTACCCTAGTATAAACTCCCGATGAAGACGGCGCTGTGCAATATTGGACAATTATCCAATTTAGAGGGCTGAAATCATCGGTAATAGTGGTTCAGGCCGGACTCTTTCAAGCACCAAGAAAGAATTAACCGCTGATTTTCGCTGACTGCGTTTCGCTGATCTGCGTGAATCAGCGTACCGAAGGCGGCGCAAAATCAGCGGTTAATTGGGGTCCGCGCCACAGACTGAACCACTATCAACGTCATCCCCCTCGAGAAAACGAACATGCGAAGGTGATATTCGCACAGCCAGTTGAAGCAGGATAAAGGCGAGACAATACGCGATCGCGCAATCGAAGAGATCAAGTGCCAAATCGAGCAAGCCACAGAGGCAGAGCCCCTGTGGCTTGGTTGTCAGTCTTAATAAGCCGATTCTTCGTTATCTAAACAACTCGAGAGCGACTTGCGAAAGCGCCGACACGATCGGTTCTGCGAAACGGGTGTTTCGGCTTCGACCGCCGCTAAGCCCGGAAGCCAGAAGTATGCCTATTCCGATGCCCGCGCCAAACGCGATCATCGTCAGCTTGCCGGGATTCTCGCGTCCGTAGGTCATTGTTTGATCGTAGGTGTTCGCTACTGCTTCGCTGGTCTTGTCGTAAGCGTCGCTTACAGCTTTCACCGTCTGGTCGTAAGCGTTCTGGACGCCGCTGCCGACATCGGAGGCGACCTCGCGCGCGCGTTGGGTCGCGCTGCTCGCCGGACCCGACGCGCCGCTGGAAACGGGCTTATTAGGAGTACCGCCTGGTTTGGCCTGCTCTGCTATGTTCTTGTTCGATTCCATGTATTTTCCCCTTTGATAGATTAATGTCAGCCCCTGCTACCGGTCGTAGAGAAGCTGCCCGGTTGAACATTCATATCGGAATTGCGCGGCGCGCTGTACCGGGATTGTGGCTGTCCCGGTCTCGAGTTGTCTCCGGCCATCGCGCCACCTGGCCGGCTCTTTAGAAAATCTACCGCCACCTTTGCGAGTATCGTTGTCGCTGCCGCTTTCACTGCACCGCCCGAGAACATCTTTTTCTGTATCACTCCCGCCATGACGCCACCCACGCGGTCAGCCAGGTCCTCAGTGAGTTCAGCAACTGCCTCGTGAATGCGCTCTTGTGGCGTTGGCTTTCGCTTGAAGGCGCCTGCTATCAGGAAACCGGCTCCAGCAGCCAACCCCAGGGCGACAACCGGATATGCGGCGACGTATTCGTGCCAGTCAAAAGTTTGCTGCAGGCGATCGCCAAGCTTGTCTACCGTCTCGGAAATAGACTCTCGCTTGGCAGCTATGTCCTGACGAATCGCGAATGCGCTTCGATCCACTGTCGTGTCCTGAAAGCCAGGTTGAGTTGCTAGGTTAGTTCTTTCAGCCATTCCTTATCCTCCTCGAGTGTCTCGATCGTTTGTTTTGGCGCAAGGTTGATGCGCTTTACCTGGACCATTCCCGCGGAAGCCGTTATGCCCCCGGCAATCGCGAGCGCCGCGCCAATGATGAGAGCCGAATAACCAGGACCGACATAATGAGCCAGCCCGATGATTGCCGCGGCCGTTAGCGCCAGGGTGGCGACGAACGCGATTATCGCTCCGACTGCTAGGACCAGGATGCCAGAGCGAAATTCGCTGAGTTTATCGCTCAGCTCCTGCCGTGCCAGTTGGATCTCATCACGGACCAGGGCCGCGGAGTTGGTCGCCAATTGACTTAGCAACTCGCCGAACGATTCTCGCGGAATACTCGCCTCGATTCTTCTTTCGAATCCTCTTCGCGTCTCCATACCGGTCACCTCCGCAGTAGAATGCCAAGAAAAAGCCCGGCAGCTCCGGCTATGAGCAGGCTGCGCCCGGGATTGCTTCGCACTTGTCTTTGAAGATCCGACTTAACCCTTTGCGGGTCTACGTCGCGAACGTACTCTGCTGCATTGTCGAGCCATCCCGCGGCCTGCCCGATGTAGCCGCCCTGGTCTAGCTGCTTCTGTCCGGCCTTCTGTTGAATTGCTCCCGCGGCGGCGTGTAACTTGTCGGCAACAGCTTCCTTGATTGTATCGAGTGATACACCCGCAGGCTGTGATCCGCCTCGTGACCCGTAACCATCCTCATTACCTGTGAGACTATTGCTACTGTTCATTTGATCCATATTGCTCCTCTGAATTTGTTTTCAGTGATATCCCCGCGATCGACCAGACGACACTCAACGGCAAGCATTCGCCTGTCGAACAACGTCAGAACGCATGTACTTTCGTCGACGCCTGAACGCAGCAAAGTCAAACACAACCGGCGCAAATCAAAACACTGTTGTGAATCGCGTACTTCGTTCAAAGACGCAGGCGCCCAACAAATGTCGAATTTTTCTTTGTCTCTCAGCCGACGCCGTAAACATCAGAGCAATTACGTTGCCAAATGTCTCGGGTAGGTGAGCTACTCCTTCGATTCATTTTCTTCCGGCCAGGGCAGGTCTTTCGGATTCTCGTCGTCTCTGTTGGATTGCCAGTCGAACTCCTTGGATTCCTCTTCATTCAGCGTCGTAACAGCCTGACCGATTCTCTCTTCAATACTCATGGTTTCCTCCTGCGGACAAAAGTTACAGCCCTCTGGATCAACTTATCACCACGCCGTACAACTTTCTGTTCAATAGGAGACCGGTTCACGTTCAGGAGAGAGGACGATCAGTTTCCGCAGAAATATTTTCACTTCTGTATCATTTTGAACAGACTCGTTAGAACTGACTCTGTACCATAAAGCGGTTTCGGGTATTACTATGGAACAGCAGACGCACTGGCGCTTCGAAGTCAACAATCCTCTCAGGTCCTCAGAGTGGCGGCCCCTGTTTGAAGTTGGCGATGACCAACTCAAGGCTTCTCAAGTACTGAGAGACGAGTTGAATATCATCAATGCCCCGATTCAACTTCGAATCGTTCGTCACTCACATTCAGATAGCACCTGAAGCCTTTGCCCTCTCCCTCGAGGCGGTTTCTCGTGTGGAACCGAACAATCCAATATCCCTGACGTTACTCTTGTCAGCAGCGAACCGATGTCGAACCATGTTGTAGAGGTATGAGGCGGATGTTAGGAGAACGCGGTGACGAATATTAACCGAGAGGGCTTCGCATCATTATGCCAGCAAGTCAGAGCAAGAGCCGCGACCGATGATGAAGACGCGTTGCTGAGAGAGCTGCTGGTCCCGCTCCGCATGGAGTTGGGATTTGATGATCCCCGCGACGGCGTACTGCCTGCGGGCTACACAACCCGGGAAGCGCTCTGGAATAACGTTCGTTATCTCTTCGATCACAACTTCCGCAAGCTTCCTTATTTCGATCTAATTCAGGCGATCAACAAAGAACTGCTTTCCAGGAACGGAATCGGTGAATGAGCAATCCCCCGAATCAAACGCAAAGGTGACGCACACCCGCAAGCAAGCGCAGACCGGACAGTCTACGGCGAGTGTGATTAGGAGTTCACATATCAGTCGGACTTGGGTGGGACTTAGGTCACCAGCAACTCAGAGCAGTGAATCGAGCGTTCCGACCCGGCAACCCCGTAGGGGTGCGATGTTTATAGTTACGGACTGCCGACCTGGATTTCCTGGCTCCGTTAGGAGCGGCATACAGTTGAGCGCAGGTACATTTCACCCCTGCGGGGTTGGCAACATAGGGAACTCGCCAACTATAGACATTTTACCCCTACGGGGTTCCAGGGAATTCTCAGGACACTTCCTCCGCGAAGAGTCGCGGGCGGTTCGCTCCCGGGGTCCCACTTTTAGTCACACGAGTCTATACAGTCTTTTTATCTTTTCCCCAGATTCCTTATTCGCTTGAAGTCCAGAAGTGATTTATCGGTTTTCCTGGATCGAAACTCGCGCACCCATGATTGAATGGTGTCGATGATTGGAACCTTGGCCGGCGAGTCTTCTTGTTTCTCGGGTGCCGCCGAGATACCCGGCTTGATCAGACGCACCTTCATGGTTGTCCCGCTCCGGCGGTTGTCACGGCCAACGCATTGGAATCGACGTCACGCACATTCGTGATCCCTCGAGCAGCCGCTTCGGCTGCAGTCTTCTGTGCTGAGCTTCCAACACTGCCGCTTAGCTTTACTTCACCGTTGTTAACATCAACCTTGATCTGCTGAGACTTCAGGGCCGGGTTGTTGAGGATGGACTGAAGCACCGCTGCCTTTATTTCGAGGTCGGGGACGAATTGCTTTTCGGCATTGGCGGATTGGGTCTTCGGATCGACCTCGAGATTGTTCACAACGTTGTCGACGCCTTTTGTGCCGCGCGCGATCGCTTCCACTTCGCGTTTGTCCTCCTCGGAAGGCACGTGCCCGGTTAGAGTCACATCATTGCCACTCTTGCCGGGACTATCGATCGAGTTAACGTGAATGTCGAAAGAGGAGCTCTTCTTATTCAAAGCGAGGGCGCTCTTGACGGCGCTGGTTGTCGCCGCGTCCTCGGTGTACTCCTTTGCCGCGTTGAAGTCCGACGAGATGTCTCGATTGCGGTAGCCGTAGAAATAATACGCCGCGCCCGCGATAAGCAGCACCGTGAGTGCTGCAGAAATAATCGATCTTGATCGGTATCGCATGGTTTCTCCCTGTATGCAGCCGGCGAACGCCGATCGCATCATCTCTTACACTGTTACCTTGCGGTGCGCGACTAAGCGAAACGCGCCATTGATTGCGAGATGAATCAGAACGTACACAATAAGCGCGAACAAGTAGGAGATCCGAACCTGAAACGCTCCGGACGACGGAGTTCCCACAATGCGCTCGAACGGCGCAAGCAGCGGTCGAGTTAGCGCTCCGATGAACTGAACGAAGCCATTGCCGGACCGCGCACCCATCAAGCCCAGCAGGAACTCCAGTGCGATCAAACCATAAATTATGTAAAAGACATAATCGACCACCTGTGAAATCCGCGCCGCGGCCCTGCCGCGCCCGAGCTCTCGTTCGGTACTCACGGCTTCGTGCACCGATTTGCGTTTTAGCGCGCTGGCAACGCCGGCCACTTCGGCCGATTCCTCCGGCTTGACACGTGCTGACTCCTGCTTGATACGCGCGTTCACATCGTCATCGATCGAGGCCTTGACCTCCTGATGCGAAGCGAGTCTGCGCTCTTCGTCTAACAACACATTGCTCTTGTCGACTTCTACACTCATAACTCTCCTTGTGAACACCTGCCTGGCTTGCGGTTGCACGGCCGGCGGATTCGGATCGCCCTGATCATCTCACTTCCGTTGGTGGGGACGTGTTCATGAAGTGCTCTCCTTTCTTCGTTCAGGAGCGCAACGGTGCGACCCTGACGATTGGTGAGTTTGATAAGCCAGGGCGAGTTGATAGCCGGCGTCGAGAAGCGCCGTGGTCCACTGGTGAGTACGGCGCCTCCCCGAAAAACACAGTTTGATTATGGCTTTACCGCTGTCTTATACGCGTGCTTTGTCCCACGTCCCACGTGCCTGCCGGCGTAACCAATATGTTTGCCGAAGCGCTTGCCTCCGCGGCGAAGGCGGCCGTGCTTGAAGTTGTGGCCGAGGCTCTTTCCTGCTCTGCCTGCTTCCCTGCCGCTTTCCTTCATTTGGCCCGTAGCCGAAGGCTTACCAGGTTTGTCCTGCTGGGCAATCGCCATCGGCGCCGCCAACGCGAACATGATCACTGCCGCTGTTGCTAGCAGCACCTGCGTTATCTTTGGCTTCATTTTCATGTCTCCCTTCAGGAACCTTCTTATTATCAGGTTTGTTGTGAGGCCTCGGACGCTCGTCGAGCGCGCTCTAACCTGACTCTCACGCGCCAGTAATCAACTGGACGGTGGCAGGCTCAAGTGTTGCGATGAGCGTCGTCACTCGAATTCTTCTGCGGAGCACCAGGAGCGTAGCTTCGAGCATGAGCCCGCCCATTGCCACCGCAACCCCGGTCATTACAAGCCCCATCCCTAATCCGGTAACTTCCATCATCTCAGCATCTCCAGACCTCGACACGTCTGCCCGAAACCGTGCTTCCCTATATGATAGGCTCAGCGCGCATGGCTTTCAGTGCAATAAAGGACAAGTTTGAGAATAAGTCATCGGTATGACTTGAACTGCCGCCGACGGCGTAAAGGACTCCTGATGGTGAGAACTAACAAAGATTCGGCGCGTCTGAGTTCTTGACGCGGACCTGGCCGTCACTCCTCGAAGAAATGATCTGACTCCGTAACTAAACGATGGGAGGAGATTTCATCTCCTCCCATCATTAACACTGCTAGCGAAATATGTCGCCATCCGGGTTGACGTCAGTTACGCTGATTCGAGCAAGCTCCGCCTGCAACTGCTGCCAGTCGGCGCTCACTATCGATGACATGGTCAGATGGGAGTCGCGCCTCATAATCCGGTCCAGTAGCCGCGCTTGTCTCATCAGCCCGCCGGCCGCGCCTTTGATTGCATCCGGGTCAGTTATTGAAGTCGTCAACTGATTGTAGAGTTCAGCCGCCGCCTGCAAGCTCGTTATCTGAAAAAGCACTTCAACCTCGCTGGGCCTGAAATCGCGCCGCGTATCAAAGATCACCTGTCCGCGATTGTTGCGCATGTTCAGCTCGCGCTGAAAGTCTTGTAACAGGCGATTTGCCAGAAGAGCGATCTGGCGAGGATTGCCGATTCCCGCGGCGCCAACATTGCCGCCTCGATCGCCAGGCAGCAGATCAGCCGTGAAATCACGCTGCGGACCGTGAATAATCACCCGCGCTATATTTGGCAAGTCGGTGTACGTCTCAGTGAACGCATGTTGATCAACGGCCGTGCCGGCCTGATATCGCGGCGCCACTCCTCGCACATAAACGTGCAATGTGTTGCCGCTCACAAACCGATTGACAAAGACCTGCCAGCCGCTGCCTTGAGTGTGCAAGTCAGCGCTGATGCGAATCGAACCTGGGCCGATGCGTTCCGCGCGCGCGTTCATGATTTCAATCGCCGCGGACTCAATGCCGGAATCGCTGGCGATCCCAAGCTCGCGTGCCGTGCTTAGATCAAGTTCACCACTCATGTTGAGATTGCGTTCACGCTGGAGCTGGCGAATCGCGTTGCGCGTGGGCTGATTCATCACTCCATTGATCGGGCCCGTATAGTAGCCACGATCCCTAAGACTTATCTGAGCAAATCGAATTGACTCTGCCGAAGTGAATGCAGTTTGTGCGGGTGCGCCGGCCACTTCCACTGGAATGCCAAGCGCTCGCGCTGTCGCGACGTCCAACTCCCCGCTTATTGTGATGTTACGGTCATGCTGGAACCTGTTAATCGCATCGCGCATTGCCTGATTCATCACGCCATTCGTTGGACCGTTGTAGTAGTTCCTGCTTCTGAGAGTGATTTGAGCGGCCCGAATGGAATCAGCCGAAGTCAAAACAGTTTGAGAAGCCGCTCCCGTATCGTTGTCATTGAAGTTTCGATCACGAGCAAGGGAGATCGCTTCAACCTCGAACGAGCGCTCGACCATCATTCCGAACTCGGCGCCGGGTCGCACTTCAGCTTTGTAGCCCTTGCCCAGCAGGCTGCCAAGTATCGACCCCACTCTTGTAGTCTCAGTGCGCCTCTCGGGTATTCCGATTATCGCATCAGTTCCTTCACCGACGCCCAGGAAGACCACCGCGCGGCGAGTCCGGGCAGCGTCCTCCTGATAGCGGACGTCGCGTTCAACGTTGCGTCGCCATTCGTCGTTGAGCGGCGTGAGCGTGGCGTCGATCGCAACAGACCCGCCGGGAGAAAGAACCATTCTGTCGAACGTCACCGCAAGCGTCCCTGCTCGGGTCCCGCGCTCGGTGGAAGTCACGCTCGTGACGTGTCCATCTACCTTTGTGTTTTCCGGGACCACTACTCGGCCATCAACTACGGCCGGGCGAAGAACTGTCGCACTAAAGCGGTCACCCACCCGGGAAGACTCCGAACTCAGATAAGTATCCATCCTTAATGGTATGACCGTACCCACCGGCACCGTAGCTCGGCGTTGTCCTAACGCCGGAGCAACTAATGCCATAACCATCATCAGCGACAAGACCACAATCGCAGTCTTTTTTTCGTGATTGCACATGGCCTAAACCTCCTTTGGGAATTCAGAAAATCAAATCAGGGCGTATCGGTTATTTCACGGTTTCCGATACCGCCATACAAAGGACCGGCCGAATTGTGATTGCATTGGAATAGATCACTTAATCCGCCAAACGTCCCGAAACTGGCCGCCTACAAGCTTCAAAGCAGTCGTAGACCTCAAAAGGGCAATATACGTGCCGCGCATGCTGCGTGACGCTTAACGACTTCGGCGCCGCTCAGCGTGTTGAAGATCAACACGATGACCGGAATAACAAGCAACAGGTGAATCAACCCGAGTTCGCGGCTCTCTCCCCGCTCGCGTTTACACTCCGAATGCTACGCCCATTCGATTTCGTTTTCTGTACCGTATGGGACAATCTCGAAAATAATTGGCCGCTATGATCAGAACTGTTCTTGGTTCCGTCTAGTATTGAACAGACTTCACTGAATTTGGTCTGTACGATTGACTTATGAGCAGGTAAAAAGCCAGGAGTTTTGCCCGGATGCTCTGAGGGCGACGCGTAACGAGTATGTGCTTTTGATTAAGGGAGCTGTTGCTTACTCTTCCAGGCCTTCTTTTGGTATCCCATCTAATTCTCTAACGGGCGCACTGGAATTCTCCAGGATCGCTTCGTGCGCGACTACGCGATCGGAAGCAGGCAGCTTTTTTTGATTCTCGATAACTGAATGCCCTGGTTCATGAGCCTCGCTGTTTTGCACGAATGGAATCAAAAGCAATCCGGTGACGAACAGCGCAAGCGTGAAGAAAGAGATGTAACCCGAAGCCGGCGCAAACGACGGCGCGTCGAGTGTGCCGAGCGACACTCCTTGCAACAGCGCTCCCGCGACTCGCTGCAGCCACCCCCTTTCCTGACCATAGAGACCCGCCAACAGCAGGTGTTTGAGCACGAACGCAGTCCCGAAGAGAACCACAAGGCTGCGCAATAGTCTGCGCGCGTCAAACCACGAGAACAAATTGTTCCAGAGCGTCCACAGAAAAAAGAAAGAAAACAACCAGTGAAGCAGTCCGCGTTCAGGCAGGACCGAGTTGAACACCTGCGCCGATGCGAAAAAGAGGGTCAGCAGCATCCAGACATTCGAAACGTTCGTCACTGGCGGATTAGTGCTCGCCACCCATCGCGGCAACTCGATGAGGTTGCCGCGCACGAAGAGCAAGGCTAACAGTACCGCGAGCAGAAGCGTGACCAGCGGCGGCGGGATGAAGATGAACGCGTGGTCGTCAGCGCTTACTCGCAGACCTCCCAGCAGCGCTACAGTCAAAAACAACACCGGCAGCAGAATGAAACTTACCAGCACCCGATTTGTTGAACGATTCCTTTCCGTCATGCTTGAGCTCATCACTGGAATTCAGTCACGCTGATTTTGATCAACATACAGCAGGGGCATCATCACCGCTTTATTTTCGCGTGCGCAAGATCTTGAACGGATTGAGATCGGACCAGCTTCGCTCCTTAGCCTGTTCCAGTTCGGCTTTGACTTCGGCGGCGGTATGCATCTGCAAGTCTGGATCGTCGACGGTGAGCGAACCGTTAGGGGTGAGACTGATTGCGCGGTTGATGGCTTCCAGCCCCTGCTTGATCAAATCCTGGTCGTAGTAAACACGGCCCCAGCCTTCGCGGTAAAAGGCGTAAGAGATATAGAACTGTGTGCGCGCGTCGCCTTGAGCGGGATCGGCTCGCAACCATTCGTCACGCGCGGCTCGAAATTGTTCGCGCCGGAAAAGCGCGAGTGCGCTATTGAACTTCTCCTGGTCGATCTGGTAGGTCCCGACGGCGATCTCCGCGCTGGTGGCGACTTCCTTAAAGGTTCGCGGTTCCGTCGCATAAATCCAAATAATGAAAGCGGCGTAAGAAAGGGTCAAAACCATGCCGGCGGCTTGAATGGACTTCTGTCGCATTTTGGATCCCAACTTCGCCCGAAAGTTATTCAACAGGGCGACGACTTAATCATATTACGTCTTATTCCAAGATGCGGCACGCGAGCCGATGGGTGTTGGCAGTCCTCTGCGTCCTCGGCGCCCTCTGCGGTTTTCTTAATCAGTCGCTGGGATCAACCGTAGAGGTCGCTGAGGACGCCGGGGGAGCATCAGGATTGGGACGACCAACGACCTACTCGAGCTCCTGCAGCCAGCCGCCCTCAAAACCTGCGCGGCGAAGCCCTTCAACTATATAAGAACAACCGCGCATCAGCCGCCACAAAAAGCCTGTACGATAGTTCTCAATCATCAAAACTATCGGGCCTTGATCGAGACCGTAGTATCCCTTTGAGATCCACTCCTTGCTTGAATCTTTGTCATTCCCTGAACCTGTCGAAAACGTCGGATTGAAACTGCACTTGAATCCGTAGTGGCTGGTCATCTCAGGATACGCCTCGTCGAAATACTGCATCGACGGCAACACAATCTCCGGCGCAAACGGAAGTGAAGCGATCACCGCCCACGGCGCCAGCGTGCCGTCATCCGGACCGTCTGGAATGCCGCGCGCTTCATAGTCGAAGAATTGCCGCAGCTTGCCTCCGATCTTCTTGCGCGCCGGTCCCGGGCCATCGCTGGCCGTGAGACCCCATATGTATTCACCATAACCTCGAAAGCCTCGCGGATTGCAAATCGCGTATTGCTGCTGAAGGTAAGTTGCGCGGCGGCTGTTCTCGAAATAGTCGATTCCCTTGCCGCGCATGTAGTCGTCCTGAATCCCCCGAAAGTCGATCCACATGTGCGAGAGCTGATGGATGAAGAGCGGACCGGCGTAGAGAAACTCGCGCCCGTAAAGGCTCCTCCATTCATACGTGCTTGCCCAGGCCTTGTAACTCTCCTCGGGCAAGGCGTGAGTGGGCGATCCAAGCCCAAGAACGTAAAGGATCAGCGCCTCGTTGTAACCTTCCCAACGATACTTTATGAACCCGCTTTCAGGTCTCCAGCCGTGCGTGACTGTAGCTCCCAGATTCTGCGCCCATTGCCAGTCGCACCGGCGATAGATCGCGTCGGCTACCGTGCGAATTTCTAATTCATCTTGATTGTCGCGATTGAAATACTGCGCGGCGGTCAGTGCGCCCGCGATCAAGAACGTCGAATCGATGGTCGACAGTTCGCAATCCCAGGCGCGGCGTCCGCTCTTCATGTCGAGGAAGTGGTAATAGAAACCCTTGTAGCCTGTGACGTCCGGTTCGGGACCCTGTGCGCTATTCCAAAAGAAGCGCAATGTGAGAAGGGTTCGTGTGATCGCTTCATCGCGCGTGATGAATCCACGCTCGACGCCAACCGGATAGCTCGCGAGCCCGAATCCGGTTGCGGCAATGCTGCACGGCGATCCCTGGCGAGTGCTGTCGGGAACCAAACCATTTTCCGGATTCGCTTCCTTCAGGAAATAGTCAAAGGTAACGCGCTCGAGCGCGTCGAGGTTCTCTTCAGAATAAGAGTGTTGTTTCGGCTTCACCCAAACCTCGCGGCTATTGGAGTGTAGCGGCGAAAGTGAGGGTCATGTAAGGGCGGGCCTCCGTGGCCGCCCCTCGTTGCTCAAACCTCGCGTGCCGAAGAGGGGTAGTGGGGTATTAGCGTGTTGCCAGCAAGCAGTCCTCTGCGTCCCCTGCGTCCTCCGCGGTTTTTCCTGCTCAGTGGCTCGGAATCAACCGCAGAGGACGCCGAGGACGCCGAGGAGAAACGCGAATGTGCGAGCAACACTATCACCCCACTACCCGAAGAGGGGCGGCCACGGAGGCCCTTACATGACCAAACCGGTGTTCCTGCGATCATGCCGCGCGCTTGCGCTTTGCGTGCTTGGTCTTGTGACGATCCTCGGCTTCCTCGATGGAATGAGTTTCGGTAAGTTTGGCGTCATGTTTTGCCAGGGCTACCAGCTTTTGGTAATGCTTGTGAAGCACCTCAATCTCGGCTTCGGTGAGGTCCTCGACATCGATCAGCCGGTTACTGGCGCCCTCTACGGCAGCGACAATTTCGTTGAGTTTCAGATGTATCGCCAGCGCATCCTTGTTCTGTGTTCGTTGAATCAGAAACACCATCAGAAAGGTTACGATGGTCGTTCCGGTGTTGATCACCAATTGCCAGGTATCAGAAAAATGGAAGACCGGCCCTGAGATTGCCCAGACGATAAGCACCGCCAATGCAATGACGAACGCCCCGGAGGTTCCGGTTGCCTTCGTAGCTTTGAGTGAAAACCGCTCGAGTATTAGACCTATCCCAGCCTTTTTCTTGCGTCCCATAGCTTGACCTCCAGGATGCAGCTTATTTGGAGTGCGGCGCGGTCTGTGCGTTCGCGCCGCTTTCCCTTTGTTCTCAAACTAATCAGCCAAAAGCGGCGCGAACGCACAGACCGCGCCGCACTCCAAATTGATTTCAAACACATGCCCGGTTTAACTCGCTCCGGCATTCGTGTGAGATCTTCATCAATTACCTGCCTGAGCCTTAGTGACGGTATCGGCGATGATAATTTCAACCCGCCGATTGACTTGCCTTCCGGCCGCGGTGTCGTTGCTCGCGACTGGAGTTGTCTCGCCCAAACCGCGAGCGCTCATAATGCGATCCGGCTTAAGGCCGCTGTGTAACAGATAGTCGTGTACCGAGTCAGCACGTCCCTGTGACAGCCGCAGGTTGCTGTCATCGGACCCCACCGAATCAGTGTGCCCCTCGATCTCGATCCGATACGCACCCGGATAAGCCAGGAGTATGCCGGCCAGTTTGCTGAGCTTCTCGCGAGCGCCCGGCTTGAGCGTCGACTGAGCGGTATCAAACAGGACATCCGAGAGATTGACGATCAGCCCGCGAGCCTCGCGCCTGGTCTCAAGAATCCCCGAGAGCGAGACGTAGAGCCCTTCTCGCGCGGCGTCTCTTTCACGCAATGCGTCGAGGGCCTGAATTCGCGCCCGCATTGCTTCGTTGGATGCGGTCGCTTCATTCGCTTTCGCGGTCTCGGTTTCCGATTGTGCCTGCGCTACTCGCTCGCGTGATAGTGCGGCGTCACTTGCCGCCCTTGCCGCTTCATCGCGCTCCGATCTGCGTGCGCGTTCAGCTTCCATTCTGGCGTGATCGGCATCCATCGTAGCCCGGTCAGCATCCGTTCGCGCGCGATCGGCATCGGACTGAGCCTGGGCAATAGTGTTGCTGGCGTCACGTCGTTCCTCCGCAAGTCTCGCTTGAATGCGACGCTCGACCGTCAGGCTTCGAGCGTGCTCGCCCAGGCGCATAACGTCGCGAGCTTGTCCGCCATGTCTCTCCGCATTCTTGCGCTCGCTGTCGTGCCCGCGCGATCCCGGCCAACTCTGCTCCAAAGCCTCGAGCTTCACTTCTGCTGATCGCAACTCCGGAGCGGCAAACTCGCCGGCGCCCGCTCGTTTTGCAATCCAGACTGCGCGACGTGCTCCCAGAATCAACAACGGTGTATTGAAGTCCGCATTCAACGCCGGAGCATTCGGCGACGTGACGACATAGAGAGTTCCAGAATCGCCGCTGTATTCAATTTTACTGACTCCGATGTTCCCTTCCGTCCCTTTGCGCAATGAGTTCTCGGCCACGATCACCGGACTCGGCAGCGCCACACTCGCGTGAGGCTCGGCGGTGATCATCAGACCGAAGTTCTGAAGTTTCGTCGTCGCATCAAGGTTGATCTTGCCGGCTATAGGCAATTCCACCAGGCTCTCAGCCTGTCCTTCCGGAGCCACTGCCCACAGAATGTAGGTGGTGTAATAAGCGCCCAGCGATTGCGGATGCCCCAGGTTCTCCATCTCGAGCTTGATCCGCGAACGGCCGTGCTTGAACTCAACATCAGCCTTCCCCATGGCTCGCGGCACAAGTGATGTGCCCGACATATTGACCGCCGTTTGCTTATCCTCGATATATTTGACTGCAAGGATTTGACGCCTCGCGGAAACCCATTGCGAGGTGTTGGTGACTTCGATAGTCTGAGCGAAAGATGTACCAACGAGGGCCATAAAAAGCAGCGCGCTCGCGACAATGAATCTACTGATCTTCATTTACTATTCTCCTGTTTCAAATCTGTTTGGGATCGTTCGGCATAACAGTTACGCCGCGCTTCACGTTACCGTCCCCTGGCTAGCTATCCAATCGGATGACTTCCGAACTAACGCTTACCGTTAGCGACTTTGACCACTTTCTCCAGCAGTCCGGCAGCGTTACGGCGATACTCGCCTGCCTTCTCCTGGACCTTTCCTTCAAATCGCTCGGCTTTGCCGGCGGCTTCGAGGTCCGGATTGGTGACGTACTGCCCGGCCTTTTCCTTTACCGCACCCTCGATCTGTTTACCTTTGCCTTTGATCTCATCCTTGTTCCACATGTTGAACTCCTTTATCGATAGCGTCCGACTACACTCGGACTTTAGAAAAGTCCGACAAGCTGCCAGCTTGTCGAGGTCCGCGTTGTAAGATCTCCAGCTCGACGAGAAGACCCTCCGACAAGCCGGCAGCTTGTCGGACTCTGTCAGCCGGCGCTGGCGTGTTTACGGGACGGTGTCACGAACTGCCTCTTCGCCTCTTCCAACTCCTGCCCGAGCTGTTCGAGCCGCCTTCCATCAAGAAACTTTTTCGCGGCGGGGAACATTCCGTCCTCTTCTTCTTTGACATGCTGTCTGACGTTCTTGCCCATGACTTTGAGCTTTGCATCAAAGCGTCCGCTGCCCTCACTCAACGCGGTGATCTCGTCGATGAGTGTCTTTACTTGCTTGTGCTCTTCGTAGGCTTCAAGGACTATGGCTTTCAGCTCGCCGTATTTCTCAAAGGTAGGATACAACACGGTTTCCTCTATGTGGCTGTGGATCTCGAGTTCGCATTTGATCTGCTCGAAAAGCTGTTGATGTTGCTTTTCGTCTTCAGTCGCATTGACCTGCGCGAAAAGATCTCCAACTTTCCGATGATCCGCTTTCAATAGCTCCAGTGCATCCATACGTGTTCCCCTTCTGTGTGGCTGAGCGCGTCGCGCTTCGCAACACGCTGTCGAGTCGTTACAGCTTCTGACGGATTCAAGGTCTCACGGCGATATCGTTCACTACTCTCCTGACACCGCGGACCGTTCCAGCGAGCTTGCCTGCCAATTGCTTGAGCGCTTCATCTGACACGTTCCCGCTCAGTATTGCGGTGCCATCGGTGACCTTCACGTCGAGCGCGTAGGTGCGCAGTTGCGGGTCGTTCTGCAGTAGCGACGTCACGTCTATTTCGAGAGCGGCGTTCGAAGGCGCGCTGTCCTTGTAACTTGGAGGCGGTTGAACAGCAGTAACCACGGGAGACGGTACCGGCGCCACTGTAGCCGGCTGCGATGCGGGCAACGTAAGGATCAGCGGCTGTTGTTGCGGCGATGGCTGAGCGGGCGCCTGCTGGGCAGCGGCGGTTCTTGCTCGCTCCTGGGCCAGTAGGTCATCGCTCCTCTTTTGCTGACTGTTCAAGATCAGCATTGTGATTACGACAGCGGCAGCGATTGCTGCCACAACCAAAGCGGCGACTGCGACTCCTGACATCCCTCGACGTTCGCCGACTACTGAATCAATCCGAGTCTCGACGACGGGGGTTCTCCCAACCGGGACAGCCTGAACTACTACTCGTTTTTCTATATAGTCACTCAATTCTCTACCTCCCTTGGATTGCCTCCACTGCCCTGACTAAGGCGATAGTCGGGTGATAGTGTGTTGCTCGCTCACATTCGCGTTTCTCCTCTGCGTCCTCGGCGTCCTCTGCGGTTGATTCCGGGCTACTGAGCAGGGAAAACCGCGGACGCCGGGGACGCAGAGGACTGCTTGCTGGCAACACGCTCATACCCCACTACTACTAAGGCGATAATCAACCACCGCCGCTGCCGCGTGGTAGTCCGAACAACCACAAAACAGAACCGAGCAGCGCCCTTAGATCAGGAATCCGAATCAGGAACCTAAATTGTCCTGATTTGTTGCCTGGGTCCGCTTACGATCAGGTGCCCGTGTCGCGCCAGCCTTAGCTCAGGAGCCGCATTTAGCAGCATCAGCACGTTGCACTCGAGGTCCCTGGATGATGAGACATAAAGCATCGGTCTGATTCGGCTGTTGGTCGCCTTTACCCAGAGCATCTCTTCATAGAGATCCACCATATCCGAATCGGTCATTTCGTACTCCAGCGCCACCAGGAATGATTATTACGGCAGCAGACGCAGGAGAAGAGGCGGGGAACACTTCTCGAGCCACTCAGCTCTGGGCTATCTGACGCGTTGTGTTTTCGCTTAGACGATGCCCCGTCGCCCGCTGATCAGGTTGAAGACCAGCACAATCACTGCAACAACCAGCAGCAAATGAATCAACGAACCACCAACGCCGCCGAGCATTCCCAGCAGCCACAGGACCAGCAGAATAACCAAAATTGTCCAAAGCATGATTTCGACCTCCAGGTGCAGTTCATCCGTGCGTGTCGGGCGCTCAGCGCGCTATCCCGACTCCGCTTCACTTCGGCTTACACTTCGAATGCTACGCCTGTTCGAGATCGGTTTCTGTGCAGTAGGGGACATTCTCGAAAATAGTTGGCCGGGTTTCCCTTGATCCGTGAGAACCCGTCAAATCCGCGTCATCGGTGGTCGATCCCCGCAAAGCAATAGACCACCACGGATGACCGGATTTGACGGATTGACACGGATTCCGATCTTGAAACCTTCATCGTGGTTGTGTTTACATTGTGCCCCGAAGGGTGATTGATAGTCATTACCTCGTAAACGCCCGGAAGGTGAGGGTCGATGTATGATTCAAGATTATCCCGAAACAGCTCTGTTCAAAAAACAGATGCGCGAGTCCATGCAACGCGAGACCAGAAACTCGCGCGCCATCAACATCCCAAGCCACGAAAACGTCTACACCATCGGTGAGCGCGACGAGATGATCTACTTCATCCAGAGCGGGCAGGTGAAGCTCTCGATGGTCTCTTCTGAAGGCAGAGAGTGTTTGCTCGCCATCCACGGCGCCGGAGACGTCTTTGGCGAGTTGTGCCTCTCAGGGCTGACGGGGCGGCTGGAAACTGCGACGGCAATGGAAGACACGCTCTTGAAACAAGTGCCGTGCGAAAGGTTCCTCGAACATCTGGCCGCGGACTCGCTGCTCGAGGGCTTCGTCAAGTATCTGGCGGTGCGCGTGGCGGACCAACAGGCGGTCATCGCCAATCTCGTTACGATTGATAGCGAACAGCGCCTGGGCAAGACCTTGCTGCAGCTCGCCAAACAACTTGGCAAGAAGGGCCCGGGCAGCACACGTATAGAGCTGAAGATTTCACACGAAGAACTCTCGAACATGATCGGCACAACGCGGCCCCGCGTCAGCGTCTTCATGCAGAGATTCCGTAACCTTGGTCTTATCGAGATTAGCGAAGAGCACTATTTGATGGTCATGGAAGATAAGCTCACCAATTACCTGGCTTCGATTGCCTAACGCAACGGCTACCCTATAACTTAACCACAAAGACACGAAGTCACAAAGCTGTGACAAAGCGGGTTCGTACACACGGCGGTGCTGTCTCAGTTTGGATGTCCGACAAACTGAGACACCACTCAAACGGCTTACTTCGTTCCTTAGTGTCTTTGTGCCTTCGTGGTTAGTTCCCCGTTTCCACTTTCAGCGTTCCTGGCATCCTTAAGACTGTTCCGGCTCGAAACTTTATTCCTATTCCTGTCTAATATTGGACAGCATTGAATCCGCGATTGCTGTATTGTGACGGTAGTTTACCAATTGGTGTGCAGCATCGGCATCGAGAAATTCATTCACGGCGATCCCGCACACCGATTGGTAGTGGTTTCAAGGGCCAACGTCTTCCCCGCGAACAAAAGGATAGCCTGTTGCTCGGCGAGAAAGCTACGACGAGAGAGTGGATACACTTGTATCGAAGACGCCGGCTCCAAGGTGTGAGGTGACAGAAATGGCAACAGAATCAGCATCAAGAAAGCGGGTTCTCTGCGTTGACGACCACGAGGACACCAGGGAGTTGATGGGAGTGCTGCTTGACGCGTATGGCTATGAACCGGTGATCGCCGCTTCGGTGAGGGACGCTTTGGAAAGCGCAAGGTCCGGCGGGCTCGCCTTGTGTATCCTCGATCACTGGTTGACCGAGAGCAACGGTGTTCAGCTTTGCCGGCAAATCCGTGAGTTCGATCCGCACACGCCGATCATGTTCTATTCGGGCGCAGGCTATTTGGCTGATATTGAGATGGGACTCGAGGCGGGCGCGCAGGCTTACCTTGTAAAGCCCGATTTTGACAATCTGAAGCCGACTATTGATCGGCTCATCGATGAAGCCGGCTCGAGAACTTCAGTTGTGAATTGAATCCCCGCGGCGTGCTGAACCTATCCTCGCTCTGACTCCGCCAACAGACCCCTGACCTCATCCATCAGCGAATCCAGATGCACCGGCTTGTTCATCGCCCGGTGTGCGCCGGCTCGGATCGCATGGTCCATCTCGTCGTTACCAAAAGCGGTCAACACCAATATCGGCACGTTATCAAGTTCGGGTTGTGTCCTGAACTGTTTGACCAGGTCAGTAGCGCCAGGCTCAGGCTGGCTGATGTCGACTATGATCAGGTCGGGCTGCTCGGCGACCGCCATATATAGTCCCTCGCGGCCGTCGCTTGCAACGACCACCACGAATCCTTCGGTGGTGAGGTGCAGGTGAGTCAGTTCGCGGGTGTCGAGATTATCGTCAACAACCAGAATCTTCCTTGTCATTGGACCCCTCAAGCTTTACGAAAAAAACCTGTAGCTGTGAATTCACGCAGCTACAGGCAAATCACGAGTAACAAAAATTCTCTCAACCTTTAGCGAAGCGACTCGAGGTTGAGCACTACCGAGAGGACGGCGCCCAGGATGGCGTACTTCCCGTTGGAGTAGCTGCCATACTGATGCCCGTCGTCGAAGCCGTCTTCATAGCCGCGACGGAAGCCTTCGCGGAAATAGTAGTTGTAGTCAGTCTGATCTACGTAGTAACCGCCATAACCGTAGTTCGCATCCTGATAGCCATAGCTCTCCTGATAGTTGGACTGATAGCGATCCTGCCGGTCCGCCTGCCCCGAGCGAAAGCCCTGCTCGTAGCCGTAGTTGACGGCCTGTCGAAGCATGTTTGCGCCGTATTGATTGGTTTCGTAGTAGCTGCCGCCACGAGAGTACCGGTAGTTCGCCGGCGCGTAGGCGTAGTAAGAGTTGTAGCTACGCGCTTGCTGATTGCGAATCTGCTGCCAGCGCAAGATGTACTGTTGCTGATAACGATATTGGTTCATGCGTCGCTGTTGCTGTAGCAGAACTATTCGCTGTTGTCCGCGTCGCTGGTCCTCGGGTAGTTGCTGGCGATATCGCGCCTGCCGCGATTGCTGCTGCTGAACCCGCTCCTGTTGGCTCGACGCGGATGCGCGCTGTTGAGTGGCTTGAGACTGCTGCCTGTCGGCCTGCTTCTGAGCGGCCTGGGTCTGCTGTTGCTGCTGAGCTTGCTGCTTGCGCTGCTGATTGGCCTGCCTCTGCGCAGTTTGAGTTTGCTGACTCTGCTGCTGCTGAGCCTGGGCTTGCTGCTTGCGCTGCTGATTGGCCTGCTTCTGCGCAGTTTGAGTTTGCTGCTGATTCTGCTGCTGCTGAGCCTGAGCTTGCTGCTTGCGCTGCTGATTGGCCTGCTTCTGCGCAGTTTGAGTTTGTTGCTGGCTCTGCTGCGGCTGAGCCTGCTTACGCTGCTGTTTGTCGGCCTGCTTCTGCGACTGCTGTTGATCAGTCTGTTGCTGCGCGGCCTTGCGCTGCTGTTTGGCCTCTTGCTTACCCTGCTGCTTCTCGGGCGGTTTGGTTTCCGTTGGTCTGTCCTGCGCGTTGGTCGATATGCTCGATCCCATCAGCAGCATTCCGCTGATCAAGGAGGCTGCGACCATCCTTCCTAATACATTGACTTTCATTTGAACTCCCTTTCCTGACAAATCAGGCGCTCCTGCGGCGAAGAGTCTTCGAGGCCTGGAGCGAAAGCCCTCGATCTTTATCAAACTCATCGCTATGGTTGTGATTTCGCGTCGGCGTGTCGGCCTGGTTCAGGCGTCGCCTTCAAACGAACTATGCCCTGCGTCGAACAAACAGGTGATAGAGGGCCAGTAGGATTAAAGCTGCCACTATCGATACGATCCATCCGGCGGACTGGCCGGGTTTGTACCACCCGAGCGCCCGTCCTATGTAGCTCCCCAGGAACATGCCTGCAATCCCCAGCAAGATGGTAATGATGAATCCACCAGGATCTCTGCCTGGCATCAGGAGCTTGGCGATCACGCCAATAATCAGACCCGACACAATCATCGCAATAATACTCATTTAGTATCCCCTTCTTTCGGTTCAGCCGTTCGTTAGTAAGTGAATGATATGCCTGTTCAGGAAGGATTTCTGTTCACTACAGGACAGTTTCGAGAATAACTGGCGCTCAAAGTCACAACAATGTGAGCCGGGATGAGTTGAGGAGAACTTCAGGACAGTCTGCCCGAAAGAAGCGCTATCGAGGCTGATTGGCGAGAGTATCGGGTTTCGTATCGGCATGTTCTTTTGCCTGCGATTAGGAGACCAGTGTGGAACTCTGGTCACCAACAACTCAGAGCGGTGAATCGAGCGTCCGCCCGGCAACCCCGTAGGGGTGCGATGTTTATAGTTACGGACGCCGACGTGGACTTCCTAGCTCCGTTAGGAGCGGCATAGAGTTGAGACCAGGGACATTTCACCCCTACGGGGTTGGGCAACATTGGGGACTCACCACTATAAACATTCTACCCCTACGGGGTTCCAGGGAATTCTCAGTACACTTCCTTTGGCGAAGAGTCGCGGGCTGTTCCCGGCTCAGGTCCCACTTTTGATCACACCCGGTCCAAAACCATCCGTAAGCTAATACTGGCAGTTCTGTCAGTCAGAAGCTCCCAAGAGCGGCTGAGAAGAAACTATGCAAGTCATCTTCTCAGCCGGCTCATCGGGGCGAACGGCCCGGTGCTCGGGACGTCAAGGTCAAACTAATAACGTGAGGCGCCGTAGCCGCCGCCGCCGTTATTCCGGCTATCGGTCTTCGGCTTAGCCTCATCGACCTTTAGCGCTCGGCCGTGCAGGTCTTGCCCGTCGAATTTCTCCTTGGCGGTAGTGGCCTCGGCCTTTGAATTCATCTCGACGAAACCGAAGCCTTTCGAGCGGCCGGTGTCTCTGTCCGTGATCACCTGGCACGATTCAACCGGGCCAACCTCGCTGAACAGATCCCGTATTTCATCACTGGTCGTTTCAAACGAGAGATTACCTACAAACAATTTAGCTGACATAATGATTTTCCTTTTTGTGAAGTTGGAAGCAGGCCGAGCGGTTCGCGGGAACGGTTGCGGGCGGATACTGTCGGCGCCCCGATTTCTCGGGCGAGGCCTCTAACGAGTGAACGGTTGTTTGCTCCTCGAGCGATTTGATCGTCCGGGTCACATCAGACCCGGACGCATCTCCGTTTTACGCCGGAGAGCAAGGTTGCGATGAGAGGGCGGACGTGCCCGCCCTCTCGACATTATGAGTACCTACCTCAAGCCTTGGCAGCGAGCTTGTGTAGTGTCGAAGTTAGAAGCTCAAAGGTCTCGACCTTGGGCGTTCCTTCGACGAACTTCGAGGCAAGCTTCAGCACCTCAGGATATCCTGTGTTGTTGAAAGTCTCGCAGTTCTCTTTGGTCTCCCAGAAGCTGATCGCGATTAATTCTGAGCGCTCCGGGGCGACAAAGGTGATCTCGTCACGGAAGCCTGGCTGCTTGCGAAGCAGGGGGAGAATCTCGTTTTCGATGACGCGGTTGAATTCCGGGGCAACATTCGCTTTCAGTTTCATGGTCAAATGACGTGTATACATTAAGGGCTCCTTTTGAAAGTGGCTGTTGGATTCAGGTGGACTGGATGATTCCAGAGAAGCTGAAGAAGAGAGTAAGCTATGCTCGGTTCGTTACGAACTCTATAGGCATAACTGTGGCTTGTCAAACAATACACCGCTGAATCGCGCGCTGAACGCGGATCGTAACGAAGAGACTCGTTCTCAAAGTGGCTTTCTGGTCACGTTAGGGGTATGAAGTGACCGATAAAATAAAGTGAAAGAAAAATAACTAACTCACTGCGGGGAGCGATTTGAGGTAAGCATTTGGGTCATGCTCCATCGCGCCGGCGGGAAGCCATTCCCAAAGCGAACCAAGATCTCGCCGCGCAAGGTCCATATAGAACTGTGGAAGTTCGGTTGATTCGCTCTCGAAGTAGCTCCGGAATTGCCTGTCTGTGTCGAGCCGCTTACGCACTTCGGTGTGGTATTTGATTCTCCCAAAGCCTTCGGAAGAGATTGCTCGAACGACATTCATCCAACGGGGAATCATCGCTTTGTTCGCTCTGACTCGTTTGCCAATCGCGCGCCATGAATAAGTATATTCGACCAGACCAATCACGTGACTGTAGAACTCGGGCCAGGAATAGTTCCTGGGCTTAACATTCATCGCCTGGTTGTTATTCAGGAACTGAAACGGAAAAGGCAGCACGCGGTTGGCTCGTTGATATTCGAGATTGAGCGGCGCCGCCTGTCCAAAAGCGGAGAGCAGCGAGTAGCCAGGGAACGCGCCCGGCGACAGGTCTACAAATCGCTTCGTCAACTCGAACGGTTCCGCCCCTTCGTCGGAATCGAGACCCAGGACAAAGTTTGTCTGAATGTAAGGCATATAGCGCAGGATCATGTTGACGTGGTCGGAGACCTGCCGGACTTTGTCCATGCCCTTCGTACTACCGGTCTTCGATTTGTCGCCCAGGTCGTACCACGACTCGATTCCGGGTAGCAGCGCCTTGAATCCATTTTGCTTTAGACGCTTGAGGTGCGCTTCCGAAAGCAGCGACAGGCTGCTCTCGGCGATGAAGTCGATGCTGTCGGGAGGCGCCGCCTCCTCGATCGCAGCCATTATGTCGTTGAAGCGGACGCCGAAGTTGGGATCGTGCCACCCCACGAGCGGCCGCTTGAACTTCTGTAAGAGAAACTTCAAATCCTCCTTGATCACATCGGTATTCAGCGGTTGATAGGGGATGACCGAATCGATGCAAAAGCTGCACGTGTACGGGCAACCGAGACTGCCGATCATCGGAACCATCTTTATGAATGGGGCCTTCTTGAGCGTCGGCTCCACGAACTTCCATCGCTCGCGCACGCCGGGCAACACTGAAGGTTGCTGTTTGGCCGCGATCCTCATTCCGATTGGCCGGTGTTGGGAGCAGTCGCCTATGACGTCGCAGATTACGGTACGGTCCGTAAATCCAAGAACGTAGTCGAAGTATTTGACGGCGTCGTGTGGATAACAGCGGGCGTGCGGTCCGCCAAGAACAGTAATGGCGCCTCTAGCTTTGAAGAGATTGCTCAGCGCGTACGCGAGTTGAGCCGCTTCGGTGAACGCGCCAATGAAGACGAGGTCGACGTTGTCGGGTAATTCCTCGACAAGGTTCTCGAACCCGGTATAGCACACGAAGGTTACGTCGTGGCCTTCCTGTTCGCACCATGTCGCAATAACCTGGGGCATGATCGCGGCGAAATTGGCATTCATCACGCGCGCGAACAGTGCGCGCGTCGGACCTTTAGCGACGAGGTCGATGACTCCGATACGAAGTTTCCGCAAAACCTGCCTCCCGTGTGGTGCTTCCTGGACGACGCAGACCGTCAAGATCTGAAAGGATAAGAATAAAGGCTGTGTAGAACTTGAGAAGGTCTTGCTTCGTCGCAAGCCTAAACCAGTATGAGCGGAGTCCTCCGACCCTAACTCGAGCTCAACCTGCGAGTGATTCAGCCAAACACAAACGTGATCGTTAATACAGCAGCTTTCAAGCTGCTCGACACAACGCTGGATGGGCGATGCCGGGACTCTCCTAGCTTCGATGCCGGAAAGTAACTCGACCCTTTGTCAGGTCGTAAGGTGACAACTCAACGGTCACCCGGTCTCCCGCAAGCACCTTTATGTAATGCTTGCGCATCTTGCCGGACAGATGGGCCAACACCTCGTGGCCCTCGGCTATCTTAACCTTGAACGTAGTGTTCCCCATACACTCAACCACGGTTCCATCGACGGGGATCATATCTTCTTTTGGAATGGTGCTTACCTCCTTTTTAAACGCGGCAAAGTTGCCGGCCTTGCCGCGTCGTGTGTGTTCAGGTGCAACGCTTGCAGCTAATCAGCGCGATGCCCGGGTCGCCCTGTAAGAACGCGATGAAGAAGACCGCAAGCGAGCTATTTCGCTCGTGAGCTTTATCTGCTCCTCGGATCTGCCGTCGCTGAAGCCACTCAGCTTCGATCTCTCGAGCCGGATTCCCGCGATTCGCTCAATAGCGGCCAGATTGGCTTCCTCTTCCGGGCTAACGAGCGTTAGCGCAGCGCCGTCGCGGCCCGCTCTGGCTGTTCGACCAACGCGATGAATGTAGTCTTCAGCGGTCGCGGGCACTTCATAATTTACCACAAATGAGATGTCGTCAACATCAATGCCGCGAGCGGCGACGTCTGTGGCGACCAGCACGCGCACCCGGCCTGCCTTAAAGTTCGACAGAGCCGTGTTGCGCTGCGACTGACTGCGATCGGAATGGAGCGTCACTACTTCATGCTTGTTGGCGGTCAGTATCCGCGCGACCCTGTCTGCTCCTCGACGTGTCTGCGTAAAAACCAGAAAAGTCTCATCCGAGTGTTGCCGGAGCAAAGCCAGCAGCATCGGTGTCTTCGCGTGCGATAACACGGCGAACGCTTTCTGTGTCAGCGTCGCGACGGTGTTTGATGCGCGCGTCGCTTCGACTCTCACAGCGTTTGTCGCCAATTCACGCGTCAACTGCTCGACCTCTCTTGAAAGTGTCGCGGTCAACAACATGCTCTGACGTTTCGCCGGAACGTGCCTGATGATCTTTCGGACCTGAGGAAGAAATCCCATATCGACCATTCGATCCGCTTCGTCAAGCACGAGAACCTCTACGCGTCTGAGGTCGACCGAGCCTCGCTCGATCAGGTCGTTCAACCGACCGGGTGTCGCGACCAGGATGTCAACTCCTGCTCGGAGCGCTCTGGTTTGTCTCGGAAGACTCTCGCCGCCGACTACTGCTACGGTGCGAAGTCCGGCGGTCTGGCCGTAGACTTTCGCGGTTGCTTCTATCTGAATTGCCAGCTCTCTTGTCGGAGCAAGCACAAGCGCTCGCGTTACGCCGCGGGCGCCTAGCCGTTGAATGATCGGCAGTAGAAACGCCAGGGTCTTGCCTGAGCCTGTCTCCGCCGAAGCGACGATGTTTCCTCCCGCAAGCGCGAGCGGCACCGTCTTTGTTTGAATCTCTGTTGGTGTGGTGATGCCCAGGTCTTCCAGGGCATCGACAAGCTGTACATTTAGGCCAAGCTTGCTAAAACTATTTGAACTCATGAATCTCACTTTCGGTACGCTGCTTCGTGATTTGTTTTCCTGTAGAAGCGAAGCAGGTGTTTTTGCTGAAATGCTTTCTGCTGAAATTTCTGAAGTTACAGACTGGTTGGGGCTGTGTTGCGTCAGTTTTCTGCAATCGTCTTTGAACTGCGAGGCGCCGAATGACGAACCTCGAGGGCCCGTCATTCGGCGCTCGTCGCTTTCGCTTAGTAGCGGCTTCCGCCGTAACCGCCGCGGCCTCGACCGCCGCCGCCGCCACCCGGGCGTCCTCCGCCGTAGCCACCGCCACCGCGATTGCCCGTACGCTCTTCGCGCGGTCGCGCTTCATTCACGGTCAGCGCTCGGCCGTCGATCTCTGTTCCATTAAGCTGTGTGATCGCCTTATCGGCATCCTCGCCACTCATCTCAACAAAAGCAAAGCCCTTCGAACGCCCGGTGTCCCGGTCCGTGATAACGTTAACTGATTCGACCGGACCGCACTGTTCAAACAGGGTGGTGAGGTCGCCATCCGTCGTTTGATACGACAGATTTCCGACATAAATTCTCTTACTCATTTGTCTCCTAAGACTGGTTAAGAGGAACTTCCGAGGCTTTGCGGGAAAGAGGATGAGGAAACGAGGTCAAACACTCTCCAAACAATCAGCGGGATGTCCTGAAAAACTTCCCAGCAGCATTCGATCTGCTGAACTATCGAGGGCATAGTAACAGAACGCCGGTGATAAGTCGAGGTTAATCGGGAACCCGTTGGTAGTGTTCGGTTATTGAGTTGCTGACTTGCGGTCAGTCCTTCGCGTGCTTTGCGGTCCTTTGCGGCTTTGCGCTGAGTATTGAGTATTGAAGGCGCAATACCCAATACTCAGCGCAAAGCAGCAAAGGACCGCAAAGCACGCGAAGATCATTAAGCAAACGCAGAATCCGAACACTAGCGAAAGCTCTCTCAGTTGACAACCGCAGTCGGCGGGCAGTAGAAACATCACGCTTCGCATCAGCCGGCCTGAGTCGTTTAGAATAATGCTGATTCAAGACGCAGTAAGGTTATCCCGAATGATTACGAGGATGGTGAACAATGAAATCAACTATCAAACTCTGTTCGGTCGCGATGTGCATTGCCGTCGCTATCGTTGGTTGCACTCGGAAGGAGACGCCGAAGATGTCTGAGACAAAGCCGGCGAGCGAGTCTCCTCTCGCCGCGAAGATCCGCAGGTTCGCTCCAACCGATGTGACCGCCGATCCTTCACAGCTCTCGGAGAACGACCGCAAGGCGCTCGATAAGATCATCGCAGCCGCCAAACTGCTTGATCCGTTGTTCATGCGCCAGGTATGGAGCGGCAACGAAGCCTTGCAGAAAAAACTCGAAGCGGACACAAGTCCGGAAGGCGGCGAGCGCTTGCACTATTTCATGATCAACAAAGGACCGTGGTCTCGATTGGACAAGAATGAACCCTTCATCGAAGGCGTGCCTCCAGTGAAGCCGCCACAGGCCGGTTACTACCCCGACGACATAACCAAGGATGAGTTTACCGCCTGGGTTGCAACGCTGCCCGAGCCCGAGAAGCAACGAGCTGCCGGGTTCTTTACGGTCATAAGGCGCGGACCCGACGGTAAACTCAAGATAGTGCCCTATCACGAGGAATACCGAGAGTTTCTGGAGCCCGCGGCGAAGCTGCTGAAAGAAGCCGCCGACCTGGCCGGCAACCAGAAGCTCAAAAACTTCCTGACGAAGCGCGCTGAAGCCTTGTTGTCCGATGACTACCACGCCAGCGACGTCGCGTGGATGGATCTTGATGCTCCCATTGATGTGACCTTTGGTCCGTACGAAACTTACGAAGACGAGTTATTCGGGTACAAGGCCGCCTTTGAGGCCTTTGTTACCTTGCGCGATGAAGCCGAGTCCGCGAAGCTCGTGAAGTTCAGCGGCTATCTTCAGGAACTCGAGAACAACCTGCCCATCGATCCGAAGTACCGAAACCCAAAGCTCGGCGCTGCTTCTCCGATACGTGTTGTCGATAATGTTTTCTGCTCGGGTGATGGAAACCGCGGGGTTCAGACCGCGGCTTATAACCTCCCCAATGATGAAAAAGTCGTCAGAGAAAAGGGGTCGAAGCGCGTGATGTTGAAGAACGTTCAGGAAGCCAAGTTCAACAAGGTGCTGGTGCCGATCGCCGGCAAGATCATGGATCCGGCGCAGCAGTCTCAGATCTCGTTCGACGCTTTCTTTACGCAGATACTGACGCACGAGCTCATGCACGGCCTCGGACCTCACGAAATCAAAGTCCAGGGCCGCGATACAAACGTCAGAAAAGAGCTGAAGGAACTCTACTCGGCGAT
>Ga0134124_10000114_pt1 | contig 75235 bp, 60 predicted proteins | sample KB304_FD_96880 | JGI IMG/M metagenome (GOLD analysis project Ga0134124, IMG submission 96880) | Terrestrial soil microbial communities without Nitrogen fertilizer from Kellogg Biological Station, Michigan, USA - KB3-0-4 | ecosystem: Environmental > Terrestrial > Soil > Unclassified ...
GGGATGTCGGTAACGATCGTGACCACCGCGCGCGACGACGCGCAGGGTGGTGCGCTGCTTTCGCAGCTCGGTATGCCGTTTCGCGAGCAGACCGCGCCGAAGTCGCAGCAGTAAGGACGGAGCAGAAGCACGTGGCCAAGAAATCCATGATCATCAAGTCCGAACGGAAGCCGAAGTTCACCGTTCGCGGATACACCCGCTGCAAGCAGTGCGGACGTCCGCGCAGCGTGTACCGGCGCTTCAAGCTCTGCCGCATCTGCGTGCGCAACCTTGCCCTGCAGGGCCTGATTCCCGGGCTCGTCAAGGCGAGCTGGTAAGGAGGATTCGACGATGATGACCGATCCGATCGCCGATCTTCTCACCCGCATCCGCAACGCGTGCAGCGGGCGGCGCGACCAGATCACGCTTCCGCACTCGCGCACCAAGGAAGCCATCGCGCGCCTTCTGTGCGACGAGGGCTATCTTCGCGAAGTCGAAGTCACCGGCGAGGGCCCGAAGAGATCCATCGTGATCCACATTCGCTACGGCGAAGGCGGTGACCCCGTGCTGACCGGCATCCGCCGCGTGAGCCGGCCGGGCCTTCGTCGCTATTCATCGTCGGCCGATGCGCCGCGCGTTCGCGCCGGCCTCGGTGTGAGCATTCTCAGCACTCCGGTCGGGCTCCTGTCCGATCGCGAAGCGCGCCGTCGCCACGTTGGCGGCGAGGTAATCTGCGAGGTCTGGTAACGTGTCACGGCTCGGTAAAGTTCCTCTTCCCGTTCCGAAGGGCGTCAACGTGACGGTCGCGGGCGACGTACTGCGCGCCAAGGGTCCGCTCGGCGAGATGGCCGTGGCGATGGATCCCGCAGCGCCCGTCAAGATCGATTCGAATGGCGTGCTCGTCACGCGTGTCGCCGACGGCCGTCATGAGCGCGCGCGCCAGGGCCTGGTCCGGCGCATGGTCTCGAACGCGATGACCGGCGTCTCGACCGGGTTTACGCGCAAGCTCGAGATCACCGGCGTCGGATACCGCGCCGATGCACGCGGCCAGGAAGTGCACCTGACGCTCGGGTTCTCGCATCCGATCGTCTACCAGCTTCCACCGGGCGTGAAGGCGAGCGTCGAGAAGCAGGTGTCGATCACGCTGACCGGACCCGACCGCCAGGTCGTCGGCGAAGTCGCAGCCGGAATTCGCAAGCTCCGTCCACCCGAGCCGTACAAGGGCAAGGGTGTCCGTTACGGAGATGAACACGTCCGCCGCAAGGCCGGAAAAGCCGGCAAAGCCGGCGGTAAATAGGTCCGGCAAGGCGGGCGGGAAATAAGTCATGGATATTTCGAGAGAGAAACGCATCAGTCGCGGACACCGTCACGTTCGCGTTCGCAAGAAGGTTCGTGGAACCCCGGGACGTCCGCGTCTCGCCGTCTTCCGTTCGAATCGTTACCTGTACGTGCAGGTGATCTCGGACGACACCGGTCACACGCTGGCCGCGGCTTCCACGCTCGGCACCAAGGGCAACCTCGGCGCCGCGCAGCAGCTCGGCCGCGACATCGCCGAACGTTGCAAGCAGCTCTCCATCGCCGAGGTCGTCTTCGACCGCGGCGGCTACAAGTACCACGGGCGCGTGCGAGCGATCGCCGACGCAGCCCGCGAAGCCGGCCTCAAGTTCTGAGCCGGACGAAGACGGAACACAGGTAAACAGTGGCACGACGCGATTCTCAGCAAGGACAAGCCGCCGACTCCGAATTCAAGGAGAGGGTGGTGCACATCAACCGTGTGGCCAAGGTCGTCAAGGGCGGCCGGCGCTTCAGCTTCAGTGCGCTCGTCGTCGTCGGTGACGGCGGCGGACGTGTCGGCTACGGCGTCGGCAAGGCAAAGGAAGTGCCCGAGGCGATCCGCAAGGCGGTCGAGCGCGCACGCAAGGGCATGGTCCGCGTGTGGATGGCCAAGGGAACGATTCCTTACGCCGTGCAGGGCGAGTTCGGCGCCGGCAGCGTCTTCCTTCGTCCCGCTTCGGACGGTACCGGCGTGATCGCCGGCGGTGGAATCCGTGCGGTCGTCGAGCTGGCCGGCATCCAGAACGTGCTTACGAAGTGCCTCGGCTCGCACAACCCGCACAACATGGTCAAGGCGACGATGGCGGCGCTCGCGCAGCTCGAAGATCCGCAGAACATCGCGTCACGACGCGGCAAAGACCTCGCGCAGCTCACGCACTGACGAGAGCGGCAGGAAGAAACGGCAAAGAGGACATGGAAGTGGCGGACAAGATGGTAAGGCTCACGCTCGTCGGCAGCTATCGCGGGTGCACCGAGCGCCAGCGCGCAACGCTGCGCGGTCTCGGACTTACGCGCGTCGGGCGCACGGTCGTCCTGCGCGAATCCGCGCCCGTTGCCGGCATGATCACCAAGGTGCAGCACCTGGTGAAGGTAGAGGGCTAAAGCGATGCAGCTCGATTCAATGAAACCCGCACCGGGCTCGCGCACCAAGAGGAAGCGCCTCGGACGCGGCACCGGCTCCGGCCTCGGCAAGACGTCCGGCAAGGGCCACAAGGGCCTGCTCGCCCGATCGGGCGGCAACAACTCGCCCGGATTCGAAGGCGGACAGATGCCGCTCGCGCGCCGTCTTCCGAAGTTCGGCTTCAAGAACCCGAGCCGCGTACCGTTCCAGGTGATCAACGTCGGCGAGCTCGCCTCGCGCTTCGAGCCCGGCGAGACGATCGACCGCGAGTCGCTGCAGGCACGCGGCCTCGCAATCCGCGCGCTGCCGATCAAGATCCTCGGAAACGGCACGATCGACCGCGCGCTGACCGTTCGCGCGGACGCGTTCTCGGCTTCGGCAAAGGCTGCGATCGAAAAGGCCGGCGGCACCGCCGACACGATCGCCGAGCTCGCCGAGAGCGGAGACTGAGCGCGAGAGCGCCAAGACTACGCAAAGACGAGAGGTGTAAGCGATGTACTCAGGCTTCCAGAATCTTCCCCGCATCCCGGAGCTCCGGCGGCGTCTCGGCTTTACGCTGATGATCCTGGCCGTCTACCGGCTCGCGGTGGCGGTTCCGACGCCTGGCATCAACGGCGAGGCGCTGGCGGATTATTTCCACACCGCGTCGGCCAGCGTGTTCGACATGGTGAACCTGTTTTCGGGCGGCGCGCTCGAGCGGTTCAGCGTGTGCGCGCTCGGCATCATGCCGTACATCTCGTCGTCGATCATCCTGCAGCTCATGACGATGGTCGTGCCGGCTCTCGAGCGGCTGTCGAAGGAAGGCGAGCAGGGGCGCCGGCGCATCACGCAGTACACGCGCTACGGCACCGTGGTGCTCGCGTTCGTGCAGGGCTTCTTCATCTCGCTCGGCCTCGAGCAGATCACCAGCCCGACCGGTGCAGGCATCGTCTATGAGGGGGGCTGGGCTTTCCGGCTGCTCACGATGACTACGCTGACTTCGGGCACCGTGTTCCTCATGTGGCTCGGCGAGCAGATTTCCGAGCGCGGCATCGGCAACGGGATCAGCATGATCATCTTTGCCGGTATCATCGCGAACCTTCCGTCGGCGATCGGGCATACGCTCGAGTTTGCGCGCCAGGGCGAGCTCAGCCCGTTCAAGCTGATCGCGGTCGGCGTCGTGATCATTGCGACCATCGGCGCGGTCATCTTCGTCGAGCGCGGCCAGCGCCGCATTCCCGTGCAGTACGCCAAGCGCGTCGTCGGCCGCCGCATGATGAGCGCGCAGGCCACGCACCTGCCGCTCAAGATCAACATGGCCGGCGTCATTCCGCCGATCTTCGCGTCGTCGCTGCTGATCTTCCCGGGCACGATCGCGCAGTTCACGCCGTACGAGCCGGTCAAGCAGATGGCCACGCTGATCTCGCCCGGCAGCCTGCTGTACAACCTGCTCTACATCGGCGCGATCATCTTCTTCGCGTACTTCTACACGGCGGTCACGTTCGACCCGAACAACGTGGCGGAGAACCTCCAGAAGGGCGGCGGGTTCATCCCCGGCATCCGGCCCGGCAAGCGCACGGCCGAGTACATCGACCACATCCTGACGCGCCTGACGATCAGCGGCGCGCTGTACATTGCGGCCATCTGCGTGCTGCCGACGCTGCTGATCCAGCAGTTCAACGTGCCATTTTTCTTCGGCGGAACGTCGCTCCTGATCGTGATCGGCGTTGCGATCGATACGGTGGCGCAGATGCAGGCGCATCTGATTCAGCGCAACTACGACGGATTCCTCAAGAAGGGGAATCTGCGCGGAAGGCGGTAAGGTTGGCGAATGCGTGTGGTGCTCGTCGGACCTCCCGGAAGCGGCAAGGGCACGCAAGGCGATCTGCTTCAGAAGCGGCTCGCGGTGCCGCACATCTCGTCCGGAGACCTGCTGCGGGAATCGGCATCGACGGGCGCGACCGAAGGCCTGAAGGCCAAGGAGTTCATGGATCGCGGGCAGCTCGTTCCCGATGAGCTCGTGATCGGACTGATCAAGTCGCGGGTATCCGCGCCGGACTGCAAGAAGGGGTTCGTGCTCGACGGGTTTCCGCGCAATCCGGCGCAGGCCGAGAAGCTCCAGGAGGTTCTCGGCAACGGAGGCGTCGACCACGTGGTCGCGCTCGAGGTGCCGGAGCAGACAATCGTAGGGCGGCTCGGCGGCCGCCGCACGTGCAGCGTATGCGGCCGGCTGTACCACGTGAAGTTCAATCCGCCGCGCGTCGAGGGCCGCTGCGACAACTGCGGCGGAGAGCTCTTCGTGCGCGAGGACGACAGGGAAACGACGGTGCGCGAACGCCTCGCGGTGTACACGCGCCAGACAGAGCCGCTGATGGGTTACTACGCCGGCCGCGGACTGCTGCGGCGGATCGACGGCGCGGCCAGTACGGAGCAGGTGACCGAAAGGATCATGGCGGTGGTTCGTGGATGCGATGATTGAGCTGAAGACCGAAGCGGAGATCCAGCGCATGCGACGTGCAGCGCGCATCACCGCGGAGATTCTGGCGGCCCTTCGGGAGAAGGCGCGTCCCGGAGTCACCACCGGCGACCTCGATCGGGAAGCGGCACGACTGATCGCGAAGGCCGGAGCGCGCTCGGCGTTCAAGAACTACCGCGTCGGAAGCGCGGTGTTTCCCGCGGTGCTGTGTGCATCGCTGAACGACGAGATCGTCCACGGCATTCCGTCCGAAAGGCGGGAGCTCGCCGAGGGCGACATCATCGGTCTCGACTTCGGTGTCGAGATCGACGGTTACTTCGCGGACTCGGCCGTGACGGTGGCGATCGGAAAAGTCGACGAGGAGTCGGCGCGGCTGATCGAGGCAACCGAAGCGAGCCTTGCCAAGGGCATCGAGCACGCGTGCGAAGGTGCGCACCTCGGTGACATCGGCTCGGCGGTGCAGGAGCGGGCCGAGGCGGCAGGTTTTTCGGTGGTGCGCGATTTCGTAGGGCACGGCATCGGCCGCGCGCTGCACGAGGATCCCCAGGTGCCGAACTTCGGCAAGCGGGGACGCGGGCGCACGATCACGGCGGGCATGGTGCTCGCGATCGAGCCGATGGTGAATGCCGGCTCGCCGGCCGTTCGGGTCGACGAGGATGGATGGACGGCGCGAACGGCGGATGGACGCCGCTCTGCGCATTTTGAACACACGGTGGCCGTGACCAAGCGCGGCCCCGAGATCTTGACCAGAGTTTGAACGGGAAATGTCATGAAAGTCAGAGCGTCGGTCAAACCCATGTGTCGCGACTGCAAAGTCATCAAGCGCGAAGGCAAAGTCCGCGTGGTCTGCAAGAACCCGCGTCACAAGCAGCGGCAAGGCTAATCGGCGCGAGCCGGTAGAGAGAAGGTAACGGTATATGGCACGAATTGCTGGAGTCGATCTGCCGCGCAACAAGCGCATGGAAATCGCTCTGACCTACATTTACGGCATCGGCCGCACGGCGTCGCTCAAGATCCTGACGGCGGCGCGCGTCGATCCCGCCAAGAAGAGCGACGAGCTGACGGACGGCGAGATCAACTCGATCCGCGGCGCGATTGATTCGATCGCCAAGGTCGAAGGCGACCTGCGGCGCGAAGTGGCGATGAACATCAAGCGCCTGATGGACCTCGGCTGTTACCGCGGCGTCCGTCACCGCAAAGGCCTGCCGGTCAACGGACAGCGCACGCATACCAATGCCCGCACCCGCAAGGGACCGCGGGTCGCGATTGCCGGCAAGAAGAAAGCGACCAAGAAGTAGGTCAAGGAAACGTAGATTATGGCGACCAGACAGCAAGCGACCGCAGCCACCAGAAAGAAGAAGAGCCGCCGCGTACCGCCGGAAGGCGTGGCGCACATCCAGGCGAGCTTCAACAACACGATGGTCACGCTCACCGATCCGCAGGGCAACGTCGTATCGTGGGCAAGCGCCGGACAGACCGGCTTCAAGGGCTCGCGCAAAGGCACGCCGTTTGCCGCACAGCAGGCCGCCGAGAAGGCGGGCCGCACGGCTGTCGACATGGGCATGCGCACGGTGACCGTGCTGGTGCGCGGCCCCGGCGCGGGACGCGAGTCTGCGGTTCGTGCGCTCGGCGCAGCGGGCCTTCAGGTGATGGCAATCAAGGACGTGACACCGATTCCGCACAACGGATGCCGCCCGCCCAAAAAGCGGCGCGTCTGATCCGGTAACGGCGAACGGTTCCACAGGACAAGAGAAGATATGGCACGTTATACAGACCCAGTTTGCAGGCTCTGTCGCCGGGAAGGGATGAAGCTCTTCCTCAAAGGCGACCGTTGCTACACCGACAAGTGCGCGATCGAGCGGCGCAACTATCCGCCCGGCCAGCACGGCCAGGGCCGCCGCCGCAAGGTGTCGGAGTACGCGGTGCAGCTTCGCGAGAAGCAGCGCCTGAAGAGAATGTACGGCCTGATGGAGAGCCAGTTCCGCAAGTACTTCGAGATGGCCGAAGTTTCGCGGGACATCACCGGCGAGGTCCTGCTGTCGCTGCTCGAAAGGCGGCTCGACAACATGGTCTACCGGCTCGGCATGGCGAGCTCGCGCGCGGAAGCGCGCCAGCTCATCCGCCACCGGCATTTCACCGTCAACGGCCAGCGCGTCGACATCCCGTCGTTCCTTACCAAGACGGGCGACGCGATCATCGTGCGTGAAAAGAGCCGCGAGAAGGACGTCTTCAAGAAGGCGATCGAAATCTCGCAGCGACGTGGCGTTCCCGATTGGCTCGAGCTCGACGCGGCTGCCTTCGCCGGCAAGGTCAAACGCCTGCCGGCACGCGAAGAGCTGACCATGCCGATCAACGAGCGCCTGGTCGTCGAACTTTACTCGAAGTGATCAGTGGGCCCGGACGAGAGTTCCGAGCCGAATGACGGAGGCAGTCAGAATGTTGGACAACTGGAAAGATCTGATCCGACCGAAGCTGGATGTGCGCGAGCTCAACGAGCGTTATGGACGCCTCGAGCTCGAGCCGTTCGAGCGCGGTTTCGGAACCACGATCGGCAATTCGCTTCGCCGGATCCTTCTGTCGTCGCTCAAGGGCGCGGCAATCACCTCCGTGAAGATCGACGGCGTACTGCACGAGTTCTCGACGATCGACGGCGTGACCGAAGACGTCACCGACATCGTGCTGAACCTGAAAGAAGTGCGCCTGATGATCCACGAAGGTCAGCGGCACACGGGCATCGTCGAGCTGAAGGGACCGCGCGAGCTCAAGGCCGGCGATCTGGATTTCGGGCCGCACGTGACCGTGCTCAACCCGGATCACCACATCGCCACGCTCGGACCGAACGGTACGGTGCGCATGGAGCTGACGGCGCGCCGCGGCAGCGGCTACGTGACGGCCGATCGCAACCGCGAGGAAGACGCACCGGTCGGCACGATCCACATCGACGCGGTGTTCTCGCCGGTCCGCAAGGTGAACTTCGTCGTCAGCAGCGCCCGCGTCGGGCAGCGCACCGACTACGACAAGCTCATGCTCGAGGTCTTCACCGACGGCAGCGTGCGTCCGGATGACGCGGTGGCCGTGGCGTCGCGCATTCTCCAGGACCAGCTCGCCGTGTTCGTCAACTTCGACGTCGAGGCGATCGAGTCCGAGGAAGCGGCCGCCGAAGTCGAAGGCGAGCAGGTCAACGAAGGCCTGTACCGCTGCGTCGACGAGCTCGACCTCTCGGTCCGCTCGGCCAACTGCCTGCAGAACGCCGACATCAAGTACGTCGGCGAGCTGGTGCAGCGCACCGAGCACGAGATGCTCAAGACCAAGAACTTCGGGCGTAAGTCGTTGCTCGAGATCAAGGAGATCCTGACCGGGATGGGCCTCAGCCTCGGCATGCGCATCGCGAATTTCCCGGACCGGGAAACCCTCGACCGCATGCGGATCGAGCAGGACCGGTATTAGTCCGGATCAGTTCCGTTTAGTTCGAGGATACGAAGGAAAGTTCCATGAGACATCGCAATAGTGGCCGCAAGCTCAGTCGCAACTCGTCGCATCGGCACGCGCTGATGCGCAACATGGTCACGTCACTGATCGAGCACGGCAGCATCCGCACGACCGACGCCAAGGCGAAGGAGCTGCGCCGCTGGGCCGATCGCATGGTCACGCTCGGAAAGGCGGGTACGGTGGCGGCACGCCGCCGCGCGCGCGCGTTCGTGCAGACGGACGCGGCCGTTTCCAAGCTGTTTGCCGAAGTGGCGCCGCGCTTTGCCAACCGGGCGGGCGGCTACACGCGCATCATCAAGATCGGACAGCGGATGGGCGACGCCGCCCCGATCTCGATCATCGAGTTCACCGAGCTCGCGCCGGCGGCACCGAAGCCGATCAAGAAGACCAAGGCCGCACCGGCCGCAGCTGCGGCAGGCTGAAGCCTGAACTAGCCATCCCGAGGTACGGTCGATGAAAGCTCGCCTGCGAGGTCTCATCGACCGTGCTCTCGCCGACGCACGCGCGGCCGGCGAGCTCGCGTCCACCGAAACACCCGAATACGTCGTCGAGGTTCCCCGCGAGGAGGGTCACGGCGATCTTGCGACCAACGTCGCGATGATGCTCGCGAAGCCGGAGCGCAAGTCTCCGCGCGCGATCGCCGACATCGTCGCCCGTCATCTGGCCAGAGCCGAGCTCGTCGACCGTGCCGAAAGCGCGGGCCCGGGCTTCCTCAACGTCACGTTCGCCGACGCCGCATGGCGCACGCGCCTTCTCGAAATCCTGTCGGCCGGTGATGAGTTCGGCCAGACGGGCGGCGGACGCGGAAAGCGCATTCAGGTCGAGTTCTGCTCGGCCAATCCGACCGGGCCGCTGCACATCGGGCACGGCCGCGGCGCAGCAACCGGCGACGGCATCGCGCGGCTTCTCGAAGCCACCGGCTACGACGTCGAGCGCGAGTACTACATCAACGACGCCGGCGTGCAGATGGAGCGCATCGGCCGCTCCGTGTTCTATCGTTACCTCGAGCTTCTCGGCCGGCGCAGCCCGGATGATTTTCCCGAAGACTGTTATCCCGGCGACTACGTGACGATCTACGCGCAGGAGATCATCGACGTCGACGGCGAACGCTGGGCCGGGTTGCCCGAGCCGGAAGTCGTCGCGTATTTCGGCAAGCGCGCCGGCGATGCGATGCTCGAGAAGATCCGCGAGGACCTTGCGATCTTCGGCGTCGAGTTCGACAACTTCACGAGCGAGCGCGAGCTCGCCGAGTCGAGCCGAGTCCTCGACGCGATCGAAGAGCTGCGCTCGCGCGGCCACGTCTACGACGAGGGCGGCGCGACGTGGATGCGCACGACCGCGTTCGCCGATGACAAGGACCGCCCGGTCATCAAGAGCGACGGCTCGCTCACGTATTTCGCGAGCGACATCTGCTACCACCGCGAAAAGATGAAGAAGGGCTTCGACCGGCTGATCGACGTGTGGGGCGCCGACCATCACGGCTACATCTCGAGGACGCGCGCGTCGCTGCAGGCGCTCGGCTACGACGCCGATCGCCTGCGCGTCGTTCTGGTGCAGATGGTCAGCCTGTCGCGCGATGGCCAGCCGGTGCGCATGGGCAAGCGCAGCGGCGAGTTCATCACGCTGCGCGACGTGCTCGACGAGGTCGGTCCGGACCTGGCCCGCTTCTTCTTCCTGTCGCGACGGTCGGACGCGCACCTTGATTTCGACCTCGAGCTGGCGCGCCGCCAGACCGCCGAGAACCCCGTGTTCTACGTGCAGTACGCGCACACCCGCATTGCGGGCATCTTCCGCCAGGTGGCCGAGAAGGACCTTGCGGTTCCGGATGCGTCCGATGAGAGCGTCGCGGCCCTCGGCCATCCCGACGAGATCGCAATGGTCAAGCTGCTGGCCGAATTTCCGGAGATCGTGGCCGGTGCGGCAGAAGCACTCGAGCCGCATCGTGTGATATTCTATGCGCAGAAAGTCGCCGGCGAGTTCCACCGCTTCTACTCGAAACACCGTTTCGTAAGCGAGGACGCGGCCACGACCGGGGCGCGGCTGCTGCTCGCAAGGGCCGTCGGCCAGGTTCTCGGCAGGGCACTGAGACTGGTCGGGATCGCGGCGCCCGAGCGGATGTAGACGAAAGACCGGAACCGTCCGGTTTCATGAGGTGGGAGACGCGAGGATGGCAACGCGGCAGAGGCGACAGCTCCAGCTCACCGGATTCGAGATGGCGTTGATTGCGGTCAGCTTCGTGCTGACCGTAACCGCAGTGTTCTTCCTCGGGCTGTTCGTCGGCAAGAAAAACGCCAGCTACCACGCTTCCACCGAAGAACGGGTCGCCCGCATCCCGGTCGACGATTTCACGAAGTACAAACGCCCGGCGCCGATCGAGCGGCCGGAGAAGAAGCCGCCGCCGGTCGAAGAGGCATCGGCCGCATCGCCCGAGCCTGCGCATGCGTCTGCCGGCGCTGCCAAGGCGCCGATCGAAGCGCCAGCGTCTACGGCCGCAGCTCCTGCTGCCGCTCCTGCCGGGGCGCCCGTCGCAGTCGCTGCTGCACCGTCTGCCGCCGCAGCGACGCCTGCTGCTGCTTCCGCGCCCGCCGCCGTGCCGGCCTCCGCGGACGCAAAGAAGAAGTCACCGGAAGAGCTGGCCGCCGAGGCCGCTGCTGCCAAGGAAGCCGCGAAAGCGAAGGAGCTCGCGGCCGCCAAGGAAGCCAAGGAAAAGGAAAAGCAGAAGGCGAAGGAGCTAGCCGCCAAGGAAGCCGAGGCCGACACCGGCCGCGGCTACACAGTGCAGATCCTGTCGACCCGCAAGCAGGGCGAAGCCGACGCGCTCGTCTCCAAGCTGAAAGCACACGGCTACGCGGCGTACATCAAGAAAGTCAGCGAAGGCGAGGGCGCCTGGTATCGCGTGCGCGTCGGAAGCTACGGTGCGTTCGGCGAGGCGCGCGGCATGGCCGACAAGTGCCGGCGCGACCTCGGGCTCGGTCAGGCTTTCGTCAGCACCGAATAGCCCCGACTCTATTTCTGTCGCTTCTCCTGGCTTGCGAGGTCGAATAAGGGGTCACGTTCGATCGAACTGGTTTGGGGGTAGTGATGACGACCACTCGCAGGATCATTCTTGTTGTCGCGGTGATGCTCGCGTGTCGACAGGCGGACGCGGCCGCGCCGTCGTGCCTTGCGGCGAGCGTCGCGAGCGGGCCCGCTGCGATGTGTGCGCTGCGCGAGGATGGCGTCGCTTCGTGCTGGGATGACGCGGAATCCTATACGCAGATCCGTCAGCGTGCACTCGGCCAGTTCACGCAGATCTCCGTCGGATACGATCGAAGCTGCGGCCTTCGCAGGGACGGAACCGTCGCATGCTGGTACCACTACGACTTCATCCATTCGGAATCGCCGGCGCCGGCGCCCGAGGGAAGGTTCTCCATGCTCGCAGTCGAGCCGATGTGCGGTCACTACGCGGAATCCCTGTGCCTGGGCCTTCGCGACGACGGCACGCTCGTTCAGTGGGTCGCCGACGATCCCGCTGCAATCTCGAGCCCGCTCGCCGGAACCTTCGTCGAGTGGCAGGGGCCGTGCGGCCTCCGTTCCGACGGAACGGTCGAGTGCATCGACGGATGGACGGCGCCCGACGGACACTTCACGTCGCTGGGCAAGGGTGAGCTGCTATCGCGTTGCGGCATTCGCGATGACCGGGCGATCGCGTGCTGGACAAAGAATGCGAGCATCGAGTCGCCATTTCCTCCGGGCGAGTACGATGACGTTGCAATGGCGTACCAGAATGCCGGCTGCGCTCTCGAGAAAAACGGCACAGTCATCTGCCGGAACGGAGATATGGACGTTCCATTTCCGGCCGGAACTTATCGCGACATCACCACTGCACCGCTGCCGGGCTCGATGCGCATCTGTGCGCTCCGTGAAGATGGTGACCTCGTGTGCCTCGGCGGCTCGAACGTGCAGGGCGAATTCGGATTGCCGTACCAGGCTCCCGTCATCGGTTCTTTTACGCACGTCGCCGGCGGAGGCGATGCCAATCACCGCGCGTTCGGCTGCGTGCTCGACTCGGAAGGTGAAATTTCGTGTTGGGGCAACCTCGGCCAGTACGCGCCGTATCCTCCGCCCGCAGGACCGTTCGACCAGATTTCTCTCGGCACGTACTACATGTGCGGACGCAGGCCCGACCACAGTGTCGAGTGCTGGTCTTCCGTTCACACAGACCACTCGCCGCAAGGCTCATTCCGGCAGATCTCCGTAAGCTTCTTCGACTTCGCGTGCGGCGTCCGCGACGACGGAAAAGTCACCTGCTGGCGCGCCGATACAGGCGAGCAGTTGGACGGTCCCGGCGGGCAGTTCACCGAGGTTGCCGCCGGCGGCCTGTTCAGCTGCGGACTCAGGCCGAACGGCGATGCGCAGTGCTGGACGCATCCATTCACCGATGACCCGGCGAATCCCGTCGTTCCACCCGGGCCTTTCGTGCACATTGCCGGCGCGGGCAATCAGGTCGGCGGCGATACCTACGTCTGCGGCCTGCGTCCCGGCGGCGGGATCGAATGCTGGGGCGACGGACTGCTCGCTCTGCTCAATCCGCCGCATGGAGAATACCAATCGATTACGGCCGGCGCCGAGTTCGCGTGCGCGCTTCGGACAGACGGAGAAGTCGACTGCTGGGGCGCCGAGGTTTTTACCAACGCACCAAAAGGACCGTTCGTCGAGATCACCGCGGGCTACCGGCACACGTGCGCGATGAAGACCAACGGCAGCTTCGAATGCTGGGGCCACGATGCGACCGCATCGTTCTGCGCAAGCGATGCGGCGTGCGGCGACGGCGAGGCCGCGTTTCCCGAACAGTGCGACGACGGCGAGAGCAACGACGTCGGCCAGCCGTGCACGAACGATTGCGAGATCGTCCGCTGCGGCCGGCCGGTCAGCATCCGTGCGGAGAAGCCGCGCACCAGCGATGCACTGTTCGTGCTGCTCGCAGCCACCGGGGCGCACAGCTGCGCGGCGGCAGTGTGCGACGTCGACCGCAGCTCTTCGATCACCGCGAGCGATGCGCTGCGCGTGCTGCGCGCGGCGGTCGGGCTTGGCGACGAGCTCACCTGTCTATAAACTCGGACCACGATGCTCGAACAGAGGATCAGCCAGGTATTCGGCGACGAGGATCCCACCGGCTTCGGCACCGGCTGGTGGAGCGGCGTGTTGTCCGCATTCCTCGGGATGCTCGCGTTCGGCGCAGTCATCTGCCTGCACTTTCCACAGATATTGAGCTCGCCCGAGCTGCGCCCTCACTACCCGATGGCGATCATGCGGATGGTGATCCAGGGCGGCATCGTCGCGGCCATCGTTCTCGGCGTCATCTCCGCGATGCTTCGCAGGAAGAAAGTCCTCGGACTGACCGGGATGTTGTTCGCGCTCGGCGCCACGTTGCTGGGCGGCGCCAGCGTACCGATCAACGATACGCTGCACGACGGCCCGGCGATCGGTCTCGACTGGTTCCTGCTCGACCTGCTGCTGATGACGCTTATTTTCTCGCCGATCGAAGTGCTGTGGCCCGCGTATCCGAAGCAGCGCGTGTTCCGGCCGGAGTGGCTTCTCGACGTGGCATATTTCCTGTCCACGCATCTGCCGATCCGCATCACGTCGTTCCTCGTGCTGCTGCCCGCAACGCAGCTTACGAATCTGCTCGGCAATGCGCGTCTGCACGCGGCGACGGGCAGCCTGCCGTGGCTGGTACAGTTCTTCCTGGCCGTGCTGGTCGCGGATCTCGCCGAATACGGCATCCATCGCGCGCTGCACGAGTGGCCGGTTCTCTGGCGCTTCCACGCCATTCATCATTCGTCGAAGGCTCTCGACTGGATCGCCGGCTCGCGCGCGCACCTGGTCGACGACCTCATCATCCGCGGCATGATGCTGATCCCGATGATGTTCGCGTTCTCGCAGGACATCATCGTGGCCTACCTATTGTTCGTCACGATCCACGCGACGTGGGCGCACACGAACTTCGGACCGACGATCAAGTGGCTGGAACCGTGGATCATCTTCCCGCGCTTCCATCACTGGCATCACACGTCGCAGAAAGAAGGCATCGACAAGAACTATGCGATCCACTTTCCGTGGATCGACAAGCTGTTCGGCACTTACTACTACCCGGACGACCGGTGGCCGGACACGTACGGCCTCGACAACCAGCAGCTCCCCGCCGGCTTCTGGGGCCAGACGTTTTATCCGTTCAGAATTCGACGGAGGTGAGCGGCACTTCTGCCGGCACCACCCGACCTCTGTCGGTCGCCTGAACCAGGCCGAGCGCTTTCATTACCTTCACCGCCGTAAAGCCGAGGTCGTACTCCCAATCCTCGTGGCTGAGGCGCAGCAGGGCCGGGGAATGATGGTGGTTGTTCTGCAGGCACGCGCTGAACGTCGCGGTCACCGGCAGCCAGTCGCCGATGTTCATCGCGTTGTCGCGTTCGTCGTCATAGCGGCGATAGCCGAAGCGGCGATCGTGCGTCCAGTAGTTCTGGATCATGTTGATCCACAGCGCGAAGACCCGGAACACCACCCACATTGCGACGGCGAAGCGCACGTCGCCGACGAGCACGGACAACAGCCAGACGTTGAATACCTGCGAGACTACGACGAATACGGGGCTCGAGACGAGGCGGAACGACCACGACTGAAAGATCTCGTCCGTGGCCATGTTGGTCTCGCACCTGTACGGGATCAGGCACAGATAGAGCGTTCGCCAGAATCCGTCCGACGCGAGCTTGTTGGGATCGCCGGGTTGGTCGGCATGCCGGTGGTGCAAGCGATGCCGGCTGACCCACGTCGTCGGATTCACGTAGACGCCGAACGTGTTGTTCACGACCGTGATGGTCTTGATGAACCAGTCCTTGTAGTCGAGCGCGCGGTGGGCGATCCCCATGTGAATCACGCACGACAGATACACGCCCCCGACGAACCAGCAGACCACGAAATAAACCGCGCCGATCAGCAGGCCCATCCACGGGCCGAGCGCGGGCGGCGCGAAGCATATGCAGGTCAGCGCGTAGAGCGCGATCAGCCCGTAGCCGGAAGCGTTGTAGACCTTCACGAGCAGCGACCGATCAGAGGCGTTCGATGATGATCGCCGGCGCCATTCCGCCGGCGGCACACATCGTGACCAGCCCGGTCGAAAGATCGCGCCGCTCGAGCTCGTCGAGAATCGTACCGATCAGGATCGAACCGGTCGCCGCAATCGGATGGCCGAGCGCGATGGCGCCGCCGTTCACATTGCACTTTGCGGGGTCGATCTCGAGATCGCGCATGAACTTGAAGGCGACCACTGCGAACGCCTCGTTGATCTCGAAGAGGTCGATGTCGTCGAGCGTCATTCCGGCTTTGGCGAGCACCTTGCGCGCGGCCGGCACCGGCTCGTTCAGCATCAGCTCGGGGCTGCCGGCGGCGTTGGCCATCGCGACGACGCGTGCACGCGGCTTCCAGCCCTTGCCTTTGGCGTAGTCCGGCGACGACAGCAGAAGTCCCGCACTGCCGTCGACGACGCCGGACGAGTTTCCGGCGTGGTGAACGTGGTCGATTCTGATGTCAGGAAAGCTGCGGCGCACGAGATGGTCGAAGGTCTCGCCCCCCGCGTCCACGGGCTGATTCATGAAATTCGCGAACACCGCGGGAAGCTTCGCGAGGCCTTCGAGCGTGGTCTGCGGGCGCGGAAACTCCTCGTGCGCGAGGGCAAGGCTGCCGTCGTCGTTGTAGACCGGCACCACGCTGCGATCGAAATGTCCGCCTTCGATCGCGCGCTGCGCGCGGCGCTGGCTCTCGAGCGCCAGCGCATCGACGTTCTCGCGAGTGATGCCCTCGAGCGTCGCGATGACGTCCGCGCAGACGCCCTGGTGCGGCTGCGGATGCAGGTCGCGCAGGTGAAGATTGCCGGCGTCGAGAAGGCCCGGCGGCAGGGTTGCGGTAAACGACATCATCTCGACGCCGCCGGCGACGACGACGTCTTCCATTCCGGACATCAGGCTGGCGGCCGCGAGATTGACGGCGGTGATACCCGAGCCGCAGAAGCGGTCGAGCGTCACCGCGCTCGCGCGCGTGTCCCATCCTGCGTCGAGGACCGACATGCGTCCGACGCAGGCACCCTGGCGGCCGACCTGCGTGCTGCAGCCCCAGATCACGTCATCGACTTCCGCCGTGTCGAGGCCGTTGCGCTCGGCAAGCGCGCTGAGCACCGTCGCGCTGAGCCGCTGCGGATGAAGGTGCGACAGCGCGCCTTTGCCCTGCTTGCCGATTCCGCGCGGAGTGCGAACCGCATCGATGATCCATGCTTCGTTGGCTTGCTTCGACATCGTATCCTCCAAGCTGCGGCAACGGCCGGCGCGCGTCGCTTCTAGCCGCAGCGGCAGAAGCAGTCCAAACGCAAGCAGGGCCCCGCTGACCGCCGGATCCGGCAACGGCGTGCTCGCAGCAGCTGCTCGCGGCGGCTGCCTGCAGGGATCCCATCGGTCGCGTTCAACTACGCGACCGTGGCATGGAGCTGCATTCCGAGTGCCTTCGTGACCCTCAGGATCGTATCGAGACTTGGATTCCCGTCACCGCTGAGCGCTTTGTATAGACTCTCGCGGCTCAGACCCGTCTTGCGCGCAACCTGCGTCATGCCTTTGGCTCGCGCGATATCACCGATGGCGCGTGCGATTCCCGCAACGTCATCCGGTGCTTCGACGAGCCACGCATCGAGATAAGCCGCCATCTCTTTCGGCGTTCGGAGCTGCCGCGCAACATCGTATGCTGTCGTGCGGGTTTTCGACGCCCCCTTCTTCGATATCTTTGACACGATCACTTCTCCAAATTGCGGGCCAGCTCGATTGCCGTTTCGATATCATTCGCCTGCGACGACTTGTCGCCGCCGGCCAGCAGGACGATGCGCGTTTCGTGTAGTACACGCGGTAGCCTGGTCCGACATCGATCTTCAATTCGAACACTCCTTCTCGCGGGCACCGACTGGAACCAGGATTGCCGTGGACCAATCGATCGACTCGCACCTGTATTCGTGCACGGGTCGAGCGGTCACGAAGGCCATCGATCCAGGCAAGATAGATATCCGTGATCTGGACACGCACGACAGCGTATCCTATGGGCTACACAGGTCAATGCCCGCGCCTCCCAGCGGGGCCAAAGTCGCCTGCGGCAACCGTAGTGCCGCGGCGCGTTCTGAAGAGTGAAGATGGACCAGCTCGTGCACGCCGGATCGTTCCGATGCGCAGACCTACGCGCAATGCCATCGCCGGCATAAACGCGAGTTGCAAGAGTTGGTTACCGCGTCAGATGACTCGGCTTAGCGCGACAACCGGAATTACGCGGCTCGTCTTCTGCTTGTACTCGGCGAACTGCGGCATGATCGACGCCTGCTTATCGTACAGGCGCGTGCGTTCGGCCTCGCCCACGACTTCCGCGCGGACCTTGACCTTCTCGCTGCCGACCTCGATCTCGGTTTCGGGATTCGCGACGAGGTTGTGGAACCAGTCCGGGTTCGTCGCCGCTCCAGCCTTCGAAGCGATGATCACCCAGCGGTCGCCGTCGGCCAGGTAGACGAGCGGCGTCGTGTACGACTTGCCCGACTTCGCGCCCCTCGAGTGCAGCAGCAGCATCGGGGCGCCGGTGAACATGCCGCCGACCTTGCCGCCGTTTGCCCGGAACTCGTCGATGATCTTCGCGTTGAACTCGTTCATGGTCGTCATGGGTCTTCCTCCGTTTCGGTGGCTCGCATCCACAACGTTCCGACGCCGCAGTCAACGGTGCCGCGGAAATCGGGCGGTTTTCGCGCAATCCGGGGACGGCCGCGACCGGGCCATTCGTGGCGGGCCGCGTCAGGACCGCCGGCACTTTTCCCCCCGCATCCCCCTTCGGCTAAACAGGCCGGATGTCGCTTGTCCCTGACCTCGAAGGCTTCCGCCGTCTGGCGGCGGAGGCGAACACGATCCCCGTCTATCGGGAGATCGCGGCCGATCTCGATACGCCGGTGTCGGCTTTCCTCAAGCTGCACCGGGGCGGGCAGGGCTTCCTGCTCGAGAGCGTCGAGGGCGGCGACCGCTGGGGACGCTACAGCATTCTCGGCAGCGACCCGCTGATGACTCTTCGCGCGAAGGACGGCGTGATGACGGTCTCGCGCAGGAACGGCGCAGTCGAAACCATCGACGGCGATCCGGTCGATGCGCTGCGCAAGGTGCTCGCACCGTTCCGGCCCGCGCACGTGCCGGGACTGTCGCGCTTCGCGGGCGGATTCGTCGGGTACCTGTCGTACGATCTCGTGCGCACCGTTGAACGGCTTCCCGACGGTAACGTCGACGATCTCGGCGTGGCCGACGTTGCCGGGCTGATCGCCGACAATTTCGTGCTGTTCGACAACGTCACGCACACGATGAAGGTCGTCTCGCTCGCGGTGCTGGCCGACCACGGCAGTGTCGACGATGCGTACGCGAGCGCGTCGTATTCGGTCGAGCGCACCGTCGAGCGTCTGCGCACGTCGCGCGTTCCGCTTCCGACGCCGAGCCGGCACGAGCCGGTGACGCCGGTCTCCAACTGCACCACGAAAGAATACGAGACGTCGGTCGAACGCTCGCTCGAGTACATCGCCGCGGGCGACATCTTCCAGGTCGTCGTCTCGCAGCGCCTCGAGGCGCCGCTGGCGACGCATCCGTTCTCGATCTACCGCGCGCTGCGCACCATCAATCCGTCACCGTACCTGTTCTACCTCGACCTTGGCGCGGAGGTGGCGGTGGGGTCGTCTCCCGAGGTCATGGTTCGGGTCGAGAACCGGCGCATCACCGTGCGCCCGATTGCCGGCACGATCCGCCGCGGCGCGACGCCCGAGGAAGACGAGGCGCTGGTCGCGAGCATGCTGGCCGATCCCAAGGAGCAGGCCGAGCACATCATGCTGGTCGACCTCGGCCGCAACGACGTCGGCAGGGTCGCCGAGATCGGCTCGGTCTCGGTCGACGAGCGCATGGTGATCGAGCGCTACTCGCACGTGCACCACATCGTCTCGCTGGTCTCCGGACGGCTTCGCGACGGCATGGACTGCCTCGACGCGTTCCGCGCGACGTTCCCGGCCGGAACGCTCAGCGGCGCTCCGAAGGTGCGTGCCATGCAGATCATCGACGAGGTCGAAAAGACCCGGCGCGGGCTTTACGGCGGCGCCGTCGGCTACGTGGATTTCTTTGGTAATCTCGATACCTGCATCGCGATCCGCACCGTATTGGTGAAGAACGAGAAGACCTACGTCCAGGTCGGTGCCGGGATCGTCGCCGACTCCGTCCCGGAGCGCGAGCAGACCGAGTGCGGCGAGAAGTGCGGGGCGATGATGGCCGCCCTCGCGCATGCGGCCGAGATCGAGCGGTCATGAAAGGGGCGCTGGCCGCACTGGTCTCCGGCAAGGACCTGACGTCCGCCGAGATGACCGATGCGATGACGAAGATCATGGACGGCGTGGCGACGCCGGCCCAGATCGGAGCGTTTCTTGCCGGGCTTCGGGCCAAGGGCGAGACGGTCGACGAGCTCGTGGCCGCGGTCAGCGTGCTTCGCGAGCGGGCGGTCACGCTTCCGGCCGGCGGAGACGTCATCGACACGTGCGGCACCGGAGGCGACGGCCTCGGGACGTTCAACGTCTCGACGGCAGCGGCATTCGTCGCTGCCGCGGCCGGCGCAAAGGTCGCCAAGCACGGCAACCGCGCGGCGTCGGGAAAAGTCGGCGCCGCCGACGTGCTCGAAGCCGCCGGCGCAGTCGTCGATCTCGGTCCGGACGCGGCGAGGCGATGCCTCGACACGTGCGGCATCACGTTCCTGTTTGCACCGACGTACCATCCCGCAGTCCGTCATGTTGCAGCGGTACGCCGCGAGCTCGGCTTCCGCACGATGTTCAACCTGACCGGGCCGCTGTCGAATCCGGCCGGAGCGCGCCGGCAGGTGATCGGCCTGTACTCGCGCGAGTGGCTGGTGACGGTTGCCGAGGTGCTCCGCCGTCTCGGCAGTGAGCACGTGCTCGTCGTGCACGGCGGCGACGGCAGCGACGAGATCACGCCGGCAGGCGAGACATCCGTCGTCGAGCTCCACGGCGGCGAGATCCGCTCCTATCAGGTCTCGCCGGAAGACTTCGCGATGCGTCGCTGCTCGCCGGCGGATCTTGCCGGCGGCGATGCGGCCGAGAACGCGCGGCTGCTGCGCGCAGTGCTCGGCGGAGTAAGCGGGCCGCAGTCGGATGCCGCCGCGCTCAACGCCGGAGCGGCAATCTTCGTTGCCGGCATTTCGAAATCGCTCGCCGGCGGCGTTGCGCGTTCGCGCGAAATCCTCGCGAGCGGCGAGGCGGTGCAGGTGCTCGATGCGTTCGTCGCATGCTCGCAGCGAATCGCAAGCTCAGCGGCTGAGCCTGAAGCCGAAGCGGAAGTGACGCCGTGATTCTCGATCGCATCCTCGACAGCAAGCGGAAGGAAGTTGCCGCCGCCAAATCCGCTACGAGCGAGCGCGCGCTTCGCGAGCGGCCGCTGTATGCCGAAGGCCGCCGCGGGTTTCTCGACCAGGTGCAGGTCGGTGGCCGCACGATCATTGCCGAAATCAAGAAGGCCTCGCCGTCGAAGGGGCTGATCCGCGCCGACTTCAATCCGGCGGTGCATGCGCACCAGTACGAGCAGGCCGGCGCCCGCTGCATTTCGGTGCTGACCGACCGGCCGTTCTTCCAGGGGTGCCTCGCTGATCTCGAGGCGGTGCGCGCGGCGTCGACGATCCCGCTGCTGCGCAAGGACTTCATCCTCGACCCGTATCAGCTGACCGAGGCGCGCGCGTCGGGTGCCGACTGCGTGCTGCTGATCGTCGCCGCGCTCGGCGACGCACAGATCCGCGAGCTGGCGTCGGCGGCGGGCGAGCAGGGCCTCGACGTGCTCGTCGAAGTTCACGATGAAAGCGAATTCGAGCGCGCGATCGCAACCGGCGCGAGATTCATCGGCGTCAACAACCGCAACCTTCACACGTTCGAGACCTCGCTCGATACCACGCGCCGCCTGGCCGCGATCTGCCCCGACGACGTGACGCTGGTGTCGGAGAGCGGATTTCATTCGGCTGCCGAGCTGGCCGGCATGGAAGCGATCGGAGTCGATGCGTTCCTCATCGGCGAGTCGCTGATGAAGCAGGGCGATCCCGGCGCCGCGCTTCACGCGCTGGTTACGGGATAGCGGGCTGGCTGGATAGCGGTTGGCTCGGCCGGCGGCAAACGGAAATACGAGGAAGCGGCGACATGCCAACCTGGGTCAAGATCTGCGGCGTCACGCGGCCCGAGGATGCCAGGGCGGCGTTCGATGCCGGCGCCGATGCGATCGGCATCAACTTCTGGACCGGAAGCCGTCGCTGCTGCAGGCTGGAAGCTGCGCGCGAAATCGTCTCGGTGCTGCGGCCCGGCGAGCTCGCGTTCGGCGTGTTCGTTCGCGCGCCGCGCGACGAAGTGCGGCGCATCGTCGACGAGGTGAGCCTCGGCGGAGTGCAGTTCCACGGCGGCGAGAGCACCGATGATGTGGCCGGCTGGAACGTTCCGACCATCCGTGCGGTTGCCGTCTCCGACCGTCTGGCGGCCGAAGCGGCGCTTGCGATGCGCGATCGCTTCCTCGAGTCGCGCGGCGCCGGTTATCGCCTGCTCGTCGATCACGGAAGCGGCGGCGGAAGCGGCCTCGCGATCGACGACGAGATGCTCGACGGGCTCGATCTTGCCGATGCCATCCTTGCCGGCGGGCTGACTCCACGAAACGTCGCTGATAGGGTCGCGCGCTTTCGGCCGTTCGGCGTCGATACCGCAGGCGGAGTCGAGTCGGCGCCCGGCATCAAGGATGCGAACGCGATCGCGGAGTTTATCCGCGAGGCCCGGCGCGAGCAGTAACCTCGGGGACATGCACCGGATCCGAAAACCGGTGCCGGTCCCGGCCTTGGGTGAAGGCGGATTGGAGTAATAGAGGCCATGCAACCAGCAGCGACGAAACTTCCCGACGCACGCGGCAAGTTCGGCGAGTTCGGCGGACGTTACGTTCCCGAAACGCTGATGCCGGCTCTGCTCGAGCTCGAAGAGGCCTACGCGCGCTGGAGCGTCGACCCGGGCTTTCAGCAGGAGCTCGCGGCGCTGAACACCGGCTATACCGGACGTCCGACGCTGCTGTATCACGCCGCCCGGCTGTCGGATCAGCTCGGCGGCGCCGAAATCTGGCTCAAGCGCGAAGACCTCTGCCATACCGGCGCGCACAAGATCAACAACGGCCTCGGCCAGGGTCTTCTCGCCAAACGCATGGGCAAGACGCGCATCATTGCCGAGACCGGCGCCGGCCAGCACGGCGTCGCGACGGCGACGGTCTGCGCGCTGTTCGGAATCCACTGCGAAGTCTTCATGGGCGAGGAGGACATCCAGCGGCAGGCGCTCAACGTCTTCCGCATGCGGCTTCTCGGTGCGACCGTGCGGCCGGTCGCCAGCGGCAGCCGCACGCTCAAGGACTCGATCAACGAAGCGATGCGCGACTGGGTCACCAACGTCGCCAACACCTACTACCTCGTCGGATCGACGATGGGCCCGCATCCGTATCCGCAGATGGTGCGCGACTTCCAGTCGGTCATCGGCCGCGAAGCGCGCGAGCAGATGCTGACGGCGCGCGGACGGCTTCCCGACGTGCTCGTCGCGTGCGTCGGCGGCGGCAGCAATGCGATGGGACTGTTCTACCCGTTCGTCGGCGACAAGGACGTCCGGATCGTCGGCGTCGAGGCGGCGGGCCGCGGGCTCGATGCCGGCGCACATTCGGCGTCGATCACCAGAGGCAGCATCGGCGTGCTGCACGGCAAGAAGACGTTCCTGCTCCAGGACGAGCTCGGCCAGATCCTGCCGGCGCATTCGATCGCCCCCGGCCTCGACTATCCCGGAGTCGGACCGGAACATGCCTGGCTTCACGACACCGGCCGCGGAAGCTACGACGCGGTCGGCGATCAGGAATGCATCGAAGCGCTGCAGCTCCTTGCGCGCACCGAAGGCATCATCTGCGCGCTCGAAAGCGCGCATGCAGTTGCGTGGGCGATCGCCGAGGCACCGAAGATGAAAAAGAGCGAGATCATCCTCGTGAACCTGTCCGGTCGCGGCGACAAGGACATGCCGGCGGTTGCCGACTATCTCGGGCAGAAGCTCTGATCCGGGCACGCATCGCCGTACAACCAGGATCCGGGGAACAAGACGTGTCCAGACGCCTCAACGAAAAACTCGCTGCGCTTCGCGCCGACGGCCGTGCCGGCCTCGTGCCGTTCTTCTCGATCGGTGATCCTGATCTCGAGACCAGTCGCGACGCCGTGCTCGCCGCCTGCGAAGCCGGCGCCGACGTCATCGAGATCGGCGTGCCGTTCTCGGATCCGATCGCCGACGGCGTCGTCGTGCAGGAGTCGAGCCAGCGCGCGCTCGCTGCCGGTTCGTCGCTGCCGCGCGTGCTCGAGATCGTCGCATGGCTGCGCGCACGCACCGACGTGCCGATGGTGCTGTTCGGCTACTACAATCCGTTCCTTCACTACGGCGAAGAGACGTTTGCGCGCGACGCGGCGGCGGCGGGCGCCGACGCGGTGCTGTGCATCGATCTTCCTCCCGAGGAAGCCGCCGGCATGGTCGCCGCGTGCCGCAGGAACGGCCTCGCCAACATCTTTCTGCTTGCACCGACGAGCAACGACGAGCGCATGCGCGCAGTCGCCGAAGTTGCCAGCGGCTTCATCTACATGGTTTCGGTGACGGGCGTGACCGGCGCGCGGTCTTCGGCGCCGGCGGGAATCGAAACGCTCGTCGCCAAAGCGCGCGAGGCGACCGGGCTTCCGATCGGCGTCGGATTCGGCATCTCCTCGGCGGCCCAGGCAGCCGACGTTGCGCGCTACGCCGAGCTCGTCGTCGTCGGCTCCGCGCTGGTGCGCCGCATGTTCGATGCGGGGCGCTCCGGCGCCGTCGGTGCGGCTCGCGAGTTCGTCGCCGAGCTTCGCGCCGGCATCGACGCCGTGTCCCGCAACTAGGGCGGCGCGGGCGAACCGGTGCCCCGCACATACAAGGACACGCTGGCGTCCCTTTACGCTCTCGAAGCGAAGAAGGGCATGGACTTCCGGCTTTCGCGTCTCGATCCGGTGCTCGACGCGCTCGATCATCCGGAGCGTGCGTTTCGCGCCGTGCACATCGCGGGCACCAACGGAAAGGGCTCGACGGCGGCGATGATCGAGTCGGCGCTGCGGGCCGGTGGCTATCGCACGGGCCTTTACACGTCACCGCACCTGGTGTCGTTTCGTGAACGCACGCGCATCGGCGGCGTGCCGATTTACGAAGACTCCGTCGTACGCCACACCGAAACGATCGTGGGCGCAGCGTCGCGCGCCGGCGCCGAGCTGACGTTCTTCGAGATCGCGACGCTCGCGGCGTTCCTCGAAATGCGTGAGCGCCGCGTCGAGATCGGCGTCATCGAAGCCGGCCTCGGCGGGCGCCTCGACGTGACCAACGTGGTGCACGGCGACGTGGCCGTGCTGACGTCGATCGGGATCGACCATGTGGAGTTTCTCGGCGACACGATCGCCGGCATCGCGGCTGAGAAAGCCGCGATCATCAAGCACGGCGCGACCGCCGTGACCGGTGCCATGGACGAAATTGCCGATGCGGTCGTTGCCGCGCGCGTGGCGGAAGTCGGTGCGATGCGGCTGGCATGGGGCCGCGACTTCGGTCCGTTCGAGCCGCTGGTGGCGGCGCAGCGCGGCGCCGCCGCGAGCGATTCCGGTACGCACGTGCTGGCCGGAGCGCATCAGGCGCACAACGCGGCGCTGGCTGCTGCGGCGGTCTCGGCGCTCGCGCGTGAATTTCCCGTGGCACCCGGTACGCGCGACGCAGCCATCGTCAGTGCCCGCTGGCCGGGGCGGCTCGAAGTGCTCGCGCGCCGCCGCGGCAGCGGCCCGGTCGTGCTCGATGCCGCTCACAATCCTCAGGCCGTCGCGACGCTGGCGGCGTCGCTCGATGCGGTGGCTCCGTCCCGCCCGCGCGTCCTCGTGTTCGCCGCGATGGCCGACAAGGACTGGCGCGAGATGCTCCGGATGCTGGTACCGGCGTTCGACAAGGTCATCGTGACCGCTCTTCCGATGGCGCGTGCCGAGCGGCCGGAGAGCTTTCTTGCGAGCGCTCCCGGTGCCGTCGTCGCATCGGATCCGGCCGAAGCCCTCGAACGCGCCGAGCGCGAAGCGGCTGCGCACGGAAGCATCGTCGTGACCGGTTCCATCTTTCTTCTCGGGAACCTATACAGAGCGGCCGGTGGAAAACTTCTCGAAGAAGACCTCGCCGACTGATGCTTCCACACGACGGACGCTGACGCGCCGGCGGGCGATCGCGTGCTCGCTCGCCATCTGCCCGCTGATGCTCATTTCCGTGAGCCACGCCGGCGTCGAGACCGGCGGGGCGGGTGCTTCTCCGACGATCCAGAGTGCCACGCCGTCGACGTCCGGCGCGATCCCGGGAGCGACGCCGGCGCCGAGCGATGCGAAGCCGGCCGCGGAGGATGCGACTCCCGCAGCTCCGGCCGTCCACGGTAACGAGCCCGCCGCAGCGCCCGCGGCAACGACGCCGGCCGCAGGTGCCGGCACGCCGGCGAAGAGCCCGATCACGGTCGAAGCCGACTCCCTTGAAGTCGAGAAAGAGGGCGGCAAAGCGCACGCGAGCGGCAACGTGGTGGTCGAATGGGATACCTCCAGGCTGCGCGCGAACGACGTCCGCGTGAACCAGCGCGAGCGCGAGGTCGAGGCCACCGGCGACGTCGTCTACGAGTCCGACGAGTACCGGGCCACCGCGAAGAGCGCGAAGCTCGACGTCGACGAGGAAACCGGCCGGCTCGACGAGGTCGACGTCCACTTCACCGACGATCCCGGCCGCTTCGGCGGCTCGAAGGTAAAGAAGCTCGAAGGCCGTCACGTCGTCGTGCAGAACGGCTACTACACGACGTGCGATACCGATCTCGGCCATCCGCCGGACTGGGAGCTGCGCGGCAAGCACCTCGACGTACGCTTCGACGACTACGCACGCATGCGGAATCCGCACCTGGAGATCCGCGGCGTGCCGGTGCTGTACCTGCCGTACCTGATCTTTCCGACCAAGGAGACGCGCCAGTCGGGGCTGCTGCCGTTTTCGGTCGGCACGTCGACCAATCGCGGCTTCGTCTTCGATCTTCCGGCCTACTGGGCGATCGACAAGCACCAGGACCTGACGATGACCGCGGCGGTCGAAACCTCGGCGCGGCTCGGAGTCGACGGCATGTATCGCTACGCTCCGTCGCGCAAGCGCTGGGGCGAGCTGCGTGCGTCGTATTACAACGAGGCGATCCGCGGCGATCCGAAGGCCGGTTCGCCGGCGGTCGGCGTGCCGGAAAACCGCGGCTCGGTCGAGCTCGTTCATCGCGAGTATCTTTCGAAGTGGACCGGCTACGCCGACGTGATGTGGGTCGGCGACCAGCGCTTCCTGCGCGAGATCAACGTGATCGACAGCGATGCACCGTCGCGCGACGTGCGCCGCACGCTGCGCTACACGTCGTCGCGGATCGGAGCGTTCACGTCGCGCGGCTTCACGGCGGGCGGCGTCGAGACGGCCGAATACCAGGACCTGGTCGGCTTCACCGTCGAGGACGCCCGGCACCACGCCGTCGGCGATGGACACGGGCGCGACTCGTCGTCCGATCCGGTGCGGCGCGACACGGTGCAGAAACCGCTCAATGCGTGGCTGCAGACCGATCGCAACTTCGGCCCGGTCGCATTCGCGTTCGACTCGAGCGCCGCCGCGTTCGTGCGCGACAAGGGCGCGAGCGGAGAGCGCGTCGACTTCGTCTCGACGATGGCGCTTCCTCTGCTGACCGACGGTCCGGTATGGGCCAAGGCGTGGGCCAACGGGCGCGGCACCGCCTACGCGATGACGACGCGTACGGTTCTGTCACCGGACGAGACTCCGGAAGATCGTCTCGATCCGTTTCCGACGCGCGGCATCCTGTCGGGCGGCGTCGATACCCGCACCAAGCTCGCGCGCGAATACGCGTTTACGGATTCGTCGCGCTGGTCGGGCCTCTACCATTCGCTCGAGCCGTTCGTCGGGATGCGCTACGTGGCGCTCGGAAAATACGACGACATTCCGCTGTTCGACCGGCTCGACGCGATCGACGGACGCGACGTCGTCACGTACGGCGTCGATTCGCGATTCCTTCTGAAATACCTGCCGGGCACCGGCAAGGCGGGCCATGCTCCGTTCGAGTTCGGCCGGCTGTCGCTGTCCCAGACGTACAACCTCGGCCAGCAGGTCGTGAACTACGAGCACAACGAGAACGTGGTCGGCGAGCATTTCTCCGACATCGACCTGGCTGCGTTCGTACAGCCGTTTCACGGCTTCGCCGTGCGCACGCTGACCTCGTACAACGTGGGGGCGTCCGAGGTCCGCGGCGCGAACGCATCGATCTCGTGGGAAACCGGGCCGATCGGTCCGTTCCTGCGCGGCAAGAATTCGCAGATCGCCGCAGCCTACCGGTACGTGCGCAGCGATACCTCCGAAAACAACGTGCTGCAGTCGACCGAGATGCTCGCCCGCCTGGCGTTCACGAAGAATTTCGCGCTCGGGCTCAAGGGCCTCTACGACATCGCCGGCAACAAGTTCGTCGAAGAGGCGGTCGGCGTCACGTTCACGTCGTCGTGCGACTGCTGGTCGGTCGGGCTCGGTGTCGTCGACCGCGTCAATCCGGGAGCCTCGGGCCTGACCGGGCCGGGCGACAGGAATCCGAACGAGCTACAGGTACGTCTGGCGTTCGAGCTCAAGGGCCTCGGCGGGTTCGGAAGCGGCGTCACGCAGCGCAACTCGCCGGCGCTCGACAGCATCGAGTACGACGACATCGGCTTCTGGAGAGCCGGATGGTAAAGCGCGTCCTGGTCGCCAATCGCGGCGAGATCGCGGTTCGCATCCTGCGCGCAGCGTCCGAACACGGATGCGAGACCGTCGCGGTGTACTCGGCCGACGACGCGCGCTGCCTGCACGTCGCACGTGCCGACCGCGCGATCGCGCTCGGCGCCGCCGGCCCGAAAGCGTACCTCGACATCGAACGCATCGTGGCCGTCGCGCGCGAAGCTTCGTGCGACGCCGTGCATCCGGGCTATGGGTTCCTCAGCGAGAACGCGGCGCTCGCGATGCAGCTCGCCGACGCCGACATCGCGTTCATCGGACCGACGCCCGCGCAGCTCGCGCTGTTCGGCGACAAGGCGCGCGCCCGCCAGCTCGCGGAAGAGCAGGGCGTCCCGGTGATCCGCGGAATCTCGCACGCGGTCGGCGACGACGAAGCGCGTGAGTTCTTCGCCGCGCTGCCGTCGGGCGACTCGATGCTCGTCAAGGCCGTATCGGGCGGCGGCGGTCGCGGAATGCGAATCGTCCGCAGCACGGACGAGCTTGCCGACGCGCTCGCGCGCTGCCGGTCCGAAGCCCGATCCGCGTTCGGAAGCGGCGACGTCTACGTCGAGCGCCTGATCCCGCGTGCGCGGCATATCGAAGTGCAGGTCGCCGGCGACGGCCGTTCGGTGGTCGCGCTCGGCGACCGCGAATGCAGCCTGCAGCGCCGCCATCAGAAGCTCGTCGAGGCCGCGCCGAGCCCGAACCTTGCGCCGCGTCTCCGCGAGCGCCTGTTCGAGGCGTCCATACGGATGGCCGAGGCGTGTCACTACCGAAGTCTCGCGACGCTCGAGTTCCTCGTCGCGGCGGACGGAGGCACGGACGCGGAATGGTACTTCATCGAAGCCAACGCGCGCCTTCAGGTCGAGCATACGGTGACCGAAGCGGTGACGGGCCTCGACCTCGTGCGAATGCAGCTCGCGATCGCCGACGGCAAAAAGCTCGAGGATCTCGGTCTGGCGGCCGGGCAGGTGCCGCCGTCGCGCGGCAGCGCGCTTCAGCTTCGCATCAACATGGAGAGGATCGATGCCGACGGCTCGGTTCGGCCGGGCGGCGGAACGCTCGAGGTATTCGAGCCGGCCAGCGGTGCGGGCGTGCGCGTCGATACGTTCGGCTACGCCGGCTATACGACGTCGCCGTCATTCGACTCGCTGCTCGCGAAACTCATCGTGCACGTCGATTCGGCAGATTTCGCGTCGCTGGTTGCCGCGGCTCGCCGGCGGCTGTGCGAGTTTCGCATCGAGGGCGTTCCGACCAACGCGGGGTTTCTGCGGGCTCTTCTGTCGCAGCCGGATGTGATCGCCGGTCGCATGACGACGAGGTTCGTCGACGATCACGTTGCGGCGATCGTCGCTGCCGAAGCGTCGCTTCCGGGAGCGCTGTGGTTTGACGGTCGCGGGGCCGGGTTTTCCGCGGAGACTCAACCGTCGGCGAAGACTTCGACCGTCGGAGCGCGCGTGGACGCGCTCGATCCGCTCGCCGTGGTCCACCACGGAAAGGCGCAGGCGCCGCGCGCTGGAGCTGCGCCGGATAAATCGGGGACAGACACCGATTTCCGGAAATCGGTGTCTGTCCCCGATTTCGCGTCGGGCGGCGTCGACGGACCCGACGGTACGGTCGCCGTTCGCGCACCGATTCTCGGCACGATCCTTCAGGTTTCGGTCTCGGCCGGCGACCGGGTCGCCGCCGGCAGCGAGCTGCTGGTGATGGAAGCGATGAAGATGGAGCACGTCGTCACCGCGCCCGTTTCCGGCATCTGCCGCCTCGTCACCGTCGCTGCCGGCGACACGGTGTTCGAAACGCATCCGCTCGTGTTCCTCGAGGAGGCGCACGTCGAGGCAGACGCCGGCGATGCCGACGCGGAAGTCGATCCCGCGCACATCCGGCCGGATCTCGCCGAAGTGCAGGCGCGGCATCGGTTCGGCGCCGACGACGCGCGCCCCGAAGCCGTCGCAAAGCGGCGCGCGAGCGGCCAGAGAACCGCGCGCGAGAACGTCGACGACCTTTGCGATCCGGGATCGTTTGCCGAGTTCGGCTCGCTCGTGATCGCTGCGCAGCGCCGCCGCCGCGGTCTCGACGATCTGATCCGCCGCACGCCCGGCGACGGGATGATCTGCGGCCTTGCCAGCATCAACGGCGACCGCTTCGCCGCGGACAAGTCGCGCGCCGTCGTAATGTCGTACGACTACACGGTGCTCGCCGGCACGCAGGGGCTGCAGAACCACCGCAAGAAAGACCGCATGTTCGAGATCGCCTACGACCAGCGTCTTCCGGTCGTGATCCTGACCGAAGGCGGGGGAGGGCGCCCGGGAGACACCGACGGTTCGGGCGTCGCCGGTCTCGATTGCCGCGCGTTTCAGTTCTTCGGACGGCTATCGGGTCTCGTGCCGCTCGTCGGTGTCAACTCCGGCCGCTGCTTTGCCGGCAACGCGGCGCTGCTCGGCTGCTGCGACGTGGTGATCGCAACCGCCAACTCGAGCATCGGCATGGGCGGTCCCGCGATGATCGAAGGCGGCGGGCTCGGCGTGTTTCATCCGGACGAAGTCGGTCCGATGGCGGTGCAGACGCGCAACGGCGTCGTCGACATCGCAGTGGCGGATGAAGCCGAAGCGATCGCGACGGCCAAGCAGTATCTGTCGTACTTCCAGGGGCCGGCGACCGAGTGGAAGGCCGCCGATCAGCGCCTGCTGCGAAGCGCGATCCCCGAGAACCGGCTTCGCATCTACGACGTGCGCCGCGTGATCTCTACGCTCGTCGACGAAGGCTCGCTGCTCGAGCTTCGGCGCGACTTCGGCACGGGAATGGTCACGGCGCTCGCGCGCATCGAAGGCCGTCCGATCGGGGTGCTCGCCAACAATCCGGCGCATCTTGCCGGAGCGATCGATCCGGATGGTGCCGACAAGGCCGCGCGCTTCATGCAGCTCTGCGACGCGCACGATCTGCCGATGCTGTCGCTGTGCGACACGCCGGGCATCATGGTCGGGCCCGAGATCGAAGCGCGTGCGATGGTGCGACACGCGTCGCGCATGTTCGTGGTCGGCGCGAGCCTTACGGTGCCGTTCTTCACGATCGTGCTGCGCAAAGGCTACGGGCTCGGCGCGCAGGCGATGGCCGGGGGCAGCTTCCACGCGCCGATGTTCACCGTCGCATGGCCGACCGGCGAGTTCGGCGGCATGGGCCTCGAAGGCGCCGTAAAGCTGGGCTTTCAGAAAGAGCTCGCCGCCGTCGAGGATCCGGCCGCGCGCCGCGAGCTGTTCGAGTCGATGGTCGCGCATGCGTACGAGATCGGAAAAGGCGTCAGCATGGCGTCGTACTTCGAAATCGACGACGTGATCGATCCGGCCGAATCGCGCCGCTGGATCATGACGGCACTGCGCTCGGCTCCGCCGGTTCTGCCGCGCAGCGGGAAGAAGCGGCCGTGCATCGATGCCTGGTAGATAGAACCGGCGTTCCCCGGTGCGCGAATTCGTGTCGCCGACCTCTTCCGCGGCTACTGATCGGCCACTCCTCGTTGCAGACGATCGTTTCGAAGCCCGCGCGCGCGTGCTAATCGCCCCGGGTGGCGAAGGGTACCCGAGCCGAGCGGCGTCGCATTGCGCGGCCCGTGCCTGTCGCTGCATCCCCGAGGTCGGCTCCCGCACAGTCATCCGGGTCTCCGCCGCCACCTCCGCCGCCTGTCGGTCCGTCGCGCTTCGAGCTGCTGCTGACCGCGCGCTGGGTGCTTCCGGCCATTCTCGTCGTCGCCGCGATCTTTCGGCTGTGGCACGTGATGGCGCTCGCGAAGACGCCGTTTTTCGATCATCTCGGTCTCGATTGCCTCGTCTACGACGAGTGGGGCCAGCGCATCGCAGCCGGCGACTGGATGGGCAGCCGGATCTTCTACCAGGATCCTCTTTACCCGTACTTCCTCGGAGTGATCTACGCGATCTTCGGGCGTCACCTGATGCTCGTGTACCTGATCCAGGTCGGCTTCGGGGTTGCCACGTGCTGGCTTACGGCGCTCCTCGGAAAGCGTGTGTTTGGTGTCGCGGCCGGCAATCTTGCGGCGCTGATGGCGGCGGTGTTCGCACCGGCGATCTTCTACGAGGTGCAGATCGAGAAGACCTTCCTCAGCGTCTTCCTGGTTGCGGCGTTTCTCGTGCTGCTGTTCGGCCGTCGAATCGGGGTGCGCTTCGCTGCCGGTGCAGTGCTGGCGCTGGCCACGCTCACGCGTGCGAACCTGATCGTGTTCATCCCGCTGACGGCGCTGCTGCTGCTGTTCGAACGGCCGGATGACAGCGGCGAGCCCGAGCTATCCGGACAAGTCGAGGAGAATCCGACACGATTCGATTTGCTGCGCGTTCCGGAAGAGTGGGGTATGCGGCAGGCAGCGGCGTTCGTCGCAGGCTGCGCGCTGATCCTCGCGCCCGTCGCGCTGCGCAACCATCACGTCGAAGGCCAGTGGGTGCTGACGACCTCGCAGGCCGGACAGAACTTCTACATCGGCAACAATCCGCTCAACACGACCGGCAGCTATTTCGTGCCGCCGTCGATCCGCCCCGATCCTCGCTACGAGGAGACCGATTTCCGCGCGGAAGCCGAGAAGAAATCCGGACGCAAGCTCAAGCCATCGGAGGTTTCCGACTACTGGAGTCATCTCGCGTGGGAGCACATCCGCACGTCGCCGACGTTCGCGCAGATGATGTTTCTCAGGAAGTTCGTGCTGTTCTGGAACGACTACGAGGTTCCCGACAACCTCAACATGTATCTGCTCGAGCGCTGGTCGTGGGTGCTGCGGCTGCCGCTTCTCGGCATCGGCGTGATCGCGTCGTTCGCGCTGCTCGGCGCCGCCGCATCGTTCCGCCGCAATTCCCGCGTGCGGATTCTCGTCGGGTTCGTTGCGCTCTACTGCGCGACGGTGGTCGCGTTCTACGTATTCTCGCGCTACCGCATCCAGATCGTACCGGTGCTGATGGTGCTCGCCGCCTACGGCATCCTGTGGCTCGCCGATGCGGTGCGCGCGCAGCGATGGGACCAGGCGGGCGGCGGCACCGCGGCCGTCGTGATGGCAGGCCTTTTCTGTTTCCAGAGTTTCGAGTGGACCGACAAGGACAAGGCGATCGCGATCAGCCTGAACAACCTCGGCGCGCTCTACATGGAAATGGGCGATACGCCCAAGGCAATCTCGACGTACGAGGAAGCCGTCAAGCTCAGTCCCAAGGGCGTCATCGGCGCGATGCGAATCCTCGGCGACTACTACATGAAAACCGGCAATCTGGATCGCGCCGAAGATTTCATGCGCCAGGTCGTCACGTACAAGCCGGAAAGCCAGATGGGATGGAATGCGCTGGCGTCGCTCTACATGAAGCGGCAGGCGAACGGCGAGTCCGATCCGCTGCTCAGTGACAAGCTCGCGGCCGCGCTTCTTTCTGCCGGCCGCACAGCAGACGCGAGACGTGTAGTAGAAAACGCGCGCGCCTCCGGCACGCCGCCGAGCGCCGAGGTCGAGCGCAGGCTTTCGGCGGCGGAAGCCGGCAGGCGCTGAGATTAGACGCGACTCTTCGTTCGCGTCGCTGTTCGCTGCTTCGGTTCGATGCACGTGCTGGACGGAGCGCGACCCTGGGCAGAGATGCCGCTCGAGCCGCCGCTTGAAATCCCTCTCGTCCGCTACGGCGTCGTCGCGCGAAAGCGCGTGGCTGTATTGGTCGTCGCGACGGAGAACACGCTCGACCAGCACTTCGATGTCGCGTCGTTGAACATCTGGACCGTCACGCCCGAGTCCTGGTCGAAGAATTCGCCCGCGCTGAAGGCCGCCGGCATCGGAAGGTTCGGTCCCCTTGCATCCAGACGCATACTCGCGCGTCCGATGGCGCCCGATCCCAACTGCAGCTTGTGGACCCCGTCTTCGATTCCTGTGGAATCCTTGTAAGCCCAGCCGTCCGGATTTGCGTCGAGCCAGTGCTCGTTCGGATCGATCTCTACGTGACCGACGAGCGTCGAAACCCCGGCTGTCGAATCGTAGATGCAAAGCCGAAGGCTCGTATTGGTTGACGGATCACCGAGGTCTTGCTGGTCCACCCCGGCACCATCGGCCCATCTCCACACCAATCGGCGAGTCGCAGGCGATTCGTCCCGTATCCGTAGTGTCGCCTTGCGCCCCGCCGAGCACGTGGTGGCGGGCCGCGCCGGACAAGGGCTGACATAGGCATGGTACGCGTAGGTCGTGGGCAGGAGGAACACCGCGTGCCCTGCAATCTGGCCGGATTCGTTCATGGCCGAGGGACCGGCGTCGTAGTCGGCACCGTCAAGCGTACGGACCGCTGTCATGACGCCATCCGCGTACAGGAAAGTACTGGTGCCGGCATCGCCTTCCGTTGAAGCGATGCCTGAAGCGGTGCCCGCCACCTGGCCAGCATCATTGATCGAAACGGCCTGGCTCGAGCTTCCTCCGAGCGTCCCGAGATCTGTCATCACGCCGTTGCCGTAGAGAAACGCATGCGGGAAGAAAACAGTCCCTGTCGAACCGACGACCTGGCCGGAATCATTGATCGCATACGCACGACTGTGCGGGCCTCCGATCGTGCCGAGGTCTGTCATCACACCGTGGTCGTACAGAAAAGCGTGCGTGTCCCCGGTTGCAGTATCGGACCATCCAACGACCTGCCCGGCATCATTGATTGCACTCGCTTCGCTGCCGGCTCCGCCAAGTGTGCCAAGGTCGATCATCGATCCGTCGCTGTATAGAAACGCATGTCCCACGGCATTTCCGGCCAGGGAGGAATTGCCCGCGACCTGTCCGGCAGAGTTGATCTGGACGCCGCGGCTGTAGGTTCCGCCGAGTGTGCCGAGGTCGTTCATCACGCCGTTCGCGTAAATGAACGCGTGCTGCTCGGCGTCGCCGGTGGTATCGGAAGTTCCCGTGATCTGCCCCACGTCGTTGATTGCGGCAGGAGACGACGAGGTTCCGCCGAGCGTACCAAGATCGGTGGTCACACCGTTGTCGTAGAGAAAAGCATGGTGGAAGACACTGCCGGTGGACGTTGAAACCACGATCTGGCCGGCATCGTTGATATCCCAGGCCACGCTCGACGATCCTCCGAACGTACCGAGATCCGTCATCACACCGCCGCGATAGAGAAAGCCGTGATACGTCGCGTCTCCGCTCACGTACGAATAGCCCACCGCCTGGCCGGCGTTGTTGATCGCGGCAACGTGACTGGACGTCCCTCCGAGAGTACCCAGATCGACCACGGGCCCTGCCGCGGCACGCGTGGTCCCCGTTGCCATCAGCCCCACCACGACAGCTATCGCGTAACGAGATTGGATGACACCTCGCGTCACCGCTTCGGATCGAGAGGAATGGAAAGAGAGCAACGACTGGGTTTTCGTGGAGTTCATCACTTCCGTCTCTATCACCTCTTCCCGCGAGAGATCCTGATGGCTCGCTGATGAATCCGCGATGGATCCCACGGTCGGACGCAGAAGCAACCCGTTGCATCGCGGAGCAACGGACAGTACATCGCCACGACAACCGCCCGATCGGTTTGCGGTGCACAACGATCCCGTCATGAGCAGTCGCGAGCAGTCGATCTACCTTTTTTCCGATTTCGAGTTGCGCGCCGGCGAACGCATCCTGCTACGCCGGGGTCGTCACGTGGCCGTCGAGCCCAAGGTTCTCGAGGTCATGGTGCACCTGGCCGGGAACGCCGACCGCGTGGTCCCCAAGGCGGAGCTTCTTGACTCGCTGTGGCCCGGCGTCGCGGTCGTCGATGGCGTGGTGCATCGCTGCGTGTCGCGAGCGCGTCGCCTGCTCGGCGACGACGGCAACGGGCCGCGCATCATCGCGACGCGTGGGCGCGAGGGGTACCAGTTTGTCGCGAAAGTGTCGGCAATACGTCGTACGCTCGCCATCGAGCCGGAAAGCTCCGTGCCGTCCGCAGGCGCTGGCATACCCGCGCTCGTGCCTCGCGCAGATCTCATTGGCCGCACTGACGAGCTCCGCGTTCTGCATGCCATGCTCGCCGACCTCGAGGGCGCGCGCCGAGGTGGCGTCCTTTGCATTACCGGAAGTCCGGGCATGGGAAAATCCCGGCTGCTCGATACACTCGCCGATGACGCCGCGACGCACGGAGTGCGCGTGTTGCGGAGCGAGTGCCGGGAAGTTTCGGGCGCGCCAGCATTTCATCCGTGGATCCGGATTCTCGAAGACCTGGCGATGGGTTCCGACGCCGCCGTACTCCTCGACAAGCTGGGTAGCTCAGCCGCGGACCTCGGTGAGCTGGTGCCGGCTCTGGTTCATTCCCGCGCGTCGCACACCTCCAGGGCAAACCTCTCGCCGGACCTGCAGCGCAGCCGATTCCTCTCGACTGCCGAGCGGCTGTTGCGAATCGCTTCCGAGTCCAGGCCGACCGTCATCCTGATCGACGATCTTCACTGCGGCGATGATGCGACGCTCGCGTTCTGGCGGATTCTGACGCCTGCGTGCTCGCGAGTGCCGCTTCTGCTTGCGTGCAGCTATCGTGACGCGGAAGTACGCCGCCACGATACGCTGGCCACGATCGATGCCGAAGCATTCTCGAGCGAGATTGCAGTTCGCTGCCAGCTCGATGGTCTCGGCCCTTCCGATACGGAGGATCTCGTTGTTCCACTGCTGGAGCGAAGTCTGCCTCACCGGACGGCGCGGCGGATGGCACGAAGGATCCAGGAAAAGTCCGAGGGCAATCCGTTCTTCGCACTCGAGCTCGCACGGCACATGCTCGCGCTCGAGGCGAAGATCGGCGCCGAACAACTCGAAACGGCGCTCGATCGCAGCTCATCGTCGCTATCCAGCAGCATCCGTTCGGTCGTGGCGCTTCGCATGGATGCGATGCGCGCTTCGACCCGGCAGATCCTCGAAGCGGCGGCGACGATCGGGCGCGATTTCGACCTCGCTCGATTGCGCGCCGTCTGCGAGGGCGACGACGAGGCCGTCGACTCCGCGCTCGACGAAGCGGTAGCGGCCGAGGTTGTCGACAGCCGAAGCGATGCTCCGGGACAATTTCGCTTCCGTCACATCCTGTTCCGCGACGTTCTCTACAACATGAGCGCACCCGGCGTCAGACGTAAACGCCATTACCGCATTGCCACACATATCCTCGCTACCCATGGAGCGATGCTCGAGAACTACTACGAGGAGCTTGCGCATCACTTTCTGGAAGCCGCGCCCGACGGCTATGCCGACGAAGCCATTTCGTTTGCACTTCGCGCGGCCGCGCACGCCACGCAGCGGCTGGCTTTCGAGAACGCCGCACGCTCTTACGAGCGCGCGATCACCTCGCTGCGCCTCACGCGCGAGCCTTCGGACCGCCGGCTGTGCCAGTTCATGCTCGAGCTGGCAGAGTCGTGGAGCCGCGCGGGAAACGACCAGCGCGCGAGCACGGCGTTTGAAGAGGCGGCCATCGTCGCGCGCCGAATCGGCGACGGCGAGCTCTTCGCGCGCGCCGCGATCGGACTGGCCGTGCGCTTTGGCCAACCCGTCGACTTCGGTGTGCCTTCGCCTGCTACGCGCAACCTGCTCGAGGAGGCATTGATCGGGCTGTCGGAAAAGCCGGCCCCGACTCGCGCGCTGGTCCTGGCCTGCCTCGCGTTCTCCGCCTTCGCCGAATCCGCACATGCCCGGGCCGTAGAGCTGGCCACGAGGAGCGAAACCGAGGCACGTGCGAGCGGCGATCCGTTATCGACCTGCGTTGCGCTGGTCGCGCGCCACATGGTGTCGATGGAGCCCGGCAATCCAGCGCACGCCGCCGATATCGCCGACGAGCTGATCACGGTCGCCGAGAGCTCGGGCATGCAGGAGATGGTGCTCGTCGGACACACGTATCGCACGTTCCGTTACCTGGAGGACGGAACCGACTCGGCGAAACTGGACGCGACGGTTTCCGCACGCGCGCAACTGGCGGCGCACCTGCGACAACCCCAGGGACAATGGTGGAGTCGTGTCATCGCGGCGACGATGGCCATGATGCGCGGCGATTGGCGGCTCTGCGAGGAAGAAAGTCACGCCGCCCACGATCTCGCCCTGGGATCGCTCAACACGAACCAGGACCTAGCGTTTCGCACCCAGAAAGCCCAGGTGCTCATGCATCGCGGCGAAATCGGGGCGATGCTCGATCTCTCGCGCGAGACCGCGGAGCTCTACCCGCATCTTCACACCTCCTACGCTGCGCATTGCGTCGTTCTGGCCGCGGTCGGCGAGCGCAACGAAACCCGGGAATTTGCAAAAAGCTGGCACGGCAAAATCTTCTCCGAGTCGCTGCAGCCCTCAAACTGGCTGGTGGAAGCGGCGTGTCTGGTCGAGCTCGCGTCGATCCTGGACGATGCGGCGCTTGCCGAGCCGCTCTATCGTTTTCTGGAGCCTCATCGCGACCGCAACGTGATCGTCGGACAGGGAATCGCGTACAACGGAACGGTCGCTCGCCTGCTGGGACTCCTGGCCTGCGTACTCGGACGCTTCGATATCGCCGTCAACGAGTTCGGCGTCGCGCTCGCGCGCAGTAGCGACTTCCACGCGCTGCCGTGGATCGCCCGCACTCAGCTCAACTATGCACGGTGCCTTCGCAGGCGATGCCACGACGGCGACGAAGCCGAGGCCCGCCGGCTTCTGTCCGAAGCCCATGAAACCAGCCATCGAATCGGCGGCCTCGGCCTGCAGATGGAGATCCAGCTCGTCGAGAACGGCGCAATCTGAGGACTGCCAGGCGGCAGTCGTTTCCAGCGATCAGTGCCCCGGCGGCGGCCCGAGCAGATCGGCTTCGACAAACGCCTTGCGCGGCTTCCCGGTTCCGGTCGCCGCCGTACCCGGCACGAACAGCGGCTGCCAAACCTGGCCGCTTACCGTATCGGTAAACGGCAACCCGGCCGGCGCAAACTGCTGGCCTCCCCACGCCTTCGTGATCTCGGCGGACGCTGCCGACGGCAGCTCGCGCAGCGAGACATAGTTGCTTCCGACGCCGTCGAGCTGGAACAGCGTGTAGCCATCCACGCGCCGCGTGCCGGGCATGAGGCCTGTTGCGAGCACGGTCGTGTTCGCAATGCTGACCCATCCATAGCGCTTGTCGTCGCTGTATGGCGCGCCGTCTTCCGGCGTCTTCGGCCACGGCAGGTCGATCATGACGTAACCGGGTACGAGCTCGCCGTAGGAAACGTACTCCTGATCCTTGGCGAGATATGCCGCGGTTCCGCCCGTCACGCGGCCTCGCGATGCGACCGTGTCGGCGGTGATGCGGATGCGGTTTCGCGTCATGAAATCGCGCGGATCGAGATGCGTCTGCCGCAGCCCGTCGTCGCTTTCCGGAGTGCGGCCGATGAACGGATGGAACTTGCGGTAGTGTTCGATGCCGAGCTGCTGGCGCGTCACCGGATCGGCCAGATCCGCGAGCACGTCGAAGTGCAGCTGCACAGGATTGGTCACCGAGCCGCTGCTGCCGACCGTACCGATACGGTCCCCGGCAACGACACAGCCTGGAACCGCCGATACTTCGCCGAGATGCGCATACACGGTCGAGATGCCATCGCCGTGGCGCACGACAACGAAGTTCCCCCAGCCGGCGGCGCAGCTTCCGCTCGGAGGATTGACGACCGGATCGGCCGGCGATGGGCATGCTTTCTTGACGAGCACGACCTCGCCGTCGGCGGCGGCGTAGACCGGAAGCTGGTCGGCGGCGATCGGAAGCTGCGAGCGCAGGTCTGCACCCGAATGATAGCCGAGGTGGCCGCCGCTGAGCGGAACGGATCCGTAGCTCGCGTAGTCCTCGACGACGCGCACCTGTTCGATCGGCCATTCGAGCACCGGAGAAATTTCCGGATCGGTGCACGCGGGCTCCACGGTCAGGATCTTGCGGGCGATGTTGTTCGACGGAACACCGTCGCCGGAGACTCCGGTGGTATCGGCGATCGCCCAGACCACGTTCTCGCCGAGCGGACGGTTCTCGATCTGGACAGCGCAGCGCACGCTCGCGCTTTCGGTCGGCGCGAGCGCCGGAGTCGGACGCGCGCTGCAGAGCACTTCGTCGGCCGGGCTGACGTCGTTCGGATCCTGGTTGATCCGGAACGTCATCAGCGACGCCTTGGCTTTTTTGCTTCCGAGATTGTCGACGCGCGCGCGGATGACCACGCCCTGGCCGTTGCGGACCTTGCGCGGACGAACGACGAGACGGGTGATGGCAAGATCGGCCGCATCGGGAGCGAGAATCGTAAACGCGCGGCTCGCGCTGTCGTTGGTGCGGTTGATCTGCCCCGCGGTGTCGTCGACGTCCGCCGTGATCCACAGATATGCCGTGCCGGGTGCTTCGCTCGTCAGCGTCCAGGTGCAGCTGACCGGAATCGCCGAGCCCGCGACCAGTGCTTCGGTGGCGATCGCGTCACAGACGATCGGATCGGTTTCGAATGCGCCGTCGGCGTGCCTGCTGAGGCGGATGCGCGCGCTCGAAGCCGCCGCATTGCCGACACCCTGGTTGCGGATGATCGCGGTGATGGAAACCGCCCCTCCGGTTCCAGCTGAAGCAGGCGTTGCGACGATGCTGTCGATGACCAGGTCCGGCGCAGGCCCCGGCTCGACGTTGAGCGCGACCGAGCGCGTGTTGTTGTCGCGATTGGCTTCGCCCGTCAGCCCGGTCGCGTCGGCGACGGCCCACACGAAGCTCGGCCCGGCCGGAACGTCGGTCAGCGTCGGCTTGCAGTTAATGAGGATGCTCGAGCCCGACGACAGCGACGGGGTGTTGATCTGCTCGCAAAGGATGATGTCGCCTTCTTCGCCGACGCCGGCCGGATTCTGGTTGATCACGAAGCGTGTCTTCGAAGCGGGCGCGCCGGTCTTGCCGTCGTTCGCGATCCTTGCCGTCAATGTGACCATGCTGCCGCTGGCCGGGTTGCTCGGGCTGACCGTGACCGATTTGACGATCATGTCGGGCGTCGACTGCGGGTCGATGGTGAATTCGGCCGACAGCCTGTCGTTGGTGCGGTCGGACTGGCCGGCGAGATTCGTCGCGTCGGCCACGACCCAGATGTAGTTGACCCCCGCCGGCCGGCCGCTGAGCTCGGGCTTGCACGTGACGAGGGTGGTTTCCCCCGGGTCGAGAGACGGCGTGTCGATTGCTCCGCACAACGACGGATCGGTGCTCGACAGAATTTCCGGATCGATGCCGATGCGGACGCGCGTGACCGTCGCGGGCGCCTGGGCGGTTCCCTGGTTACGGATCACCGCAGAGATCGTGATCGATTTTCCGTTGGCTCCGATCGGCGGGTCGACCGTGACGCTGTCGACGACGAGATCGGTTGCTTCGCTGGAGACGGTAATCGACCCGCTCCTCCGGTCGTTGGTCGTATCGGACTGGCCGGCCGTCTTGTTCACGTCGGCGATGGCCCAGACGTAATTGGTGCCGGCCGGACGCGCGCTGAGCGTCAGCTCGCATCCGACTTCGACGCTCGCGCCGGCGGCGATCTGGGGTGTCAGGATGTTGCAGAGGATCGCATCGGTCGACAACACCGTGGCGGGATCCTGGTTGATGCGCACGCGCGTGGTCGAGCTCTGTGCGTTGGCAGTTCCCTGGTTCTTGATCGTCACGCCGATCGAAATCTCTTCGCCGTTGCGCAGCGACTTCGGCACGAGACTGAGGCTCGTGACGATGAGGTCCGGCGACTGGTTGCTGACGTCGAACGAGATGTGGCTGCGGTCGTTGGTGACGTTTTCCTGGCCCGCCGTCTTGTTCACGTCGGCAATGGCCCACAGGAAGCTCGTGCCCGACGGCCGTCCGCTGATCGTGGCCGAGCATCCGATCTGCGCGACCGACCCGGCCGCCAGGCTCGGCGTCGAGATATTGCACAGGATCGGGTCCGTCGACGTGACCGAAGAGGAGTCCTGGTTGATGCGTACGCGCGTGGTCGACGCGAGGGCGCTCGACGAGCCCTGATTCTTGATGTCCATCGTCAGGTGGACGACCGTGCCGTTGGCACCGCTCGACGGATCGACGGCAAGATTCTGGACCACCAGATCGGGGGCGGCCGTCGCTGGAGACGCGATCGCGACCGCAGCAAGCAGGAGGGCACCGCCAACGACGCGCAAGGAAGCGGACAACCGGCGGCTACGCCGCCCGAAGACCGCCAGGACGGCAGCGTAAGCCGCGGACTCATGTCTTTGTTTCATGGGGGCACGCGAAGTGTGCCAGAACCCGATCGGTCATAACAGTGACGATCGCGCGCCACTCGGCCCGCGAGCGAACACGGCCCGAATTGTCACAGCCGCCATAACCCGCAATAAGGGGGTCCATTTTACTGGCGATTTCGTGCTGGGAGCAGGTTCGCTCGAGGCTCTTTTTCCGTGACGACGAACACCCGACTGTCTCCGCTCGAACGCTTCCTTTCGACCTTCACCGATATCCGGCCGGGCGAGGGCATCACTGGCCTCGTGATGTTCGCGAACGTGTTCGTGATCCTGTGCGCGTACTATTTCGTCAAGCCGCTGCGCGACGCATGGATCGCGGTCTCGCACGTCGAGGGTCTTTCGGGCATGGAGCTCAAGGCGTACTCGAGCTTCCTGCAGAGCCTGCTGCTTGCCGGCATCGCGAGCGGGTTCGCGAGACTCTCGGGCCGTGTCGACAAGCGAAAGCTCGTCACCGGCAGCACGCTCGTCTGCATCTCCAACCTCGTCCTGTTCTGGATGGCGTATCCCGGCGTGATGATCGAGAACCTGCCGTTCGCGGGCGTGGTCTTCTATCTGTGGGTCGGAATGTTCGGCGTCTTCATCGTCGCGCAGTTCTGGACGATGGCGGCCGACATGTATGCGGGCGAGTCCGGCACGCGCCTGCTGCCGATGATCGCAATCGGCGCGACGGCGGGTGCGGCCTTCGGCTCGCTCGTGATCGGCCGGCTCGTCAGCAGCGGGGTGTTCAGCAGCGGCAGCTTCCTGCTGCTCGCCACGCTCCCGCTCGCGCTGTCCATTTGGCTGACGCACATGGCCGATGTGCGCGGCCCGGTCGGCACAGGTCCGCGCCCCGCGTCGGCGAGCACGAAGGCGACGCCGGCGGAAGTGAAGTCGCGCGGCAAGGGTGCGCTGTCGCTGATCTTCCGGACGCCGTACCTCGTCAGCGTCGCGGTCGTGATCCTGCTGTGCAACTGGGTCAACACCAACGGCGAAAACCTGATGTTCAGCGTGCTGCAGGACGCCCTCAGGGCGCAGGCCGCAGGCCAGGGCTTGACCGGCGACCAGCTGCAGAGCTTCATCGGCGACGGCACGACGATCTTCTACGGGAATTTCTTCATCTGGGTGAACGTGATCGCGCTCATCGCGCAGGCCTTCGTCGCATCGCGATTGCTGCGATACGGCGGCTTCGGTGCCATCATGATGCTGCTTCCGGTGGTCTCGACCGTGGCATACTCGACGATGGCGTTCCTGCCGATGCTCGGAATCGTTCGCATGTTCAAGACGGCCGAGAACTCGATCGACTATTCGATCAACAAGACCGCCCAGCAGGTGCTGTGGCTGCCGACGAGCTCGGAAACCAAATACCGGGCAAAGCCTGCCATCGATTCGCTGTTCGTGCGGATGGGTGACGGGTTCGCCGCGCTCACGGTCCTGCTGGGTGCGCGAATGCTCGACCTGTCGAACCGCTCGCTGTTCCTCGTCAACGTTGCGCTGGCCGTGACCTGGCTCGTCCTGTCCTTCGCGATTACCCGTACGTACGCGCGAATGGTGAAGGAGCACGAGCGCGAGGGGGCCTCCTGATCCCGATACGGCGGTTCGTGCAGCGGGCGCGCCGAGCGCTCGCCGTCGAGCCCGGCGAGACCGCGCTCGTCGCGTGGTCGGCGCTCACGCTGTTCCTGATCGAATGGGCTTCGGTCGCCGTCTCGAACGCGAGCGACACGATGTTCCTCAAGCGTGTCGGCGTCGATTACGTGCCGATCGTGTTCCTTGCCAATTCGCTGCTGCTCACGGCGACGACGCTTGCCGCCGGCAATCTCGCGGCGCGCTACGACCTGAAGCGCCTGCTGACAGGCACGTTCTGCGCGCTGTCGATCCTGCTGTTCGTGCTCTGGGGGCTCGTGCTCGCCGGAGTGCCGTCGATCCCGACCACGCTCGTCATCCTCTCCAAGCAGATCGACGTGATCGCGGCGCTGATGTTCTGGACGGTCGTGGCGGGCCTCATGACGAGCCGGCAGGGCAAGCGCCTGGTCGGCCTGATGACGGCCGGCGGCACGTTCGGAACGATCCTCGGAAGCTTCTCGTCCGGAATCTTCGGACGCCTGCTCGGCATTCCATCGCTGCTTGCGGTTGCCGGCGTCGCGTTCGCGTTCGCGACTCTCGCGTCGATCCCGCTCGGTGCGAGCGCGCAGCGCCGCCTCTATCGCCGCGGCGCGCCGCCGGCTCCCGACCAGGACCAGCGGCCGCACATCGTCGCGTTCTGGAAAGAAAGCTCGCTGTTTCGCGTGCTCGCGCTGACGTCGTTTCTGGCCGGCGTGCTCGGCCCGATGCTCTACTATTCGTTCTCGTGCGCGGCCGATCTCGCGACGCGCACGGCCGACGGCGAGCAGCGCCTTCTCAGCCTGTACGGTGCGCTGCGCGGCTGGATCAACGTGGGCGTTCTTGTCGTCCAGGTCGGCGGCAGCGCGATGCTGTTCCGACGCATCGGCGTGCCACTTGCCGCAACGGTCGCGCCGGCAGCGTACGTGTTCGGCCTTACCGGCCTCGGCGTCGCGTTCGGGCTGCCGACCGCGATGCCGGCGACGACCGGCACCGGCGTTCTCGACCACACGATTTACGAGCCGGCACAGCGGATCCTCAGTGCGCTGCTTCCGCTCAAGATCCGGGTAGCCGCGACCAGCGTCATCCAGGGGCCTGCCAAAAGAGCCGGAGCGGCGCTCGGAAGCCTGCTGGTTCTGGCGGTGATCGCGACCGTTCACGATCCGTCGTGGGTGGCCATCGTCGGGCTTCCGATTGCCGGCGGGTGGCTGCTGCTCGCGCTCAGCCTCTGGCAGAACTATTCGAACCTGCTGCTCGAGGCGGCGCGGGTACCGTCGTCGGATGCGAACGCGGAAGACGCACGCGCATCGCTGCTCGACACGTCGACGCTTCGCACCCTCGAACAGAACCTGGTCGGCAGCGACATCGCCCGCTGCCAGGCGGCGTGCGATCTTTTCGAAGACGCCCCGCCGGTGATCGCAATCGAAGCGTTGACGCGCGCGCTCTCGTCGGCACCGATGACGAATCATCCGATGCTGCTCGAGACGCTCGATCACGTGCTCGCCGATACGGCGGTGGATACGAGCGGCGGCGACGGCGACGGCTGGCCGGCGCTGCCCGGAGGCGCAGCCGTCGCGGCGGTGGCGCGCAACGTTGCGAACAACCTCGTGCGCGTGCTCGAGTCTTCCGATCACCTGATCCCGTCCGAACGCGCCAAGCTCCTGCATATTCTCGGACGCGCGTCGATCGGCCGCGCGGTGCCCGACACCGTACGCGAGGCGCTCGAACAGGCACGCACCGACCAGACGCCGCCGGTCGCGCTCGCCGCCGAGGTCGCGAACATGCGGGCCGGCCTCGTCGAATCGAATCCCGACCGCCTCGAGGAAATCGTCGGCGCGGCGCTCGAAGGCGACGATGCCGCCGCGCGAGCGATTGCGCTGGCCGAGCTGCGCTTCGAGCTGCTGCGCGGCGACGATCGCGAGTCGGTCTGGAACCGCCGTCTCAAGCTTCTGATGGATCACCTTGCGCGTGCGGCGGCATTGCCGGCATCACACGCGCCGGCAGGCAACGGCTCCAAAGAGACAACGTGCGCAGCGCGAGGCTGCGCGGAGGCGATCGACGCGCTCGCCGACGTGGCGCTCGGGCACCGTGAGGCGATCGCGCGCTGCGCACCGGTGGTGATCGCGCTGGCCGATGACGAGGACGTCGAGGTGCGACGCGCCGTGCTACGGTTCATCGGGAATTCCGGTCTTGCCGGACATGCGCGGCTGCTCGCCGAACGGTTGTCGTCGCGCAGCGCGGTAGAGTCGCAGGCCGCGCGCGAAGCCCTCGAGACGCTCGGTCCGGCGGCTGCCGATGCGCTGCTCTATGCGCTGCGCCACGGCAGCCGCAAGACGAGAGAGTACCTGCCGGCAATGCTTCGCGAGATCCGCGTCGACCGCGACGCGCTGAAGGCGGTCATCGACCGCGAGCTGCAGCGCAGTCACGAGCTGCTCATGCTGGTCGGCGTGCTCGAAGCTTCGGCCGTCTCCAAGCTCGTGCTGCAGCGGCTTCGCGAACGCGTTGACGAAAGCCTGCGCGTCGCTCTCGAGCTGGTCGCGACCACTCTCGAGGACGATCGCATCACGAATGTCTGCCGCTCCCTCGGACGCGCGTGGAACATGCGCGATCGCGCCGTGCTGCTCGAAGCGCTCGAAGCGCTCCTGCCGCCGGACGAGCGCAGCAGGCTGTTGCCGCTTCTCGAGGAACACGGCGCGCAGCGTCTCGCCGCTACCGCGGCCCACGCGCTCGGGCGACGTCTTCCGACGATGGAGGAAGCGATCGCGGCGGCTCTCGAGTCGCACGATCCGCTCACAACCGGGCTCATCGTCGCGACGGTCGATCATGAGCTGCTTGCGCGGGTGGCACCGTGGCTGGACCTCGATGCGGCGCTACGGGTATTTTCCGAACGACGGCCGCAACACGGGCCGGGCCGCGTCACAGTCGACGGCGCGACCGCCGGCTCGGCGGCCGAAGACGCCGGCACTGCAGGCGCCGGATCCGCGAGCGCCGGCACCGCGAGCGCGGGAACCGCGAGCGCCGGAATCGCGAGCGCGGGAACCGCGAGCGTCGGAGGAAAGGAGCGATTCATGCTGAGCCAGGTCGAAACCATGCTTCATCTGCGGGCGCTCGACCTGTTCGATGGGCTCACGACGCGCCAGCTTGCCGAGCTCGCCCGCGTCGCCCGCGAGATCAAGGTACCCGCCGGCAGCACGATCGTTGCCGAAGGCGAATTCGACGATCGCATGTACTTCATCGTCAGCGGCAACGTGCGCATCACGAAGGCCGGCCAGACCGTTGCCGAGCTCGGGGCGCGCGACTTCTTCGGCGAGATGGCGGTGTTCGACGGCGAAACCCGCTCGGCGACGGCAACCACCACAGAAGAAACCTGGCTGCTGCTGATCTCGCGCGACGACCTTTTCGAGGTCATGGAAGACCAGCCGGCGATTGCGATCGGGATCTGTCAGACGCTGGTGCGGCGCGTGCGCGCGATGCTCAACGAGCGCTCGGTAGCGTCGGCGACCTCGGTCTGAATACGCTGCGACCCGCTCGCGCTACTTCACCTTGATGCGACCCTTGTCGACGTCGGCAAGCAGCGTCTTCACCCGCTTCTCGAGCTTGTCGATCTCCTTGCGCGTCAGCCCGAACTGGATGTGACCATTCGGTTCGCGGACGCCCTTGGACGGCTGCAGGTCGGGGCCGGGCTGCACGACGTGGTAGACGCCGTCCTTGTCGAGCGCGACTTCGATGATCGTCTCGAGCTTGTCCATCCTGGCCCGGTCGATGGTGCGCAGCCGGTCGATGCTGCGGCGATTCAGATACGGCACGCGGATCTTGTTCCAGTTGGTCACGAAGAAATTCCACGGGAAGCCCTCGAACGCGATTCCGTTGTCGACGGCGAACACGCGAGGATCGGAGGGATCGGTCGACACCATCAGGTTGCCCTGGCGCCCGTCGCGATGGTCGACGAGGTACGTCAGCAGGTTGAAGTCGGCCATGTTGCGCGCGAACAGCGGGTCGGACTTGAAGCGCTCGGGGTTCCAGAACTTCAGCGGCGCATCGACGTCGGAAAGCCACACCGAGAGGATGCCGAGCACACACTTCGTGCCCTTGACGCTCGCCACCGGCGTCGGGGAGATCGCCTTGTACGCGTCGAGTGGAATGCAGTACGGGACCGCCGTCGGCACGACGTAGTCATTCTCGTCGAGGAACCACTTCTGGACTTCGTACGCGGCGAGCTCCTTGCGCGGCGAGTTGTTCCAGCCGTCGAGGCCTCCTGGCGGGACGGCTTTCCATTTGACCTTCACCTCGGCGCCGTCGGGAAACGCGATCTTCAGCTTGGACGCACCGGTGACGCCGCCGCCTGCGCTCTTGACCTCCTTGATCGTGAACTGTCCCGACTCGAGATGGTGCTCGATTTCCTTCGAGCCCATGGGCCAGTTGCGCGGGAGTCCTTCGGCGAACGCGCTGGAGACCGGCAGACCGGCGAGGAGCAAAGCGGGCAGAACGGAATGGACTACGGTGGAACGTTGAAGGATCAAGGCGGACCTCCTGCGGCTTTGCCGGCATCACCGAACAGATGATCGATCAGGCGTCGGGTCACAAGCGCGATGCCGTCGCCACGATACGGCGGGCTCGCGTCGGTAAAAAACGCCAGCACGAATTCGCGGCCGGAAGGGTCGCGCACGATCCCGGCATCGGCGTAGATCGGGCCCCATGTGCCGCTCTTCGAGTAAACTTCGACGCCGGCCGTCGACGACGCCCCTCCGGCAATCCGGTGCAGGAGGTGAGGCTGTTCACGAACATCGCGGCGCATGCGGCGGCGCACGGTCTCGGAGTCGGCCGGAGTGAGCGCGCGATCGGTGGCGAGAAGCGCGAGCAGGCGCGCGGTGCCGGAAGCGGTCATCGCCTGGCGGTTCGGAAACTCGCCGCCGCTTACCGCGAGACCTCCGGCCACGGTGCGATCGCGCAGGAACTGCTGGTCGCGGCCGAAAAGGTCGCCGCCGCCGTCGTATGTCGGACTGACCGCGTGCAGGTCGTCGATCCCGAGCTCCTGAAGCCATCCCTTCACGGCGAGTCGCCGGTCACGATATGTGCGGTATTCTTCGGCGCCGAGCTCGGGTCCCGGCTCGGTGCCTGTGATGCGCGAAAAGACTTTCTGCGTGGCCTTGTTGCTGCTTTCGCGGATCATCGCGGACAGCTCGGCGTCGAGCGCCGGATCGATACGGAGCCTGCCGCGTTCCTGCCACGCGTAGGCGGCCATCAGGTAGACGAACTTGACGACGCTTGCCGGGTAGACCTTCTGGTCGCCGCGCACCGCCGCCAGAACCGGAGACGACGGGTCGCGAAGGTCGATCACCGCGATCCTCGGTGCGGAGGCAAGAAGCTTCGCATCGCTGCGACCGATTTCTGCCAGGCTGCGGTCGAGGAACGACTGAAGCTCGGACGACGGCTTGATCGACGCGAGAAAGGCCCTGGCACGTCCAGCATCGACCGGGACGGAGGACGCGCCGGGATCCGCCGGCGGGGCGGACAAGGGCTCGGCCGCTGCTGCGACCGCGGTCGCAGCAAACAGACTCAGCACCGCTGCGGTGACGCGTCGCATGAAGGGTCGACTATAGCCAAGCCCGCGGATCTGCGAAATGAACGCCGGTCCTCGTACGGGGCTTCTTCGTGCGGCGATTCCGGGCTATCCAGCGAATGGGACGCGAATCGCACGCGATCGGTCACGCCACGACGAATGCGCAAGGTCGCGCAACGGACCCGCGAAGCAAGCGAAGCTGACCAACGTGAGCCGCGGGCAGCGGCCCACCGAAGGAGAACGAGATGGAGTGCAGGAAACGACGGCTTTCTTTGGCGATGGTGCTCGCTGTTGCGGCCGTCGTCCGTACGGCGGATCCGGCCGCAGCGATGCGCGCCCCGCAGTTGTCGCCGCAGGAGACGGCCGAGCTCAAGCGCGACTTCGCGACCAGTCTGTCGAAGCTCAAAGGGCCGTACACCGAGAACTTCTGCGTCTGTCGCGGCACCAACGCGAAGATCCCGGTGATGAACGCGCGCGGTGCGATCACGAGCCCGTGCGGAAACAATGAGCTGTTCTGCGCGGCCTTTCGCGCACCGTGGGCGGAGGCGCTCGCGAAAAACCGGGTGTGGATCGGGAACATCTTCTCCAGCGACCTGTGGCTCTGGCCGCAGATCCCGAACCATCACGACCTCGTGCGCGGTTACATCCTCGAGAAGTATTTCGTCGAGACCAATCCGAACAACAAGCTCGCGCAGTTGAAGGCGTACGGCGGCCTGTCGGGTTCGGAGTACGAGACCGGAGCATCGACTGCGTTTTTCGAGCGCTATCTTGCCGAGCCGGGCTTTGACGACAACCAGCATTTTCCGCTCGCGTACGAGCTGCAGCGACGCTACTTCGTTCGCGACGATCTCGGCCAGGTGCAGAAAGTCCGCAGCATGGCGGTGCGCATCCAGTCGGTGAAGCCCGACTTCAAGCCGCTGCGCGACGCGATCCACAACCAGCTTTCTCCCGGGATCATCCCGATCCTTGCCGCGTATCGTGACAAGCAGCCGCAGGGCAGCGTGCGCACCCAGGTCGAGGCTCTTCTGCTCGAGCTGTCGAGACTGACGGCTCTCGACGAAAGCGCGATGCGCTCGCAGCTCGACGAGATCGCCGATCCGGCCCTGCGCAGCCGCTTCACTGCGATGGTTCCTGCCACGAGCGCCGAGCCGATTGCCGCCATGCGCGCGCTCGGCCAGCTGATGCTCGAGGCGCGTCGCACCGTCGCGGCCGGCAAGGTCTCGCACGCCGACGCGAGGCGCCTGATCGACCTCGACATCACGGCGGCCGCCGTGCTGCAGCACCGCGGCCTCAAGCTGCTCGAAAGCGGCGCCAAGCTGGCGGTCAAGCAGGACCTCGAGCTGCTGTCGGCGCTGACCGACGCCGCCTACGGCGCCGGCCTGCTCGTGGAGCGCGAGCACGAGTCCGCCCAGAAGACACTTGCGGACCTGATGGCGAACGACCATCCGTCGCGCGAAGAATTCGCACAGGGCGTGCGCCAGACCGGGCGCATCGTCGAATGGGCGCAGGCCAACGCGACGCTGCCGTATGCCGAGGTCTGGGCGCAGTGGACGCTGCTGATGCCGCAGGTTGCGGGAATCGGCGACGACATCCTGCGCGGCTCGCCGCTGTTGCTGTTCGCGAAGGTCTACGGGCAGCTCGACGACTACGCTGCCGGCGCCGGCGCCAAGCGCCACGAGGTCTTCGGCAGCGAGATCACCGGGGATGTGCGCGTGCTCAATCCGGGTCTCGCCGTCGGCAAGCTGCGCGTCGCGCCGAAGGACGACGCCTATGCACGCAACGAAATCGTCGCGCTTGCCGAGACGCCGGCCGATCTCGAGCCGGCTGCCGGCATCCTGACTGCCGGCGAAGGCAACGTGCTTTCGCACGTGCAGCTGCTGGCGCGCTCGCTCGGGATTCCCAACACGGTGCTCGGTCCGGACGCCTTCGAACGCGCCAAGCCCCACGACGGTCATCTGGTGTTCTACGCGGCGACTCCCGGAGGACGCGCGATCCTCAAGGAAATGTCGGACATGACCACGGCCGAGAAGGGCGCGTGGGCCGAATACACCGGCAACGACAAGCGAACCGGCGAGGGGTTCGGGGCAGGCGCGCCGAAGCTGCACATCGACACCGACAAGATCGATCTTTCGAAAAAGCTGCCGATCGACCTCGCCGAGATCCGCCGCAGCGATTCGGGCAAGATCTGTGGGCCGAAGGGCGCCTTTCTCGGCGAGCTCAAGCACCTGTTCCCCGACAAGGTCGCGCGCGGCATCGTGGTTCCGTTCGGAGCGTACCGCGACCATTACGACCACGCGCTGGTGTCGATCCCTCCGTCGCAGCGGGCCGCGAACGTGGCGACGGCCGGCGAGCATCTGTCGGCGTACGTCGAGCGCACGTTCAAGGAATTCTTCGATACCATGATCCCGTCGGTCAAGGATCCGCACCAGCTCTCGCAGTGGATCGCGCCGCGTCTCGAAGTGATCCGCTATTCGATCGAGCAGTCGCCGCTGTCGCCCGAGCTTCGCGCGGCGATCAAGGACGGGCTCGACAAGAACGGCCTGCTTCGCGGCCCGGGAAACAACGACACCACCGGCTGCTTCGTGCGAAGCGACACCAACGTCGAGGATCTCGACAGCTTCAACGGCGCAGGGCTCAACCTGACGATCTTCAACATGGGCTCGCTCGACGACATCTACAGCGGGCTTCGCGAGGTGTGGGCGTCGCCGTTCGAGCTGCGTTCGTTCTCGTGGCGCCAGACGCTGATCGACCAGCCGCTGTGGGTGCTGCCGTCGGTCGTGATCCTCCAGTCGGTGCCGTCCGACAAGTCCGGTGTGCTCGTGACGTGCGACATCGAGAACGGCGACCGCACGAAGATGGTCATCGCGACGTCCGAAGGCGTCGGCGGCGCGGTCGACGGCACCTCGGCCGAAACCCTGCGCTGGTCGCCGACGAAGGTCGACGTGCTGACGCTCTACAAGTCCGCATGGAAGAATGCGCTGCTTCCGAACGGCGGCACCCGGATCGTTCCGTCGAGCGGCAAGGACGAGGTGCTCTCGCCAAAAGAAGTCGAAGAGATCGTCGCTGCCGGAAAAGCCATCGACCAGAAGCTCGAGCCGGCAAGGGATTCCCAGGGCCGCCCGCGTCCGTGGGACATCGAGTTCGGATTCTCGCAGGGAAAGCTCTGGCTGTTCCAGTCGCGCCCGTTCATCGGTAATGAAAGCGTCAAGAACGTTCCGGCCCTCGCGGTGCTCGACGGCGGGGCCGTGACGGCCTCGGCGAAAGACCGTCTTTCGCTGTCCGACGTTCCGAGATGACCTGGAGATCGACGATGACTGTCCGTACTTCCGGTGTTCCCCGCATGCTTCGTATCGTTCGCTGCGGCCTCCTGCTGGCGTCGTGCTGCGGCATGCTCTTTCTTCCTGTCGGCGCGCGCGCGGCCCTCGATGCCGGTGAGACGGCGTGGGACGGAAGCCAGCCGCCGCAGGGCGTGTATTTCCACTGGTACGAGCCGTCGTTCTACACCGGCTTCGCACCGCGCACGCAGGATCCTTCGCGGCTTCACATCGAGCTCGGGCGCGGCAACCAGGTGCGCGTGACGGTCGTCCTCGGCGACGCCGAGCTCGACAACTATCTCGGCGACCTCGACGCGCGGCACAAGACCTACCAGGAGCTGATCGACCGCAAGATCATGGTGCTGACGACCAACCGCGAGTACGAGCGCTTCGTCAAGGGCCTCGAGGATCAGGGTGTGGCAGCGGCCGCGCGCGGCGGAGACGCGAGTCGAAAGAAGGCGATCGACGTGATGAGCGCGCTCAACCCCGAGCGTGTGTTCCGCGTGCATCTTCCGGTCGCGACGCTCGCGGCAGCGTGGCATTCCGTGCTGACGTCGCTCGACGAGAGCTCGGACGTCGCAAAGCTCGACGCGGCCAACGCGGTGCTGCCCGGTCGCGTGAACCTGACGGCGCTGACTCCGGAGATCTCGGCGGCGCTTTCGCGAGCCTCTGCTGCAGCACGCTCCGGCGGAGCGGATTCGTCCGCATTCCGCTCCGAAGTCGAAGCGTTCATCACCGCTGCGACTGCCGGGCACTATCGCGCGACGGGCGGGGCCGTCGACGCCGTGGAGTTCACGACGATCTATCCGGCCGGAACGGTCGAAGGCACGACCAGCTACAAGGGCGAGAAGCTTCCGGACTTCGGTGTCACGGGAATCTGGCCGCTGATGCGCCGCGACCAGGGCAGGGGACAGACGGGCATGGTCGACTACCTGTCGACGAATCCGGGATACGGGTTCATTCCGCTGCTTGCCTACCAGCATGCCGGCGGCATCACGTACAACGCGTTCCACAACGCGGGCGTGCGCTGCCAGCTCGACTCGACACCGTTCCTTCCGCCGGCGTGGCGGAAGGCGACGAGCGAGCGCGACGGCAAGGCGATGCAGAACCTGTGGGTGGTCGGCCGCGGGCCGACGTCGCACGGCTGCACGCGGCTTCCCTCGGGACACATGAGCGAGCTGCGCCAGATCGTCCCGAGCGAGTCCGACACGCTGACCAGGGTTCCGACGTTCCGCGACCTTCCGCAGTGCTACGACGTGTTCGACATCGACGCCGACGGCAAACCGGAGGCGATGGGCGTGCAGTTCTACCTTGCGTACCGCAGCAACGAGCACACGCCGGTCAAGACGTGGATCTCGAACAAGCGCGAGCCGTTCTACAAGTGGCTCTACGGCAACAACATCGAGATCGGGCCGGTCGGAAAGTCGCAGCTGCGCAGCGTTCCGGTCTGCCGCTTTGCCGGGCGCAAGGCCCAGGAGGCGAAGCTGCTCAGCGATGTGCCGCTGCACGAAGCGTCGTACGTTCCCGAAGCGATCCAGTTCTACACGATCAAGCCGGTGTCGTTCGAAAGCGGCGCGGGCTTCAACTTCAACCGCGAGCTGCGCAAGGTCGGAGCCGGCCACACGACCGACCGCAAGATGCTGCTGCTGAACTGACTGGTATCGCCCGCGGAGGCGATTCGGGGACAGACACCGATTTACGGAAATCGGTGTCTGTCCCCGATTTTATTTGTGGCGGACCGACAGTGGCGCCGACTTCGTCACTCCGAGATAGCTTCCCAAGATCGTGACACTCGACGGCTTCTTGGTCGCCTTCGTAGTGACCGTGAATGAATTGGTGGTCGCTCCTGCTGCAACGACGACTGCCGGCGGTACCGTCGCGAGCGACGTGTTCGAGCTTGCGAGCGAAATCGATGCGCCGCCGGAGGGCGCCGCTGCGGTCAGCGTGACGGTTCCCGTGACCGAGCCGCCGCCGATCACGGACGTCGGTGACAGTGCAAGCGAAGAGAGTGCCGCGGCCGGCGGAGGCGGGACGGGATTGATCGTAAGCGTCACCGATTTGCTCACCGAGTTGTAGGTGGCGGAGATGCTTCCGGTCGTGCTGGTCGAAACTGCCGACGTGGCAATCGGGAACGACGCCGCCACGCTGCCGGCCGCGACGAGCACGCTGCCCGGTATTGCCAGGTTGGGGCTCGCGGTGAACAGCGCAACGCTCGCGCCGCCGGCCGGAGCCACCGCCGTCAGCGTGACCGTTCCGGTCGAAGAGTTTCCGCCGACCACCGGATTCGGGCTGGCGGCGATCGTGCTCAGCGCTGCCGGGCCGGTCGGCGGATTCCAGCCGCGCTCGATCACGTCGAAGTCGCTTGCCGACAGCAGCGAGAACGCAGGATTGAGGATGTCGCTGTTCCAGCGCGTGTCGAACGTGCCGGTCACGTACATGTCGGTGCCGTTGTCGGCGACGATCAGGCCGTACTTCTGCATGGCCCGGAAGATCCGGCGCAGGTTCGGATCGGCTGTGCGAAGCGCGGGATCGCTGCCGCCGACGCTGGTCTTCAGGCGCAGACGCGCGCCCATCGGCAGCGCGCCGCTGGTCGTGCCGGCGCGGTGCGAAGCCGGGTATACGTAGCCGTTGGTCGCGCGCACGGTGACGCGGAACGCGTGACGGATCTCGGCGCTGAGGTCGGGATGGAACGCTTCGTCGTAGCGCACGAGCCCCGGGAAGATCGCGAGCCCCGCCGCGTCGGCCGACGTCCAGCCATCGGGGCGACGGTCGCTCGTGTTCATGTCGAAGAATGCGCCGGAGCCCGCGTACCATTTCGACTGCGTGGCGTTGTAGTAGACGTTGTAGAGCTCGTAGAGATGGCGGTTGACGCAGTCGATCATCAGCAGGTGGCGGTCGCTCGAGCTGCGCTGGTCGACGTTGGCCGGCGAGCCGCCTTCGACCCAGTGCGCCTGCGTGATCGCCTGCGCCGGGATCGGATAGAACGGCACGCCCTGGCCGGTTGTCATGTCGACCCCGTCGCTCTCGTCCCAGTACTGGAACGTGACGGCCTGCGGCGCCTGCGTGTCGCTGACGATCGCGTACGGCATGCCGTAGATCGCCGTGCTTCCGGGCGAGACTTCTCCACCGAAGTCGGGATGGAGCTTCCTGGTCCCGCCGTTGTTGATGAACGCGATGAACGCCGCCGAGCTCGCATCGACCGGAGCCGCACTGATGTCGAGGTTCCACCAGTTGTCGGCCGGGAAGACCGGTTGCGGCGGCGGCGCGCCCTGGACCGGCAGCGAGACCGGGCACTGCGCGAACGCAGTCGCGGCCGCGGTCACGACCAGCGTCGCGGCCATGGCCAGACGGCGCAGCGCGGCCGGCAGCGTGATTACAACAGGGCGAACCCCGGCGTCGCGAGCGCAGCGCGCGCGCCGGGAAACAGAAATAGCCATCGTGGTGTCCCTCCCAGGCACCGCGAATAAACAAGAAACATGCCGGAGCTGCGTTTTGCGACGAGCGCTGACTTGCGTCCGGCTCGCAGGCCTCGCGCGAGCACCGAACAGCGCTGGGAATGCTGTTTGCGCATCGTCGCGTGCGACGGCGCGCCGGCTGATGACGCGCTCGCGCATCGCCGATGGCTGTCCGTTCGATCGTGCATGGTCGCACGGGTGCGGCCAACCGTCGCAGCAGTGCGATGTTCTGTGCGTGAGGGAAGTGCGCGTAAAGCGCGTGAAACTGAATCAGCGCTCCCGCAAGTCCTTCGAATCGAGCGGCACGTCGAGAACCGGCCAATCCTTCCAGCCCGCATAGTCGAAGTGCCACCACTCGTTTTCGTAGACTGTAAAACCTTCGGCCTCCATCAGTGTGCGAAGAAGGTCACGGGCCTTTCTCTCGGCAGCAGTGCCGCCTGCGTATGCGGGATGTGCGCGCTCGCTGAAGTCGTCGTAAGCGCTCGGCATGGGCACTTCACGGCCACTCGCGAGGTCGAACAGCGTAAGGTCGACGGCGCAGCCGCGATTGTGCCGCGAACCCGCGAGCGGATCGGCAAGATACGCGCGGTGCATCGGATAGCGGTCCCAGAACATCCGCGTAACCGACCACGGACGATACGCATCGAGGACGAGCAGTCCGTACCCGGCGTCATGCGCGCGCCGGTCGGCGCGGCGCAGCGCTTCGGCTGCCGGCTTCTGCATCATCGCACGGGCGACGGCGTAAACGGGCTTTCCGGTGAAGTTGTTCGCCGTCGCGTAGCGGATGTCGAAATGAAGATCGGGATCGACCGACGCGAGCTCGACGAGCTCGGACGTACGGCTTCCGCCGAGACCGGCGGGCATGGCAGGAGGATCGGTTTTCACGACGGCAGGTTTTCCTTGAGCGCCCATGAATACGACGAGGATGCGAACCGGCTCGGGGCCGAGATTGACCGCGTTGTGTGCGACGTTCATCGATTCCATCAGGCTGTCGCCTGCCTTGAGCACGCGCCGGCCGGTGGTCGCATATTCGACCTCGAGCGTTCCCGAAAGGATGTGGCCGAACGTCGGCACGCCGTGACGATGCCAGCCGGTCGACTGTCCCGGCTCGAGCACGATCGTCTGGGCGACCACCTGCGGCAGCGGGCTCGACGGATACCGGATCGCTTCGTCGGTGATGGTGCGGCCGGTGTCGAGAAGGGGCGAGATACCGGGCTCGCCGAGCGAGCGCGTATCGGCGAGCGCAGCGGTTCGGGGCGCTTCCTCCGAACCAGGTTGTCCGTGCTGCAGCGTGCACGACGATGCGGCCGCGACCGCAGCGGCCAGCAGCGCGGCGAGCCGCGAGCGCATCACTCCGGCACCTCGAGCTCGATCGCGTGCGCATCGCCGGCATGCTGCGCAACGACGATTCGTCCAGGGTCACCGGCCGGCGCGCGCACGGTGCTTCGCGCACCGGCGTCGAGCCGTACCTTGCGAAACGCAAACAGTCTGCGACGCGACAGGCCGTCGATGCGAAAGAAGAACACGACGGTCGAGCCGCTGGTGCTGCCGGTGTTCGCGACCTGCACGACGATCTCGGGCGGCGCGTGCGATTGGCGGCCCCCGGATTCGACGGCCGCGGATTCGATCGAAAAACGCGAATAGGAGAGTCCGAAACCGAACGGGAAGCGCGCGGCATGTCCGTCGCGATCGAGAAGCCACTGGCCGTGCCAGCCGTCATAACGGATCTCGCTCGCATCCGGATCGAAGTGCGGAAGATGGGATTCGTCGGTCGGGACCGCGAACGGCAGCCGGCCGCACGGGTTGACGGCACCGGTCAGCACATCGGCGATCGCATGTCCGCCTTCCATGCCCGGGTACCAGACCTGAAGTGCCGCGGCGACGTTCTCGATCCACGGCTCGACGAGGACGGCGCTGCCGCCCATCACGAGCACGATCGTGCGCGGCTGTAGCGCGGCGATACGGAGGATCAGCTCTTCGTCTTCGCTTCGAAGACGCAGCGAGTCGCGGTCGCCGCCGGGAGCCATCGCGAGCTTCTGCTGGCCCGCTTCGCCAAGCTTGGTCCACGCGCTTTCGTCGGGCGGAGGCGGCATCAGCGCGGCGAGCTCGGAAGAGAATCCGCCGGTGAACTCGCCTTCGTCGTCGCAGGTGAAACCGACGACCACTATGGCGAGGTCCGCGACGTCGGCTCCCGCCGCATCGCCGGTCCATTCGACGTGCGGGAGCGCTGCGCGCAGCCCGGCGAGCGGCGTGACCACCGAAGGCGGATGCACGTTGCTCGATCCGCCGTCGCCGAGGTTCGCGACGTCGGCGAGGCGGCCGAAGACAGCGATGCGCCGGAGCGATGCGGCACGCAGCGGAAGCACCGGCTCGGCGTCGACGCTCTCGTTGCGCAGCAGCACGATGGCCTCAGCGGCAACCCGGCGCGCGAGCGCGCGATGCGCGTCGCCGGCGAGAAGCGCCGGATCCGGCGCCGCGTCCGGCGTCGCGGCGTCGAAGCGCAGCACGGTGCGCACGATCCGGATGGCGGCCGCGTCGACGTCCTCGATGCGAAGCCGCCCGTCGGCGAGCGCCGCGGGAAGCGCGCGCACACGCTGCTGGCGAAACGGCATCTCGATGTCGAGGCCTGCGCCAACGCTGCCGATCGGGTCGCGAAGACCGTAGATGAAGTCGCTGACGACGAAGCCCGCAAACTTCCAGCGCTCGCGCAGCGTGGCGGCGATCAGCGCCGGGCTGTCGCCGCACCACTGGCCGTTCAGCGCGTTGTACGCGGTCATCACGGAGGCCACGCCTTCGCCGACGATGCGCCGGAAGTGCGCGAGGTACACGTCGTCGAGCACGTCGGCGTCGGCAATCACGTTCACCTTGAAGCGCGCGTTCTCGATCGAGTTGCACGCAAAGTGTTTCACGCAAGCCATCGCGTGACGCTGCACTCCGCGCACCAGCGCGGCGCCCATTTCGCCGAGATGGCAGGGATCTTCGCCGTAAGTCTCCTGCGCGCGGCCCCAGCGCGGATGCCGCAGCAGGTTGACGCAGACTCCGCCGTAGAACGTGGCGCCGTGGATGCGCGCTTCGATTCCGATGGCCTCTCCGACTCGCTCCTCGAGCTCGACGTCGAACGTGGCGCCGCGCGCCATCGTGACCGGGAAACACGTCGAACGGCCGACGACGATCCCGCGCGGACCGTCCGTGAAGACCAGGCCGGGGAATCCGAGGCGCGCTACTTCGGCCGCCGGGAACGGATGCAGGTAGTAGCCGCCGCCGGCCATGTCGATGATGCCCGGCCAGAAATCGGTGTCGCCGTCGAGGCAGCCGAGCTTTTCGCCGGTGGTCATCTGCCCGACGAGCCGGCGCGCCTCGATGTCGGGATCGGCGCCGCCACGCACGCGCGCTTTGGCTTCGGCATAGGCGTTCGCCGGTTCGCCAGCGGCCGACGCACGCTCCGCGTCGGCGTCTGGCGATTCAGTGCGGGCGGATGCCGAATCAGCGGCGGCGGATGCCGAATCGGAAGATGATTTGTCGATCGTCACGGGCTGTGTTCCGCTGGCGTCTGCGCGATCCTCGTGTGCGCCGCCGGCGAGGTGCCGGCGATAGCGCCAACGACGGTTCGGTACAAAGGGGCACGACGATGACCGATTCCTCGCCCGCGGACATGCCTTACGCTTCTCGCATGCCTCCGAACGATGCCTTCCGCGACGGCAGCGGCCGCCTTCCGGATCCGTCGCTGGTCACCTACACGCATGCGATCTACGCGCTTCATGCGCTGTCGGTGCTGATCGGAATTTCGGGGCCCGCCACCATCATCGGCAGTTTCGTGTTCGGGCTTCCGTCGATCCTTGCGGTCGTCATGAACTATGCGCGCCAGCCGGAAGTGGAGGGCACGTGGCTGCAGTACCATTTCCGCTGGCAGATCCGCACGTTCTGGTACGCGCTGCTGTGGATGATCATTGCCGGGACGATCTCGCTTCCGCTCATCCTCCTGTTCGGGCTCGGGTTCGTCACGTTCTTTCTGGCTGCGGTGGTCGTCGGTGCGTGGGTGATCTATCGCGTGCTGCGCGGATGGCTCGCGCTGAGGAGCGGCCGCATCCCGGGCGGTACCGCTACGAACCTGCGAGTCGAAGGATCGTTTTCGTAAGCAGATCCGGCTGCGAGAAGTAGGCCGAATGTCCGGCCGCCAGCGATTCCACGCGCTCGACCTCCGTTTCGCCGAGAAGCCGGTCCTGCAGTGCGGGGGAAACCGCACGATCGTCGGTAAGCCGGATATACGCCCTCGGTACGCGGCCGTACCGGTCGTCGGTCAGACGCAGGCGTGAAAGCGCAGGCCGCACGGGCTCGCGCACGAGCAGGCTCGACGCAAGCGCGACATCGTCGTCCGTGCAGTCGGCGTAGAGTGCCTCGCGATACGCGCTCGGTTTCAGCCAGTCCCACATCGCGAGCCGGCTCACGACGACGTTGGCCGGCATCATCGAGTCGTGATCGGGGACGTAGTCCAGCACGCGCTTTCCCGACGCGAGCAGGAACGACGCAAGATAGATCGTGCGCTCGATCCGCTCGGGCGCGCGTTCGGCGAGCGCCGACGCGACGATTCCGTAACGGCTGTGCACGACGACGGTAGTCTTTGCGCCGGCCGGAAGCGCGCGCTCGCACGCGCGCACCATCGCGCCGAGGCCGACCAGCGGCGCTGGCGCCGGTGCGCGTCCGCGTCCGGGCAGGTCGATGGCAATCGCGCGATGGCCTTCGGACTCGAGTCGGGGAACGATCTTGTGCCAGCACCATGCGCCGTGCCAGCTTCCGTGAAGAAGCAGAAATGTTGCCATCGGGATCCTCCGTTCGTTTCTGCGAAGGATGCCGCACGTTGCTGCGGAGCGCTCTCCGTTTCCTGCCGCGGAATTGACCTTTGCCGCTGGTGTTTTTTGTCGGAAGCCAAGGCAGGGTGCGCCATGGGCGAAACGTGATAAATTACACATCGCGAGCTTGTTCACATTTATCGCCGTGGAACCTTGTGTTGCCTCGGGCAAACCGGCACAGGAGCAAGGACAGGAGTTGAGGAAAGGGAAGCAATTTTTCCACCCCTCGATGCCTGGACAGTTTAGCCAAAAAGGGGTTTGAGAATGTTTCACCGCTCGATCCGTGCATCGTTCACCATGCTGGCCGCCACCTGCCTCATTTCCGGCTGTATGCCGATGGGACCGACAGAGCCGCCAGCACCGAACTACGTTCCCAAGTTCGATTTCGTTCCACCAAGTCAGGCCGCGACCGGCTCCGCCAAGGTCGCGTTCGCGGTGGTGGACCCGCAGTTCCCGGCAACCGCTGAAAGCGGGTTCGGCCACTCGCGCCCGCCAGTGCTCGCCAAATTCCAGAAGTCGATGGGCGAGGATTTCCAGGAAGTCCTCAATGCGCACGGTTTTACGACTCGGGGCCCGTTCGTGACGTTCGACGAGATGACGTTCCCGGACAAGCAGGATACCGATCTGATCATCGACGCGGAGATCGACCTGTCGTTCGACGATCTGGGAACGGCACAGGCGTGCAGCATTTTTGTGTTTCCGGCGTCCTGCAGCAGCAGCGGCTCGGTTCAGGTCGGAGCGCGAATGAATCTGATTGTTTCCGAGAGCCTGACTCACGAGAAGATGTGGACCAAGCGCATCGAGCTCGACGGTCGACAGGTGAGCTGGCGCGGAACGACGCGACGACCGATGCTGCAGTCACCCAACGGTTTCGTCGAGCCGCCCAAGCCGGCGTTCTCCGCAAACTTTTCGGATCCGGGTTTTACAAACGCCGTCGGTCCGCTTCTCGAGAACTATTACGGAACCATCATGGACTCCGCCTGGAAATACCTGAATCCGGACGAGATGGCGTCCATCAAGGCGAAGTCGAAAGTCATCCGGACGAGGAAGGTCTACTAGCAGGCGCTCCCGGCGGACGGCGAGATGCTCAGCGCGCGTCGTGAAAGATGATGCCCGCGGTCAGCCGTCCGCCGCTGCGCACCACGCTGACGCCGTGGCGAAGCACCGCAGTGGAAAGGCCGCGCGCTCCCTGCACCGGACGATCGCGCACCGCGAACACGACGGCATCGCCCTGATCCAGAGGAACGACCATCGGCCGCGACTGCATGCGGGCGCGCTGCTCGGTCATGACGAACTCGCCGCCGGTAAAATCGATCTCCGGCTTCGACAGCAGGATCGTGACCTGCAGCGGAAACACCTCGTCACCGTAAAGATCCTGGTGCAGGCGGTTGTAGTCGCCTGCGCCGTATCGCAGCAGCAGCGGAGTCGGCCTTGCCTGCCCGGCCGCATGACAGCGGGCGACGTAGTCCCGATGGTCGTCAGGAAACGGAGCGCGGCCTCTGGCCGCGCTCCATGCGGTCGCGATCGCAGCAAGCCGCGCGTACAGCAGCTCGCGAAGACCGGCCACGAGCTCCGGAAGCGGATACGCGAAGTACTGGTACTCGCCGCGTCCGTAGCCGTGCCGCTCCATGACGACGCGACTGCGGAACAACTCGCTTGCCCGATACATGTCCGCGAGGTGCGCGGTCTCTTCGACGTCGAGCAATCGCCGCAGAATCGAGTGTCCTTGCGAGTCGAGGTCGGCGGCGACGCTCGCCCACGGCACCGCCGCAACTCGCGCGGCGAGCGATTCGCTCGCGGGAGCACGGCCGGATGCGGCCTTCACGATTCGGCTCGAGACTCGCGCTCGAGCAGTCGGCGCTTGCGCTCGACGCCCCAGCGATAGCCCGACAACGAACCGTCGAGCCGGACCACGCGATGACACGGAATGGCCACTGCGATTGAGTTCGCTGCGCACGCCTGTGCGACGGCGCGCGCGGCTTTCGGTGCGCCGATCGCGCGCGCGATCTCGGCATACGTCGCCGTCGATCCGGCTGGAATCCCGCGCAGCGCCTGCCAGACGCGCTGCTGGAAGACGGTCCCGCGGATATCCAGGGGCAGCTCGTCGGATTGGCGCGGCAGGTCGTGCAGTCCATGCGAACCCTCGCCCGGCGATCGCGCGCACCAGCTCGAAGGCCGCGGATGCTCGACGTGGCCGACCACCGTGGCCACGAGCCGCTCGAAGTCCGCATCGGCGCCGATGATCGTCGCTTTTGGAAAACGCCGCTCGAGATCGTGCGCCAGCTCTTCCGGATCGTCGCCGAGGAGTATCGCGCACACGCCGATGCTCGTTGCCGCCACGAGAATCGCACCAAGAGAACACTGCCCGATCGCGAACCGGATCTCGGTGCGGTCGCCGCCGGCGCGAAAGCGGGTCGGCGTCATGCCGAGAAGCTCGTCCGAGCGTTCGTAGAATCGGCCGTTCGAGTTGTAACCCGATTCGTAGATGGCATCGGTTACCGTCGGTGAAGTGCGCAGCTCGCGTCGAACGCGCGCGGCGCGATGCGCGCTCGCGTACGCTTTCGGCGTAATTCCCGTAACCGACTTGAAGAGCCGGTGTACGTGCGACTCGCTCATCGACGCGCGGCGTGCAAGCTCTTCGAGCGACGGTGCGTGGTCTTCGCATTCGATCATGCGGCAGAGCTCGGCAACGAGGGCAGCGTTGCGCTCGGCGAGCGGCGGATCGCACGGCCGGCATCGCCTGCAGGGCCGAAAGCCCGCGGCCTCGGCCTCCGCAGTGCTTCGGTGAAACGCGACGTTGCCGGGTCGCGGCGGCCGCGCGCCGCATGACGGACGGCAATACACGCCGGTGGTTCGCACCGAGTAATAAAAGCGGCCGTCGGACGCGGCATCGCGCGCGAGCACGGCGGCCCAACGCGGATCCGACTCGACGGCGGTAGCTGTTTCGCTGGCGTTCATGGCGCGAATCTACTGCTCGAGCGCGACCGGAACACTCCGAATGCTGCTCCCGAATCCGAAAGCTTCGCGGACTGTCTCTGACGGGTCCCCGGCCAATTGACAGGTCCGGCAGCGGGGAGTTTAGGTTGGGTCCTGGACCGTTCCCAGGCGGGTCTCCAGGCGGGTCTCAAGGAGGCGCCATGTCATTACGCAATTCTCGTCCGGCTGGTCTTCTGGTGATGGCAGTTCTGCTCGTGGCCGGCCTGTCGCAGGCCGACGAAGCCACCGTACCGAGGCGAAAGATGCTGCGCGCCGAGGTCGCACGTCTTCGCGGCGAAGTCGCGCGACTGTCGACGGCCGTCGAGTTCCTGCAGCGCGGCTCGGATCAGTCTGCGCCGGGTGGAGTGATCTATCCGGGCCATTCTCTCTGCGAAGATCCCTGCGCAACCGATTCGGACGGCGACGGGATTGGAGACTGCACGGATTCATGTCCATGCGATCCCGATACCGCCGACTCCGACGGCGACGGCTGGGCGGACTGCGCCGATCCTTGTCCCGACGATCTCCAGAACGCCTGCCTCGATCCGTGCAACAACGATTCGGATGGAGACGGCGCGGGTGACTGCATCGATCCGTGTCCATGGGACCCGGCTGCCGCCGTCGACAGCGATGGAGACGGCACCGCCGATTGCCAGGACCCGTGTCCCAACGACATTGCGAATGCGTGCACGGACTGGTGTCAGACCGATCAGGACGGTGACGGTATTCCCGACTGCAAGGACGATTGCCCGTGGGCGGTTCCGGTTCCGGGCGAAACCTATCCCGACCACTGCTGGCCGGTGCCTGTGGCCGCGCCCTGACGAGCGGGCACGAACCGCCGATCGCAAAAGAAAAGGGCCGCCCGAGGGCGGCCCTTTTTTCGTGGCAGCGCTTTTCGTCCAGACGCGACGGGCGTCACGAGCTGGAAGCGCAAGCGAACGGAACCGTGCGATCAGAGGCGCTCGGTGTCGAATCCCGCCGCGGCCATCGCGCGATCGAGCGATGCGCGGAATGCGTTGCTGGTCTCGGGGAATCCGCACGCACCGTTCGATCCAGGTGAAACACAGGCTTCGCCTTCGGTCGCTGCGGGAGCAGTGCCGCTCGGCGCGCCCGGCTCAGTCGTGAGTGCCGCCGGGCTCGGAGTGGAAGGCATCACAGACGGCATCGCCTGGCGGAGAGCCGGGTGCTGCAGGGCGAGCAGGCCGCGAAGAATCGCGACGTCGTTCGGATTCGGCGGAGTGACGCGATCGTTGGAGTCGGCGGCCTGAGCGGCGCCGGCGAAAAGTACGGTGGCGAGAGCCAGTGTGGAGACGAAGCCGAGCTTGCGAGTTGTAAAAGTTGTCATTGACGTTCCTCCCAGTCCTTTTTTCTTTCGAGCGTTATGAGCTGCGTCCCTTGCGGAATCGGTCCCTCTGCTCAGCCTCAAAGTTACTCACCTGAACTTTTAGTTCCAGAGTTTTTAGATCAATAAGTGCACGCTTCGACAAATATATTTTTAGCTTGCTATAAAACAGAAAAACGCCGTAACTAGCGGAAGTGGCTGTGAATTCTACTTATTTGCAGCAAAACACAGCGAAAATCGCTGTGCACGTACGCGGGTCGCCGACACAAAAACATCGTGCATGTTTGCAAGGTGGACCAGGGCGCCGACCGCAACGCGTCATCGGCTGCCGGTCATCGGCAGCGTGATGACGGGGAGAGGGGACGCGATGGTCGCGGATTCGGTCGACGCATCGGCCGGAAATGCGGCCATCGAGGGCTGGCGCGCCAGGCAGTAAACTTCGGCTGTTGCGTAAGGGCCGATCCTCGCGGAAACAGGTCATGGAAACCGGACCCCTGGAGATGCCGTGAAATCGAGAAGTCGTCCCGATCCTTCCGTCCTGATCAGCCTGTTCACGTGCCTCGTCACCTGTACGGCGTTCGCGTCGCCGGCAGCGCGAGCGTTCGCGGCAGTGCGGGTTGCTGCGGACGCCCCGACGACCGGTATAGCGGAGGGCAACCTCCAGCTTGCCGGCCGGAGGGCAGCCAAAGAGGGAAAGGCGCCCGAGCGCGGCAGCAGCGCCAGCCTGTATGGCGGGACCAGCGCCGATCGGTACGGCGGCAACAGCGCCGACCGCGGCGGCATCGCCGGCGAGCGCGACAGCCGTGTGTATCGCAAGCCCGCCAGGCATGACGAGGACAACGCCCCCAGGCGAAAGGTCGAAGACGACCAGGATCAGGACAAGGAAGAAGAGTAGCCGAGCGACGCGGCCCGCGTCGTCGCTTCGGGAGTCGTGCCTGGAGACGCTGCCGGGCCAGGAGGGGCGGGAACGAGGCTCGCGCTGCCGTCGATCCTCAGCCAGAGCCGGTAGCCGCCGGGCAGGCCGGGGCCGGCACGAAACAATCCGCCGCCCGCCCGTTCATGACCCGCCTCGAACTCGCGCGCGTACGGACCGCGCACGAGCACGGCGCCGACGCGCACCCCGGCCTGCTCGGTCCCGGCGAGCTCCGGCCACTGTCCGGAAAAGCGCACCGACGGCAGGTCCGAATACCAGGCAACGTTCCAGCTCGCATCGCTCGCAACGACTGCGCCGGCCGGCACGAGCTGTCGCAGCGACGCGAACGGTTCCGGTGGTGGAAATGACCGTGATGCGGGCAGCGGCGGAAGCGTGAACGCCATGGCAGCGAACGCGAAGGCCGCGATCGCCGGCTCCGCCGTTCGTGCACGAGATGAAATACGGCGCAGCAACGTGATTGCGGCTCCGACCGCAAGCACGATCAGCAGCGGCGTGAACGACGCATAGAAACGCAGCTCGTTGTGCATCAGGGACAGCAGCAGTGCGCGAGCGGCGAGTGCTCCCGCTGCAAAGAGCCACGCCGTCGCGGCGGCCCGCGAGCGCGATACGATAGGAAGCGCTGCGGCCGCCAGCGCAGCGCAGGTTGCAAAGCGGCCGCCGAACATCTCGCCGGCGTGCTCGCCGATCCACGTCGCCCCCGTTACGAGCTTGGCGGACAACGCCGGAAGATTTTCCAGCGCGACCTGCCATGCGCTCAGCGTCTGCGGCGCCATGTAGACATCGCCGGGCACGATTCCGCCGAGAAGATTGCGATCGACTGAAGTCGAACCCAGCAGCGTGCCGATCGTGAGCAGATTGCGAACGAGCCATGGTCCGGCCGCGAGAACGAATCCCGCCGTGCACCAGAGCATACTGGGTGAACGCTGGTCTTCGCGGCGCACCACGAGAAGCACGGCAGCCACTGGCGCGAGCGCAAGCAGGTCGTAGCGCTGCAGGAATGCGAGCCCGAGAAGAATCCCGAGCAGGCTCGCGCTGCGACTTCGTGCGGATTCGGTGGATGCGACCAGCGCAAGAGCGGCGAGCACGATGAAAAGGCCGCTGCCGGTTTCAAGCAGACCCGAGCGGCTTAGCCGCAGCTGCTCGGCTTCGGCCGCGACCGCGAGAGCCGCCAGCACGCCGGCGCTGATGCCGAACAGACGCCCGGCCAGCAGGAAGACCGCGACGACTGTCGCGACCAGAAGCGCGCCGCCGGCGACGAGGATGCCGCGATCGTCCGGTCCGACGACGGCGAACGCCGCCGCTTCCTCGACGGCGATCAGCGGGAAGCGCGTGGTGTCGGGCCACGGCGGCTCAGTGGCGACCCCATGCGCGGAAAGAAAGTGCAGCACGTACGGAAACGTCTGCTGCATCGTGAACCCCTGGCCGCGGTACAGCTGCCGGGCCATCTGCGCATAGTCGAACGAGTCGACGTCGAATGCGGGAGAGGAGAGGCCGCCGTGCGCGAGCCAGCTCCACGCGGCAAAGACTGCGACGGCGACCGCCAGAAGCGCTCTCCGCGTGTCGTCCGATGCCGGCCGGATGACCTGCCGAGAAGCCGAGTCTGGAACCATCGGCGTTTTTGTACGAGGCACCCTGCCGCGTGGCAATCGCAGCGTCGCTGACGCCGCACGCGAGCCTCCACGATGTGCAAGGAAAATCGCGGCAGCGCCGCGTTAGTGCGTGTCGAACCTGAAGAAACTACCTTGTAACGAGGGTCTGCCTCCGATAAGAAAACCGGACGGATTTCGATGATTCCCCGCAGGCGTCTGCCGGGATCGCTCGCAGAATCGGCCGCAAGATCGCCCGAGAACCAAAGCTCAATCTCCGTCCACTCCAAGGCATGGCATTACCGATCCGTTCATGAACCGGAGCCGCAAAAACTGGGTGCTTCCCGCTGCTACGGCCGGTTTCGGGCTGCTGATCGCGCTCGTGCTGGTGGAAACCATCCCGCGGCTCGTCCCGGGGCTGATGCCGAAAAAGCTCCAGGCCGTCCAGCGCATCTACGACGCCCGCAATACGTGGGAAGACATGATGCAGGGCGACAAGGACGTCGGCTTCGTGCTGAAGCCGGGCCTCGAGCTGACCTTTCCGTCCGAGAGCGGCAACATCGACATCCGCACGACCGACGTCGGCGTCGGAGGCCTCGGGCAGCGCGACATCGGAACGCAGCCCCCCTATGACGCCATCGCCCTGGGCGACTCGTTTACGTTCTGTGACGATTCGACGGTCGCCAATTGCTGGGTGCGTCTGCTTGCCAGCCGAACCGGCCTTTCGATCGCCGACCTCGGCGTCAACGGCTACTCGAACATGGCCGAAGCGCGCGTGCTCGACAAAGTCGGCAAGACGCTTCGTCCAAAGCTCATCCTGGTCGGGTTTTTCCCAAACGACTTCAAGGACAACGTTCACTTCAACAACTGGTCGAAAAGCGGGACCGACGATTACTGGACGTGGATGCGCCGCCAGCGCCGCAGCGATTCGTCGGACTGGCTCGCCGGCAACTCCATCCTGTACCGGCTCATCGATGCCGCGCGGCGTTACGGCGCGCGCGATACGTTCGAGTACAAGGAAGGAAATCTCAACTTCGTTTTCCGTGACGACGACTGGTGGCAGGGCGTCGTGGAACAGGCTGGCGTGACCAACACTTACGAAATCACCCAGGAAGCGCTGTCGGGCATGGCGGCTGCAGCAAAGCAGCTCGACGCCAGGCTCGTCGTGCTGCTGTTCCCGTTCAAGGAACAGGTGTACTGGGATGTAGCCCGGAAATACCAGGCGCGCGGCGACGCCATCGACGAAGCGAAGATCGACGCGCCGCTGCGGCGCATCGGTGAATATCTGGGCCGCCAGCAGATCGACTATTGCGATCTGACCGGCGACCTGCGCAGTCATGCGCATGAAGAACAGCTTTATCTGAAGACAAGCGCGCACTGGACTGCGGCGGGAAACCGGGTGGCCGCCGATTCCATCGTCCGCTGCCTCGAGCGCAAGGCGATCGTGACGGCTCGTTCATGACACGGCGGGACTTTCGGGAAACAGCGGGGGAGCATCGAATGGGAACGACATTGACGGAAAATCGAAATTGTTTGCGCGGCCTTCGAGCTGCGGCACCGCGTGGCGTGGCACTTGGCGCCGCGATCATCGGCCTCGCGGCGACGCAGGCCGCGGCCGCGCCGTCCAACATCGTGATGCGCCAGCTCACGAACATCACGACCGGGACAATCGAGAGCCCGAAGCTGCAGCTCCAGGACGGCCGCGACATCGCGTTTGCTTCCAACGGTGACGTGCTCGGGCCCGGTACCCAGACGGCGAACCGTCAGATTTACCTGTGGCACGAAAACGAGTTCACCGGCGCCGGGACGATTACGAAGCTGACGAACGGCGTCGGCTGCGACAGCTACGATCCCGCGCGACCGACCGACACGATTCCAACCGACCGGCCGAAGCTCATCGCGTTCGTCTCCACCTGCAATTTCGACCCGACGGTCGGCAACGTCGACGGCAATCCGGAAATTTTCTTCTACGGCCTCGAGAGTCAGCACATCTGGCAGATCACCAAAACCGTCGCGCCGGTCGTCAATGCCGATCCTTTCACGAGCGACAGCGGGCGATGCCTCGTCTTCACGTCGAACGCGGACCTCGACAACAACAACCCGTCGAATCCGCACTACGATTCCAACCGTCCCGGGCCGGGTCATACGAACCCCGACTCGAGCAACGAAGTCTTCCTGTACGGCCTGCTCGACGGAACGTTCGAGTTTCCGTTCAATGGAACCTTCACGCAGCTCAGCAACGGCCCGAGCGGCACGACGAGCAACAAGCCGGTCGTTGGCGGCTACATTTTCAGCCGCCAGTGCCAGACGGCCGCTTTCCAGTCCGATTACGACCAGAGCGGCACCGGCCTGACCGGCCAGATCGTGTTCGTCTACAACGCCCCGGACTCCAGCATCGAAGTGATGAACTCCGAGGAGATCGCCGCGCACGGACTTCCGTCGGGCATGTACCAGAACCCGGCGATCTCCGAGGCAAGCCCGTTCGCCCGCGGGCCGAACCTCGTCTTCGAGAGCAGCGCCGACGTGTGGAACAACGGCTCGACCGGAAACGAGGTCTACAACTTCCGCCTGTTCCATCCGCGCGTCTCGCAGTACACGAACGTCGGCTCTCCGTTCGAGGCGAAGTTTCCGCAGGTCTCCGATGGCGGCGGTGTCGTCACGTTCCAGTCCAACGGCGAGCTGCTGACGCAGAAGCGCGAGGCGAAGGACGGCAGCATGCCTCCGTTCAATGCCGACGGGAACTACGAGATCTTCCGCCTCAAGGGCCGCAAGACGATCACGCAGATCACGCGCACGACCGGCTGCACCAACTCGTCGAGCACGCTCATGGACGATGGCAACCGCGTCGGGTTCGTGTCGGACTGCGACATCGTTCCGGGCGAGAACGCGGGCCATCGCACCCAGGTCTTCCTGTACGCCCGCGAGCGCGGCGACGCGGGCATCCTGACCTCGGGCAACTGCACGCAGGCCAACGGCTGCTGCTACGTGACGCACGACGGCTCGACCTGCTACTCGGACCTGACCAGCGCCAAGCCGGACATCTCGCGGCCGAACTGCCTGGACCGCGACAGCTGTATCGACTGATCCGCCGGGGACGATCGAGCTTCGGCCGGCCGGCTTCGCCGCTGCCCGGCCGGAGCCTCCGGCGAATGCTCGCGGGCGGGCGGCCTGCTACTGTGTCCGCCGCGCCTCCGTTACCGATCCGATGAAACTCTCGAGACTTAAGGCCGTCGGCCGCACGTCGGGGCAGCGTGCTCTTTAACTCGCTTCATTTCGCGATCTTCTTTCCGATCGTCGTCGCGCTGTATTTCGCGCTCGCGCACGAGAAGCGCTGGATGCTGCTGCTGGCGGCCAGCCTCTACTTCTACATGGCGTGGAATCCCGCCTACGTGGTGCTGCTGCTGACCGCGACTGCGATCAACTTCTGGGCAGGAGCCCGCATCGGAGCGTCGAGCGATCCGCGCGCGCGCAAGCTGTATCTCGTCACCGGAGTCTCGACGAGCCTGGCGATCCTGTTCTTCTACAAGTACTTCAATCTCTTCAACGAGACGTTGCGCAGCGGGTTCACGTGGGCGGGGCTGCCGTATCCAGTGTCGTCGCTCCACTTCCTGCTTCCGGTCGGAATCTCGTTCTACACGTTCCATACGCTGACCTACACGATCGACGTCTACCGCGGGATCCAGAAGCCGGAGAACCGTTTCGGGATCTTCGCACTGTTCGTCTCGTTCTTCCCGCAGCTCGTCGCCGGGCCGATCGCGCGCTCGTCGATGCTGATGCCGCAGTTCGACGAGAGGCACGACTTCGACTACCGGCTGGCGGCCAGCGGCCTCAAGCTGATGGCGTGGGGCTTCTTCAAGAAGCTCGTCATCGCCGATCACCTGACGGCCTACGTCGACCAGGTCTACGGCGCGCCGCAGGACTTCAGCGGGCCGGTTCTGGTCATGGCCACGGTGTTCTTCGCGTTCCAGATCTATTGCGATTTTTCCGGGTACACCGATATCGCGATCGGGTCGGCGCGCATCATGGGTTTCCGGTTGATGCTCAACTTCAACCATCCGTACGTGTCCAAGAACGTCCGCGAATTCTGGCGGCGCTGGCACATCTCGCTGTCGACGTGGTTTCGCGACTATTTCTACGTCTCGCTCGGCGGAAACCGCGTGCCCGTCCCGCGCTGGTACCTCAACCTGTTCCTGACGTTCCTCGTCAGCGGGCTGTGGCACGGCGCCAGCTGGACGTTCGTCGCGTGGGGTGCGCTGCACGGCCTCTACGTCGTGGTCGGCACGGCCACCGAGCCGCTGCGGCGAAGGATTGCCGAGGCGACGGGCCTTGCCCGCATGCCCCGGCTCCATCACACGCTGCAGCTCCTGATCACGTTCTCGCTGGTCACGCTGGCATGGGTGTTTTTCCGCGCGCGCAGTCTCGGCGAGGCCATGACGGTGCTCGCGCGGCTGCCGGTCGGAATGTCGAGCTTTCACGACCTCTACCTGGACCTCGGTGCGTACAGCTTCTGGGTATCGATCGCGTCGATCGTGGTGCTCGAGGCCGTGCAGTACTGGCAGCGAAACGGCGACGTCGTCGAATGGGTTTCCGAGCGGCCGGTGCTCGTGCGCTGGGGGCTTTACTACGCGCTGATCGTCGCGATCCTCGTCTTCGGGGAGTTCGGCGGCCAGGACTTCGTGTACTTCCAGTTCTGAAACCATGCGCGCGCTGATTCAAAGATGCCTCGTGATGGTTGCGCTCGTGGCCGTGTCGACCGCGATCGCGCAGATCGTCATTCCTCCCGACTACGACGACTATCTCGCGATCATCGGAACCAAGGTCCACAACCTCGAGACCACGCCTTCGCCGCGCATCGTTTTTGTCGGCGGCTCCAACCTCGCGTTCGGCGTCGACAGTCCGGAAGTCGAGCGAAAGCTCGGCTACCACGTGGTCAACATGGGCATGGGGTTCAACATGGGGCTGCGCTTCATGCTGGATCTGATCGAGCCGCGCATCCGCAAGGGCGACGTCGTGGTGCTGGTGCCCGAGTACAACCTGTTCTTCGGCCTGCTCGACGGCGACGAGCGGCTGCTCGACGTGCTCGAGCTCTACCCCGACGGGTGGCAGTACATTCACTCGCGGCGCCAGATGCTCAATCTCGGCAACAACCTGTTCCGACACGTCAAGTTCAAGGTGAACCGCGTGCTGCAGCAGATCGGGCACAAGAGCGATCCCGAGTGCATTTACTGCCCGCGTGCGTTCAACCAGTACGGAGACATCGTCGCGCATCTCGGAAAGCCGTCGAAGGACGTCACGCGGATGTCGTTTCTGCGCTCGGCGGGCCAGGTCGACGGCGAGGCGATCCACGTCGTCAACGACTTTGCCGCGGCCGTCGAGGCGCGTGGCGCGAGGGTCGTTTTCCTGTTTCCGTGCCTTCCGGAGCCGCACTACGAGCTCAGGCACGCAGCCATCGAACGGCTCGAAAGCGAGCTACACGACAAGCTCAAAGTCGAAATGCCGTCCTCAGCGAAAGACTACGTTTATCCGGTCCAGGACTTCTATGACTGGGTGTACCATCTGAATCGCGAAGGCCGCACGTTGCGTACGGCGCGGATCATCGACGACCTGCGGCCGACGATCGAAGCAGCGCGACGCGAAACCACGGGCGATGCCGCAACGGGCGGGCTTGCTGGATCACGGACGGCCGACGCGAGCTTGTCGGCCGACGGTCAGCTGCGTCAAAAATTGCAGTGAGTTGCGCCGAATCGGCGAGGGCGAGGGGTTGCGAGCTCGTCGCACCGGCGGTCGGATGCGAAAAAAACATTGCGGGCCGGCCCGGCTTCCCTCATAGTTGCGGGGTCTTTCGGGATCGGGTGACCTTCCATCCCGGCCGACCAACGCAGAACTCGGGGGTTCTCCAGATGACATCGCCTTTTTCGCGCATCGCGCTTCGCTCGATCTGTTCCGCAGCGGCTCTGGTTGCACTGACCGCCGCTTACGCGTCGGCCGATCAGGAAATGAAACCGACCGGCAAGGGCTACGGTCAGCCTGAAGTGATCAACAGTAATGGGAAGTCGGGTCTGGCCAAGCCGCCGGGCGCGGGCGGCGGAGCCGGAAACGGCATCAGCTACCACAGCGGTCCCGTCATGCTCGGGACCACGCACATGTACTACATCTGGTACGGCAACTGGTCGGGCAACACCGCGCCGACGATTCTCACTGATCTGGCGAGCAACATGACGTCGCCGTACTTCAACATCAATTCGACCTACTACAACGCCAGCTTCGTGCACGTGAGCAACTCGGTCACGTACAACGGCTCGGTGACCGACAATTACTCGCGCGGCAAATCGCTGTCGGATTCCGCAATCCTCGGCGTCGTCTCCGACAAGATCACGTCGGGTGCCCTTCCGAAGGATCCGAACGGCGTGTACTTCGTGCTGACGTCCGCGGACGTAACGGCGTCCTCGGGCTTCTGTTCGTACTACTGCGGATGGCACGACCACGCGACGGTCGGCGGCACCGACATCAAGTACTCGTTCGTCGGAAATCCGGACCGCTGCATCAACGCCTGTGCTGAGCAGACCGCCGGTCCGAACGGCAACGCCGGCGCGGACGGAATGGCGAGCATCATCGCGCATGAGCTCGAGGAAGCCGTCACCGATCCGGACCTGAATGCGTGGTATGATCAGCGCGGATATGAGAATGCCGACAAGTGTGCGTGGACTTTCGGGACGACGTACACAGTCAACGGCGCCAAGGCCAACATGAAGCTCGGCACGCGTCATTTCCTCATTCAGCGGAACTGGGTGAATGCCACCGGCGGTTATTGCGCGACGGCCTACTAGCGTTTCGTCTCGATTGGTGGGCCGACCGCCGATAAGGGGCCATCTGCTGCGTTGGGATTCCGCTTCGTTCGGTCGACGTACGGGAAGTACGACTCCCTCTCTACGCGGAATCCCGCCTTGCATCTGACCCCTTCTCGACGGCCGGCTCGTGCCACGACGCTCTCGTCGCTTGATTGTTTCTCGTCTTGATTGGTGGGCCGACCGCCGATTAGGGGCCATCTGCTGCGTTGGGATTCCGCTTCGTTCGGTCGACGTACGGGAAGTACGACTCCCTCTCTACGCGGAATCCCGCCTTGCATCTGACCCGTTCTCGA